>Ga0268386_10002274_pt1 | contig 13588 bp, 12 predicted proteins | sample RVTome_15_FD_200260 | JGI IMG/M metagenome (GOLD analysis project Ga0268386, IMG submission 200260) | Soil microbial communities from uranium-contaminated site in the Upper Colorado River Basin, Wyoming, United States - RVT150D86... ...
CGATCACTTTCTGATGCCGCCGTTGCAGCGAGCAGTCGCGCTCGAACAGGTGCACGGCGTTGCCATGGGCGTCCGCGAACACCTGGATCTCGACGTGACGGCCCCGTTCGACGAAACGCTCGAGCAGCACCCGGTCGTCGCCGAAGGCTTTGACGGCCTCGCGGCGCGCGCCGGCGAGCGCGTCGGCGAACTCCGCGGACGCGTGCACGATGCGCATGCCCTTGCCGCCACCACCCGCCGTCGGCTTGATGAGCAGCGGGAAACCCATGCGCTCCGCTTCGCTCTGTAGATGCGCCGGTGACTGCTCGGCACCATCGTAACCGGGCAGCACCGGGACCCCCGCCGCCGCCATCAAGCGCCGCCCCTCGCTCTTCGAGCCCATCCTGAGGATCGACGATTCCGGCGGTCCGACGAAGACCACGCCCGCCTCCGCGCAGACACGCGCGAAGGCGGCGTTCTCCGACAGGAAGCCGTAGCCAGGATGGATGCACTTCGCGCCGCTCGAGCGGGCGGCGGCGATGATCGCCGCGACGTTCAGGTAGCTGTCCCGCGCGGGCGCCGGCCCAATCGGAACCGCCTCGTCGGCGAGCCGCACGTGCAGGGCGTTGCGATCCGCCTCCGAGTACACGGCGATCGTGCGCAGCCCGAGGCGACGCGCGGTGCGTATCACGCGGCAGGCGATTTCACCGCGGTTGGCGATCAGCACGCTGTCGAGCATCGTCGCCGCTCACATCCGGAAGATGCCGTACCGGGATTCGCCCGGATCCGGCCGGACCGTCGACGCCGCCAGCGCAAGTGCGACGACCGCGCGCGTGTCGGTGGGATCGATCACGCCGTCGTCCCAGAGCCGCGCACTAGCATAGCCCGGGTTGCCCTGGTGCTCGTACTGGCCGCGGATCTCGTCGCGAAACGCCTGTTCGTCGGCCGCCGGCCAGTCCTCGCCGCGACGCTGCATGCCCTCGCGCTTGACGATCGCGAGGACGGTCGACGCCTGCTCACCGCCCATCACCGAGATGCGGGCATTGGGCCAGGTCCAGAGAAAACGCGGGCCGTACGAGCGGCCGCACATCGCGTAATTACCGGCGCCGAAGGATCCGCCGATGATGACGGTGAACTTCGGCACCGTGGAGCAGGCGACCGCCGTGACCATTTTGGCGCCGTCGCGGGCGATACCGCTGCTCTCGTACTTGCGGCCCACCATGAAGCCGGTGATGTTCTGCAGGAACAGGAGCGGAATGCGCCTTCGATTGCACAGCTCGATGAAGTGCGCGCCCTTGAGCGCGGACTCGGAGAACAGCACGCCGTTGTTCGCGATCACGCCGACCGGGTACCCACCGACGCTGGCATAGCCGCAGACGAGGGTCGTGCCGTAGAGCGCCTTGAACTCGTCGAGCTCCGAGCCATCCACGAGGCGCGCGATGATCTGGCGGACATCGTAGGGATGACGCGTGTCGCGCGGCACGATCCCGTACAGCTCCTCGGCATCGTAAAGCGGCGCGCGCGCGGACGCCGGTGGCGGCCGGGCGCCCGCGTGATTCAGATTGGCAACCAGGCGGCGCGCCATCCACAGCGCGTGCGAATCATTGTCGGCGAGATAATCGACGACGCCCGACTGCCGGGCATGCACATCGCCGCCGCCCAAGGACTCCGCGTCGACGCGCTCGCCGGTGGCAGCCTGCACCAACGGCGGCCCGCCGAGGAAGATCGTCCCTTGCTCGCGCACGATGATCGATTCGTCGGACATTGCGGGCACGTAGGCGCCGCCCGCCGTACAGGAGCCCATCACCACGGCGATCTGCGGGATCCCGAGACCGGACATCTGCGCCTGGTTGTAGAAGATGCGGCCGAAGTGATCGCGGTCGGGAAACACCTCGTCCTGCCGCGGGAGAAAGGCGCCCCCGGAGTCGACGAGGTAAATGCACGGCAGGCGATTGTCGAGCGCGATCTCCTGCGCCCGCAGGTGCTTCTTGACCGTGACTGGGTAGTAGGTCCCGCCCTTCACCGTCGCGTCGTTCGCGACCACCACGCATTCGATGCCGCCGACGCGTCCGATCCCCGCGACGACGCCGCCGGCCGGCAGCCAGTCGTCGTAGAGCTCGTGCCCCGCGAGCTGGCCGATCTCGAGAAAGGGCGAACCCGCGTCGAGCAGCCGGTCGACGCGATCACGCACGAACATCTTGCCGCGCCCCTCGTGCTGCGCGCGTGCTGCAGCCGAGCCGCCCTGCTCCACCCGCGCGATGAGCGCCCGCAGTTTCTCGGCCAGTCCGCGGTTGACCTGCGCATTCGCGGCGAACTCCGCGGAGCCCCGATCGACCGTCGATTCGATGACGCTCATGGCCGAAGAACCGATATCCGTCAGTCCTTCGGTCCCGCCCGCCGGGTGGCGAGGATGCGCTCGGCCTGCCGCATGTGCGGCATGTCGAGCATGCGGCCGTCGAGCTGTACCGCGCCGCGGCCGGGGGACGAGCGGAACGCCTCGAGTACGCGCTCCGCCCACTGGATCTCGTCGGCCGAAGGTGTGTAGGCCTTGTGAATCGGCGCGATCTGGGCCGGGTGGATGGCGATCTGCCCGGAGAAACCGAGCCGGCGCGCCTCGCGCGAACGGCGCTCGATTGCCGCAGGGTCGCGGAACTCGATGTCGATGGTGTCGTATGCCGGCACGCCTGCCGCACCCGCCGCCAGGAGGCACAGCGACCGCGCCAGCAGGAACGGTGGCTCGTAGGCGCCGTCCGCCGTGCGGTTCGCCTCGGCGCCGATGTCCGCGGCGAGATCCTCGGCGCCCCAGGTGAGGCCTGCAACCCGCTCGGGCAGCGCTCCCCAGCTGCCGAGGCTCAGCACGGCGCGCGCCTTCTCAGTGACGATGGGCAGCATCGCGATCGCGCCCCGCTCGATCCCGTTTGCCGCCTCGAGCGCCTCGAGCCAGTGATCGACGCGCCACAGGTCATCGAGCGACTCGGGCTTCGGCAGCAGGATGCCGTCCGGCCGCGCCGCGATCACAGCCGTGAGATCGGGGAGCGCATCGGCGCTACCGACCGGATTGATGCGCACCCATTGCGGCACCGCACGGCTCACTGCGAGGTGCCGCGCGACCTCGACGCGCGCCAGGTCACGCCGATCGGCCGTGACCGCGTCCTCGAGGTCGAGGATCACGGCGTCCGCGCCGCTCGCCGCGGCCTTCGCGAAGCGTTCCGGACGATCACCCGGAACGAACAGCAGTGAGCGCATCAGCCGGCCGCCTTGCGTTTCATCAGGGCGCTGCGCTTGCACACGCCGACTTCCTCGTTGCGCTGATTGAAGCAGCGATGGATGAACACCACGATGCCGGCATCCGGTCGGGAACGACTCTCGCGCATTTCGTGTACGGTCGTTTCCGCGCGCAGAGTATCGCCCGGGAACACCGGGCGGGGAAACCGCACCTCGTCCCAGCCTAGGTTGGCGATCGTCGTGCCGAGTGTCGTGTCCCCCACCGAGATGCCGACCATGAGCGCGAGCGTGAAGGCGCTGTTTACGATACGGGTACCGAATTCGGTGCCCTTCATGTATTCCTCGTCGAGGTGCAGCGCGGCGGGGTTGTGCGTCATCGCGCTGAATATCAGGTTGTCGGTTTCGGTGACCGTGCGCCGGAGCACGTGCTCGATACGCATCCCGACCGAGAACTCCTCGTAGTGCAGCCCCCCCATCGGCATTCCAGCACTCCTCCCCTCAGCCGGTCGCGTCAAAGAGCTCGCGCCCGATCAGCATGCGGCGGATCTCGCTCGTACCGGCGCCGATCTCGTAGAGCTTTGCATCGCGCAGCAGGCGACCGGCGGGAAAGTCGTTTATGTAGCCATTGCCGCCCAGCGCCTGGATGGTCTGCAGGGCCATCTGCGTCGCCTGTTCAGACGCGAGCAGGATCGCCGCGGCGGCGTCCATGCGCGTGGCGTGTCCACGGTCGCAGGCCTGCGCCACCGAATAGACGTAGGCACGGCAGGCATTGGTCATCGTGTACATATCCGCCAGCTTACCCTGCATGAGCTGGAAGGCGCCGATCGGCTCGCCGAACTGCCGGCGCTCGTGAACGTACGGCAGCACGAGGTCCAGGCCGGCCCGCATCAGTCCGAGCGGGCCACCGGAAAGCACCACGCGTTCGTAATCGAGACCACTCATCAACACCTGAGCGCCGCCGCCGACCTCGCCGAGGACGTTCTCCGCGGGAACCTCGCAGTCGTCGAAAACCAGCTCGCAGGTATCGGAACCACGCATGCCGAGCTTGTCGAGCTTCTGTGCCGTCGAGAATCCCTTGTACCTGCGCTCGATGATCATCGCCGTGACGCCCCGGTTGCCGAGCGACGGATCGACCTTGACGTAGACGACCAGCACGTCGGCGGAAGGCCCGTTCGTGATCCACATCTTTCGGCCGTTGAGTATGTAGCGGTCGCCGCGCAGGTCGGCGCGCATGCGCATGCTCATGACGTCCGATCCCGACCCGGGCTCGCTCATCGCAAGCGCACCAAGATGCTCGCCCGAGATCAGCGCGGGCAGGTACTTCCGTTTCTGCGCATCGGTTCCCCAGCGGCGGAGCTGGTTGACGCAGAGGTTCGAATGCGCGCCGTAGGACAGGCCCACGGATCCCGACGCACGGCTCAGCTCCTCCACGGCGACGACATGTGCGAGATAACCGAGCCCGGCGCCGCCGAACTCCGGTTCCACGGTGATGCCGAGCAGACCCAGCTCGCCGAGACGCGGCCACAGGTCACGCGGGAAGATATTCTCCCGATCGATGGCTTCGGCGCGCGGCGCCACCTCGGTGGCGGCAAACTCGCGCACCGTTTCGCGCAGCAGGTCGATATCCTCGCCCAGGCCGAAATCGAAGTCCTGCACGGTTCATCCCTCCGCCACTTGCACACCCGCCAGGCTGGGTGCATATTGTCCGACAATCCGATGATCAGTCAACCCAAGCCGCGGGCTCGCAGGACCGGACCGAGAACAAGCGCAAGGAACGGCCCGGGGCCGGTGCTGTTCGAGCGGCTCTCGCCCCAGCCGGCCTACCGCCGGGTCTCGACCGCCATCGAGGATAAGATTCTGCGCCGGGTGCTGCGACCGGGCGACATGCTGCCGACCGAGACCGAGCTCGCACGCCAGTTCGGTGTCAACCGCTCCACCGTGCGCGAGGCACTGCGCCGGCTCGAATCGTCGGGGCTGGTCGACCGGGCCAACGGCGGCAAGCGCCTGCTCGTGATCCGACCCGGTTCCGCCGAGACGGTCTCGCGCGTCAGCCGAGCGCTCGCGCTCGATGAGGTGACGTTCATCGAGCTGTGGGAAGCGATGCTTGCGATTGCGCCGCGGACCGCCGGCCTCGCCGCCGAGCGCGCGCGCGCGGAAGGCGCAGCGCGGCTCGACGAGGGGGTCGCGCGGGTTGAGGCGGCGCGTAACGCGGACGCAACGGTGGGCGTGGTCGTCGAGTTCTTCGGCCTCGTTGCCGAGCTTTCCGGAAACCGCGTCCTGGTGATGTCGACGCAGCCGCTGACACGCCTGCTGGCGCCGTCGCTGCGCCGGATGATCGACCGCGTGCCGCAGGCGCAGGCGCGCATCGTGGTCGCCGAACGCTGCATTGCGGAGGCCGTGCGCCGCGGTAAGCCCGGCGAGGCCGAGACCTGGATGACGCGTCACGTTCAGGACTTCCGGCGGGGTTACGAGCTCGCCGGCATGGCCCTCGACACACGGGTCGCCCTTCCCGCCTGACCCGCCGCCGCGGGTCGGCCCCATGCCCGCCACCCGTAACCCCGCGTGCCACGCGGCTGCGTATACAGGTTCGAGCCTCCACCACCATATAAGGTGATTCGAGCCATGGACCGAGCCCGCGACTCCCGACCGCGCATGTTCCGCCTGGCCACCGCTGGCCTGGCGCTCGCAATGGCGACTGCCACGCATCAGGCGCAGGCCCGCGCCTGCACCGCGCGGGTCGAGGTTCACGACCGTGCGCAGGACCGGACACTGCCGACCTATCGCAAATTCGGCAAGCGGTGGATCACGGGTGAACCCGGGCACGAATACGAACTGCGGATTCGCAATTGCGCCGACGTGCGGGTGCTCGCCGTCATCAGCGTGGATGGTGTCAACGTGGTTACCGGCCAGTCCGCCTCGCCCTCGCAATCAGGCTACGTCCTCGAGCCCGGCGAGAACCTGACGGTCGAGGGCTGGCGCAAGAGCATGGAGCGCACAGCCGCGTTCGTCTTCACTGATCCCGCGAATTCTTATGCCGCGCAAACCGGCCGGCCGAACGATCTCGGCGTGATCGGTGTCGCGCTCTTCCATGAGCTCAGGCCAAAGGTCGTCGCCCGGGAACTGGACTCGCCCTGGTATTCGGCACCCGCAACCCGGGCGGACCCGGGTGCGGAAGCGGCGGCGAAGTCTGACGCGGGGTCGTCTCGCAGTCGTCAGTCGGCTTCACTCGGCACCGGCCACGGGCGCAGCGAGCACTCACCCGCGCAATGGACCAGCTTCGAGCGCGCGAGCGACGATCCGGACGAGACGATCAGCATTCGCTACGAAACCAGCGCCGCGCTGGTCGCGCTCGGCGTGCTCCCGCGCAGCGGGTTGCCGGATCGCAATCCGGAGCCGTTCCCCGCGCAGCTTGGCTTCGTACCCGATCCGTGACGTGGATTGCGTATGTCCGGAATTGTCGCTGCCGCTGCTGCGCCCCATACTCCAACCCGCATGCAGGCGGGCGATGCCGGGGATACCGAGACGGACGAGGCGCTGATGCGGGCGTGGCAGACGGGCGACGCCAGCGCCTTCGACCGGATCTACCGGCGCCATCGCGGCGGTGTGTTCCGCTACCTTCTGCGGCATTGCCGCGACCGCGCGACGGCCGAGGAACTGCACCAGGACGTATGGCTCAAGCTCATTGCCGCTCGTGCGAGTTTCGATGCCGCCGCCCGTTTTACGACCTGGCTCTACTCCGTGGCGCGTAATCGCATGATCGACCACTGGCGGATGAATCCCGCGCAGCGGCACGTTTCTCTCGACGACGAGGAGAACGGTCACGCACTCGTGGAGCGCATCGAGGATTCGAATCCGCGGGGAAACCCGCAAGGCGCCGCGACCGCCCTCGAGGAAGGCGCCCTGCTCGTCGCAGCGCTGGAGGCACTCCCCGCCGCGCAGCGCGATGCCTTTCTGCTGCACGTGGAAGGCGGGCTCGCGGTCGCGGAGATCGCCGCATTGACTGCGGCGCCTGCCGAGACCGTCAAGAGCCGGCTGCGCTACGCGTATAGGCGGCTGCGCGCCTCGCTCGGAGACCCGGCATGAACGAAGAGCGGATGCCGGGGAGCCGCCCCGAGGATCAGGAACTGAATCGCCGCTGGCGGAACCAGTCCGTCGAGGAGCCGTCGAGCTCCGCCGATGCGCGAATACAAGCCGCTGCGCGGGAGGCGATCGCGACTTCCGGGTCGCATGCCGGCCGAGCGACGCGCCGCACCGTGCGCTGGACGCGATTTGCGCCCCTGGCCGCGGCTGCCTCGGTCGGATTGCTCGCGGTCGGCCTCGTACGGCTGATACCGCGCGAGGAGTACCAGGCAACACCCACGCCGGAGCTTGTCCGGCCGGGCGAGGATCATGAACCCGCTTCCGCTGCGCGCTCGGAAGCGGAGTCAGCACCGGAACACGAAGTCGAGCGCGATCAGTTGTACGCGCCGGGCGCAGCTCATCGGGAAGCTCCACCCGACGAGCCGGAGCGCGCGCGGGAGAGAGTACGCGCGCCCGAGCCCGCGTCGTCGCCCGCGGTTCGACCGGACGCTGAGCGTGAGCCGCCTGCCAGTGGTGTCGCTGACCGGGAACTGAGTGCCGCGGCGGCCGAGGACGCAGCCGGCAACGACCGGGCATCCGTCGAGCAGCCACCCAGGGCCAGCAAGGCGCCAGCGCCTGCTGCCGCGATCGGACCAACAGCGATCTCGCCGACCACTTCCCGCAGTGCCGATTCGGCGTCGATTTCTGCGATTCCCGCGGAGCTTGCAACCCGGGTGCAGAACGACGCCGCGCTACGCACAGGCGCGGACCCAGGGTCGATCCGTATCGTCGCCGTCGATCCGGTCGCGCCACTCGATCCCTCGATTGGTTGCGAAGGTCCCGGCTCGCCTGCGCCCGAGACACGTGTCCCGGGCTACATCGTGACGGTGGAGGCCTCGGAGAGGACGCTCCGCTATCACACCGATGGTCGCGACCGGATCGCGATCTGCGAGAACGAATGACGCGCTACAGACCCGTTGGCCTCCATGTTCTCGGCATGGTCAGACGATCCATCGTGTTGCGACGCTGCGCCGCGCCGGTCGTGCGCGCGCGTGCCTCGGCGGTCCTGTTCCAGTAGGAGCCTCCCGAACCATTTGCGCTCGAGCCGGACCCGTCGAACTGCGCGTTCCTGGCCTCGAAGGTCTTGACGAATCGAGGCCGCCGGCGCACGTCCGCCGCAGCCTCGAAGCCCGATGCAATCCTGATCAGCGTCGGCTCGCTCCACGCCGAAGCCATGAACGTGATGCCGATCGGCAGGCCGAACGCGTACCCGCCCGTGACCGTGACGAGCGGGTAGCCGGCCGCCGCTGCAAGCCCCGAGCTGCCGAACAGGAAGGCATCGCCGTTGATGAGATCGGTCGGCCAGGCCGGCGAGTTCGTCGGCGCCACGATGACGTCGACGTTGTGGTTTGCGAGCGACGCGTCGATGCCCTCGGTGCCGCCGAGCCGCGGACCGTCCGCGAGCGCAGCGAGATACGTCGCCTCGTCGAAGATCTCGTCCTGCGCCAGCTCCATCAGCTCCTGCCCGAAGAACTTGAGCTCGCGATCCGCGTCGCGCGGATCCACGCCGGTCAGTGCGCCGAGCACGGTGCCCGCATCCGCGAGCCTGCGCCCGTGGCAGCCGACCGTGTCCTGCGTGGCCGAGCTCGGCACGACGCCGGCGCGACTCGTGAGGCCGACGGTCGGCTTGATGCCCGCCACGCCGCACTGTCCGGACGGACACACGATCGAACCGTCGGTTTCCGTGCCGAGCGCGACGGACGTGAGCGCACTCGAGACGGCCGCTCCGGAACCGGAGCTGGAGCCGCAGGGATTGCGGTCCAGGATGTACGGGTTACGACACTGCCCGCCGACGCCACTCCAGCCGCTCGAGCTGCCGAACCCGCGGAAGTTTGCCCATTCGCTCAAGTTGGCCTTGCCGAGAATCACGGCCCCGGCCTGGCGGAGCCTGGCCGTGACGGTCGCGTCCCGTGGCGCCGCAGCGCCAAAGAGCGCGTGCGATCCAGCGGTCGTTCGCATCCGGTCGGCCGTGTCGATGTTGTCCTTGAGCAGCACCGGAATGCCGTGCAGCGGACCGCGCGGACCGTTACGGCGCCGCTCGTTATCGAGCTCGGCCGCGATTTTGAACACGTCCGGATTAAGCTGGATGATCGACTTGAGGTCGAGGCCCCTGTCGATGTCACGGATGCGCCGGAGGTAGATCCCGACCAGCTCGACCGAGCTCAGCCGCCGCGACGCCATTGCCGCCTGGAGCTCGGCGATGCTGGCCGCGGCAATCTCACTGTCCCTGTCGCGACGGCCATTGTGGTCGTGATCGCGACGGCTCGCGTCCAGCTCCTGGGCCTGGGCCGTGCCCATTACCGCCAGCGTTGCCGTGCCCCCCGCGAGCGCGGCGCGCGCGCCCAGGAATGACCGTCGACTGATGCCTCGCGCTTCGTTCCCTTCGCGACCGGTGATCTCGAGATCGAACGACCCTTGCACCTGTTCCTTGTCAATTGCCGGCTCCCCTGTGTGGTTGCCAGCGGCTCGGCGCTCGCCCGGGACGGTTAAATGTAGTCCGTGGTGCCCGGGGCCGGAGTCGAACCGGCATGGGGTTGCCCCCGAGGGATTTTCTTACCCGCTACGGCTTTCGCCGCTACGCTCGTTCCGAACGTATTTGGAGTCTGGACTTTACCTTTGCCATGTCGTTGGTGTTTTCGGCACTCAGCGATTTAGGCAGGGGCCGTCAAGTCTCTACACTTTCATCGAGCCAGCACGCGCGCACTCCAATGTGAGCACGCGTGGACCGAAGCTTAGTTCGGTATTGCAGCCACCCTCACGTGCTGCTGTTCCACCGACTTTGACCCCATTCACCGGACCGTTTCCGAACCCGGTGCTCAATTGCTCAAGTCCCTTGCGTCTACCAGTTTCGCCACCCGGGCGTCGGGCGCACGCCGGATTTTACACGCGTCGGTCCCCTCCTACGCGCGTATGCGGTTTCACCGATGCCATCGTTCGACACGCGCGCCATAGGCTCGGGTTTATGACTGCCAACACGGTGATCGGGCTCTTTGGAAACAGACGCGACGCGGAGTGCGCGTTCGACGCCGCGCTTGCGCGTGGCTTCGAGGCGCCGAAAATCAACCTGGTGATGTCCGACGAGACGCGAACGCGATCGTTTCCGGCGGACCGCCCGGCCGACACCGGCCTCGCCGACAAGGCCGCGGAAGGTGCGCCCGACGAGTCGGGCGCAGGTGTGCTTGGCGGCCCGGTGGGCGGAACGGTCGGCACGATCGCGCCCGTCGTCGCCGCCGTCGGCGTTGCGACATTGTTGCCGGGTCTCGGCCTTGTGCTCGCAGGACCGGTTGCGGCTGCGGTCACTGCCGCGGGCGCGGTGGCTGTCGCCGGAGGTCTCATGAGCGCGGTGGCCAATTGGGGAATCCCCAAGGAGCGGCTCGAGGAGTTTGAGGCAGGCATCCGCGACGGGGGTATTCTCATCGGCGTAACGCCCCGCACGGCCGAGGAAGCCACTGAAATCGAGCGGCTGTGGCAGGCGTGTGGAGCGACGTATGTGCAGCCTGCCTGAGGTGCCTGGAGTTCGCTGAGGAGGTGCCCCGTGTATACGACCCAGACCAACAAGGGAACACGAACCAGCGCTGCTGCGGTCGTCATCGCCGGCCATGCAGCCGTCATTTACGCGCTTGCGGTGACGATGAGGGTGGTCGAAGCGCCGCCGATCGTCGAGCCGATCAAGGCCGTGATCATCGACTCACCGCCGGTTGAGCCCGAGCCGTACGTTCCTCCGGAGACGCCTCCCGTCGCGCAGCAACCGGTCGTCGAAGTGCCGCTGCCGGAGATCCCGCCCATGACGGCGCCGGTGGAAACCATCACGGTTCCACCGGTAACCGAGGTGCCGCCAAGCGCCGAGCCCTCGACGGCGCCGGCCGTGATGGAAGCAAAGTCGCTTTCGGTGACGCGGCGTGTCGAGCCCGTGTATCCGCCGGCGTCGCGACGTCTCGACGAGCACGGCGTGGTCGGCCTGCGCATTCTCGTCGACGAACGCGGCCGGCCGCGCGAAGTGCAGGTCGCCAAATCGAGCGGCTTCGACCGCCTGGACCAGGCCGCCGTGACTGCCGTCCGGCGCTGGCAGTTCTCGCCTGCCATGCAGGAATCGCGCGCGGTCAACGCATGGACGCGGGTCAACGTGGTGTTCCAGCTGAATCGTTAGGCGTGGCGCGGGTGCGCCCGCTCTTTGGCGTGCTCGCCGCGCTGGTGAAGCGCTTCAACGAGACCAATCTCGTCGCCCAATCGGCGGCGCTCGCTTTCTACGCATTGCTGTCTCTTGCGCCGCTGCTGCTGATCCTGCTGTGGATCACGGCGGCAGCGCTGCCGAGCGCGCGTCAAGCTTTCCTGGATCAGGTGGGATTGCTCCTCGGCCACGACTTCGGAACGGTCGCGGACGCGATCCTCACGAGCGCCGCATCAAAACCGGATACGGGCTCCATCGCAGGGCTCTGGAGCGTCGCCCTGCTTCTGTTCGGTGCGACCGCCGTTTTCGGGCAATTACAGAGCGTGCTCAACCACATCTTCCGGACGAGCGCGAAGCGCCTGCCGGGGATCGTGGCGTGGTTGCGCAAGCGGATCTTCTCGTTCGGCATGGTGCTCGCGCTGGGTTTCCTGCTGGTCATGTCGATGACCGTCAACACGCTGCTGCAGCTCGCGTTTGCCCGGTTTGCATGGCTGCTACCCATGGTCGCGGCAATCGTCACCTGGCTGATCTATGCACTCGCCTTCGCCCTGATGTTTCACTACCTGCCCGACCGTCGTGTCGGCTGGCGCTGGGCGCTGGTCGGCGGTGTGTTCACGGCGTCGTTGTTCGTGCTCGGGCGAGCGGTGATCGGCTGGTATCTCGAGCGCGCGAACCCGGGCGCGGCCTATGGCGCGATGGGCGCCCTGGTGCTGACCCTGGTCTGGGTTTACTACGCCGGGCTGATCGTGTTCGTGGGCGCGCTGGTCACCGCCATGATCGATGAACGCGTATCGAGGAACGTGCGGACCAAGCCGGCTTGAATCGCGGTGCGCGCTGCGGGTACCGTGAATCATGACGAAGCGAGCGCTGGAGAAGTACGCGGCAAAACGCCGATTCACGCATACGCCTGAACCGCCGCCGGCACCGCGCAGCCCGCGTCGAGGGCCGCTGCTGTTCGTCGTGCAGAAGCACGCGGCGCGGCGCCTCCACTACGATTTCCGGCTCGAGCTCGACGGCGTGCTCAAGTCCTGGGCCGTGCCGAAGGGACCGTCGCTCGACCCCGCGGACAAGCGGCTTGCCGTCGAAGTCGAGGACCATCCCTACGACTACGCTTCGTTCGAGGGATTTATCCCCGAAAAGCAGTACGGCGCCGGCAACGTCATCGTGTGGGATTGCGGCGTGTACTCGCCGGACGAGGACGGGCACCATGCCTTCGACGATCGACGCGATGCGGAACAGCGCCTGAGGAGCGGTCTCGAGAAGGGCAAGCTCAGCATCCTGCTGCGCGGCGAGAAGCTCAAGGGATCGTTTGCGCTGGTGCGCACCTCGACGGCTAACCAGTGGCTCCTGCTCAAGCACAAGGACCGGTACGCGCAACCCAACGACGTGCTGGCGCGTGCCCGCTCGGTGCTGACCGACCGGACCGTCGAGGACGCCCCGCCCGAGGACGCACCGCAGATCGATGCAACGGTCCTCGCACCCCACGGCCCGGCGGAAGCGATCCCTGCCCGACTCGCGCCGATGCTGGCCGAGATCGGTGGCCGAGCGCGATCGGACCACAAGTACCTCTACGAACCAAAGCTCGACGGTTATCGCGCCATCGCCTTCGTAAGGGACGGCGCGGTGCGCCTCCAGTCGCGACGAGGGATCGATCTCACCGTGCCCTTTCCGGAGCTCGTGACAGACCTGGCCGCGCAGCACGTCAACAGCATGATCCTCGACGGCGAGATCGTCGCGCTCGATCGCGACGGACGTCCCTCGTTCAATGCACTTCAGAATCGGGCCGGGCTCAAGACGGCCAACGAGATCGCGCAGGCACAGGCCGAATCGGCGGTGGTGTTCATGTGCTTCGATCTGCTGCACTTCGCTGGTATCAACCTGCGGCAGAACCCATACGTCGATCGACGGAGGTATCTGTCGCAGTGCCTGCTGCCCGGCCCTCACCTCCAGCTCGTGCACGTGGCGAGCGACGCCGAGGCCATCTACGCGGCGGCACTCGAAAGCGGGTTCGAGGGCATCGTCGCCAAGCGTAAGGACAGCCACTACCAGCCGGGTCGCCGATCAGCGGCCTGGCAGAAGATCAAGGCGGTCAGGAGC
>Ga0268386_10002275_pt1 | contig 13584 bp, 11 predicted proteins | sample RVTome_15_FD_200260 | JGI IMG/M metagenome (GOLD analysis project Ga0268386, IMG submission 200260) | Soil microbial communities from uranium-contaminated site in the Upper Colorado River Basin, Wyoming, United States - RVT150D86... ...
GGCCCCTCTATTGATCACTGCTTCCCGCTCCAGCGACGTCCGCAGAACGGATAGGGTGGTTTCCGTGGGCGCACAGCTCTCGGAGCGGGCATTCGCGCGGAGCTGGCGCGCCGATGGAAACGACGTTTGCCCAAACCGCCGGTTTCACCGCGTATGGGAATTGTACGCCCGGCGTCGGTCCTCGGGATCGAGAAAGGGACTCGGGGACGTGGCATGCCGGCCGGCCGTGGTTCAATGGCGGTAGCGCCGGGGTCGAAGGAGCCTCCCGGCGGCGGCGAGCCCTGGAGATTCTCCACTTGACGCCTCCTCCGGAGAGGCCGGCCGGGCCCGGGACACGAGCCGCGGGCGACGGTGTCTCTCACCAATCATCGCCGAGGGCCCGACATCCACAGCCCGAGCGGTCCGCCCGACCAGCCGAGGCCGCCGCCGCGGTATCCTCGATCCCGATGCGGATCGCCACGTGGAACGTGAACTCGCTGAAGGCCCGGATCGACAAGGTCCTTTGGTGGCTCGACCGGGCCAGGCCCGACGTCCTTCTGATCCAGGAGACGAAGCTGGCCGACGCGGACGCGCCGGTCGAGACGTTCCGGACCGCCGGGTACGAGCTGGCCCATCACGGCGAGGGCCGATGGAACGGGGTCGCGGTGGCGAGCCGTGTCGGCATCACCGGCAAGGTGACGAACTTCGGTGAGCCGCTGCGTCCCGCCGCAACCCCCGACGTCTCGGACGACGAGCCGCTCGCCGAGGCGCGGATGCTCTCCACGGTGTGCGGCGGGATCCGCGTCGTCAGCCTCTACGCACCCAACGGGCGGGTCGTGGGCACGACCTTCTACCAGGCGAAGCTCGCCTGGTACGACCGGCTCGCCCGGTGGATCGTGGACGCCTGCGACCCCGCCGAGCCCCTGCTGCTCGGGGGCGACTTCAACGTGGCCCCGACCGACGTCGACGTGTGGGACCCCTGGGCGTGCCACGGCGGGACCCACGTCTCGGCGCCGGAACGCGAGGCGTTCGTGCGGCTGTGCGCCTGGGGCTTGATCGACGCCTACCGGCTGCGCCATCCCGAGCCGGGACGGTACACCTGGTGGGACTACCGGGCGGGCAATTTCCACAAGAACTTCGGCATGAGGATCGACCACCTGCTGGTGACGCGCCCGGTGGCCGAGCGGACGGTGGCGGCCGAGATCGACCGGGAAGCGCGCAAGGGCAAGCCCATCCCCTCCGACCACGCGCCTCTCTCGATCGACCTCGACGAGCCCGGCCTGCCGTTCGACGCCGGCTGGGCGGGCGCAGACGAGCGCATCGCGGCACGCCGCGGGCGGTGAGAGGTTGACCCGTGTACCGGAAGGCGCCCATGGCTGGACGGCGCTGCCGCGTCTGGCGGCATGGCTCTGCCTTCCCGCCCTGATCGCCGGGCGGCAGACGGCGCGAGCGAGCTCGGTGGGAGCGTCCATCCCACGAACCCCTACTCGCGTGCGGTCGGCATAGCCGTCTCGGCCTTCTCATGGGGCCGCTCCTGGGTCCACTGTGTGCCGTCCGTGACGTCGTGGCCCGGTCCTAGGCGGCTCTGGCCAGGCAGAGTCCCGACACGGCGTTCCGGTCCTGGAGAGGTGCGGCACGTCCGGCGCTGCCGAGCAGCGCGACCAACAAGTTCGGGTATGCGATCGAGTTCGACCGCGACGGGCGGTACCATGACCTGACGATCGACTTCGGGTCCATGGCTCGTCATATCACCGCCGTCCGAAAGGCGGCGGCGGGGTCGAACGTCAGGTTCTGGAGGGTGATTCGACCCGGAGCTGCAGGGAAGGCTGCGCTCCACGGCCGCCTGGCCCGCGATCGAGGACTCGCCGTTGTCCGAGCAGCGGTCGTGGGTGAGGCACGACGAGCACTACCACGTCGATTTCGAGCTGCCGTGCAGGCGATTGGACGAACTACCGAGGTGAGTGGCTACGGAGAGATAGGGAAGGAGGATGACATGCGGTTCGCGACTTTGCTCGTCCTCGTCGGCTCCATCACGGCTGGCGCCCAGGAGCAGGCGGCGCTTGGCACCCTTCGAGGAGTCGACGACATCCTCGTCCTCTCGGCGCACGAGGGGCTCTCGTCCAGCAGTCTTGGCCAGCATGTTCAGTCGCGGCTCAGGAGCGAGGGCCTCCGCAGTGAGCCCGGCAGTGTGGACAGCGGGCGCCTCTACGTCGAGGTCGTGCGCTTCGGGCCGCCGTCGCCTCGTGGGCTCACGAAGGGTGGGTACGAGGTGCGTGTCAGCCTGGAGGAGGCCGTCACCATTCATCGATCGCCGGGGTTGACCGCTCATGCCGTCACCTGGCGCGAGTCTCGTCGGGTGGGGGAGTTCGCCGTGATGACCCCCGAGGCACTGCTGGGCGCAGTTGATGCTCTCCTCGAGTCGTTCGTGAAGTCGGTGCTGGGTGCACCAACGCCGAGATGACCTGTCACCTCGCAACGTCCGGCTGAAAAGAGCGACCGTTCGTCCCGACACGGGGATGCGCCGCTGGGTCCGATCGAGGAAGATCTCGGGGCCGCTGGCCCGAGCGGAGCGCAACGCCTTCCCGCCGTCGTCCGCGCCTTGCTCGTCCCCGTGTCTCAGGTCGCCCTGGCTTCTTCAGCGCCTACGCGGCCCACTTGGCTTTCCTCGCACCCTCGTCCGCTCGAAGCCCGGCTTGAGGCCGACAGGCATCGGACGCCCATTTGCGCGCTGGCCGCCGTCGGAACCTACGGGATCGTGGCCGGGGGCGTGTCAAGAGCGCTGGAGCTGAACGCATGCGGGCGGACGTGTGGTCCCGGGGGTTCAGGGCGGCGACCTCAGGAGCCCGAGCACGCCGAGGCTCAGGACCGGCAGGTAGGTGATGATGAGGACCGACAGGCCCATCAGGAGCGTGAATGGCATCGCCGCGCGCGCCACCACGCCCAGAGGTTTCTGGAACCGCGACGAGGCCAGGAACAGGCACAGACCCACCGGCGGCACCAGGTAGCCCAGCTCGAGGTTGGCCAGGAACACGACGCCGAGGTGCACCGGATGGACGCCGAATGCGGCGCCCATCGACGCCACCAGCGGGCCCAGGACGACGATCGCCGAGTACTCGTCGAGGAGCGCGCCCGCGACCACGAGCAGGACGTTGAGGGTGAGGAGGAACAGCGCCTGGGTGGCGACGTGGGTCCTCACCCATTCCACGATGGCGTCGGCGATCTGGGCGTCGACGATGTAGCTCGTGATCCCCATCGCCGCGCTCAGCAGGACGAGGACCGACCCGGTGAGGGAGGCGGAGCTCATCAGCGCCCCAGCGACGCGGGGGGCCGGCATCCGGTCGGGCACGATCAGCGACTCGACCAGCACCGCGTACACCAGCGCCGCCGCCGCCGCCTCCACCGTCGAGGTCAGCCCGGTGACGAACAACGCCGACACGACGACCGGAAGCGCCAGCTCCCACTTCGCCGCCCAGAAGGAGGCGGCCAGCTCGCGGGTCGCGAACCGGTGCCGCGGGACTCGCAGCCGTATGCCGGTGCGCACGGCGTATGCGGCCACGAGCAGCAGCATCACCAGCCCGGGGAGGAGGCCGGCCAGGTAGAGGTCGGCCGCGGGGACGTTGTGCTCGCGGGCGCCTGCTACCACGCTGTACAGGATCACGGGAAGGCTCGGGGGAAAGAGCAGTCCCAGGCTGCCGGTGGCGGTGACGAGCCCCAGGGCGAACGCCTCCGGGTAGCCCTCCTCCCGAAGCATCGGGTAGAGCAGGCCCCCGAGGGCGACGACGGTCACTCCGGATCCGCCGGTGAACGTCGTGAACAGTGTGCACACCGCGATCGTGATGAGGGCGAGGCCGCCGGGCATCCAGCCAAGGAGCGCACGGAAGAAACGCAGGAGCCGGGTCGGGGCCCCGCTCTCGGCGAGGACGAACCCGCACGCGACCAGGAGCGGGATCGCGGGCAGCGTGGGGGAGGAGACGAGGCGGTAGATCTCGACGCTGACCGCCGTGGGGGGCGACCCGTCTTTGATGAACCAGACCAAGGCCAGCGCGGCCATGCCCGCGAAGACAGGTGCTCCCAAGACGAGCGCCACGCCGACGAGGACGGCCAGCGGCCAGGCGGCCGCAGCGATGAGCTCGGGAAAGCGCACGAGCAGGAGGCCGGCGGGGATTCCCAGCGCGGCCAAGGTCCTACCTGGCCATTGCGGCGACGCTCGCCAGGCGAAGCGGAGCGCCATGAGCCCCAGGCACACCGGCATCACCAGCTCCGCCACCCAGACCGGGAGTCCTCCCGGCAGCAGCTTCCCCTCCTGCCGGTTGACAAGGACCAGCTCGACGCTGGCCTCCGCGAGCACCGCGGCGGTGCCGGAGGAGAGCGCTGCGGCCAGGAGACGGCCCCAGCGTGCGAGCCAACCGTCCGCGATCAGGTCCATGGTGGAGAGCGTGAGATGGCGGCCCTCCCCCGCGGCCCAGAGGCCGCCCACGAACGTCAGCCACAGGACCAGCAGCCGGACCCATTCCGCCGCGCCCGGAACCGAGAAGCCGCCCAACCGCCGTCCCACGGCCTCGGCGAGCGGGAGCGCCGCGCAGGCGGCCAGGGCGGCGATCAGGAACCCCTTCTCCGCACGCCGGAGCGGGCCCTCCGGTTTCGGCGGCGGGGGGGGCGCGGGCGTGGCCTCGGCCAGGGTGCCGCTCAAACCGCGGGCTCCCGCTCCATCACGACGACATGGACGGGCACCCTGCGCCCGCGGTCGGGAAGGATCGCCACCAGCACGTCGCTCATCACGTTCACCCCGGAGCCAGGCCGAGCGCGTTGGGGCCGTCGCCGAAGCCCACGCCCAGCGCCACGCCCAGGGCCATCCCGACCAGGATCTTCAGGTATGAGGGCATCGCTCCTCGCGTGGACGGCGGCCCGGCTCCGGCTCGCGCACCGAGACGGCCGCCCGGGATTGTACCGGCCGGCTCCCGGTCCCGTATCATTGGGCCGTCGGCATCCCTGGAGGTGCAATTGGCGTCCAGTGCACGGGGGGCTCGCGGGCGCACCTGGCCGGTCCTGGCGCTCGCCCTGGCGGGCGGGTCGTGCGGCGATCCGTCCCCCCTCGCCCCCGAGGCCGGCCAGCCGCTCCGGGGAACCTACACCTTCACGGTCAGCATGAGCTCGGCGTGCCCCCGGCCCGGCTCGTGGACCTTCCGTGCCGACATCGAGCAGAACGGCGCGAGCCTGGCCGTGACGCTCTTCGAAGGCGACTTCGACATGTTCCTGGGGGAGCGGTTCAACGTGTTCGCGGGGCAGACCGACGGGCAGTCGGTCGTCTTCGGGCCGGTCAGCAGCGGCGGGGTCGTGTTCTCGGAGGAGAACGCCGGCCTCTGGCAGGGTCAGGCCCGGGGCGAGCTCCGGAACGGCCGCATCGAAGCGACGTTCGAGGGTCGCGTCTTCTTCTCGGGCTCGGCCCAGCCGGGAGGGGACGAGTGCGTCCGGCCCGACCACACCTGGACCTTCGTCCGGCGCTAGCGTGACGGGGCGAACGAAACGGAGCGGTGAACGGCGGGGGGGCTTTACTCGGGCGACGTCCTTGGCTTCAATTGGGACCGGAGGAGACCGCCAGTGCACCTGACGCCAGAGCAGCAAGACCTGGGTCGCCGCAACTTCCGCCGGGCACTCGCCGGGACACGGGCGGGCGCGATCCTGGACGGGGCCACGCTCCCCCGCGGGAGCCTCACCGGCGGACCGGTGCGGCTCGGGTACGTCGGGGTGGGCGTTCAGGGCCGGAACGTGCTGAACCGGACCGATCCCGCCTTCGGGGAGCCTCGGGCCCTGTGCGACGTGAACCCCGCGCAGCTCGCCAAGGCGAACGAAGTCCTGGCCCGGAGCAGCCGCCCCGCGCCACCCCACTACGCGGACTGGCGCGAGATGCTCCAGAAGGAGGACATCGAAGGTGTCGTGATCGCGACGCCGCTGTCGACCCATGCCGAGATCACGGCCGGGTGCCTCGAGGCAGGGAAACACGTCCTGTGCGAGAAGATGATGGCCTGGGACGAGGCGGGCTGCGAGCGCATGGCGCAGGCCGCGGTGAAGGCCGGCCGCGTCCTGGAGATCGGCTACCAGCGGCACTACAACCGGATCTACGAGGCGGCCTACCATGGGGTCGTCAAGGCCGGAGTCCTGGGCGACGTCTACCATGCGCGGCTGGTCTGGCACCGCAACGCCGACTGGCGCCGGAGCGAGGCGCCACCCTCGCCCGACTACGACCCCTCGCGTTGGGGGTATCCGACCTTCGAGCACCTGGTCAACTGGCGCCTGTACTGGGACTACTCGCAGGGGCTGATGGCCGAGCTGGGCAGTCACATGGTGAACGTGGCCAACTGGTATTTCGGGGCGGCCCCCCAGGCCGTGCAGGCTTCGGGAGGCGTCGAGCGCCACAAGGACGGCGGCCGGGAGGTGCCCGATCACGTGTACGCGACCTTCGAGTACCCCCAGGACCGCACCGTGATGTTCAGCTCGATCGAGAGCAACGCCCTGGAGGGGCACTACGAAGCGTTCCTGGGCACGCGGGCGACGCTGATCCTGACCGATGAGAGGGAGGCCTACCTCTTCGAGGAAGGGGAGCGCGGGTCGGCGCTGGCGGCGGCCCTGGAGGCGGATGGGGACGGCACCAACGGGCGCCCGCCGGCGGCCCAGGAAAGCCGGAGCGAGACGGCGCCGGCCTTCGGCGGGGGAGAGCCCTACCGGGTGGAGGTCGCCCGTTTCTGCCTGGCCGTGAGGACGGGACAACCGGTGGCGTGCGGCGCGGGCGAGGCGGCACACTCGGCCCGGGCCTGCATCCGGGCGAACCAATCGTTGCTCCAGAAGAAGCGCCTCGCCGTCTGAGGTGGGCGGCAAGGGAGGGTCATACCTTGCGACTGCAAGCGGTTCTGCTGCTGTTCTGCATCGGCGGGGGCGTCGCGATGTCGGCTGAGCCGGGCCCGGACGCGGCTCCGAAGGAGCGGAAGGCCGTCCGCATCGTGACCCTGGACCCGGGCCACTTCCACGCGGCGCTCGTTCACCGCGAGAGCTATGCCGAGGTGGACGATGTGGTCCACGTCTACGCCCCGCTGGGCCTCGACCTGGGTGACCACTTGAAGCGGGTGGCCCGCTTCAACACGCGCTCCGCCGATCCCACGCGCTGGCGCCTGGAGGTCCACACCGGGCCGGATTACCTCCAGCGCATGACCCGCGAGAGGGCGGGGAACGTCGTCGTGATCTCGGGCCGCAACCGGGGCAAGATCGACTCGGTGCGCGGTTCGCTCGACGCCGGCTTCAACGCCCTGGTGGACAAGCCCTGGATCCTCCGATCGGAAGACCTGCCGAAGCTGGAGGAGGCCCTCGCGGCGGCGCGGAAGAGGGGCCTCGTCGCCTACGACATGATGACCGAGCGGTTCGAGGTCACGTCCGCCCTCCAGAAGGAGCTCGTGAACGACCCCGAGGTCTTCGGTTCCGTGCTGCCCGGGTCCGCCGCCGAGCCCTCTGTGTACATGGAGAGCGTCCACCACTTGTCGAAGACGGTCGCCGGCGCGCCCCTGGTGAGGCCGGCCTGGTTCTTCGACACCGAGCAACAGGGGGAGGCCCTCTCCGACGTGGGCACTCACCTGGTGGACCTCGTCCAGTGGACGCTGTGGCCGGGCCAGGCCCTGGACGCGGCGCGAGACGGCCGGCTCGTGGCCGCCCAGCGTTGGCCGACCATGATCTCGAAGACCCAGTTCCAGCGCGTGACCGGCGAGCCGGACTTCCCGGCGTCCCTGCAGGACCGCGTGAAGGACGGCTCGCTCGAGTACTTCTGCAACACCCTGGTCACGTACGCGCTCAAGGGCGTCCACGTGAAGCTGAACGTGATCTGGGACTGGGAGGCCCCCGCCGGAGGCGGGGACACGCACTACGCGGTCTACCGCGGCTCCAAGGCACGCGTCGAGGTCCGGCAGGGGAAGGCGGAGGGGCAGCGGCCCCAGACGTACGTCGTCCCCGGCTCCGGGCAGGACAAGGCATCGGTGGCCGCGGCGGTGGTCAAGCGCCTCGCCGCGCTTCAGGACCGCTACCCGGGAGTCCAGGCGGAGGAGCGTGCGTCGGAGATCCTGGTCCACATCCCCGACCGGCTCCGGACCAGCCACGAGGACCACTTCGGCGAGGTGGCGCGGGCCTTCTTCGGTTACCTGAAGGACCCGGCCAGCCTGCCGGCCTGGGAGACCGCGAACATGCTGGTCAAGTACACGCTGACCACCCGGGGTACCGAGCTGAGCCGGAAGTCGCCGCCCCGTCCGGCCGAGCGGCTCGCGCCGCGCTGACCGCCGTGCCCGCGGCCAGGCCTCGGTAACGTGGAGGCCCCCGACGTCGAGACGTCCTCCGACGCCTATGCCCGCCGCTTCGCGGGACCGGTAGGCGAGTGGTTCCTCGACGTCCAGGCGCGCACGGCCCTCGAGCTGCTCTCGCCGTGGCCGGGCTCGACGGTGCTCGACGTCGGCGGCGGACACGGCCAGCTCACCGGTCCGCTGGTCGCGGCCGGCCATGCGGTCACCGTTTACGGAAGCGCCGCCGAATGCCGCCTGCGGGTGGAGGGCTGGATCGCCTCGGGCACGGCCCGCTTCCAGTCGGGCGACCTGCTGCGGACGTCGTTTCCTGACCGGACCTTCGACGCCGTCGTCTGCTTCCGGCTCCTCCCTCACGTCGCCGCCTGGCGGCGGCTCGTGGCCGAGCTGTGCCGCGTGGCCCGGCACGCGGTCGTGCTCGACTACCCGAGCGCCCGCAGCGTGAACGCCGCCGCGGGACCGCTGTTCGGGCTGAAGAAGGGTGTCGAAGGAGACACGCGGCCGTTCGAGGTCTTCCGCGACCGGGACGTCCGGGCCGCTTTCGACGCCGAGGGCTTCCGGCGTGCGGCCCGCCGGGCGCAGTTCCTCCTCCCCATGGCGCTGCATCGCGGCCTGGGCTCTCAGCGCCTGTCCCGCGCGCTCGAGGCGCCGGCGGCCGCGCTGGGCCTCACCCGGGCGCTCGGCTCACCGGTCATCGCCCGGTTCGATCGGCGTGGCTGAGCCCTGGGCGCTGGCCCTGTTCCGCCGCTCCGTGCTCAAGCAGCGCAAGCTCCGCGAGATCGAGGCCAGCCTCGGACCCACGGGGGGCCTGCGCTGCCTGGACCTGGGCTCGGACAACGGCGTCGTGAGCCTGCTCCTGCGCCGGGGCGGAGGCCAGTGGGCCTCGGCCGACCTCACCACAGAGGCGGTCTCCTCCATCCGCGAGCTCGTGGGCACGGAGGTCGAGCAGGTGGACGGTGCGCGGCTGCCGTACCCCGACCACGAGTTCGACCGGGTGGTGGTCGTGGACATGCTGGAGCACGTCGCCGACGAGCGGAGGTTCGTCTCCGAGCTGGCCCGGGTCGTCCGTCCCGGCGGCCGGCTGGTCGTCAACACGCCCCACCTCAAGAGGACCGCGCTCAGGAGGCTGCGGCACGCGATCGGGCAGACCGACGAGAAGCACGGCCACCTCAGGCCCGGCTACACCGCCGACGGGCTGCGGCGCCTGCTCGCTCCGGCGTTCGAGCTGGAGGTTGCCCGGACGTACTCGCGGTTCTTCTCGGAGCTGTTGGACACCGCGATCAACTGGGGAGTGGAGCGCCTGGGGAAGAAGGGCTCGGCCAAGGGGCTGGTGGTGACGGGCGGCGACGTCGACCGCCACCGGATGCTGTTCCGGGCCTACTCGGCGGTGTACCCGATGGTCTGGGCGATCAGCCGCCTCGACGGCGCGATCCCCTGGGCCTCGGGCTACATGCTCATCGTGCGTGCCGTGCGCACGGGTGCGGACGGTGGTGGTGGTTCGAGTCGAGCCTAGTGGACGCGCGGCACGGGCTCGCTTATCATTCCGCCCGCTCGACGCCGGGCCCCTCCACAGGACGGCTCCCTTGAAGAACACTTCCCCCGGAAACCGCGGATGACGCGGGACAGGTTCGGCCGCTACGAGGTCCAGGAGGAGATCGGCGACGGAGCGATGGGGCGCGTCTATCGTGCCTTCGATCCCCTCGTCCGCCGGATGGTGGCGATCAAGACCGTCAAGTCCGAGTACCTCACGAAGGAGAACGCCGAGAGCTACCTGAAGCGGTTCCGCCGTGAGGTGCAGGCGGCGGGGATCCTCTCCCACGCGAGCATCGTCAGCATCTACGACGTCGGCGAGGACTACTTCGTGATGGAGTTCGTGGAGGGCGCGACGCTCTCCTCGATCCTCCGGGACCGGGGGCACCTGCCGCTGGTCGAGGCTCTGTCGGTCCTGGGCCCGGTGGCGGAGGCCCTGGACCACGCCCACGACGCCGGCATCATCCATCGCGACATCAAGCCCGCGAACATCATGGTGCAGACCGACGGACGGCCGAAGCTGATGGACTTCGGCGTGGCGAGGCTGGAGTCGTCGGCCATGACCGCCACGGGGCAGTTCCTCGGCTCCCCCTCGTACATGGCCCCCGAGCAGATCTCCGGCGGCGAGGTCTCGCGGCGCTCGGACCTGTTCTCGCTCGCGGTGGTGGCATACGAAGCGGTGACCGGCCAGAAGCCCTTCCAGGGCGACAGCATCACCTCCGTGATCTACCGGGTGATGACCGAGGCCCCGCCGCCTCCGCGCCAGTGGAACTTCGACCTGCCTTCCCAGTACGACGAGGTGTTCCGCCGGGCCCTGTCGAAGAACCCGGCGGAACGCTACGCGACCGCGGGCGAGTTCGTCGCGGCGCTGGACATCAAGGAGTTCGAGATCGGTTTCCCGGACGGGCAGGCTCCGGGGCACCGGACCACCGAGAGGTCCGCCCCGGTGGCGCCGGCGTGGGCCGGGCCCGGCGCCTCGGGCGCCCCACCATCCGCCCGCGATCAGCCAGAGACCGAGAGCATGCCGGTCCTGATCGCGACCCCGGCCGTCCCCTCGGGGACCGGCCCCGACAGGGCGCCGGCGCGCGGGAAGCGTGTGGTCTGGGCTTCAATGGCGGCGGCGCTCCTCGTCGCCGTCTCGGCGGCAGCGGTGGTGCTGTCCCGCTCGCGGCCCGAGCCCGCGCCCACGATCCCGGAGTCGCTGCGCATCGAGACCGACCCGTCCGGGGCCAAGGTGCTCGTCGACGGCGCCGACGCGGGAGCGACCCCGGTCGAGCTGGGATCGCTGGGGCCCGGCATGCACCTCGTCCGTGTGACCCTGGACGGCTACGCCCCCGCCGAGCTGAGCGTGGAGCTGGTCGACGGGACCAGCCCGGCGCCCCTTCGCTTCGTGCTCCAGTCCGTCACCGCTCGCCTCCGGGTCCGCTCCGAGCCCGTCGGGGCCACCCTGCGCGTGGACGGACGGCCGGGCGGCACTACGCCGGTCGAGGACCTGGAGCTGGCGGCGGGCCGCCACGAGCTGCGGGTGGAGCAGAAGGGCTTCCGCCCGTGGGTCCGCCAGATGGAGCTGCAACCCGGCGAGAACCCGCTGGTGACGGCGCGGCTGGACGCGCTGCCGCGGGCGGGCAAGCCGCCCGCCCCGACTCCCTTACCAACGCCGGAGGCGGTGGCGGAGGGCACGCTGGTCGAGGTGGGCCCGGACGTGACGCCGCCGCGAAGGCTCTCGGGCGACTCGGTGCGCTTCCCGGAGGCCGCCCGCAGGCTGCGGATCCTGGGCTCGGTGAGGGTGGACTTCATCGTCGACGAGAAGGGGGATGTCAGCGACCTGCGGATCACCGAGTCGGCCGGTGACGTGCTCGACCGGGCCGTCCTCGAGGCCGTGCGGACCTGGCGCTTCGAGCCGGCCACGCTCCGAGGCGTCAAGGTCAAGGTGCGGTGGCACACTCGTCAGACCTTCCAGCGGGGGACCTGAGCTCAGCCGCTGATCGGAGCGAGCAGCCAGTCCAGGTCCGTTCCCGAGGCGACCTCCGCGGGCTCGGCGTTCCGCCGGAACAGCCGGGCGCCGGCCGGTCCCCCGAGCCGCACGCGCCCGCCCTCCACCGCCAGCCAGGTGCCTTCCCGAAGCCCGACCACGGGCCCGTCGTTCTCCTCGAGGAACTCGCGCAGCCGCTGCTCGCGGGTCTCGCCCATGTGCGTGCTGGCGGGGTCGGGGTCGACGTAGTGCGGGTTGATCTGGAACGGCACCAGGCCGAGCGCCTCGAAGCTCGGGGGCTCGACGATCGGCATGTCGTTCGTCGTCTTCAGCGTGGGCGCGGCGATGTTGGTGCCCGCGCTCGCCCCCAAGTAGGGAATGCCCGCGCGTGCGCGGCGCTCGATCACCTCGAGCAGTCCCGACCGGTGCAGCCGGTCGAGGAGCCGGAACGTGTTCCCGCCCCCGACGAATACCGCCTCGGCGGCGTCCAGGAGCGCGGTCCCTGCCGGGTCCGCGGTGACACCCTCCACCTCGACCCCCTCGCGGGCGAACCGTGCGCCGACTCGGGCCACGTAGCCGCCGTGGTCGTGGAGCGCGAAGGGCACGAAGGCGATCCGTCGCAGAGGCCCCAGCCAGGCCAACACCGCCTCCATGGCGTGGTCGAGGTAGCCCGAGCCGTGGTTCGTGGAGTTGCTCAGGAGGAGGAGCTTCATCGTCCCGCCTTGCGGACGTCCTTGTCCTCGTACATCCGCTGGTCCGACAGTCGGATGAGGGCCTCCTTGGTGCCGGCGTCGGTCGGGTAGGTGGCGATCCCCAGCGAGCACCCGATGCGGGCGTCGATGCCCTCCTCCTGCAGGAACGTGTGGCCCTCGATGAGCCTCCGCAGCTTCTCCGCCAGGGTCTGGGCGGCGGCCCGGTCGGTCTGGGGCAGGATCACCACGAACTCGTCCCCACCGTAGCGGGCCGGGTAGTCGGTCTCTCGCACCGCCGCCCGCAGCAGGAACCCCACCTCGCGCAATACGCGGCTGCCCCGGAGGTGGCCGTGCTGGTCGTTGATGGGCTTGAACCGGTCCAGGTCGACGAACACCAGCGAGAGCACCGAGCGGTACCGGTCCACCAGCTTCAGCTCCCGGTCGAGGATCTGGTGGAAGAAGCGGAAGTTGTAGAGCGGCGTCACCTCGTCGGTGATGGACATCTCGCGCGTCTTCTGGAAGAGCTTGACGTTCTCCAGGGCGACCGCGACCGAGTCGGCCACCGGTTGGACGCGGTCGAGGGTGGCCCGGTCGTAGGTGCCGCGCTGGGTGGAGCCCAGGGCCAGGACGCCGATGCTCCGGCCGCGGGAGTTGAGGGGTACCAGCAGGTAGGAGCGGATGCCCTCCTCCAGCAGGCGCATGTCCTCGATGAACCGGTGGTTGTGGAGCAGGTCCGGCTGCACGACCGGGGAGTTGTCGAGGACCACCTGACCGGGTCCGCTCCCGACCACCGGCAGCACCGAGCCCAGGCCCCAGGTGGCCTCGTCGGGGTGGCCGGTGACCTCGATGTAGTCCCCGGAGTCGTTAACGAAGCCGCAGGCCAGCCGGTCGAACGGCTCCAGGGACCAGAACTCCCGGGCGAAGGCGGGGACGACGCTCTTCAGCTCGGTCCCGGAGGCGAGCGAAGCGGTGATGCGCTGGAGCAGCTCCGCGCGGCGGGAGGCGCCGCGCAGCTCCGCGTAGAGCCGGACGTTGTCGATCCCGGTCCCGATCTGCTTGCCCAGGGCTTCCAGCAGGTCCA
>Ga0268386_10002276_pt1 | contig 13584 bp, 11 predicted proteins | sample RVTome_15_FD_200260 | JGI IMG/M metagenome (GOLD analysis project Ga0268386, IMG submission 200260) | Soil microbial communities from uranium-contaminated site in the Upper Colorado River Basin, Wyoming, United States - RVT150D86... ...
GAGGAACAGACGCAGGCAGATGCCGATACCGCGGCCATCCCGGACCAGTTTCTTGAACAGGGGAGGGATGAAGAGGTTGGTGTCGAACACGACGTTCGGGCGGATCTCCAGATCTTCGCCGGCGACCTCGATCTTGTCGCGGAGAAAGTAGCCGGAGCGCAAGACGATCAACGGCTCCTTCAGGACCTGCTCCATGGTGACGGTCGGGCCCTTCAGGCGCGGGTGATTCGGCGGAACGCAGGCCACCATTTCCTCGTCCCCCAGCGGTTCCAGCTCAATGTCTCCGGAGGTCTGTCCCGCCACCACAAGCCCGAGGTCCACCGCCCCGCTGAGCAGGTCCTGCTCGATCTCCTGGATGCCCTCCTCTTTTGCATGGATGCGGATATTCGGATACTTGTCCATGAACCCGGAGATGATGTCCGGAAAAAAGTACGCGCCGTGCATCGCCGGCACGGCGATGGATACGTCCCCCTTCTCCAACCCCCTCAGCTCGAGCATCTCCAGCCGTGCTTCGCTGACTTGCGCGAGGATCTTCTCCGCATGTTTCAGAAGCGCGGCGCCTTCCGGCGTCAGACTGATGTTCCTGGCGTCCCGGTTGAACAGGATCGTGTCGAGTTCGCTTTCCAGCTTCTTGATGGCGATGCTGATGGCGGGTTGGGCGATGCGAATGGATTGCGCGGCCTTGCTGAAGCTCAGGTGCTTCGCTACTTCGGAGAATATTTGAAGCTGGCGCACGTTCATCTTTATTGTCCATTCTTTATTGTCGATTCTTAAGCGCGGTACCGCCCTGTCGCGTACACATCAGTTGCGCCGGCAGTATGTGATTTCCATATGAACCGCATACTCGAAAGTTTATACATCTTTGAGATGGAATAAACATTCGATATAGTGAATTGTCGCTTCCGCCGGAGGACGCGCCGTTCCGCATGAAAATAAAGCGTACGAGAAGGTGGAACCATGAAGTTGCTCTCTTACGTCCATAACGGGACCGCGGGTTACGGCGCGTTGAAGGAACCGGGACTACTGGTGGACCTGACGCGGCGCCTCCACGGCGTTTCCGGTCTCCGCGACCTGCTCGAGCAGGGCCGCCTCGCGGAGGCCGCGGAGATCGTCGGGAAGAGTGAGGCTACGGTGGCCTTTGATTCCGTGCGGCTGCTGCCGGTCATTCCCAACCCGAGCAAGATCATCTGCATCGGGATCAATTACGTGGCCCACGCCAGGGAAGCGGGACGCAAGGTGGGGGACTATCCGGTGGTCTTTCACCGCTTTGCGGAGAGCCTGGCGGCCCACAACGAACCGCTGCTCTGTCCGGTGGCCTCGGAGCAGTTCGACTACGAGGGCGAACTGGCGGTGATCATCGGGAAAGGCGGCAGCCATATCGACAGGAAGGACGCCATGCAGCACGTGGCCGGTTATTCATGCTTCAACGATGCGAGCGCGCGTGACTGGCAGTTCCATACCCATCAGTACGGCATGGGAAAGAACTTCAGGCGCACGGGCGCCTTCGGACCGTGGATGGTTACCGCGGATGAGATCGAGGATTACAAGAAGATCGAACTGCGTACCGAGCTGAACGGTGAAGTGATGCAGGAGGGCAAGCTGGATCAGCTCGCCTTCGACGTCCCTGCGATCATCTCCTATGTATCGAAGGCCATGCCCTGGGTGCCGGGCGACGTCATCTCCACCGGAACCCCGAGCGGTGTCGGCTTCAAGCGGGAACCCCCGGTCCTGCTGAAGCCGGGCGACAGCATCGACATCCATGTTTCCCAGGTCGGCGTGCTGCATAACAGCGTAGAACTCGAACGCATCGAGAAGGAATAGATTCGATGAACGCGCAACCAGTGGTCCCGTGCCGCAACTGCCGGTCTCAACGTCATGGCTGACACGCCCGGTGATTGACATGAGAAAAGTACAGGTCTCCGTGGAGGAGATCTTTCATGAACGCGGGCCCAGGCTGGATGCGCCGGTTCGGGTCGGCACGGCGCTGGCGGTCGTGGCCAACCCTTTCGCCGGGCGCTACGAGCCGGACCTCAAGCCGTTCATGGACAAACTCCACGAGCTCGGCACGGCACTGGCCGGGAAGCTTGTCGGGGCCCTTGGCGGCGCCGACATGGTCGAGGCCTACGGCAAGGGCGCCATTGTCGGCGAGGATGGGGAACTCGAACACGGCGCGCTCTGGCACGAAGCCGGCGGCTACGAAATGCGCCGCGTCCTGGGCGGCGCCAAGGCGATCGTTCCCTCGGCGAAGACCGTAGGCGGCATCGGCTGCCGCCTGATGATCCCGCTGGGCCACTTGCAGGCCGCCTACGTCCGGAGTCATTTCGGGGTCGCGGAGATGACGGTCTGGGATGCGCCGCGGCGCGACGAGATCGTCTACGGCGTGGCCATGGCGACCGGGCCGCGCGTGCACGCGCGCAGCGGCGGACTGCAGGCCGCGGACATAGAAGGCAAGGATGGCTTGCGCTAGGAGATGGGCTTGGAGACCGCCATGAAGAAGCGGCAGAACGGCGGTTTCCGCGATGTCGTCGTGGTACCGCAGAGGAGCGAATACCCGTGATCGATACGGTTCGCAGGGTAGTCACTGGCCATGACGAGAAGGGCCGCTCCATGATCGTCGGCGATGAAGCCCTCTCGCCGGACAACGTGGACCACGAGATTGTCATCTGGGCCACGGGGCAGACGCCGGTGGACAATGCCGGTGATCCGAAGCCGCCGCGGATGGCGCATCCCCTGGAACCGCCTTCGGGGGGCTCGGTGCTGCGCGTGGTGGAGTTTCCGCCGGAGTCCGCGCTTCAGGATCTCGGGGAGGAACAGCGCCGGGAGTTCATGGCGGCGATGTTCGCAAAGATGGGTGCGGCGCATACCCGCGTCGACACCTCGCGCTCACCGGGCATGCACAAGACCCGGACCATGGACTACATCATCCTGCTCTCCGGCGAACTGACGCTGCTGATGGAAGAGGGTGAAACGACACTGAAACCGTTCGATGTCGTGATCAACCGCGGCGGGAATCACGACTGGGTCAACCGGGGATCGGAACCCGCGCGGGTCGCGGCGCTGCTGATCGATGCCAAGGTCCTTTGAGAAAAAGACGAGGGAAAGGACGGGGAAATCATGAACACTTCCATGCTGGCCGGGATCCTCGCCTACGTGCTGCTGCTGATCGGCGGCGTGTTCTTCTGGCTCGCGCGACGGGCCGCCGCCGCGGGCCCCGCCGAGGCGGAATTCGAACTGGCCGGCCGCAGCCTGCCGGTCGTGGTCCTGATACCCACGCTGGCGCTCACGATCCTGGGTTCCGCGCACATCCTCGGCGTGTTCGAGATGTCCTGGTTCCTGGGCGGCACCGCCATGTGGTTCGGCCTGGCGTGTGCGCTCGCCATCGCAGTCGTCTGCCTTACCACCGGACGCTGGATGCGCCGTCTCAGGCTGGCGACGGTGCCGGAACTGCTGGAATACCTGTTCGGGCCGGGCGTGCGCACCGCCGTGTGCTGTGTCATGGCGGGCGTCATCTTCGGTCTTCTCACTCTCGAGACCCAGGGGATCGGGATTTTGCTGGCGGCGGCCACCGGCTGGAGCATCCAGGAGGGCGTCATCGTCGCCGGTGTGCTGGGCGTGCTTTACGTGATCCTGGCCGGCATGAAGGAAGTCGGCTGGATCAACCTGGTCAACGCCGCGCTCATGTACATAGCCCTGATCATGGCTACGGTGTTCATCGCCGCGGCGCTGCCCGAGGGCTTCAATACCGTCAGCAACCACTATCTCGAGGCAGGCGAGGCTCATCAGCTGACGATCTTCGGGCCAATGGCATTGCTGCTGACCTTCGCCCTCGGCCTGGTCATCGCCGTCAACTTCAGCGTTCCGGTCAACCAGTTCATGCTGCAGGTGGCTATGTCCGCACGCAGTGAACGCGACGTGGTCAGGGCAATGTGGCTGGCGGTGCCCCTGAACGGCCTGTTCTGCGTCTTCATCGTGGTGTTGGGCATGACGGCGAAAACGCTGCCGGAGTTCGGTGAGCTAGGACCGAAGCTGGCCGCGCCGGCGATGCTGGCCGCAATGCTTCCCGGCTGGCTGGCGATGCTGCTGCTCGGGTCCTTCGTCGCCGCGGTCCTTTCCACCTTCGCCATGACCTGCCTCGCACCCGCCACCATCTTCAGCATGGACCTGTACAGGCGCCTGTTCCGGCCAGACGCCACGGGGGCGGAGATCACGCGCGTAACGCGCATCGCCATCGTCGCGCTGGCCGCGGCTGCAACGGCGATCGCCGGTTTTCTGCCGCCCATCCTGGCCGCGCTGAGCTGGCTGCTGGCATGGCTGATCCCGATCCTGTGGCTGGTCTTCACCGGCCTGTTCTGGCGTTGCTCGACGGCCGCGGCGGTCGCGACGCTGACCCTTGCGTGGACTGTCAACATGCTCTGGACGTTTACGCCGCTGGCCGGCGCAATGGGCATGCAGCAGGTGCCGAACGTCTACGTGGCGCTGGTGGTAACCGTTGCCACCGGTACGCTGGCCAACCTGTTCGTCGGAACGGCGAAGGCAGGCTACTTCAAGTCGCCGGAATACGCCGCGAGAGTGGCGGCAGAGTAGACGCTCGGCAGGGAAACTTAGGAATACTAAAGACATGTTCTGGACCATATTCTTTCAGTCATCCGCCGTCATCGGCCTGATTCTGGTTGTCTCGTGGCTGATCCTCGCGCTGTTCATCAACCAGGCCGATGACGGGGAGAGTTGAGGACGACACAGTGGACGAGCTGGTGGTAACGAGATTCTGGATGGGCGGCGTCATCGCCGTCATGGTGATCTATGTGCTGATCGCGCTGGTTGGACATCGCCGAAGCAGGAAGTCGGCCGGTAAATTGCAACGCGACGGACAGGCTGATTCCGAAGGTACGACATGATAGAACTGACCATCAACGGCAAGCGTCACGAGCTCGACGTTGAAGACGACATGCCGCTGCTCTGGCTGCTGCGCGACGAACTGAAACTCATGGGCACCAAGTTCGGCTGCGGAATGGGCATATGCGGCGCCTGCACCATACAGGTGGACGGTGAGCCGGTGCGGTCCTGTGTCATGCCCGTTTCCGCCGCCCGTGGCAAAACGATTATCACGATCGAGGGGCTCGGAGGGAGCGTAGGCAATGGCAAACTGCATCCCGTGCAGCAGGCCTGGATCGACGAACAGGTGCCGCAGTGCGGCTACTGCCAGCCCGGCCACATCATGGCCGCGGCGGCGCTGCTCGAGTCGAATCCGGATCCTAGCGACGAGGAAATCCGAAAGGAGGTGACCAACCTGTGCCGTTGCGGCACCTACCTGCGCATCTTCGCGGCTATCCGGCGGGCCGCCGGCAGGGACGGGGGTGGCTCAGGCTCATGAGCGGAATTCTCAATCTATCGCCCAATCTATTGCTGAGCAGGCGGCAGTTCATCGCCGCCGGCGCCGCCGGATCCCTGGTGCTGGGCTTCCGGCTTCCGCTCGCCGCCAGCGCGGCGCAAGCGAACGGCGTGCTCAATGCGTTCGTGGCGATCGATCCGAGCGGGACCATCACCGTGCAAAGTCCCTTCGTGGAAATGGGCCAGGGCATCTACACCATGATGTCCATGCTGGTGGCCGAGGAACTGGGCGCGGACATGCGAAGCATGCGCACAGTGCAGGCGCCGCCGGGCGCGGCTTACATGATCGTGCGCGAAGGGGAACGCTTTACCGGCGGCGACGAGAGCACGCGTTCCGCCTATGAGCCCCTGCGCCGGGCCGGCGCCGTGGCGCGTCACATGCTGGTGCAGGCAGCCGCCGGCCGGCTCAACGTGCAGCCGGACGCACTCACCACCCGCGGCGGATACGTCGTCCACAAGGCTTCCGGCAAGCGCATTGCGTTCGGGGACCTTGTGGCTGACGCCGCCGGGCTGGACGTGCCCGCGGAGGTGCAACTCAAATCCCCGGCTGAGTTCCAGGTGCTGCGCAAGACGCAGGCGCGGCTGGATATTCCCGCCAAGACTGACGGCAGCGCCGTGTTCGGCGTCGACGAGCTTCCGGACAACGTCGCCATCGCAGTCGTGCGCCAGGCCCCGGTGTTCGGCGGCACGGTGAAACGCATGCGGCCGGAATCGGTAACCGGCAGGCGCGGCGTCATCGCAGTCGAAGAGGTGCCCAACGGCGTGGCGGTGATTGCCGACAATTACTGGCGCGCGATGAAGGCGCTGAATGCGCTGGACGTCGAATTTGCCCCGGGGCCGGCGCCGGATTTCACTTCCGCGAAACATGAAGAGCTGCTCCGCGGCAAACTGGATGCCCGCGGGGCCACGGCGGAGGAAGTCGGCGATCTGGACGGGGCTTTCGCCGGGGCCGACCGCACCCTGGAGATGGATTACGTGATTCCCTTCGCGGCGCACACCACCATGGAGCCCATGACTTGCACCGCGCTCGTCACCGATGACCGCTGCGTGGTCTGGACGCCAAACCAGGGCGTGGACTTCATTGTCTATGCCGCCACCAACGTCACGGGCCTCCCGGCGGAAGCCGTGGAGGTGCACACGCCCTTCCTGGGCGGCGCCTTTGGACGCCGGTTCATGCTGGACTTTCCGACTCAGGCGGTAACCCTCGCCAACAGGCACAAGGGACGCCCGATCAAGCTCATCTGGTCGCGTGAAGAAGACACGCGCCACGACTTCTACCGGCCCATGCTGGCCGCGCGCCAGCGCGCGGCCCTCGACAAGGAAGGGAAACTCGTCGGCTGGCACAGCCGCATAGCGGGCATGGGGCCGTACACTCAGGTCTTCCCGGACGAAGTGGAAGCCCACGGCTGGGACTTCTCGGTGATGCAGGGCATGCTTGAACTGCCCTATCGCCTGCCCAACCGGCGCATGGAATACGTGCACGTGCAATCCCCGGCGCCCATCGGCTTCTGGCGCACGACCGGTTACGGGCCGACCTGTTACTTCAAGGAATCCGCACTGGACGAGATCGCGCATGCGGTGGGAAGGGATCCGTACGAATACCGCCGCGAGCTGCTGGCCGATGCAAAGCGGGAATGCGCGGTCCTGGACAAAGCCGCCGAGCTGGCCGGCTGGCGCAAGAAGCCATTCAGGAAGAATGGCACCCACAGGGCCCACGGTATCGCCCTGCACAACGCCTTCGACAGCATTAATGCGCAGGTCGCCGAGGTATCGATATCGGATGACGGAACCGTGCGCGTGCACAAGGTCTACTGCGCCATGGACTGCGGCCTGGCGCTCAATCCGCTGAACGTGATCATGCAGATGGAAAGCGGCATCGCCTTCGGCCTGTCGGCGACGCTGCACGAAGAGGTGGTCATGCGCGACGGGCGCGCCGTGCCGGGCAACTTCCACGAGTATCCCATCCTGCGTCCCGGCGAGATGCCGGACGTGGAAGTGGCCATTATCGACAGCGGCGCGAAGATCGGCGGCGCCGGGGAGATCGCCACCTGCCCTGTGGCGCCGGCGGTGTGCAACGCTGTCTTTGCCCTTACCGGCAAACGCATCCGCACCCTGCCCATCGGCACTCGTGTAGCGGAAATGACGTAGCCGCCGGCGCGAGTGCGCGCCCATCAGGTCAACGGACGGACTCCACGCGCCTGAGGTCCAGGTCGTGAAAGTCGTAGGAAAAATCCGTCGCGGGAGACACGGCTTTCATACGGATTCGCTCTATCGCACCATCGTGGCTCAGCGAGAACGTCACATACGCATCGGCCATGAGGCGGCGGTCCGTCCAGCGCGCAATGAACGTATCGTACTGGAAGTGCTCGAGCGGCCCCTGCAACGGTTCATTTCTTTCGGAACGAAACCACAGTTGCCCGTCGTCGGCGAGAGAAATGCGGACTTCGCCGTACCATTCGTCGCGATACGTGGCGGCGTATTCCTCCAGCGGCAGGCTCGGTGTGCTGTCCGCATTGCGCGAGTCCCAGGCGGCGGCTACCGCTTCGGCCGCCGCCGCCTGCCGGTCCTGCGACGTTTGACTCAGGATCGCTATCCAGTCTTTGCCCGCGTCCGGTACCGTATCCTGCAGAAACTGGTCGACCAGGTCATTCACGACAGCCCGCGGCGCCGCCGACATCTGGTTATTGGTCGCAAACACGGCGAGACCCTGTTCCGGCAACAAGGCGATAAACGTGGTCATGCCCCAGACGCCGCCGCCGTGGGAAAGCATCGGCTGCCCATAAAAGGTCGACACTCCCCAGCCCAGCGCGTACGCGTTCACGGAAGTACCGGCATGTTCGACGAGGTAGCCTGGCGCAGCAAGCAACGTTACGGGCGTCGTAAGTTGCCCAAACTGCTCATTACTGATCAAGCGTTCACCGTCGTTTGTCATCCCTTCGTTCAGCAGGAACGACATCCAGTTCGCCATGCTGCGCGCGCTGCAGGCGATACCGCCTGCAGCGGCGACGAGACCGGTGACGCGGGTGGTCGTTGTCTCCAGTTCGCCATCGAGAACCACGTGCGGCGTCGCGAGATTCGCGCCCGGCCCTGCCCGGTCTGGCGAAGCCACGCAATCGCGCATCCCCAACGGCGCGAGCAGGCGCTGCTCCAGGAATGCTTCGAACTGCATTTTCGCGACACGCGCCACGACTTCGCCTGCAACGATGTACAACAGGTTGTCGTAGTCGAACCGCGAACGAAAGCTGCTGGCAGGCTTGAGATAACGGAGGGCGCGGATAACGTCGCCCGGAGCCGCGTTACCGTCCGGGAATATCAGCAGGTCGCCGGCGCCGAGCGGCAATCCGCTGCGATGCGTCAGCAGGTCGCGGATGGTGAATTCACGGGTGACCCACGCGTCGTGCATGCGGAACTCCGGAAGGTGATCGATCACCGGGTCGTCCCAGTCGAGCTTGCCTTCGTCGGCCAGGATCGCCAGCGTGGCCGCGGTGAAGGCTTTCGACACCGAGCCGATCTGGAACAGCGTGCGATCGTCGACACGCTTCGAGGAGCCGATCTCGACGACGCCATGGCCGTCCGAATAGAAAAGCTTGCCGTCATGCACGATGGAAACCGCCATGCCGGGCGCATCGAACGCCTCCATGGCCCGCTGGATCGACGCCTCGATCGACACATTGGACGGCGCCGCCGCCAGCATGCCGGCCACTGTCATGTTGAAGGTCCAGGCAACGAGTAGCTGTTTGGCGAGACGTTTCATGCTTTGCATTGATTCCTCACTCTGGCGCGCCGGTCAGCTCACGCGATATCGCCCCGTCGTGTCGCACGATCGCGGACCGTTTCTTCAACCCCACAGCTCGCTCCGCGGAGGCGACACGATACCGTGCTCGTAGGACATCGGGTTATCCCGGTCCTTTTTCAGGAACAAAGCGCCGTCGAGATCGACGAAGCGGCAAAGTTGCGCGACGACGAATCCGGGTGCCATGGCGAGCGATGTGCCCATCATGTTCCCCACCATCAAACCGATTCCCTTCGCCTGCGCAAGCTCCGCAAGCTCGAGCGCTTCGGTCAGTCCGCCGGCCTTGTCCAGCTTGATGTTGATCATCTGGTACCGCCGTGCCGCTCGTTCGAACTCGCTGATACATCGGCAGGACTCGTCCGCACACAACGGTACCGGAGACACAAACCCCTCGAGGGCCTCGTCGCCGCCCCGCGGCAATGGCTGTTCGATCATCGCCACGCCGAGTTGCTCGAACTTCGGCGCAAGGTCCGCGAGCTGCTCGAAAGTCCAGCCCTGATTGACGTCGACGATAATATCGCCGTCGGGACGCGCAGCCCGGACCGCGGAAATGCGCTCCATCGGAATTTCCGCATCGAGCTTCACCTTGATCAGGGAGCTGTCCAGGAACTTCGCGGTCTCCGCCATCTCCTCCGGCGTCCCGATACCGATGGTGAGTACGGTGCGAGTCGGGCCTGGCTCGATTCCGGTCAATGCCCAGATCGTCGTGTTCTTCTGCTTGGCCTCGAGGTCCCAGAGCGCGCAATCGATCGCGTTGCGCGCGCCGCAGGGCGGCAGCAGTTCACGCAGTTGCTGCCGATCAGCCCCGGCTTCGATCGCGTCTTGCACGGATGCGACATCGGCCAGCATGCTCGCCCCGTTCTCGTCGAGGAAGTACACACCGGCGGCCTCACCGCGTCCGATGCTGCCGTTTTCCGAGATCGACACGTACAGCAGGTCGGCTGTCGTAAAGGTGTGTCCGGTAATCGTAAACGGGATCCTGAACTCCCAGGTCTCCGCCGAGAACCTGATCCTGCGAGATCGCCCCTTCATGACATCCAGCCTGTCTGCCGCGTCCGGCATCAAAGGTAGCGGAAGCCCAGGATGTTCCAGTAGTAATAGAACCAGCACATGAACAGCGCGCACACCGTTACGACCGTGTATCGTAGGCGCGCCCAGTTCCCCGACAGGACGCCGTGCCGCCAGACGACCACGGTGCGGAACAGGAGGTACAGTCCGGCAACGGTCGCGAGGATCGGGACGACCAACCAGATCTTGAACAACAGCGGTATCCCGTTGAACAGCGTGTCTTTCACGATCGTGAGAACAATGACGGCGGTAATCACAACCAGGAGGTTTGCCCCGGCGGCCAGAAACGCAGTGTTGATCGCCGCCCGTTCATCCGGCGGCTGCGAGCGAACCAGGGATCGCCGGTACCAGCGGCCTGCCACGACCACAACGAAAACCAGCATGGAAAAGCCGAGCAAGGCGAAATTGAAGGCGGGCGTCTCCTGGAGCGGCAACCTCCGCAGCGACATGAACGGCAAGCCGTCCATCACGAAGCCGGTGATCACTGCGTCGTCATTTTCCTGAAACGCGATATACCTTGGGCTGATACCGCTGATCAACGATATATTGGGGTTCAGCTCGCGAAACAGGTTTTCCTCGACCTCGACATATTGTTTCGCCGTGCCAGCCAGGGCGACGACGAGGGTACCGTCCGCGGTCGGCGCAACCTGCACCACGCCGGTCAGGCCAAGAACCTTTTCGATCTTCGAAAAGTTGCTGCGCCAGAAACCATAGGCGCCCGCGTATTTGCCGGCTCGCTTCGCAAAGCCTTCCGGCGGCTCCGGCCGGACCGTGTCCTGCGGAAAGAATTCGTCGTAGAAAGCAGAGGTGAACGCGGTGCGGACCGGGCTGCCGCCAGGACCGCCGAAGCTGACGAAGTACGTCAACTCGTGCTCCCTGTCGATGCCGAGAAAGGAATGGAACCACCGCGTATCGCCGCCGTGACCGACGATGCGCACACCGTTTACTTCCTCCTCGTAGAATCCGAGCGCCATGCCCATCAGCCGGTCGTCGTGAGAAAACGCACGCGTCAGCATTTGCTCGAGCGTATCGGCTTCGATGATGCGCTGCCCATCCAGTTCGCCGCCATTCAATATCGCCTGGCCGAATCGAACCATGTCGGTGGCCGTCGCGGATTGCGCACCGGCCGGCGCGAAGTTCGAGATGATCTCGAACGGCTTCTCGACGAAGCGGCCCGCCTCCACGGCGTAGCTCCTGGCCATGTTTCCGGCGAGCGGCTCGGGAAGCGGCTCGACGAATGTGGACTGTTCCATGCCGAGCGGCTCGAAGATATGTTGGCGGACGTAATCGGCAAACGGCACGCCGGATACGTTCTGGACGATGAGACCCGCCAGCGACGTCGCGTAGTTCGAATACGCCGTCTGTTTGCCGGGCGGATTCACGCGACTGGGTTGGTAACGCTTCATCGCCTCGGCCAAGGGAATGATCCTGTCGGGATCCTCGACGATCAGGTAGCCCAGCCCGCCGTCCTCGAAGCCGGCGGTATGCGTCAGGATATGCCGCAGCGTTATAGGCGCATCGAATGTATCGCGGATCTGGAAGGTCTCGAGGTACGTATTGACGTTGGCATCGAGATCCAGCTTGCCCTGCTCGACCAGCTGCATGACCGATACCCACGTAAACAGCTTCGACGTGGAGCCGGGACGGAACAGCGTTCGCGCGGGGTCGACCGGTATCTGTTCGGCGACGTCCTGAAAGCCATAGCCTTTCGCGAAGATCACTTCGCCTTCCCGGGCAATCACCACGGTACCGGACGGGCTGCTGTTGTCCCTCATGAGCGGCTTGACGAGCCCGTCCATGAAAGCCTCCAGCGTCGCCGGGTCGTCCAGACTGGCCGGCGCCGCGCCCGCTGTAGCGGCGAGAAACAGTAAAAGAATACGAGCGCCGATCCGCCGGGTGAGCGCAATCATGAACCGTCCCTCTACGCACCTTTTTCGATCCCGGAATCATAGCTTTGTCCGCGGATTGCAAGTTAGGCCAATACGCCATCATAATGTGCAGAACCGGTAGACTCCGAGTTGAACGGAACGCCGGCAGCATCGGGGGCGGGACAAGCGAATGCGCTACGGGGACGAACACTTTGTCGAAGTCAGCGGCAGCTTCGACGCGGACGAGTTGTCCCAGCCTCGCCTCGGTGCACTGTTCCGTACGGCGCAGCGCATCACCGCCTTCGGCTCGACGCCTGACCACAATTTCATTCACGACCTGGCGGCCGTGGGCATCAAGGGCCCGCTGTGCTACCGCATCGACAAAGACCGGATGATCGAGATCAACGATGCGTACCTGAAGACCCCGGTGGTGATTCGCAACAAGGTTGCCGACCTGATCAGCTTCCAGTTCGTCTCGACGGTGAAGCGCTCGGAATTCCTGGGCAAGCGCAAGAACGTGCACGATCTTGGCCCGGCGCTGCTCGTTTCCGCCATCCCGAGGACGGAGACCACCTACCGGCTGCCGAAGTCGAACGTCCAGATTCGCCACGTCGTGGTTCATACCACGCTGTCCAACCTGATGGAACGGATGGCGGAACCCGAAGACGCCTATCCGGACTGGCTGCGGGAGATTCTCCAGGGGGAGCACAGGAAACCGCGTCAGAGGGTGTTCTTTCTCGAAGATGTTCACCGTAATTCGATCTGGTCGTGCTTCCATTTGCCGGTCTCGGGAACCCTTCTGGGCCAGTGGATGTCCGCGAAGTTCGACGAGCTTCTATGTATCGGCCTGCAGATACTGAAAAACAGCCGCAACCTCACGGATCACGACCCGCTCGATCTCGATCAGCCCTGCGGCGAGGAGATCCGGCGCGCCCGGACGATTCTCGGGATGGGGTACGCGAACCCGCCGCCGTTGCCGGCGCTCGCCCGGCAGCTCGGTATCTCGGAAACCCGCCTGAAGAGCGGCTTCAAATCGATGAACGGCATTACGGTGATGCAGTATTGCCTGCACAAGCGCATCGAGGCTGCCAGGGTCCTGCTGAAAGAGAATCGCCACTCGATCTCGGAAGTCGGCAACATCGTCGGCTACGAAGACCATTCCGCGTTCTCCCGGGCATTTCGCCGGCACTGCGGCTACAGTCCGAAGGACTGGCAACGCTCCCACGGCATCGATCCCGTGTAGTCGCCTTCTCCGGGGCTCCCCGTTGCAGCTCCGCGCTCCCGGCGAGCCGATTCCCGCGCCGTTTCTGCACAGAAAATCGCCGTCTCAGACTAATAGATTTTCCGCTGATCCTCGTACCATTGATCGTGCTGATTCAGCGCGGGGGTCTGGGCTCACCAGGGTCTGGTCGATTGCTGGACAGGTAAAGGTCAGCCATGAGCATCTTGAAAGGTCATTTAACGGCA
>Ga0268386_10002277_pt1 | contig 13582 bp, 13 predicted proteins | sample RVTome_15_FD_200260 | JGI IMG/M metagenome (GOLD analysis project Ga0268386, IMG submission 200260) | Soil microbial communities from uranium-contaminated site in the Upper Colorado River Basin, Wyoming, United States - RVT150D86... ...
GGGGACACCGGCGGCGCCCGCGCGCTTGCTGCAGGCGTTGCCCGCGCTCCTCGACGGCCTGCGCGCGCGCGGCTACGCGTTCACGACCGTCGCCGACCTGCTCTCAGCGCGCGGCTGAGGCGACCCGGCTCACCATCGCCCGCCTCATCGGGCCTCAGACCGAGGCGCGCCGGCGGCGGCCGAGGAAGCGCAGGAACTCGACGCCCTCGCCGAGACGGCGGCGCAGCACGGCGCGATCGCGGAGCATCTCGCCCCCGATCGCGACGATCTTTCGGGGACGGAAGTAGAAGCGGCGGTAGAACTGCTCCAGCGATCCGAAGATCTCGGTGCGCGACAGGTGGGGATAGCCCAGGACGCTCGTCTGCACGCCACCGGCGTCGACCAGGTCGTCCTCGTGCAGCCAGCCGCGCGCGCGAGCCTCACGGTGGAGCGCGGTCCCCGGGTACGGCGCGGCCAGCGACACCTGGATCGTATCGGGGTCGATGTCGAGCGCGAACCGCACCGTCTCGTCGATCGTCTCCCGCGTCTCGCCGGGCAAGCCCATGATGAAGGTGCCGTGGATCTTGATGCCGAGTGCCCGGGCGTTGCGGGTGAACTCGCGCGCGCGGTCGATCCGGATACCCTTCTTGATGTTGTTGAGGATCGCCTGGCTGCCCGACTCGTAGCCGACCAGGAGCAAGCGCAGGCCGTTGTCCTTGAGCACCTTCAGCGTGACGTACGGCACGTCGGCCTTGGCGTTGCACGACCACGTCACGCCCAGCCGGCCCAGCCCTCGGGCGATCGCCTCGGCCCGCGGCAGGTCGTCGGTGAAGGTGTCGTCGTCGAAGAAGTACTCCCTCACCTGCGGCAACAGCCGCCGGGCGTGGGCGATCTCGGCGACGACGTGGTCGACCGAGCGCGTGCGATAGCGGTGGCCCCCGACGGTCTGCGGCCACAGGCAGAAGGTGCACTTCGAGCGGCAGCCACGGCCCGTGTAGAGGGAGACGTAGGGGTGCAGCAGGTAGCCGATGAAGTACCGCTCGACGTCGAGGTCGCGCTTGTAGACATCGACCACGTACGGCAACCGGTCCATGTCCTCCAGCACGGCGCGCTCGGGCGTCCGGTGGATGTGGCCATTGGTCCGGTAGGAGAGCCCGGCGACCTGGTCCAGGGGCCGGCCCTGGGCGACCTCCTGGATCGTGAAGTCGAACTCGCTGCCGGCCACGAAGTCGATCGCGGGCGACGTGCGCAGCGCTGCCTCGCGGGCGACGGCGACGTGGGCGCCGACGAAGCCGATCTGCAAGCGTGGGTTGGCCTCGCGAAGCGCCTCGGCCACCGTCACGTCGTGGGCGAAGGACGGCGCGCTGGTGTGCAGGACGGCGAGGTCGTAGTCGCGCGCCAGTGGCAGCACGTCGGCCAGCACGAGACCGGCGGGTGGCGCGTCCACGAGCCGCGAGCCCGGCACCAGCGCTGCCGGCTGGGCCAGCCACGTCGGGTACCAGAAGGAGCGGACCTCGCGGCGGGCCTGGTAGCGGGAACCGGCACCGCCGTCGAAGCCCTCGAAGGACGGCGGATGCAGGAACAACGTCCTGGCGTAGTCGTGCATCGCGCTCATCTTAGCCGATCGCCGTCGCGGTCAGCGGTTCGCATAGAGACGGCGGCCGCCCCCGACGGCGACGAGCCGCGCGTCCCCCAGCCGGGTCACCACGCTGCGCTCCGGCGGCCGGGCGGTCACCAGCCAGATGCGGCCCGGCTCCCGCCACGCCCGGTCCAGCTGCGCGCGGTCCCAGAAGGTGTCGCGCGACTCGGCCCGGCTCGCCCCGAAGCCGAGCACGCTCCGGCGGCCCTCGACGATGACCGGTCGCCGGCCGGAGTACCACTCCAGCGCGCCGGCGTTTTCGAGCGGGCCCTCGTGGGCGAGGACATCGCCTGGCGCCGCCCGCCGCCGCACCTCCTCGGCGATGCCCTTCACGGCGCGATGCGCCGAGACGAGGCCGAGTCCGGCCGCCGCGCTCGGCAGCAGCAACGCGAGCGTCACGATCGTGGCGTAGACAGCCACCGCCCGGGCCCGTGTCACCGCGGCCGTGGCGAGCGCCGCGGCACCGCAGGCCAGCACGAGCGCCGCGGCGCCGACGAGCGGCCGGAACGACGACCACGCGGGTACCGGCGGGGGGCCGAGCTCGACCGCGCTCTTGCGGGTGGCGACGTCGCTGGCGCCGATCACGCCGGCCATGAACGCCGTGCCGTCAGTGAGCCAGGCGACCGCGCACGCGATCGCCAGTGCGCCGAGGAGCGCGGCGTGGGCGGCGGCCAGCCAGCGCACGCCCAGCTCGCGCCAGCCGCGGGCCGCGAGCAGCGCGACAGCCGGGTAGGCGGGCAGCCCGTAATGCGGTAGCCGGAACGGTGAGAGCGCCGTCAGCCCGAACACGCCCCCCGCCCACAGCGCCAGCGCGATCCACGGCAGCTCGGCCGGGTCGCGCCAGGCCCGTTGCCGCACGAGCCGGGCGACCACGGCGGCGGCCGGCACGACCCAGGGCGTGGCGCCCAGCAGCGCCACCGCGGCGAACTCCATCGCCGATAGCGGCACGTCCTCGTCCGGGAAGACGCGGGCGCGTGCGACGTTGAGCAGGTGGTTGTCGACGACCGTGTACCAGGCGAAACCAGGCGTGGCGGCTTCGGCCAGCACCCACCAGCCGAACGCCAGCGCGAGCGCCAGTGCGGCGCCCGGCCACGGCAGCCAGCGACCCACCGGGCGCGCGCGCCCGGCCAGCGCCAGCGCCAGCCCGATCGCCAGCGGCGGCGCCAGCGTCCCGAGCGGATCCTTGGCCAGCGCCGCCAGCCCGAAGACCGCCAGGCCGGCGGTCACGCGCGGCGGCCGCCGGTCCATCAGCCCGGACAGCGCCAGCGCGAAGCCCAGCGCCAGCGCGGCGACGAAGAGCGCATCGGGCCGGACGTAGCGTCCATAGACGAAGAAGCCGAGTGAGCCGAGCAGCGCCAGGCCCGCGACCAGGCCCGTGCGGGCGTCGACGAGCCGGGCACCGAGCCACGCCGTCGCGCCCACCGCGAGCAGCGCGGCGAAGGCGGAGACGCACCGCGCGGCGGCCTCGCTCGGGCCGGCGACCGAGAAGGCGATGGCCAGCAGCGCGTAGAGCAGCGGGGGCTTGTCGAGGTACACGACGCCGCCGAGCGTCAGGGGCAGGGCCGGGCCCGCGGCCAGGAGCTCGCGGGCGATCTCGGCGTGCATCCCCTCGCCCGGATCGTCGAAGGGCACGGCACCGAGGCCCGACAGAAGGAACGGCGCCGCCGCCGCGGCCGCCAGGCCGGCCGCGGCCAGCGCCGAGACGCGGGGGCTCAGGTGCGCGACACCAGGAACACGCCGAGCACGATGCAGCCGATGCCGGCCCAGCGCGCCGTCGTCACCGGCTCGGCGAGGAACAGCTGCGCGAGCAGGGCCACGACGATGTAGTCGAAGGCCGTCATGGGCAGGACCTTGCTGACATCCGCTCGCGAGAGCAGGGTCAGGTAGAGGAAGAAGAACGAGGCCTGCAGCACGACGCCGCCCGCGACCCACGGGTTGCTGACCGCGCGTCCGATCATCCCGCCGACCATCGACGTCGGCGCCTCGGTGAGATCGCCGATCGTCTTCATGCCCTTGGCGAGCAGCACGTGGCCGGTGCCGCCGAGCAGCCCCGCGATGAGAATCAGCACCAGGGTCTTGATCACAGGCCCTTGCCGATCGCGTCCAGCAGCGCCGTCTCGACGTTCTGGTCGGGCGCGGTCACCGGCTCGTCGTTGTCGACGAACAGGATCCGCTCGCGCTTGAACAGCGTGCGCTCGACGCTGACCGTCGTGCGGTCCTCGCCGAGCGCCTTGACGTGCAGCCGCAGGCGGTGACGCAACGACTTCTCGTACACGCCGTAGTTCTCGCCATCGACGCGACGCGAGTCGGTCGTGATGAAGCCGATGCTCCGGTCGGCTTTGTCCACGTCCCAGCCGAGGTGCTTGAGCACCGCCTCGGTCGTGCTCCAGACGCGCTCGACGGGCGCATTGTACGTGCGCGTGACCGGCTCGGCCGCCGCGGCGGCCCCGGCGATCATCAGGGCCAGCGACAGGGCCCCCAGACTGACCTTCATGGCGTCCCTCCATCCGGAATCGGCGGCCCGTCGGCGAGCCGCCCCTGCTGCATACGGTACACGGCGTCGGCGCCGGCGACGGCGTCGGCGCGATGGCTCACGACGACCACGGCGGCGCCGGCCCGGGCCCGCGCGCGCAGGGCCTCCAGGATGACGCGCCCGTTGGCGTCGTCGAGGTTCCCGGTCGGCTCGTCGGCCAGCAGCAGCGGCGGGTCGTTCAGCACGGCGCGGCAGAACGCCACGCGCTGCTGCTCGCCACCCGAGAGCTGTGGCGGATAGTGCTGCGCCCGCTCGGCCACGCCGAGCTGCGCCAGTAGTGCGTGAGCCCGGCGCCGCGTGTCGGGGCCGCGGCGGCCGGCGTAGCGGGCGGCCAGCGCGACGTTGTCGAGCGCGGTGAGTGACGGCAGCAGCAAGAACGACTGGAACACGAAGCCGATGTAGCGGCCCCGGGCCCGGCTGCGCGCCGACCGGCCCAGCCTGCTCACCCGCTCGCCGCCGATCAGGATGTCGCCCGCGTCGGCGTCTTCCAGCAGCCCCAGCACGTTGAGCAGCGTGCTCTTGCCCGAGCCCGAGGCCCCCAGCACGACGGCCAGGTGTCCGGCCGGCACCCGCAGGTCGACACCGTCGAGGGCGCGGATCGGTGGCCCGGCCGGCGCCCGGTAGCTCTTCACCAGTCCCCGCCCCTCAAGCACCGCGCCGGATCGCCTCGGCCGGCGACAGCCGCACCACCCGCACGGTGGCGTACGCTGCCGCCGCCGCGCCGAGCAGCACCGAAAACGCGAGCGCGCCGCCCAGCAAACGCCCCGAGAAGAGGAAGAGCTGCTGCCCGGTGCGGGCCACCCAGCCGTCCACGGCGGCGCCCAGGGCCATGGCCAGCCCGACGCCGACCGCGCCGCCCGTCAGGGTCACCACGAGCGCCTCCCCCAGAACCTCGCGGCCGAGCTGCAGATCGGTGGCGCCCAGCGCGCGCTTGACGCCGAAGTCGCGGATGCGCTCGAAGACGGCGGCCGCGACGGTGTTGGCCAGGGACAGCCCCCCGATCACGAACGCCAGCGTGCCGATGCCGGCCAGCAGCGCCGAGAAGAACGCGGTGGAGGAGCGCAGCAGCCGGCTCAGCTCGCTCGGGATCTGCACGTTGACGCCGGGCACGCGCTCGGCGATGCGGTGGGCGACCGCATCGGGATCCTCGCCCTCCCGCCAGCCGACGGCGGCGCCGGTGTTGAGGTCCGGCGCGTTGAGCGCGGCAGCACCGGTCGCGATCACCGTGCGCAGCAACGGATCCTTGGCCACCCACTGCTGGCGCGCGTCCTCGATGGAGACGACCACGAAGCGGTCGGGCGCGGTCAGCGTGCGCTCGAGGATCCCGACGACCTGGTAGGCCGTGCCCTCGAGCATCAGCGAGTCGCCCACGTGCAGCCCGCGGGACGACGCGAAGGAAGAGCCGAGCACGGTCACGCGCCGGTCGCCCGGGCGAAGATCGCGCCCCGCGCCGACCGGCAACCGCGGATAGTGACGGTTGGGCGTGTCCACGGTGAGGTCGAGGCCGAGGACCAGCTCCTGGGTGAGCGTCAGGAACTGCGAGGTCGAGGGATTCAGCGGCAGCATCACCTGGGCCTGCACGCCGGACACGCCGGGCACCTCGGCGATGGCGCGGATGCTGGCGGCTGGCAGCAGGCCACCGGCGGTGAATCCGGTGCCCATGCCCATGCCGCGTCCGGCGACCGAGATCTGGCCGAGGACGAAGCGGTCCCCGCCCTCGACGAAGCGGACGATGCGCTCGGCCATCGCGCCCAGGGCCACGATCCCCGCCACGCCGATCGCGATTCCCGCGATCGTGAAGGCGTAGCCGCGAAGGACTCTGATCATCGAGAGATCGGGTTCGCAGCGCTGACGGCGGCGCGCACTACCATTCCAACCGCGACTCCACCGGGCGGCCCGAGAGGCGGCGGAGCCAGGTGTTGACGCGGACGACGCCGAAGAAGAGGGCGAGAGCGACGCGGATGCGCAGGGGCGTGCGGATGAAGCTGCCGCCAGAGAGAACGTTGAGGACGGCGGTCACCGCGCCGAAGACGTTGTTGGGCTGCAGGAAGAGGTCGAGGAACGCCGGCTCGTAGTACTTGTGGATGAACTTGAAGAACGGTGCCACGCCCCGCCAGACCTTCCGCTCATAGGCGGCGAAGCGCCGCGCCGAGAAGTCGCCGTCGGCGAAGGCCTCCAGGACTGCGGCCGCCGCCAGCTCTCCTGTTCGCATGGCGATGAAGACGCCGGTGGAGAAGATCGGATCGACGAAGGCGATGGCGTCGCCGACGCACAGGTGGCGATCGCCCACGATCGGCGCGTTGGTGTAGGCGAAGTTCGCCACGCGATGAATCGGCGTCACTCGCTCGGCCGAGCCGAGGTGCTCGCGCACCGGAAGGCACCGGCGCACCATCGACTCGAAGAGCTCCTCGGGCGGGCCGGGATGTGCGCGCACCGTGCGGGCGTGGAGCACCGCGCCCACGCTGGTCACGTCGTTGGCGAACGGGATCCACCAGAACCAGCCGCCGTCGAACAGGTAGAGGCGGATGTTGCCCTCCTCGATCCCCGGGAAGCGGTCGGCGCCGCGATAGTGCGCGAAGAGCGCGACCTTGCCGAGGTTCGGCACGCGCTGCCGGCGCCCCACGCGCGAGGCCAGGAAGCCGTCCCGCCCGCTGGCGTCGACGAGGAAGCGCGCCCGGTAGCTCGCGCGCTCGGGCCCGCTGTCCGCCTGCAGTGTCACGCCCTCGGCATCGAACGCGACGGCGCCGACGCTGACCGGCTGATGCACCTGCACGCCCTGCTTGCGCGCGTGCTCGAGCAGGATCGTGTCGAACTCCGCGCGAGGCACGTTGTAGGTCCAGTTCGGCCACGGCATCCCGCGCAGGAAGTAGAAGGTGTGTCCGAGGCCGGTCTCCTGATCCTGGAAGGTCGCTCCGTACTTGATCTGAAAGCCACCCTCGGCAACCGAGGCCAGCACGCCGAGCCGCTCGAGCAACAGCATCGTGGCCGGCACCAGCGATTCGCCGACCTTGAAGCGCGGGAAGGCCTCGCGCTCGAACAGGCCGACGCTGAGGCCGCCCCGGGCCAGCTGCGTGGCGACGGTCGAGCCGCCCGGTCCGCCGCCGATGACCGCCACGTCGTAGCTCGTGGGCGTCACGGCCGCTCCGGCAGCGCGTCGGCGGTCGCGGGATGCCGCAGCGCCGCGGCCTCGCCCACCGGCGTGGCCCCGTACACGGCGTCGACGAGCGAGGTGACCACGTCGGGCGCGCGGCCGCCCGCCACCGTCTGCAGCAGGAGCAGCGGCAAGGCCAGCGGCGCCGCCAGTGTGGCCGTGGCTGCCGCGCCGGTGCCCCGCGCGCGGGCACTCCGCCAGATCATCGCCAGGCGCAACCCGGCGCGCCGGGCCGCCGCCGCGCCGAACGCCGCGCTCCACCGCGCCGGCGAGTCGGCGTAGGGAGACGCCGCCTCCAGGATCGCCGCATGGCGATTGGCCAGCCGCTCGGGCTCGAATACCGAGACCAGCTCGCCGGCGATGGTGCGGATCTCGCGCGCCCACCGCCACGCCACGCGCCCTGCGAGAAAGCCCCCGATCGCCACCCCGTCGCGGACCGGGCGGAAGCGGCTGCGTGCCTTCGCCCGGTCGATTGCCGCGACCCCGACCTCCTCGACCGACCAGCCGCGGTCGGCCGCCGCCAGAAGGATCTCCGTCTCGAACACGAAGCCACCTCGACGCGCGCGCACCTCGTCGAACAGCGCCACCGGGTAGGCGCGGAACCCGCACTGGGTGTCGTGCACCGCGAGCCCGCTCGTCCAGTTCGCGAAGAAGTTCGCCACCCGGATGGCGTTGCGCCGCGGCCCGGGCAACGCGCCCGGACCGTCGAACCGGTTGCCAACGATGACGGCGCGCCGCGCCGTGCGGGCCGCCTGCAACAGCGCGGGGATGGCCTGGGGATCGTGCTGGCCGTCGCCGTCGAGGGTCACGACCACCGCGGCGCCGTGCCGGCGCGCCGCCGCAATGCCCGTGAGCAACGCCTGGGCCTTGCCGAGCCGCCGGGAATGCCGCAGGACCTCGGCGCCGGCCCCGGCCGCGATGCTGCCGCTATCGTCACGCGAGCCGTCGTCGACCACGAAGACCGGGCCGTGGACGCGCGCGCCCGCGACCACGCGGCCCACCGTCGCCGACTCGTCGAACACGGGGATGACGATCGCCACCCTCATGCGGCCTCCACGATCAGTGCGACCTGGCCACCGCCGCGGCCGAGCCCGTGCACCAGCCCGCATCCGCTCACGCGGGCCGGCTCGCCGCCGGCGCCGTCGGGCAGCAGCCCGGCCCGGGCGGTCCACGCCGCGGCCGCCACGTGGAGGGCGCCGAGGCCGGCGTGATGACCCACCAGCCCGCCCAGCGAGACCGCCGGCGGCCGGGCCGAGCCCAGCGCCGCCGACCGCACACCCGACTCCCAGGCGTCGCGAGGCGCGTCGCCGCTGGCCGAGGCGTACACCCAGCCCGGAGCGTCACGACCGGCGCGAGCGAGTGCCTCGACGATCGCGCGGGAGGCGATCCGCCGTCCCACACCCCATGGGCGCGCCGGCAGCGAGCGCCACACGGCGCCGGCGAGGCGGCCCCGGACGGTGGCGCCACGCGCGCGAGCCGCCGTCTCCGACTCGAGCACGAGGAATGTCGCCCCCTCGCCACGTACGCCCTCGTCGCCGAGGGCCTCCAGCATCTCGACCACGAGTGGATCGAGCTCGTCGACCCCGCCGGCCAGCACGGCGTCCACCCGGCCGCTCGCCACGGCGGCCGCCGCCCGCGCCACGGCCAGCTCGCCGGCGACGCCCGGCACGTTGATCGTGAGCGAGAGCTCGCGCGCGGCGACCGCGATCGCGGTGGTCGCCGCCATCGTGTTCATCACCGTGTTCGGGAAGAGCAGCGCCGACAGCCCCGCCGGCCCCCGCGACAGATAGCCCTCGGCGAAGGCGATCGTCGAGGTGAAGTCGCCCAGCTCGCTGCCGACCACGAGGCCGAGCCCGCCGGTCGGCTCCAGACCCGCCTCGGCGACGGCGAACCGCGCGGCGGCCACCGTGAGCTGGCACACGCGCGCCAGCCGCCGGCGCTCGTCGGGGTCGATGAGCCCGCTCAGCGTCTCTTCGGGCAACCGGACCGCCGGACGGGCGCCACCGGCGGGTGTGCGCGCACCCGCGTTCGGCTGCTCGAGCCAGGCGTCGAGCGCGGGCGAGGCGCCCACGACGGCGGCGTTGACCACGCCCACCCCCGTGATGACCACCCCGCGCCGCTGCGAGTGCGACATGGACTCAGGCGCGCCGGAAGAGCAGGGTGACGTTCTGCCCACCGAAGCCGAACGAATTGGAGATCGCGTGCTCCACGGCCACCTCGCGGGCGACGCGCGGCACGCAGTCGAAGTCGACCTCGGGATCGGGCGTGGTGAGGTTGGCGGTGGGCGGCACGGTCTCGTGGGTGAGCGCCAGGATCGTGGCGACGGCCTCGAGGCTGCCGGCCGCGGCCATCGTGTGGCCGATCATCGACTTGCTCGAGCTGACGAGCACCCGGCCCGCGCCGAAGACGCGCGCGATGGCGCGTGCCTCGATGCGATCGTTCTGGGGCGTGGCAGTGCCGTGGGCGTTCACGTAGCCCACGGCGCCAGCCGGCAGACCCGCTGCCGCCAGCGCGGCGCCCATCGCCCGCGCCATTCCCTCGCCGTCGGGCTGCGGCGCCGTGACGTGGTAGGCGTCGGTCGTCATCCCGTGGCCGACCAGCTCGGCGTAGACCGGGGCTCCGCGCGCTCGCGCGTGCTCGTCGGCCTCGAGGACGACGAAGGCGGCGCCCTCGCCGATGGACATCCCGCGGCGCTCGCGATCGAACGGGCGGCACGGCTGGGGGTCGAGCAGCTTGAGCGCGTTGAAGCCCATGAAGCACAGCCGCGTCACCGCATCGACGCCGCCGGCCACCGCACAGTCGACCACGCCGTCGGCGATCAGCTCGGCCGCCTCGGCCAGCGCCACGGCGCCCGACGAGCACGCGGTGACGACCGTATGACGGGGCCCGCCGAGCGCCATCCGGTGCGCGAGCGTCTCGGCGTGGGCGGCCGGGAGTATGGAGCGCAGCGAGGCGGCCCACCCCGGCGCTCGCTCCCCGCGCGCTCGCGCCCAGTACCAGCGCTCGGCCTCGAGCATCCCACCGCCGACGGCGCCCACGATGAGGGCGGCGTTCGCACGCTCCTCGACGCCCAGCCCGGCGTCCTCCATCGCCTCGCGGGCGGCGCCCAGCGCCAGCCGGTCGGCGCGCGAGCGGCGTGACGAGCCGGTGGCGATCTCCGGAACCTCCGCGGCGATGCGACAGCGGAAGCCCTCGGCGTCGATCAGCCTCAGCGGTCGGATCGCGCAGACGCCGGCGGCCAGGCCCGCCCAGAGGGCCTTGACGCCGGCCCCGAAGGGGCTGACGGCCCCGAGGCCGGTGACGAGGACGCGCCTCATGCGGCGCCGAGCCGCCCGGCGATGAACCGTGACAGGGTGTCGAACGAGGTGAAGTGGGCGCTGATCTCCTCGGACTCGTCGAGCACGACGCCGAAGCGCTCCTCGATGGCGATCGACAGCTCGATGAAATCGAGCGAGTCGAGACCGATCGAGCCTTCCACCCCCTTGGGCAGGGGCGTCGTCTGGGCCACCTCGGCGGCACGCCGCGGATCGAACTTCAGTCGCGCGACCAGGATCGTCCTCAGCTCGTCGAACACGTCCTTCGCTTGCATGGCTCTCCTGCGCGCCTGTTCGGTCACAACCGGACCGGCTGCCCGGCGATCGCCAGCTCGATGGCGGCCGTCCGACCCCGCCACGTCCCGCTCACGACCGCCGCCCGGCTCGCCGCCGCCCGCGCCAGTGCGAGCCCCACGAGCGGGGCGCACGCCAGCGTGCGCCCCGCCCGCGCCTCGACCTGGCGCTCCAGGGGCACCGGCGCGGCGCGGGCGCGATACGCTGGCGCCGCATCGCCCGGGCCGACGAGCACGCAGGCCGCCGACTCCACCAGCGGCCCCGGCAGCACCCAGCGGGCGCGGCGCCACAGCGCCGCGCATTCCACGAACGTCTCCACGACGAGCACGAGTGCCCGCTCGCACTGCCCGCCGACGATCATCCGGCCGACCTGCCAGAGGCCGTCGACCGTGGCCGTGCCGCCGCCAACCAGAATGACATAGGGTCCGGTCAGTCCGAACTCGATTGCCACCTCGCCCGGGAGCACGCTCGGCGCCGTGTAGGGGAAGTGCAGCGCCCCCGCCTGCCCGGCCAGCCACGCGACATTCGAGGCCCCATAGGCCGCCGCCGTCACGAACACCAGCGCGGTGCCAGAACCGCGGATCACCTCACGGTCGATCCCGGCGTCGCGCAGCATGGCCTCCACCGCGACGACGCCGAGCAGGCACTCGCGCGTCGCGCGCCGGAAGCGCTCGCCGTCCAGCGGCGGCCGCTCCAGCGGAATCACCCCGCGGCCGCCCGCGGCCGCCCGCGCGTCGGGCGGCAGGGCCGCAGCGCCCTCGCCCCAACCCGTCACCAGTCCCACGGCCTCGACCCGGGCGCCCGGCGTCATCCCGAGCACCTCACGAGGTCGCCTCCAGCACCAGCGCCGCGTTGCAGCCGCCGAACCCCAGAGAGGTGCTGAGCATCCGCCGTGGCCGCACCGCCCGGCAGGCGCCGGGGACGTAGTCGAGATCGCACGCGGGGTCCGGCTCCTCGTAGCCCACCGTCGGCGGGATCCATCCGTCGCGCCCCGCCAGCAGACACATGATCGCCTCCAGCGTGGCCGCCGCACCCATCGTGTGGCCGAGCGCCCCCTTGATGGAGTTAACCGGCACCGTGCCGGCGCGGTTGCCGAGCACCCGGCGCAGCACCGCCGTCTCGATCCTGTCGTTGAGCACGGTGCCGGTGCCGTGCGCGCTCACGAAGTCCAGGTCTGCAGCGTCCACGTCGCCGGCGGCCAGCGCCGCCCGCACCGCCGCCTCCAGCCCGCGCCCGTCGGCGTCGGGTGCGGCGATGTGGGAGGCGTCGCTGGCGCTTCCGTGGCCGAGCAGACGGCCCAGGCGCGGACGCCGCACGTCGGGTTCGCGGGCCAGCAGCACCAGACCGGCCCCCTCGCCGAGCAGCAGGCCGGTGCGCCGGCGATCGAACGGCCGTACGCGGTCGCGCGCGAGCGAGCGGAGCGCGTCGAAGCCGCGCATCACGAAGCGACACAGGATGTCGTAGCCCCCCGCGACGACGAGGTCGGCGGCGCCCGCGCGCAGCAGGTCGGCGCCGACGCCGAGCGCCGTCGCGCCGGACGCGCATGCCGACGACACCGTCAGCACCGGTCCCCGCGCGCCGAGCCACGCGGCGAGCGCGTGGGCCGGGCTGTCGTAGAGCCCATCGAGGGCGCGCCGGGCGCGGCCGTCGGTCGCCAGCGCGTGGTCCAGCTCCTCCACGCCGCCGAGCGCGGTGCCCACGACCACCGCGATCCGCTCGGGGGTCGCGTCCACACCGCCGCGCGCGCACAGGTCGGCGGCCGCCGCAACCAGCAGCGCCGCCGCCCGGGAGCGGACGCCGAGCGCCACCGGCGGCAGCTTCTTGATCTCGCCGCCGCGGCCGACGCGCAGGTCGGTGGTGGGAAACCGCTCGATGGCGGACAGCCCGTCGGCGCCGGCGAGCAGGCCGGACCAGAACGCGTCCAGGTCGAGGCCGATCGGCGTGGCCACGCCGGCGGTGACAATGGCGACCGGCTCAGGACGCAGGGGTCGGGCTCCAGACGTCGAAGACGCTGAACGGCTGGCGATTGAGCCCGGGCGTGTGCCACCGCGACGGTGGCGCCGCGGGCGTCCTCTCCGACTCGAATGAGACGCTCGTCACATTCGCCATGAGTAGTACATGCGGAAGGCGCGGATGAGGCCGGGCTCGGTGTCGTAGAGCCGTGTGGCCCAGAAACGGGCCTGCTCGTCGAACGTCATCACGCCCGGCTCACCGGGGTCGTTGGGGTCCCAGACGACGAACTCCACGCCGTGCGACCCCGGCCGGTAGGCGTAGGCGACGACCGTGTGATTCAGCTCGGGCTTCGGCCAGTTGGTCACCAGCAACTGCACGAGGCGGCCGGCCTCCAGCTCGTCCATCACCTCGCGCGCCACCTCGGCCTGGTGGCCGCGGGTCACCGGGAACGTCACCCGCCAGTTGGTCCAGTGCACGAACGTCCAGAAACGCCCGCCCAGCCCGGCTTTCACCGCCGCTTCCTCTGCGCGAGAGAAGTCGCGCAGATTGACGTAGCCGGGGATCACCACGCGATCGTCCGGGGGCAGCGCCGGCTCCCACGGCGGTCGGGTCGCGATCTGCCGCACTCGCTCGACGTATTCGTCCGACGACAGGCGCGGCGCCACGGGGTCGAAGCGGGCGAAGGCGAGGAACTGCCGCAGGCCCCGCGCGAGCACGAA
>Ga0268386_10002278_pt1 | contig 13579 bp, 9 predicted proteins | sample RVTome_15_FD_200260 | JGI IMG/M metagenome (GOLD analysis project Ga0268386, IMG submission 200260) | Soil microbial communities from uranium-contaminated site in the Upper Colorado River Basin, Wyoming, United States - RVT150D86... ...
GTGAGCGTGGGCGGGACTCGGGATCAGATCCGGGAGCTCACCGACCTCGCCGAAGCCGAGGGCGTCGTCGATCGCTTCGTCTTCGTCCCCATGGTGCCTCCCGAGGAGGTCTTCCATTACCATGACTTGGCGGACGTGCTCGTCACCTGTCGGGCCCGGGGCACGAACATCCCGCTGAAGATCTACCAGTATCTGAGGGCCGGGAAAGCCATCGTGGCGACGGCCATCGAGTCTCACACGCAGGTCCTCGACGACCAGGTCGCCGAGCTGGTGCCACCCACGCCGGAGGGCATCGCCCTCGGAATCGCGCGCGTCCTCTCCGACGAGGGCAGGGCGTCGCGTCTAGCCGAGGCCGCGGGAGCCCTCGCCCGGGACCGTTACAGCAAGGAGCACTACCTCCGCACCCTCGAAGACTTCCTCGATCGACTCCCCATCGGTGCCCGGGCGGGCTCGAGGGCAGGCTGACCGGCGGGTTACGCCGGAGGACTCCATGTGCGGAATCGGCGGATACTGGAACTTCCGGAGCGGGCGACCGGCCGACGAGAGCGTGGTGCTGGCGATGATGCGCTGCATCGCCCACCGGGGTCCCGACGCCGACGGCGCGTTCATCGACGGCTCCCTCGCGCTAGGGCACCGTAGGCTCGTGGTCGTGGACCCCACGGGCGGCGTACAGCCCATGGGCAACGAAGACGGCACCGTCCAGGTCGTCTTCAACGGCGAGATCTACAACCACGCGGACATTCGAAAGGAGCTCGAGGCGCGCGGACACCGGTTCCGGACGCGGAGCGACACGGAGGCCATCGTTCACGCCTACGAGGAGTGGGGGGACGATTGCGTCCGTCGTTTCAACGGGATGTTCGCGTTCGCCGCGTGGGACGGCCGGCAGCGTCGCCTCTTGCTGGCCCGGGACCGTCTGGGCATCAAGCCTCTGTACCTCTACGACGGTCCCGAGGGCATCGTCTTCGGCTCCGAGCTCAAGGCGGTGGTCTCGGCTCCGTGGGTGCGGCTCGAGTGGGACCTCGAGGGCCTGGACGATTTCATGACGTACGAGTTCGTTCCGGGGAGCCGGACCATCGTCGCCGGCGTGAAGAAGATCCTTCCCGGGCGCACGGTGACCATCTCCGCCGACGGAGACGGAGAGGCGGGAGGGGTCCGACACCGGCGCTTCTGGGCGATCGAGGCCGACGGGATGGCCTCGCCGACGCGCGCGGAGGCCACCGAGGCGCTGCGGGGCCTCATGGCCACCTCGGTGCGCAGACGCCTCATGGCCGACGTGCCGTTGGGCGCGTTCCTGTCCGGGGGCATCGACTCCAGCATCATCGTGGGGTTGATGAGCCGCGAGGACATCCCCCAGGTCCGCACCTTCTCCCTCGGCTTCGACGATCCCACGTACGACGAGCTTCCCTATGCGCGGCTCGTGGCGGAGCGGTTCGGCACCTCCCACAGGGAGGGCACGGTCGGTCCGGACATCGTCGATCTCTCGGACCGTCTGGCGGGCTACTTCGACGAGCCCTTCGCCGATGTCTCGGCGTTCCCGACGTTCCTCATCTCCGAGCTGGCCCGAAGGGAGGTCACCGTGGCGCTCTCGGGCGACGGGGGAGACGAGCTCTTCGCGGGATACGACCACTACCGCGCCCACCGGTGGGCGTCCCGACTGCGCTGGCTGTACAGGAGTAGCCCCTGGGGGCTGGTGGACCGTGTCCTGGACCGGGTGCCGCCGACCTCGAAGAAGAAGGGGCTGATCAACAAGGCCAAGCGGTTCGCCGAGGGGCTTCGCCGCCCGGAAGACCTCGAGCACGCTCGCTGGTGGGTGTTTTGGGACCTGGTCGAGAGGAGAGGGCTCTACTCGGAGGGGCTCGCCGTCGAGATGGACGGGCGCGACCCCTTCGCATTCTATCGTGAGCGCCTGGCCGAAGCCGAGGAAGCCGGGTTCACAGGGCTCCAGCGACAACTCTACGCCGACGTCACGGGATATCTCCCCGACGACATCCTGGTGAAGGTGGATCGGATGTCGATGGCCGTCTCGCTCGAGGCACGCGTCCCGTTCCTCGATCACGAAGTCGTCGAGTACGCCATGAGGGTTCCGGCCAGGTGGAAGCTCGAGGGGAGGGAGACGAAGGCGATCCTGAAGGAGGCGTTCGGGGACCTCCTGCCCCGTGAGATCCTGACGAGGCGCAAGGAGGGCTTCAGCATCCCAATGAAGAACTGGCTCCGGGGCCCGCTGCGGGGGATGCTGGACGACCTCGTGGGGCCGGGCGCGCTGGGAGAGCGCGGGTGGTTCCGGGAGTCCGAGGTGGCACGGCTCGTCCAGGAGCACGTGGACGGGCGCGAGAATCACGCCCACCGGCTTTGGTGTCTCATGAGCCTGGAGATGTCGTTGCGAGGCCTGGAACGCCGGGCCAGCGAGAGCAAGGCGGCTGCGCCGGCAGGCACCGGTACCTGAGGCAGGTTCGTTCACCGCTCTCGTCGGTTACCCGGGCGGCCACTCCGGAAGCGTGGGCCGGCCGCCGCCGATGACGGTGCGGATGGTGCCGTCGGTCTCGACGAGCCGGATCCGGTCGTTGTCGCCGTCGGCGATGAGGAACGAGTTCGAGGGATAGACCCAGATGCCTTCGGGATCGTTCAGCATGGCATCGGTGGCCGGTCCGCCATCGCCCCCGAAGCCGGCGACCCCGGAGCCCGCCATGGTCGTGATGATGCCATCGGTGCCCACGCGGCGGATTCGGTTGTTGTGCTCGTCACCGATCCAAACCGCGCCGTCCGCAGCCACGAACAGGGCCTGTGGGCTGTTCAGCTCCGCTGCTCCGGCCGGGCCTCCATCGCCCGAGTATCCCATGCGCCCGTTTCCCGCAAAGGACCGTATGATGCCGTTGCGGTCGATCACGCGAACCCGGTGGTTCCCGCTGTCCGCGACGTAGACGCTGCCATCCGGGCCGCAAGCGACTCCCCACACCTCGTCGACCGACGCGGACGGAGCCGGGCCGCCATCTCCGGAGAAACCGGCTGCGCCCGTGCCGGCCACGGTTCGAATCGTGCCGTCGGGTGCGACCCTGCGAATCCGATAGTTCATCAGATCCGCGATGAACAGGCTGGTGTCGATACCGAGGCAGATGTCGACGGGTTGAGACAGCCTGGCAAGCACGGCCGGGCCCCCGTCTCCGGAGAATCCGGGCTCGCCGGTGCCGGCCACGGTGTGAATGATGCCGCCGGGGTCGATCATGCGCACCCGGTGATTGTTCGAGTCGGCGACGTACAAGCTCCCGTCCGCGGACCCAGCCAGTCCGAAGGGATCCAAGAAGCTCGTTTCCTTCGCTGGGATCTCGTCTCCGTGGTATCCGTACGACCCCGTCCCGGCCAGCGTCCACATCGTGTCGGCGGTCACGACACGAATCCGGGCGTGGCGGCGGTCCGTGATATGGACACTTCCCTCGCCGTCCACCCAAATCGCGGCGGGGTCCCACAAAATGGCGTCTCGCGCCGCTCCCCCATCTCCGAGCTCCCTCCCGGTGCGGGGATAAGATCCGGGCCCATGCACGGCGTACAGGATCGTGCGGACCCAGGAAAGGCCCCTGACCTTGTCCTTGGTCGAGCCCGGCAGGCTCTTCCAACCCGCCAGAGCCGCGCCCGAGCCGACTCCCATAATCCCGAGGAGGGCCAGCAGCAACAGTGCTGCGCGCGCGCGACCCCGCCTGGGCGCTCCCCGCGTTCGGTCCGCACTCATGGACGACCCTCCCGATCTATTCGTCGGCCCGCTTCAGATGTGTGGTACATTTCTCGAGCAGTGCAGTAGGTACAGGTGCGCGCGGAGGACGAGCGGCGACCCCTCGGCGCTCCTGGTCGTCCGCCCCCGAACCACTAGTCGATGGTCGGCTCCTCTTCCGCAGCCTCGGGAGCGGGGACGTCGGCGACCAGAACGCTCCAGAAGAACGCCCCTGGGACCGCGGCCGCGAGCTCGGCGACCCGCCCGCCCAGGCTCAGCGCCAGGGCCTCCTCGGACCCGACACCGAACAGGCCCAACAGATAGACGAGGGCCCCCTCCATGATTCCGAACGAGGAGAAGGCGATCGGGAGCCGGTTGACGAAGAGCGCGAGCGGAACGGAGACCACGAGCATCGGGAGCGTGACGCCAATGCCCAGGGCGGCCGCCATGAGCCACAGGAGCGCGATGGGAACGAACTGCTCCAAGATCGACAGGATGCCGACGAGGATCAACGTGCGGCCATGGTCCCTGTACGCCAGGTAGGCCGCCCCGAAACGACGGACGAAGGCGGCGATGCCGGCGGACCCATCCCGAGCGTCGGTCCACCGATCCAGCAGCGCTCTCACCCGCGGAAGCTGGGGAAGAACCACCACCGCGACCGGGGCCGACACCGCGATGGCGGCCCAGGGCAGGATGAAGGACACGTCGAGGGAGAAGTTGAGTGCCACGGCGAGGGCGACCACCCCGAGGATGGCGGAGCCGATCAGCCCGAGCAGCCGTTCTACGAGGATCGAGGCCCCCACTTCGGCCATCACCGACCCGCTGCGGCCCAACGCGATGGTCCGAAGGATGTCCGCGCCCACGGACGCGGGAAGGAAGATGCCGGCGAACGACGCCGCGAGGTAAGCCTTCACAACGGCGGCCGCATCTGCGGCGACCGACTGTGCCCTGAGGAGCGGCAGCCACTTCATGGCCATGAAGACGCGATCGCCGAGGCCCACCGCGATGCCGAGGGCCAGGAGGACCGGATTGGCCTGGAGCAGGATCCGACCTGCCTCCCGTACGTCGACGACCCAGACGAGGACCGCGAGCAGGAGAACCGTTACCAGGATCCGGCCGGTCGTCTTCAGGTTCACCCGGCGTCGCATGGCACGGACCATGTCGGGGAGCGTCTCGATCGTGGTATCGGGGGCGGGGACCGTGAAGGATCAGCCCCGTCCTTCCGAGGGCTGCATGTTGGCGGCTACGGCGCTCTCGGAGGACCCCTCCACGTAGATCCTCAGCCACGTGTCGAGGTTCAGCAGCATCCAGATACGAACATGATGATCGGTCCTTCGGTGCTCGTGCTCCGAGATCAGGCGCTCGATGGCCGGCGCCCGGATCCAATCGCCCGAAACCAGGGGTCCTCGAAGCAACTGGTCACGGAGGTCGAGCAAGCGATCGCCCGAAAGCCAGGAGGCCACGGGGAACATGAACCCCTGCTTCGGGCGTGAGACGATGTCGTCGGGAAGCCATCTCCTCGAGGCTTCGCGCATGGCATGCTTCGTCCGCCCCCGCTTGATCTTCAAGCCCGCCGGCATCCGGGCGCAGAACTCGGCCAATTCGTGATCCAGGAGGGGCGCGCGCGTCTCCAAGCCGCTCGCCATTCCGAGGCGGTCGGTGAGCATCAAGGTGTGCTCGGGCAGCCGCGTGACGCTGTCGACCGAGAGCATACGGTGCAGGGTGTCGAGCCCACCCAGACGCTCGAAGGGCTCCGCGATGGCGGCTTCCGCGTCGCTGTTCCTGCCGACCTCGCCCAAGCGCCGCCCATAGAGCCATTCGCGCTCGCCCGGGCCGAACCGGAAGAAGCTCGTCATCCTCGCGTACCGCCGGCCCGGACTGCCGGGCTCGGATACCTGGTCCAGCCAGCGTACCCTCTGTGTCCAACTCTTGTACGCGAAGGACTCGGGAAGGCGACCGACCAACGAATGCACGACACCTCTCCTGAACCACGCGGGCAGGGCGGCGTAGCGATCGACCCACGGGAAGGCGGAGTAGCGGTCGAAGCCCGCGAAGATCTCGTCACCTCCGTCGCCACCGAGGACCACCTTCACGTCCCGGGAGGCGAATCGCGCTACCTCGAACATGCACGCGGCAATCGGATCAGATGGCTCGTCCAGGGCGCGAACGAGCGTGGGAATTCCGGCGATCTGGTCCGACGCCTGGACGAAGATCTCCCGATGCTGCGTGCCGAAGACCTCCGACACCCGGCGGGCGTATCGCGTTTCGTCGAAGGATTCGTCGTCCGACCCGACCGCGAACGTCTGCACGGGAGTGTCAGCGTTGTTCGCCATGCACGCCACGACCACGCTGGAGTCGATTCCGCCGGAGAGGAACGCGCCCACGGGAACGTCGCTGACCATGGTCGCCCTCACCGCTTCCTCCACGCGGTCCGCCAGCTCGTCGATCCAGTCCTGATCGCTTCGGCCCGCCTCGGGCTCGAAGGTCATGCGCCAATACGGGCGCACGTCGAGCGAGCCGTTCTCCCAGGTCAGCACGTGCCCCGCCGGGAGCTTGCGCACGCCCCGAATCAACGTGAGCGGAGGGGGAACGAAGCGTAGGGAGAGGTAGAAATCCACCGCGGCATCCTCGACCTCCACGCGAACGTCTTCGTGGGCCAGGATGCCCTTGATCTCCGAAGCGAAGAGCAGTCGCCCACCGATCTCCGCGTAGTAGAACGGCTTCTGTCCGAGGCGGTCCCTCGCGGCGAAGAGTCGCCCAGCCCGTCGATCCCAGATGGCGAAGGCGAACATTCCGCGGAGCCGCTCCACGCAGGCAGGACCCGACTCCTCGTAGAGATGCACGATGACCTCAGTATCCGTGGTCGTGCGGAACCGGTGACCGCGGGCGATCAGCTCGTCCCGGAGCGCCCGATAGTTGTAGATCTCACCGTTGAAGGTGATCCATACGGTCTCATCCTCGTTCGCGAGAGGCTGGCGGCCCGAATCCAGATCGATGATGGTGAGGCGACGGTGGCCGAGCACCGCTCGCTCGTCGCGATAGGTCCCGGAGTCGTCGGGCCCCCGATGGGAAATGGCCTCGGTCATCCTGTCGACCTGGGACAGGGCCCGGCCCGTGTCTCCACCCACGACACCGCAGATTCCACACACGTCGGTTACCTACCCCCCCTCTCGGAGGGCTCCAGGTGCGCTGGCGGGGGAGCGGAGCGCGTGGCGCTCAAGCGTCGGAGGGCGTCTCGACCGCCCGCCCCCAAACGCTCTTGCCTTCCCACTTCCTCCGTACTTCGTCACTGCTCGACGGCCCCTCGACCAGGAAGTCTCCGACCGCCAGGAAGTCCAGTCGACTGTCCAGAAAGGCCCGTATGGCGTCCGAGGGACTCATGACGATGGGTTCCTCGTGGATGTTGAACGAAGTGTTGATCACCACCGGAACGCCGGTGAGCTCCTCGTAGCGTTTGATGATCCTCCAGTACGACGGATTCTCGACCTCACGAACGAGCTGCGGCCGCGCCGTTCCGTCGACGTGAACCACCCCGCCGCAGTTCCGCTTCATGAAGTCCGAGCAGTCGAACGTCATGGTCATGAAACGGGCCGTGTCGTAAGCGCCCTCCGAAATGTCGAAGAGGTCGGCGGCTCGCTCCCATAGCACCGAGGGAGCGAACGGCATGAACTCGGTCCGATGCAGTAGCTCGTTCAGCCAGTCATTCACTGACGGGTCGTTGGGCTGATATAGGATGCTGCGATTCCCCAGTGCCCTCGGGCCGTACTCCATTCGCCCCGTGAACCGTGCGACCACTCTCCCCTCCGCCAGGCGCCGGGCAACCTCCTCCTCGATCGTGCCCGGATAGTGTTCCCCATCGAGCTCGTTCTCCCCGAGCGCCCTCCGAACATCCTCGTCATCGTAGGCCGGCCCCAGGTATACGGAGGGAAGGGAGGAGGGACGCAGCCGGCTTCCCTCCGCCTCCTCCGCGACGGCCAGCGCGGCACCGACGGCCAGCCCCTCGTCGGACATGCCGGGATGCACGAAGACGCTCTCCACTCCCGGCAGCTCCTGCACCTCCTGATTGATTCGGACGTTGGCGAACAGCCCACCCGCGACGGCCACGTGACGGTGCCCCGTTCGTTCCACCCAATGGGCCACGAACCGCCGCGTCACGTCTTCGGCCACCACCTGCACGGAGGCCGCCAGGTCCTCACGTTTCCAGCCCTCCGGAAGTCGACGCGTGATCTCGTCCATTGCCTTGTTGAACAGGACCCGGCCTCGGTTGACGAGCCGGCCGTCCTCCGTGTCGATCATCGCGCCGAGGAGGTCGCGGTAGATCGGCTCTCCGAAGGCGGCCAGCCCCGTGATCTTCCCTTCATGCCTCTTGGCCTTGAAGCCGCAGATCGCGGTCACGTAGGCGTAGTAGTTGCCGAGGGAGTCGTAGGAGTCCACCTCCACGAGCTTCTCGAACTCGCCGTCCCTCACGCTGTACACGTGTGAGCAGTGGCCATCGCCCCCGCCGTCCAACGTCATCACCAGCGCGTCCGTCTTCTCGCTGGTGTAGTAGGCGGACGTGGCGTGCGCATAGTGATGGTGGATGAAGTGAACGGGTGCCCGAATGCCGAACTCCGCCTGGACGATTTCCCTGATCCGTCGCCGCCTGCCGGAGTAGACGGGAGTCCGTAGCGTGTAGTAGGCGTTCTTCAAACCGGGAATCCGGGGAACCAACGATCCGAAGCGTGACGCCGTGCGGAAGAAGAGGTTGTGGATGCTCGTCGTCTCATCCCGCGCTTCGAACCATCCCGGCCAGCCGGTGATCTCTTCACGCAGCTGCATGTCGATCTGTGCGACGCCCACCGCCGCGATGTCCTCGGGACCGGTGTCGGAGAGGCGCATCACTTCGCGAATCGACTGCCACGGGAACCCGCGCGCCATCTTGATACGAACGATCCTCTCTTCGTTGATGGCCGCCAGGATGCGACCATTCTCGATGATCGCCGCGCCCGAAGTCTGTCCGTCCGTAATACCCAAAAAGCGCATGCGTACGCCTCGTTCGATTGAACTGGAATGTCTTGGTCCGCCGGCGGTCGGCAGCCCACCGATGGAGCCACGGCGCCGGCTTACAGGGAGTGAAAAGGGCGGGAGTTCCTCAGGAGGGACGGGAGCTCCCTCCCCCGTCAATCGCGCCCGTTGACGGCTCCCGGCTCCACGAAGCCCGGTCCCCGATCCAGCGGTCGATCGCCGAAACAATCTGGCTAGCACTTGCAGCATCGTACAGGACACGGCCGGCCAGCGCCCTCGTGTTGAAGTAGTGGTCGGACTCCGGCACGGTCAGGTATTCCTTGGGGTCGGACATCCTGGAATGGAAGTCCCGGAGATACGCGAGGTCCGCAGGCGACTCCCACTCGTTGTCGACGAGGAGGACGGGCTTGTGGTTCGGTCCGGACAGCTCCACGGCGTACCGCTCCATGTCGACCTGGAGTGATGGTAGGGCCCCCGCGCCGAGCGCCTGGTGCAACCACAGCTCCTGGGTATACCAGTCGGGAAGCGCACGTCCATACACCTGCCTGTGCGTACTTTGCGCCCTCTCGAAGAAGTAATCTCGCTGGGCGGGATCGGACAGCACTTCACTCGTCCTTCTCGGGGGCCCCAGGAGCGCCAGCGCCGCCACCCTCTCGTCGTCGAGACCCACCTCCAAGGCGGGGGCCCCTCCGCCGGAGTGGGCGACGATGGCTAGCGGAGTGCCGAGCCCGCTCCGCTCGAACCAATCCAGCCAGACGCGAACGTCGAAGCCGATGTCCGGGGACTCGGGAGCCGCGGCTTGGAAGGGATCTCCGGAGTCGCCGAACCCCGCCAGGTCCACGGCGAGCACGTAGTACCCCCGCTCGGCGAGCCGCGCGCCCAGAAGCCGGTAGAGCGACAGCTCTCGACCCAGTGGCGTGTTTCCGTGCACCAGAAGGATTCGAGCTCGCCACGCCCCTTCGGGCCGGTACACGCTCCCCACCAGCTCGACCCCATCGGGACGAAGCAAGCTAACGGTCTCGTTTGGCCCGAATGAGCCGATGCGCACGTCGGTCGGTCCCACATCCCATACGAATCGCGAAATGCCCGCCACCGCCCCGCGGTAGTGATACGCGGTCGCGCCGACGACCAGGATCGCCGTCAGGCCGGAGACGAAGCGGCCCCATGCTGGGAGCCTCCGCGCGTCGCGACCGTCGCTGGACGGAGGGAGTGTCACCCGTCCGATCCGGAGGCCCCGGTGAGCACCAGAACCCAATCGTCCGGAGTGGGCGTCGTGAGCTCCCGGGCACCACCACCGAGAACCTGTCCCTCCGAGATCTCGTCACCGGTCCGTGGGTCGAACCAACTCGCCTGCCAGGCGCCCTCTTCTCCGCCTAGCAGGAGCTCGATTCGGCTGCCTCCCGAGTTGTACCGGTCTCCTTCGCCAATGGAATAGATGACGATCTTGCTCAGGCCCGGATCCGCCAGCGCGTACACGCCGACACCGGAGACGATTCCCGGTGCCGGGACCATGCTCCCGAACGTGTTCCCGAGGTCCTCCATGAACGCGGGAATCAAACGCAGCCACTGCTCCGATTCGAGCTCGTCCGCGAATAGGCCGATGCTGAAGAACCCGTTGTAGGACTCCGCAAGCTCGTCGCCTCCCCGAACGAGACCACCGACGCCACCCGCGACCACCGCCTTCCAGAAGGCTCGGCGGATATCCGAAGGCGAATGGTCCTTTTCCGGGTGACTCGCGCGATTCTCTCCCCAGGCGTCGTCGAAGGAGACGGGGCGAGTGGCGTCCTGAAAGGCGCTGATCATGGCGTCGACCCGCGCCGCGGTGGGGAAGCCCTTGGACGTGAACGTCTCCGACTCCATGTAGGCCAGGGGAGTCGCTTCCCGGCTCGAGACGGGATGGCCGTAGGGGTCGAGAGACCGCAGAATGTCGCCCATCCAGGTGACGTCACCCGAATCACGGTACTCGCTGACGTCGATGCCGGTGTTGAACCACACGACCGGATAGCCCGCCAACCGAGCCACGGCATAGCGAATCACGAGGGCCTCGGTCTCCGAGCGTGCCGGCCATGGGGGACGCCCCCCCTGATCCGAATAGAACATCACGTGCGCGCCGAGTCCCATCTCGGTGAGGACCTCCATCCTTCGCTCCATCCGCCGCCATACCTCGAGGTCGAAGCGATGCTCCTCCCAGGGTCCTTCGAAGATGAAGTCGTGCCGCCCCGCGAATCGTCCGTACTCCTCCATCAAGCGCGTTTCCAGGAGGTGACCCGCGACCCGCTCCCGCAGGAACTCGGCCGCCTCGCGGAACGCGTCATCGGACGCGGGCTCGCTGAAGAACTCCATCCGGAAGGCCATGGGGACGACGTAGGGACCTTCCGTATAGCGCCACTTGCGCGGAAATGCCGAGTCGCCCTTCAGCATGCCCGGCAAACCGGCCTGTACGGCGTCGAGTGAGCCCTGGGCTCCGTCCAACTTGGACGCCGGCGACTCGGTCGAGTACGTCCACCTGCCGACGAGCGTCGGCATGAACCCGATCTTCCAGGTGCCGGCGCCGTCGTAGTACCCGTGCAGGCTCAGCGTCGTACCTGTCGCCTCGTGAACGAAGTGGCCGGTGAGCTCCACCTCGAACGGGTTTCCATCGACCTGTCCCGCTTCGAGGACGACGACGTGCCTCCTCCACTTCCCCACGGTCTCCAGAGCCTCCGGGGTCTCCGGGGTCTTCGCCCCCGGGCCGGGTGGCTCGCCGCTGTCGCAGCCGGCAAGGAGGAAGGCGAGAGCGAGGAGAGGCACCGTCGTGGACTCCACTATGATTCACCCAATGATAAGCCTCACGATGTCCCTTGCTCAAACCTTCAGCCGTGGCGCGCGAACCATCCGCAGGCGCGGGGGCTCCTGGATGGAAATCCACTCGTTCACGATAACGACACCGCAAGCGGCGGCACCAGTTCCTCCGACGAATTGACCACATTGTCCGGCGGAACATATGATCGTTCAACCAACCGATCGGGTGCCGGGGCCAATCCCGCCACGAGCTAAGCTACGAGCGACGGGCACGTCCCGTTCGACTCGCCGCCGTGGAAATCAGGAGCGACGAGGAATGGGTAAGGGCAAGGGCATTCCCAGCTTCGTAGCCTACCCGGCGGTGTGGGCGGTAATCGTGATGGGGTTACTCGTCTTGATCGAAGGTGCCGCAAGCTGGGCCCTCGCCGTCCGATCGGTCGCATTCCGGGAGCCCGTCGACCTTCACACCCGGTACGGCTCCCTCCGGGGCTGGAGCAGCGCACCCGGCAAGGTAGTCGAGCGTGCCTATGGTTCCGGAGCTGCCATCCGGATCAACTCCCTCGGCTTCAGCGGGGAAGAGGTCACACACGATGTGCCCGAAGGAAGAGTGCGCGTCGTATGCTCGGGCGATTCGTTCACCTTCGGTGAGGGCGTTGGCAACGGACAGGACTGGTGCCATCGGCTCTCCGAGTTGAACGAGGATGTGGAGCCGGTGAACATGGGACAGTCGGGGTACGGCATAGATCAAGCCTATCTGTGGTACTCGCGCGATGGCGTGCCGCTGAACCCCGACGTGCACGTGTTCGCGTTCGTCAGTGGTGACTTCCATCGAATGCTGACCTCGGTCAGGTACGGCGTCGGCAAGCCCGTGCTCCGCGTGGCGGCGAACGGGCTGGAGACTCGCAACGTCCCGGTTCCACGCCTGAGGCACACCATGGGCCGCGCCGTCGACAGGGCTGACCTTCGGCTGGTGCGATTGGGATCCGGCTTCCGACATCGCCTCGCCTCGCCGCGGAGTACGACACCTCAGGTCGAGATCATTCGACCGCTGGCCTCGCTGCTGTTCCAGCATCTGCGCGATATCAACAGCCGAGACGAGGTCGCCACGCTCTTCGTGTACCTCCCGACGCAGCTCGACCTGGACGAGGACCCGCCGGTACGCGACATGGCGCGCGCGCTGACGGACGAGCTGGGTGTGAGCTTCGTTGATCTCACGCCACTGCTACGAGCGCTTCCGGCTCGCCAGGCAGCCCAGATGTTCCTGCCTGACGGGCACTACAACATGGAATGGAAGGCCACCGGTGGGTCGCGGAGGTCCTTTCCGCACGCCTGGCGGAGACCCGCTAGCGGGCTGCCGGGGGTTGGGTAAACTTCGGGACCCTCTCTGCAGCCAAGGGACTTCGATACCGGAGCGTGTCCATGAACAGACTTCTCTTGGCCACGCTCATGGTCCTGGCCTTCGCCCTCCCGTCGGACGCCAGAGGCCCAGACAACGGTCGAAGGCTCGGATACCGGCGTCCTCTGCTTCGAGAGTGGCGCCTGCATCGACCTGCTGTTCAAGTGGGTGGTGGGACTGCAGCCGGGGCTCCCCGGCGAGATCTTCGGAGGGCCGTGGTGGTATCCCCGATGGTGGGTGTACGGGACCCCGAGGTCCGGAATCCTGGGGGAGTGGAGCTTCTTCTCGTGCGTCCGGATCGATTTTCAATTCGAGTTCGAGATACTCCCAGGTGAAGTGGGGGGTGGGTCGGTGTGTGAGCACTCAGGCCGGGGGACAGGAACCCAATTTGCGTGGAGCGAGGCCGGCAGCGATAACCCGATGGGGGTTCCCATTTCCGCCGGGGAGCCCACGGGCCTCACCCTGACGCAGTTCGATTACTTTGCAGGCGGCACCAACAGTGGTGCGTGCGGCATCGGCTTGCCCCAGGGAGCGTGTGAAATCGCAGTCGTGCCCGAGCCCTCCACCTACATCTTGTTGGCAACGGGCTGCTAGGGTTGGGGATGGTGGCAAGGCGTCGAAGGGGGTTCCTCGACGAAGGGGACTAGGCGCCGCGGTCGCCTCAACCGGGAGGTCGAGCGGCGTCCGCTCCTTCAGTG
>Ga0268386_10002279_pt1 | contig 13575 bp, 9 predicted proteins | sample RVTome_15_FD_200260 | JGI IMG/M metagenome (GOLD analysis project Ga0268386, IMG submission 200260) | Soil microbial communities from uranium-contaminated site in the Upper Colorado River Basin, Wyoming, United States - RVT150D86... ...
CGGTACGAATCCGCTCATCTACGAGGCGGAACGAGGACTACGAGGCGGGACTCATCTGCGAGGCGGGACGAGGCGGGACAAGGCTGGGACGAGACAACCGCGGCCCGCGATTAACTGTTGGCGCCGATGAAGCCGAGGACCCGTTGCCAGGCGTCGGCTGAGTCGGCGGCGAACTCCTGATACTTGCGGTCGAAGAACGAATGGGGGGCGTCGGGATAAACGACGACCTCATGTGGCACACCGGAGGCTTCCAGCGCCTCCCCGAACTCGTCTACCGCCTCCTGAGGGATCCCCGGGTCGGCGCCGCCCATGAGAGCGAGGATGGGGCAGGTCATCTCGGCGACTCGATCGACCGCAGCATCGGCGTCGCTGCGTCGAGGCTTTCCGTAGAAGCCGACGGCCCCCGCCAGCCCGTGCCCGTTGGCAGCCTGGTGCCACGAGCTGGACCCGCCGAAGCAGAATCCGACCGTGAACACCCGCCGCTCGTGGTTGTCGGTGCGGAGCCGACCCACCGCCGCCGCCACATCGTGGCGGATCCCCTCGAGGGTGGTGTCGGCGACATGGGGCATGTAGTCCCAGTCGTTGGGACGCTCCCCCAGCCCGGCGGTGCGCCCGAAGTAGTCGATGGCTACCGAATCATGCCCTGCCTGGGCGAACCTGACAGCGAGGTCCTTGTAGAACTGGTAGAGGCCCCGCACATCCGGCAACACCACCACCCCGGCAGTAGAGGGCGCATCGCCCACCGCCTCGAAGGCCCGGAACTCGTTGCCGTCGGCGGCAGTCAGGGTGAGGTCACGGGTGGTAACGGCTCGGTCGCCGCCGCCCACCGGAGGTTCGGAGTCGTGATCAAAGCACATGGGCCCAGCCTACGGGGACGATTCGGCGAGCAGCTGGTCCCAGGTGCACTCCTCGGGCCTCTTGTCCTCCCGGAAGCCCTGGAAGGCAGGAACTCTCAGACGGCCGGCCGAGGTGAGCTGGCGATGCTCGACCTTGGCCACCAGAGACGGCTTCACCCAGTGGGCTTTCCGCAGCTCGGGACGTGACCGCATAACATCGGGGAATGGTGGCGGGGTCTCCTCGAGGGCTTGGAGCCGGTCCATGGCATCCCCCAGCGAGTCACGGTTGAAGCCGGTGCCGACGTTCCCCACGTAACGCAACTCGTCGCCGTCGTAGACGGCCATCACCAACGATCCCAACGTCCCGGCGCGATTGCCCTCCCCGTCGGTCCATCCAACGATCACCACGTCGGCGTCGAATGTGACCTTCACCTTGAGCCAGTCACGGGAGCGGGCCCCCGGCTTGTAGATGGAGGACAGCCGTTTGGCCATGATCCCCTCCAGCCCCTGCCCGGCGGCGGCATGGAACAGAGCAACGCCATCTCCCCTGGTCACGGGGGAGAGCTGGACCCGCTCGCTGGGGACTATCACCTCCTCGAGCACCTGTCGCCGCTCCTCGAGGGTGCGGTCGATCAGGTTCTCCCCGTCGAGGTGGAGGATGTCGAAGACGATGTACGTCACCGGGATCTTCTTCGCCATCTGTTGGATCCGGGCCTGATCCCGGAGATGCATCCGCTGCTGGAGCAGCTGGAAGGACGGGACTCCCTCGTCCATGGCCACGATCTCGCCGTCGAGCATGGCGTCGAGGGCGACCACCTGGTCATCGAGACGTCCCAGCTCCGGGTAGGCGACCGTGATGTCCTTGTCGTTACGTGAGATGAGCCGGGTGTTCGCGTCACAGATGGCGATGGCCCGAATGCCATCCCATTTCGGCTCGAAGATCCACTCCGGGTCGTCGAAGGCCTCGCCGGTGAGCGTGGCCAGCATCGGGTCGGCCGGTGGGGGTTCCTCGCCAGGTGGCCGCGAGTCCTCGGACATGATCGCCAGCCACTGATCCTTGCCGTCCCTCTCCCCCGTGTGGACCAGGTGCCAGATGCCGGCGAGCCGCTCGCCGTTGAGCCGGAAGGTGAGCCGATCCTCACTACGGCCGACGAGATCCCACTCCCCATGATCGAAGATGCGCACCACCCCTCCCCCGTACTCCCCCTCGGGGATGCTCCCCGAGAACGTTGCGTAGCCCATGGGATGGTCCTCGGTGCGGATCGCCAGGTGACGTTGTCCCTTGCGCCGGGGCAAGCCCTTGGGGACCGCCCAGGAGACCAGCACCGGGGTGTCCCCATTGAGCATCTCCAGCCGCACGTCGTGATGGAGGGCGGTGGCGTGGTGTTGTTGGATGACGAAGGTCTTACCGATCGGTGCGGTCAGCGGGTCGACATCCTCGGCTACTACCTCGGCGGGTGGCTCGGGCGTGGTGTCGAAGGACCGTTTCTCGTCGTAGGTGCTCATTGAGGGTGGAGTGAGCGGGAGGCTAGGCCGGTCCTATCGCCTTGATCAGCGGGCGGGGCGGCGCCTTGCGTGTTGGCGCCTGACGGGTGGGCTGGCGCCCGACCCGAGGATGAGCGGATTCGTACCGGATATGAGCTGGGGAACCCCGGGTTCGCCTCTGGCAACCGATCACCAAGGATGCTCCCGGCCGTCCCAGGTGAGGAACTTGCCGTGGTCCTCTGGTTTCAGGCCGTCGAGGACGTCTTTGATGCCTGCAACGCTCTCGGTGATGCTCAGTGACGCACCAGAGCCGCCCATGTCGGTTCTCACCCATCCCGGGTGGATGACCACGGCGATGGCCCCGGCTTGTCGCCACTGCGGGGCCCGCCGCCGGAACTCGTCGTTGAGCGCGGCCTTGGAGTCTCCGTAGTTGCCGAGGCTTCCAGATCGCCCCCGACGTGCCCCCATCTGCGAGGTCATGATGGCGATCTTCCCGCCTGGTCCGAGCCGTCCACTGCCGAGCAAGCCGTCCACCACCCGGATCGGAGCGACTGCGTTGACCTCCATCAACTCGGCTTTCGGGGCCCGCAGGACACCGGCATTGTGGATGATCCGATCCACCGGCTCGAGGTCTTGGATCAGGGCCCCGAGTTGACCGCCGTCACGCACATCCAATCGGTGAGCGGTGACATCGACATGGTCACGGGGTTTGGAGCCGTCACGTGTGGTGGCGTGGACCTTCCATCCATCCTCCAGATGGACGTCGACGAGCCCGAGACCGATGCCTCTGCTCGTCCCAATGATCAATACTCGTGCCATCGGCTCGACGGTATCGGTAGCCTCGGCCGCGGAAGGCTCAGAGTGCACGAGACCCTATTGATCATTCACATTCTCTCGGCCGCCGCCTGGATCGGTGGGACACTCTTCCTCGGGTTTGCCGGGCCGAGAATGGGCAGGTCTGGAGGTCCCGCCGCGGGTGCGTGGATAGGCCTGGTCTTACAGGCCGTTCCCCGGTTCTTCCTCCCGGTCTCGTTGCTCACCCTGGCGTCCGGTCTCCTGATCGTGACGACCGAAGAACAGTGGAATTGGTCTGACCCATTTATCGGGATCGGGATTGCCGCCGTAGTGATCGCACTGTCGATTGCGTTTCTCAACAACGTTCCGACCCTGAAGGCAATGATCGAAGCGGCGAATTCCGGTGACCTGCCCGGGGTCGCTTCTCGGGCTCGGAAGGTGACAAACGGAGGATTGGGCATCGCCCTGACGCTCATCGGAGCCGAAGTGGTGATGGTGCTCCGCTTGGGGGCCGGCTGATCGCCCGGCCGTAGATGAGCGGGTTCGTACCGGATATGAGCTGAGGAACCCCGGGTTCGCCATTGCCGACCCAGCGATGGCTCAGGGGGCACCGACCGCCAGCCAGAACGTGAGGGCCGAGATCGCTACGACTCCGATCGCGACCAACGCCCACGACCGGCTGGTGACGGCGAAGGAGGCCTCGGAGAAGTCGGGGCGCAAGTCCCTTATGGCTGAGATCGCCTCGCCCCATCGATCCCCGGGCTGACCCTGAATGGAAGGATAATTCGACGATATGTCGCGGGATAGATCTCCTACTAGGAAGTCAGGGCCCCGTCGGGCCAGATCCCGATGCGTCACGGCCCGGCTTCTCCCTCCACGTCATCTCCAGCGCTCCTGATCGTCTTTCCCGTATCGGATGGGCTCAGGAATCACTTGACGGGGCCAGCGGCCTATATGAGTCGGGCCGGTAGTCGCGACCGCGTCGCGACGAGCAAGACCCGGAAGCTGTGATCAGAGGCTGGTCAAAAGCCGAACGGTGTATCCGATCATCACCCCCCAAAAGAGCAGCCCGTAGCCCCGCTCCCCGATCGCCCGGTTGATCCGCCTCCCTGAGAAGGTGGCGACCAGCATCAGTGGGACCGCGGTCAGGGCCAGGAGGAAGCTGTCCCCGCTCAGCAGCTCGGCCTCCGTGAAGACCGCCGTCTTGGTGGCATCACCAACGAGTGACACCAACGAGGCTGCCCCGACGAAATGGGCCCGGTCGACGTCGAGTTGGCGGATCGCCATCCCCTTCAACGGTCCCGAGGTGCCCGAGAACCCCGACGTGGCACCGGAGCCGAGGGCCAGCATCGGCGCCCCCAACCGGCGCAGGTAGCTGAGGTCGAGGCGCTCGGCGATGAGGGCGAAGACGAAGCTGGCGATCACCGCCACGATCACCACATTCTCGGGCGCCGCCACCAGCAACCCGGCTCCGATGGCGGCGCCCACCGCGACCAGGACGATGACCAAGAGGGCCTTGCGGAAGGGGAGCGTCTCCCGATAGGCGAACACCTTGACCACGTTGTTGGCCGCCAGGAGCAACGCCGCCAACGCCACTCCCTCCTTGGTGCCGAGCACCAGGGCCAGACTCGGCACCAGGACCAATGAGCCCCCCAGGCCGGCCGATGCCGAGACGGTGAACGAGACCGCCGCGGCAGTCAAGGCGAGGGCGAAGACCCAAGGCTCCATTCAGGTGCTCAGGGCCGGAGGGCGGGCAGGTCGGCGCCGGCCATGAGATCGTTGAACGCCCGCAGCTCGTCGTGAAGCACTCTTTGGAATCCGTCGAGCTGCTCGTCGATCTCCTCGGAGTACTTGGAGGCGACCTGGAGCGCGTTCCGGGTGGGCCGGGCATCCGCCGACGCGATCACCGGGATCACCGAGGCAAGCTTCTCGGTGAGACGTGACGGCTCGTTGAGACCGAAGGTGTCCTTGTGCTCTCCCGGCACCATCAGGCTGTCCTCGATCTCGTGGAGCTTCTCCTCGAGGGACTCGGCCGCGGCGCGGGCGTCGTCAGTGAAATCGGAGCGCTCACGCCAATGCTCCAGCTGCTTCTTCATGCTCCTGATCGAGATCACCGCCTCGTGGGCCCGGGAGACGTGTTCGCGGATGCCGAGCAACGCCTCGAGCTGCTCTTCCAGGTCCTCGGCTGACACCTCGACCCGAGGGTCGTTCTCCACATCGAATCGCTCGGCGAGACTCTGGGTCTCCCCCGAAGGGTCGGTGACCAGGAGTCGCACCTCATAGGTGCCGGGCACCACCAGTGGCCCGCGGTTGGCCTCGGCACCCAACTTGTTGCCGAGCACCTTGGTGGCGCCCTCGTGGCGAAGGTCCCAGAGAAACCGGTTGATCCCCGGTTTGGTGGTGATCCAAGGCCCGGCATGGAAGGCCTTCTCTTCATCGGTCATCTCGGTGCGGCCCGTCGGCTCGGGCCCGAACCTGCGCACCAGCCCGCCGGTGGAGTCGTAGAACTCGAGAGCCACCGCGGACCCTTCGACGACCCCGTCCTCGTCGAGGAGGTAGGTGACCACCACACCCGCCGGCCCTGACTCGCCGGCGTCGACATAGGTGCGACGAACCTGTCCGGTCTCGTCGACTTCCGCCTCGAAGGTGGCGGCCTTGCCCAGCGACACCCAATAGTCCTTCCCCTCGGTGGTGATCCATTGGTCGAACAGCGAGGGGAGGATGCGCCAGGCATCCCGTGGCTTGAAGAGATGGGGGCCTTCGGGTCCTCCATCGTCGATCAGCTGGTGGATAGGCGTCAGGTCATCGATGATCCAGAAGGACCGACCATGGGTGGCGATCACCAGGTCGGTCCCCTTGACGGTGAGGTCGTAGACCGGTGTCACCGGGAAATCCGACTGCCATCGATGCCAGCTCGCCCCGTCGTCGGCCGACACATACAGCCCGGTCTCTGTGCCCACGTAGAGGAGCCCGGGGCGGTTGGGGTCGGCCCGGATCACCCGAACGATCTCGTCGGAGGGCATGGCGGTCTCCCCCTCGCCCACGATGCTGGTCCAGGTCTGTCCGTAGTCGGTGCTCCGGTAGAGGTAGGGGGTGTTGTCGTCCAGCTTGTAGCGGGTGGCGGCCAGGTAGACAGTTCCTGCCTGGTGGGGGGAGGGCTCCACGGTGCGGACAAAACTCCACTCGGGCAGATCCAGCGGGGTGACGTCGTCCCAGCTCGCTCCACCGTCACGGGAGACATGGACCAGACCGTCGTCGCTCCCCGCCCAGATGACCCCGGCCTCGAGCGGGCACTCGCGCAGCGTGGCCACCGTGCAGTAGTGCTCTGCTCCAGAGGTGTCCTTGGTGATCGGGCCACCGGATGCGCCCAGCTTCTCGGGGTCGTTGCGGCTCAGGTCTTCGCTGATTGGCTCCCAGGTGTGACCCTGATCGGTGCTGCGGAATACCACATTGCCCGCGGTGTAGACGACGGTGGGGTCGTGGGGTGAGAACAGGATCGGGTAGGTCCAGGGGAAGCGATAGTCGAGGTCGCCCGGTCCGATCCCACCGTGCAGTTGGGGCCAGACGTTGACCAGACGGATCTGGCCGCTCTTGTGGTCGTAGCGTTGCAGTGAGCCGCCACCTCCCGGCGAGCTCCCTACCGCCCCGACGAAGACGAGGTCGGGGTCCTCGGGGTGGACTGCCATGAACCCGCTCTCCCCGGTCCCCGCCGGATAACAGTCGGCCCACACGATCGCCCCGTCGTTGGCCCCGGAGGGCACGGCGATCGAGGAGTTGTCCTGCTGGGTTCCGTACACGTGGTAGTAGGGCCGGCGGTTGTCGGTGGTGACTGTGTACATCTGGGCGGTTGGCTGGTTGTAGATCGTCGACCAGGACTCACCACCGTTGAAGGAGATGTTGGCGCCCCCGTCGTTGCCCTGGATCATCCGCTGGTTGTCCCGGGCGTCGATCCACAGGTCGTGGTTGTCGCCGTGAGGGGTGGCGAGGCGGGTGAAGCTCTTCCCGGCGTCGGTGGACTTCCACATTTCGAGGTTGTTGACGTAGACGGTGTCGGCGTCGGTGGGGTCGGCAAAGACGTGCATGTAGTACCAGGGCCGGTAGCGGAGCTTGGTCTCGTCGTTGACCAGCTTCCAGGTCTGCCCAAAATCGTCAGAACGGTAGAGCCCCGGCTTCTCCGAGGACTCGATGAGCGCCCAGATCCGGCCGGCCTTGGCCGGTGAGGCGGTGACTCCGATCTTTCCGATGATCCCGTCCTGGGGCAAGCCCTTGTTGCGGGTGATGTCGACCCAGCTGTCGCCACCGTCGGCCGACTTCCACAGACCGCTGTCCGGGCCGCCGCTGCTCAACTCCCAGAAGTTGCGGTGGGTCTGCCACATGGTGGCATAGACCACCTCCGGGCTGTGGGGGTCGAAGGTGACGTCGACCGCACCCGCCCGATCGCTCTTGTAGAGGATCTTGTCCCAGCTCCTGCCACCGTCGATGGTGCGGAACAGACCTCGCTCGGTGTTGGGCCCGAAGGCGTGGCCGAGGGCGGCGACATAGACGTGATGCGCGTTCTTGGGATGGACGCGGATTTCCCCGATGTGCCGGGTGTCGGCGAGACCGCAGTGGTTCCACGTCTGGCCACCGTCACCGGAGCGGTAGACCCCGTCACCGTGGGAGACGTCGAGCCGGATGCAGCTCTCCCCCATCCCGGCGTAGATCACGTTGGGATCTGACCCCGATACGGCGAGCGCTCCGACCGAGCTGGTCCCCAGGTATCCGTCGCTGACGTTGCGCCAAGTGGTCCCGGCGTCATCTGTCTTCCATATCCCCCCGGCGACGGCGCCGAAGTAGAAGACCGCCGGCCGCTCCGGATCACCGGCCACCGCCACACAACGTCCGCCCCGGGTGGGGCCGATGCAGCGAAAATGGGTCGTCTCCAGCAGGTCCAGGGCAAGGGGGCTGTCGGTCAGTCGCATGGTCGGCGGCGAGGCTAGCGATAAGGCCACTGACACTGGCGATGGTCAGGGAGCCAGAGGCGCCGATGGCAAGAACGCAGAACGCAGGCGCGACGGCGCCCCATCCCATTTCAATCCACAGGTGCGTAGGCCCGGAAGCCGCTCAGTACATGGTCCATGGTGGCGTCACGGGCCACGGAGCAATCACCTTCGGACAGAGCCGCGATGATTCGGTCGTGCTCGGCGAACCAATGGTCTGTGGAAATGTCCTCGGGAGGACCGGTTTCGAGGTTTCTCCACAACAGACGGAGTTGCGTGCCGTGGTCGGGGGGGTCGGCTACGGGGCAGCCCCCGACAAGCGCGAGGCATTTCGGGATGAATGCGAGGCCATCGCTCGTGCCTTCGAGACCGAGGGATCAGCGGCCGTCGCCGCGCGATATTCGATCGGCCCTGCTCGGGTGCAGTTCCTCAACAAGGACCCCCGCGGCCATGCCGAGTTCGCCGCGATGCTCGCCGAGCATTCCGCGGAGGGTGCAGCAGGGACGATGCGTGGTTTTCAGAAGGAGCGCCCGTCCCTCTATGACCTCACAGACCGATTGGCTGCGATGACGGTCCCAATGCTGATCATGGTCGGTGACGAGGACGAAGGGGCGATCGAGCCTTCGATCATGCTGAAGCGGACCATCACAAGCGCAGGGCTGGTCTTCCTCCCCAAGACCGGTCACACCCTCAATCTCGAGGAACCTGACATGTACAACCGGGTGCTCGCCGGGTTCCTGGCCAATGTGGCCGCGGGATCATGGGGGACTCGAGATCCTCGCTCCCTCCAAGCCAGCACGACCGGGATGGCATGACGGGTCCCGGCCCAACCAACAAGTAGCCCCGACGGGAGGCTGTCAGTGCTCACAGGTGGGGAGATCACCGTCAGCATCGATCTGGAAGGCTGATCCTCCCGCCAATCTCACCGCCGTCCCGATGATCAAGAAAGTGCGTCGAGTTCTCAGCTCGAGACCGTGATGACGCCGCCCAGGTCTGGTTCAAACCCAGGAGGGAAGGCGAGGCGTCCTTGGCTCGATGTCTGAATGTAGTTTGTGTCGATGGTCGCATCCGAACACTTCGACGAGATCGTTGGGTACCTGGTGGCCACAGCCGAAGCGCATCACGCAGCCACAGGAGGGGTGAATCCTCAGTGGGCGGGTTGGTATGCCACAAACCTGGTGGACGATCTGAACTCGGTGTTCTCGTCTGAGATCGAGGTCGATGAGCTGGCGGACTGGCTCGCCGAAGCCGATCATCGCTATCGGAACGAGCCGCAGACGTCCTCATGGCCCAAGGCCTATGCCACCTGGCTGATCGAGGACTATCGCTAACGCACAGCCATCGGTGGGGCGCAGCCGGACGGACGGGATCAGGGACCTTTGGCCCTGTTCTCCGCCGCCGGCATTCCCGATGCTGATAAGACAAGGAGGTTCCGTGATGAGTGAATCCGGAAGCTACGTCTTATTCGACATACCGATGGGCGACACGCCCGTCGACAGTGAGTTCCTGGTGGGACTCGGCCATCCGGTGGAGGTCTGTCATGGCCCGGGCGGCGAGCACGAGTGCCCCCTTGTCGCCGGGGAAGGATGTCCGCTTGCAGAGAATGCCCATGGCATCGTGTTCGAGCTCGACCTCGCCCGTCCCGAGCATCGTGCGATATTGCTGAAGTACAAGAGCAGTCTGCGCGACGATATGCCGCTCCGAGTCGTCGTCCGACCCGGGCAGGAGGAGGAGTACGCCTTTCTGCTCAGAGGGTTGAAGGTGTGGACCCACACTCCGGTGGCGGGCGATCTCGATGCAATCGCCGCAGAGGTCGAAGCGGCTGACAAGTTCGGCTGAGATTCACCGAGGTCCGGCCGGCTCCGCCCATGGTTCGACCTGGGGCGGAATGCCCGGTGAAAGCGCGCTTACCCGGCTTCACCATGAACCACTAGATGCAGTGGGGGTGCCGGCCAACCAATTCTGGACACCCGAACCGCTCTGCTCGGGTGCAATGCGACAAGGAGCTTCATGACTTTCAACACCATCATCGAGCCGTTCCGCATCCACTCAGTCGAGGACATCGCACTGACGACCAAGGAACAGCGCCAAGCCGCCCTGAAAAGGGTCAAGTACAACCTCTTCGGCCTGCGTGCCGATGAGGTGACGATCGATCTTCTGACCGATTCCGGAACCGGGTCGATGTCGGCCCGACAGTGGGCAGGCATGATGGAGGGAGACGAGAGTTACGCCGGCAGCAGGTCGTTCTTCCGCTTCAAGGAAGCTGTGCAGCATCTCACTGGAATGCCCGAGGTGATCCCGACCCACCAAGGGCGTGCCGCCGAGAGGATCCTGTTCACCGAGACTCTTCGCCAAGGCGACACGGTCCCCAACAACACCCATTTCGACACGACCAGAGCGAATGTCGAATACCAGGGCGCCGAGGCCCTCGACATAGTCATTCCCGAGGGAAGGGATCCGGCTGCCGTGCACCCCTTCAAGGGAAATGTGGACACGATCGAACTCGAACGAGTCCTCGATGATCCCGCCCGGAGAGTGCCTCTGGTGATGACCACGATCACAAACAACTCCGGAGGCGGCCAACCGGTCTCGATGGCCAATCTCCGTGCTGTCAGCGAGATCTGTCACGCTCACACCGTGCCCTTCTTCCTCGACGCGTGCCGCTTCGCCGAGAACGCCTGGTTCATCAAGACCCGGGAGGACGGCTTCGGGGACCGAACACCCGAGAGCATCGCCCAGGAGATGTTCTCTCTGGCCGACGGCTGCACCTTCTCCGCCAAGAAGGATGGCTTGGCCAACATTGGCGGCTTCCTCGCCTCGAAGGATGCAGAGCTGGCCGAGAAATGCCGCAACCTGCTCATCCTGACCGAAGGTTTCCCGACCTACGGTGGGCTCGCCGGCTACGACCTCGAGGCAATCGCCCGGGGCCTCGTCGAAGTCGTCGACGAGAACTACCTCCGCTACAGGATCCGGTCCACCGAATATCTGGCGGAGATGGTGAACGCGTCCGGCGTCCCGACAGTGCAGCCACCCGGTGGCCACGCCGTCTACATCGACGCCGGCACGCTCCTACCCCACATACCCCCCGGCCAATACCCGGCGCAGGCACTCGCCGTCGAGCTGTACCGGTTGGGAGGTGTCCGCGGAGTCGAGATCGGATCGGTGATGTTTGGCGGCACCAATGACGATGGGACCGAGAGGCTGGCTCCAATGGAACTGGTGAGACTGGCCATACCCCGTCGCACCTACACCCAAAGCCACATCGACTACGTGGGGGAGGTCGTGGCACTGGCGGCCGCTTGCGCAGCCGCCATCAGGGGATACCGCATCAGCCGTCAGGCTCCGTGGCTCCGTCATTTCACCGCGGAGTTCGAACCGATCGGCGACTGATGACCGGTGCTCTCGATCAGCCTCCGAGCGCCCTGATCTGACGAGCCGCAACGAGAAGGGGGTCGAGGCTGGACGTGCCCTCCTGAGCAACCGACTGCATGAATTCGTCGAGTCTGGTGTGCCGCTCCGCTCGGTCGCGCCGATAGGTCTCCAGGGCATCCTCGACGCTCAAGCCCACCCCTGCGGTGAGAACCCTTTCCGCAAGGTCTCGCCGGAGGCTTATCAAGTCACTCATGACCGAACGCGCCGCCCACTTCTGCCACTTGGAGGACGCGGCCACGGCGTCGACCTGCCTTTCGAGCCACTCGAGCCGATACATGCGACCGATCAGACCGAACAGGAGAGCGATCTCACCGATGCCGCGACGATACGTTCTCGCCAATTCGATGATGTCGGGGGCATGAACCAGCTCGTCATGGTGGGCGTGGCGTCTAGCCAGCTCCTCGGCAACACCCGCTTCGGTCAGAACGGCTAGCTCTGCCGTGGATTCTTCCGCCCACCGCGGCGACTCCCTCAGGTACGACTCCAGCTCCGCGAAGTCCCGATGGTCGGCCGCCAACTGATCTCGATCCGGGATCTGCCGATCTCCCGCGAGATACCAACGAGTCACCGATTCCACCAACCAGTCGATCGCATCCAGCATCTGCCGGGTGAGTCCGGGATCAACCGTGGCGTCGAGGGTCTCGACCATCGCCCACCGCTCGTCTGCTCCCACGAGCTGGTGCGCCGCCCGGTAGGCGGAGACCACACGGTGCCGATTGGCACCGGTCTCCACCACGAGACGGTTGACGAACGTGATCCCCTGGTCGTTGAGCACACGACTCGCCAGAACGGCGGCAAGGATCTCCCGGCGGAGAGGATGACTCCACGCCAGATGAGCGAACCGCTCCGACACCTCCTCGGGGAAGTAGGCGAGGATCTCGTCGACGAGGTCCGGCGAATCCAGGACATCCGAGTCGATGAGAGCGCCCTTCAGGTCCTGTTTGGAATATGCGAGGAGGACCGCCAGCTCGGGCCGGGTCATGCCTAGGCCGTCACGGCCTCGCTCTGACATCTCTTCGCTGCCAGGAAGCGACTCGAGTTTGCGGTCGAGCAGACCGTGGCGCTCCAATGTCCTCATCAGCTCTTCGTAAGCGTCGAGGTTCGACTTCGACCACTCCTCGTCCTGGGAGAGCACGAGGGCTTGGTCACGGTTGTCTTGAAGCACCCGATCGGTGACCGACCGGGTAGCCGCGAAGACCAGGGCGGCCCGGTCGTCGGGATCGAGCTCGCCAGCCTCTTCGGCCAGCCCGAGGAGGATCTTCAGGTTGACTTCTCGATCCGAACAGTCCACGCCCCCTGAGTTGTCGATGAAATCGGTGTTGATGCGACCTCCACCCAGTGCATATTCGATACGCCCCCGTTGGGTGAATCCGAGGTTTCCACCTTCGCCAACCACCGAGCACCTCAGTTCGCTGGCATCAACGCGAACCTGGTCGTTAGCCCGGTCAAGGCAATCTGCATGCGTTTCGGCGGTCGACTTGACGTAGGTCCCGATTCCCCCGTTCCAAAGCAGATCCACCGGTGCCTTCAGAATGACGCTGATCAATTGGTCCGGGGTCAACGAGGCCTGGTCGGTGACCAATGCCTCTCTCATCTCATCGCTGAGGTCTATCCGCTTGGCCCGACGGCTCCAGACTCCCCCACCATGGGAGAGCAGCGACCGGTCGTAGTCATGCCAGCTCGATCGTGACATTTCGAACAGCCGCCGCCTCTCGGCGAACGCCACAGCCGGATCGGGATCCGGGTCTACGAAGATGTGACGGTGATCGAACGCGGCCACGAGCCTCAGATGGGGTGACTGGAGCATCCCGTTGCCAAATACGTCGCCCGACATATCGCCAATGCCGACCACTGAGATCGGTGCGCGCTCGACGTCGATGGATATGTCTGCGAAGTGGCGTTTCACCGATTCCCACGCACCCTTGGCAGTGATCCCCAGCGCCTTGTGGTCGTAGCCCTCGGACCCGCCGGACGCGAAAGCGTCACGAAGCCAGAAACCGTACGACGCCGAGATCTCGTTGGCGGTGTCGGATAGTGAGGCCGTCCCG
>Ga0268386_10002280_pt1 | contig 13574 bp, 9 predicted proteins | sample RVTome_15_FD_200260 | JGI IMG/M metagenome (GOLD analysis project Ga0268386, IMG submission 200260) | Soil microbial communities from uranium-contaminated site in the Upper Colorado River Basin, Wyoming, United States - RVT150D86... ...
GGGGTCAACTTTCGTCGGTCTGGCGGCCCAGCGGGTTCGACTCAGCCGGCCCGTCACACGGCGAGCCGCTTGATCGACTGCCTCGGTGGTGGGCGTGAGGCCAGCGGACCGCCACCGGTCCCCCCATCGCCGGGGAGGTGTCGCATCCCAAGGGACTCGAACCCGCGTCTCCACCCTGAGAGGTGGATCAGGCCCGTTCCGCCGCTCGCGTTCGGTGCGTTCCCGCAGGTAAGAGTGGGTGCACTCGTCTGTGCCACTCCGTGGGCTGAGCGCCCGCAGTCGACTTGTCGAAGCCCGTCGAGAGGTCTTCGGGGGAAGGTGCTAGTCGTGGGTGTTGGATGACTGTGTGAAGTCCCGGATGATCTGCGCGAGCCGCGTGGGCTGGTCCAGCGGGACGAGCGTGTGGCTGTCGGGTATCTCGACCAGCCGTCCCTGCGGGAGGAGCTCGGCGAGGCGGCGACCGTGGTCGGGTGGCATGACGCGGTCTTCGCTGGCCCAGACGACGAGGGCGGGGTGGTCGAAGGTCGTCAAGCACTCGGCGGCGTCGAGCATGAGGTGCTTGTCTGCGGCAGCCGCGCGCAGGACTCGGACGGTGTCGCGGCGGATCTCGCGCTGCTGCAGGACCGGTCTCATCCATCGGGCGGTGGCGGCGTCGCCTCGCTTGGTCAGCCACCCGAACGCGATCGGGAGCCGTCGCAAAAGGCCGTAGGCGCATCTGCTGCATGAACAGGCCGAACATCGCGGGTGGGAGCTTGCCGGTCAGCACCAGCGTCTTGCCCGTGAGGCCCGGGGGGAAGTTGTCGAACGCGTCGCAGGAGGCGAGAACGATCCCGCTGAGGCGCGGGGTGCCGTCGCAGGCGAGCAATTGGACGAGCGCGCCGCCGGTGTCGTTGCCGACGACGGTGACGTCGCGCAGGTCGAGACGGTCGAGGAGCTCGGCGACGAGCCGCGCGATCCCGCGCAGCGACAGGTCTGCGTCGGCGTGCATCGCGTGGCGGTGTGCCCCCAGCGGCAGCGTCGGCACCACGCACCTGTGATCGACGGAGAGGTCGGCGACCACGTCATCCCAGAGGGAGGCGTCCATCAGGAGCCCGTGCAACAGCACGAGGGTCGGGCCTCCGCCGCCGGTGTCCTCGTAGTCGATCGTCCCGGCGGACAGCTCGATCTGGTTCATCGCAGGTACGCCCTTCGAGTCCTTGTCCATCGTTCCGTGGCGGTCAGCTCGCGATGTAGATCGCGTGGCCGTAGGTGTCGGCATCCCCGCTGACGGCAAGGATCAGGTGCGCGACGTCAGCCCGAGACACCGTGAAGTTGCGCCGTAGGTTCAGGTCGCGCCGCGTGCGGTAGTGACCGGTGAGCGGCTTTGTCGGTGAGCCTGGAGGGTCGCAGGATCGTCCAGTCCAATCCACTGGTGCGCACGATGTCTTCCATCGCAACGAAGTCCGCGAAGACATTCTTGAGGAAGAGCCTGCCGATCGGCTTGATGACGTAGCGCATGCCTGGCCCTTCGCCCTCGTCGAACGGTCCCGTGCCGCTGACCACGACGAGGCGTCGCGTCCCAGCGCTGCGCATCGCCTCGACGATGCTTCGGGAGCTGTCGGCGCACACCGTTGTCGGTGCCCGCCCGCTTCGGGTGCCGATCGTCGAGATGACCGCGTCGCTGCCTGTCACCGCCTCGACGATCGTGGCGGGATCCATCACGTCGGCAACGACGACGTCGAGGCCGGATCGCTCGGGTGCCAGCCGCGTCGTGTCGCGAACGACGGCGCGCACCTCGTGGCCGGCGGCGAGGCCTTGCTCGACCACCTGCAAACCGGTACCTCCTGTTGCTCCGAACACGGTCAACTTCATCGGGTGCCTCCTCTAGGGTCGATCACGTCGTTGAGCTGCGCCGGGTGCAGCACGCTGGCGTGCCGGATGTGGTCATCGCCACCGCTGAGGCCCAGTCGGGGACGGACCCAGTCCGCGAACCGGCGAATGGCGTCGTCGGCCTCCGGCGCCCGGCCGGCGCCCATCTGGAAGGTGTGCACCTGCTCGGGGAACACGTCGAGGCGCACCTCGACACCGGCATCGAGGGCGCGCCGTTCCAGCTGGCGGCTGTCGTCGAGCAGTGTCTCGTCCCCACCCACCTCGATGTACATCGGGGGCACGCCGCGGAGGTCGGCGTAGAGCGGGCTGGCGAGCGGATCCTTCGGGTCGCCACCCGCCAAGAACCTGGTCGCCAGCCCTCCTACAACTTCCCTATAGAAGAAGGGCTCCGTCTCGCGGTTCGACTCGTAGGTCTCGGCGCTGACCGTCATGTCCACCCACGGTGACATCAGCATCAAGGCCGCGGCGGTCGGCAGGCCCAGCTCACGGGCCCGCAGCATCGTCGAGATGGCCAGCCCGCCCCCAGACGAATCGCCGGCGACTGCGACGTGTTTGGCATCGATTCCCTGCTCGAGCACCCACCGATAGGCGGCGGTCGTGTCTTCGAGCGGCACGGGATGAGAGTGCATCGGGGTGCCCCGGTAGTCGGTGATCAGGGCGCGGGCACCGATGGCCTTGGCGAGGTGACCGAAGAGCTTCCGGTGCGTATGGATCGAGCCGCTGACAAATCCGCCGCCGTGGAAGCTGAGAACCACGCGGTCCCCAGCGCTTCCCTTCGGGATCGCCCACAGCGCGGGCAGGCCGGCCACCTCGATCTCCACGTTGTCGACGCCGTCGGGCTCCGCCGTCAGGTCACCCAAGTGCTCGACCCTGGCGCGCAGGTCGTCCGGCGTCTCGTTCGGGTTGGCCCTCGCCGCCTCCATCCAGCTGGTCCAGAGCGCCCTCACAGCTTCTGATTGCTCGCTCGCCATCGCTGGCTTCCTTCCGTGGTCCTGCACAGGACGGTACGGGTCGACGGTGTCGTCGTCGTCACCCGAGGGTGGGCACGCGGGTGGCATCTTCGGAGTCTGCGTGGTACTCGGAGACGACTGTCCTGGGCCTGCGATCATCCGGCGCGTCGCACGTCCACGTACGTCCAGTCCGGTTGTTCGAGGGCGATCCTGGCGTCGTAGGTGACGTTGCCGTCGGCCATGTCGACGATCTTGGGCAGCCGGTACGGGCGGGCCGCGGCTGAGCGCCCCTCGAGGTGGGTGACGAAGTCGTCCGGGAACTCTCGCAGGATGCTGGCGATGATCGTTTGGAGCTCGACGGGGAGGTAGCAGCGGTTCTGGTCGGTCACCATGCGCAGACTGGCGCCGAGCTCCTCGATGTCGCGATCCTCGGCCCCGCCTTGCTCGACCAGCGCGAGCGTGTCGCTGATGGCGCCGCTGTGGAGCTTGCAGGCACCGCACTGCCCGCACGACTCGACGTGCAGGAAGCGGGCGAACATGCGGGCGACCGCCACCATGTCGGCGGTGTCGTCGTAGACGATGAACCCCGCTGAGCCCAGGCCGCTGCCGATCGCGGCGAGGTCCTCGTAGGTGGCCGGCACGTCGAGGTTGTCGGCGGTGATCGCACCGTTGGCGACGCCGGAGAACACAGCCTTGACGCTCCGGCCCGGGCGAGGCCCGCCACCGACGCGTTCGATCACGTCCCGCACGGTGGTGCCGAGCTCCAGCTCGGCGTAACCGGGCCGGACCACGTCGCCGACCACCGTGAACACCATGGTGCCCGGTGAGTCCCAGGTCCCCAGCGCCCGGTACCACTCGGCCCCGTTCGTCAGGACGTGCGGCACAGTGGCGAGGGTCTCGAGGTTGTTGACGATCGTCGGGTTGGCGGTGTCTCCGCCGGCATCGACCCCATCCCGGGCGGACCAGCCCATTTGCGGCCCGGATGCGAACAGGCCGTGAAGGTAGGGGGGATCGCGGCGCGGGAGGGGATCCTCGCCCTCGATGACCTCGAGGAGTGCCTTCTCCTCGCCGAACAGGTAGGAGTCGGGGCCGAGGACGAGGCTGATCGGGACGTCGCCCGCGAGCCCGGCGGCCTGCATCTCCGCCAACGCCCGTCGAAGGATCCTGGCTTCGCGGGTGAAGCTGGCCTTGACGGCCAGGAAGGCGTGCGTGGCGCGCACGGTCAAGGCGGCGATCGCCAGCCCTTCGATCACTTGGTAGGGGTCGTGGCGCAGGATGGCCCGGTCCTTGAAGGTGCCGGGCTCGCCCTCGGCGCCGTTGCCGACGACGAAGCGACGCTCGTCGTCGCGGCTGGTGTCCAGGACCGAGAGCCACTTGCGGCCGGTCCGGAAGCCGCCGCCACCCCGGCCGCGTAGGCCCGACAGGGTCACCTCCTCGGCGGTTCTCCAGGGCCCGAGGGACCGGGCGGCGCGGAGGCCGTCCCCGCCGCCGCGGGCGCGGTAGTCCGCGACCGAGGCGACGGGGTCTCCGCTCAGGACGACGCGACCGGGGCGTGTGGTGTTCGAGGGGACATCCATGGCTGGTGCGTTCCTTTCAGGGGGATGCGAAACGTGTGTGACCCGCTCCGAGCCGGGGCGGGCAGCCAGCCGGCGATCGAGCGGGGAGCCTCGACGCCGGCTGGCTCGCGGGGTGGAGCCTGGGCCTGGGCTCAGCGGACGGCGGTGCGCTGGAAGGTGCGGACCGCGGCCGCCATGAGCGCCACAGCGAACAGGGCGACGACGCCGAGGCTGAGGGCGGCCATGGCCGTGGTGTTGCTCATGCCCCAGATGTCGTGGAGGCCGGCGCCGTTGCGGTCGGCCAGCCCGTAGCGCACGAGGGCGAGGACATGGGTGATGGGCAGCAGCTTGCCGATGACGGTGAGCCCGGCGGGCAGCGCGCTGATCGGGAAGAAGGAGCCGGCGAAGAAGAACGGGACGATGGCCACGGCAGGCAGCGCCGCGATGTACTCCTCCTGGGTGGGGAGGCGGTTGGCGAGGACCTCGGCGGCGCCGTACATGGCAACCGCGAAGCCCAGCGTGGCGGCCGCGAACCACATGACGCCAGTGGCGCTCAGGTCGTATTCGGCGCCGCGCACGGCCGCCGCACCGAGGAGCACCGCCACCTGGAGGCTGGCGAGGGCCACGGCAACGACGAGGTTGCCGGCCACGATGGACGGCCGCGAGACGGGGGCGGCCAGCAGGTCACGCAGGCCGCCGCCGAGGCGGTCCACGACGACGCCGAGGCCGGACTGGATGGTGCTGAGCGGCACGAGCAGGCCGATGGTGGCCACGGCGACGAAAGTCATGTAGTCGACGCCTCCGATGGAGGTGCCGAAGGTGTCGGCGAGGGCGGGCACGACCACCAGTGCGAAGAGCAACGGTGCCAGCAGCGGGATCAGCAGCTCCCGGGGGGTCCGGGCGCTGATGGCGAGGCGACGGCGGGCGAGAGTGGCCACAGCGGCCAGGCCGCCGGTCCTCGGCCGGGGCCGGACAACGGTGGAGGTGTCGAGGGTCACGGTGCTGGTGACGGTTGTCATGAGGTCTCCTTGATTGAGGTTCGGGTCGGGGTGTTCGTCGGGCGTCGGCGCCGCCGCGCGTCGACGCCCGACGAGGATCAAGCGGCGAGCGACTCGCCGGTGAGCTGGAGGTAGACGTCGTCGAGGGTGGGGGCGCGGCTGGTGATGGCAGTGAGACCCAACCCGAGGTCGGTGATGGTCGCGACCGTCTCGCCCGCCGGTCGGTCGTGCAGGGGGATATGGAGGGTGGCGCCGACGGCGAAGGTGTCGTCGCCGGCGAGCCCCTGGGCGCGCAGCGACGAGACCGCGCTGGAGACGTCGCCGGCGAGGCGCAGCTCGACGAGGTCGCGGCCCATGTGGGCCAGGAGCGCCGCCGGGCTGTCGAGAGCGACGATGCGGCCGTGGTGCACGATGGCGACGCGGTCGCAGAGCTGTTCGGCCTCGTCCAGGTAGTGGGTGGTGAGCAGGATGGTCATGCCGCCCTGTGCTCGCAGACCGGCGATGAGGTCGAGCAGCTCGAAGCGGAAGCGAGGGTCGAGGCCCACGGTGGGCTCGTCGAGGAACAGCACCTGGGGCTCGGAGATGAGGGCGCGGGCGATCTCGAGGCGGCGGCGCTGGCCGCCGCTGTAGCTGTCGACTGGCCGGTCGATCACCTCGCCGAGCCCGAACGGCTCGACGACGGCGGCGATGCGCTTCTGGGCGCCGGCGGCGTCGAGGCCCCAGAGCCGGGCGTGCACATCGAGGTTGCGGCGACCGGTGAGGCCCCGGTCGACGACCGGTTCCTGGAACACGACCGCGCTTGCCCGGCGCGCCGCGATCGGGTGGGTGGCGACGTCGAAGCCGGCCACGCGGCCCCGGCCCGAGGTGGGGGCGATGGTGGTCGTGAGCATGCCGACGGTGGTCGACTTGCCGGCACCGTTGGGGCCGAGCAACCCGAACACTTCGCCGGGCGGGACGGCCAGGTCGATGCCCTTCACCGCCTCGACGCCGCCGGGATAGGTCTTGGTGAGCTGTCTCGTCTCGATGGCGAGTGCGTGATCGAGGCCTTCGCTGGCGATGATCGGTGTCATGGCGCGCTCCTTCGGTAGGGCGATTGATGCTCGGCGCTGATGCGCCGCATGGACAAGCAGCTCCAGGCCAAGGTCTCGAACCTTGGCCAGCAGGCCGTGCAGTGCGGCCTGGTCGGCAACCTGGCCCGTGATGACGGTCACACCGTCCGGTTCGTTGGTGATGTGCATGCCGTCGAACCACGCGGTCCAGCCGTCGTCGAGGCCGTCTTCGATTCGGATCTCGTACTTCACGGCATGCAGTCGACCGCGAGACGCCGGAAGAGTCGTCACCCACAGGTGCCATTCGGGGTGGGTTCGTGCCAGTCCGGCACGGCGATACGGAGGCCAAAGGTGGTAGGGGGCAATGCCGGCGCGGGCACCTATCCTTCGGAGGCACGCCGATGTCGCAGCCTCAGCCGTGGGCCAGATGCCGTGGGTGAACTAGCCGCAGGGACCTCCCAGCAGGCAGTCGCCAGCGGGCCGGACGGGCTCCTGACGACCAAGCTGTACGTCCCGCGGCCACCACCGGGTTTCGTGGCCCGTTCCCGCCTCGTCGACCGGCTCAACCGGGGACGGGCGGCGAGCCTGACGCTGGTGTGCGCACCGGCCGGCTTCGGCAAGACGTCCGTGCTGGCCGGCTGGAGCCGACTGCACGCACCGCGGGTCGGGTGGCTATCGCTGGACACGGGTGACAACGACCCGGTCCGGTTCTGGCGCCATGTCACCGCTGCGTTGAATGGGCTACGGCCGGGGATCGCCGCGCGGGTGGCCGCTTTGCTCGGCTCGCCGGGATTGGCGTCGTTCGACGGGCTGGTCACGACGATCGTCAACGAGCTGGCCGCCGACCCCGACGAGCTGCAGCTGGTGCTGGACGACTACCACGTCATCGAGACCGAATCGGTGCACGCGTCGTTGTTGTTCCTGCTCGAGCATGCGCCGCCGGAGCTGCATGTGGTGCTGGCCAGCCGCGCCGACCCGCCCCTGCCCCTGGCGCGGCTGCGAGCCCAGGGCCAGCTCGCGGAACTGCGTGCCGCCGACCTGCGGTTCACGGCCGAGGAGGCCGCTGTCCTGCTCCGCGAGCTGGTCGGGCAGGACCTGCACGGGGATGCGGTGGCGACGCTGGCGGCCCGCACCGAGGGTTGGGCGGTAGGCCTCCAGCTGGCAGCCCTGTCGCTACGAGACCAGTCGGATGTCGACGGGTTCGTGGCGACGTTCTCTGGCAGCAACCGCTATGTCCTGGACTACTTCACCGAGGAGGTGCTCGAGCGCCAACCCGAACCGGTACGGGCGTTCCTGCTGGAGACATCGGTGCTCGAGCGACTCTCGGGGCAGCTGTGTGACGCGATCACCGACCGCACGGACAGTCAGGCGATGCTGGAGACGATCGAGAAGGCCAACCTGTTCCTGGTGCCGCTCGACGAGGTGCGCGGCTGGTGGCGCAACCACCAGCTGTTCGCCGACCTGCTCCGCGCCCGCCTCCGGCAGCGTCAGCCCGAGCGGGTGTTCGAGCTCCACCGCAACGCCGCCCGCTGGCATGAGGAACATGGGCTGATCGACGATGCCATGCGCCACGCGACCGCGGCCGGCGATGCCCTGTGGGCGGCCCGGCTGGTCGAGCGACACGCCGACGGGCTCCTTCTCCGCGGTGAGGAGACGACCTTGCAGCGCTGGCTTGCAGCACTGCCCCCGGAGTTGGCCAGCGCCCGGCCACGGCTGCTCCTGGCCCAGACCCGATTCGTGCTCCTGGAAGAAGTCGAGAGCCTGCTCGATGCCGCCGAGCACGCGTTCCCACACGTCGCCGACGAACCCTATGAGCCCTCCGTGGGTCGGGGCGCAAGCCGGTTGGCCAACGTTCCGGCCATGATCGCCGTCGGACGCTGCTTCGTCGCCTACTTGCGCGGCGACGGCGAGCGAACGATGTCGTTCGCGTCTCAGGCGCTGGCCGAGCTGGGCGAGGACGAATGGATGCTGGGCTCCCTGGCCCGTGCGCAGTTGGGATCGGCAGAGTGGCTCTGTGGCCGGCTGGGAACCGCCGAGCGCACCATCGCTTCGAGCATCGAACGGTGGCGGGCGGCCGGCGTGCACGACATGGTCACGCTGTGGTCCCAGTACCTGGGCCAGATCCAGCGTGCACAGGGTCGCCTGGACAGGGCGCTCGCGACCTATGAGCAGGCGCTCGACCTCGCCACGGCACCCGGCCAGCCGACCCTGCCCGCCGCAGGTGCCGCCTACGTAGGCATGGCCGAGGTCTCTTACCAACGCGGTGAGCTCGACATCGCCTCCCAGCACCTCACCGAAGGACTCGCGCTGTGCCGCCAGTTCGTCATTCCCGACGCACTGGCGAACGGCTCCGCGACCCTGGCGTGGATCCGGAACGCCCGAGACGATGCGGCCGGAGCGATGGACGCGATGGCTGAGGCCGAGCGGGCCGCCGATCCGTCCATGACCGATCTGCTCAACCCCGTCCCAGCGCAGCGAGCACGGCTGCAGCTGGCCCACGGGGACATCGACGCAGCCGCACGGTGGACAGCCGAGCGCGGTCTGAGCGCAGCGGATGAGCCGAGCTATGCGCGGGAGCCCGCGTATCTCGTGTTGGCGCGACTGCTGCTGGCGCAAGACCAGCCGGAACAGGCGCTCGCGCTCCTCGGACGACTCAGCACGACCGCGGCCGCGCAGGCGAGAACCGGCAGCATCATCGAGATCCAAGCGCTGCGGGCGCTGGCGCTGATGGCCAGCGGCGACGAGACCGGGGCGGTCGCCGCCATCACCGAGGCGCTCGTGCTCGCCCACCCCCAGGGCTATGTCCGGGTCTTCGTGGACGAGGGCCCGCCCATGGCCACCCTGCTCGGCACGCTCCTCGCAGCCCAACGCACCGAGAGGACCGGCGGGGACGGCGTGCCCGTGACCTACCTCGGGCGGTTGATGCGCTCCTTCGCACAAGATGCCGCAGGCAGCGCCCCCGGTGTGGTCCCGGGCGGGGCCGTCGCTTCCGGCCTGGTCACCCAGCTGAGCGAGCGTGAGTTGGAGGTGCTGCGGCTGCTGGCCGCCGGCGCACAGAACCAGGAGATCGCCGACGAGCTCTACCTGGCGCTCAACACCGTCAAGAAGCACGTCACCCACATCTTCGAGAAGCTCGGCGCCGCCAACCGCACCGAGGCGGCCGCCCGCGCCCGCGAGCTCGGCCTGCTCTCCTGATGTCGGCGTCGTTAGCGGGCACACCTGCGCGGATGGGTGCGCGGCCGTGGGGGTTGCCGGATTGAGCAGCCGCAAAATGCCGGGGCGTCACTCCACCGTGTGAGTGACCTCACGATCCGCGCCGGCGAGGCGTTCTATTGCCGAGTGAAGTCCCTTTCCAGCGAGGCACGCGCAGCCTCCAAGCGCTACCAGCGCAACGCTCAGGCCCGCGGTCGTGAGGACGAATGCGTGCGCCGAGCCTGGCAGTGCCGCGCTGAGGTAGACGCCCACGAACACGGCGACGCCGACGACTTGGCCCACGAGACTCGCCGTCAGTACCAACCCGCTCAGATCCGCGGCCTGCTGGGAACGAACGACCGTGGTGAGGCGCGCCGCGAGCGGGCTGAACGCACACGCGTGAGCCGCCCCCCCGCAGAGGAGCAATGGCGTCGTCAGCGCCACCGGCCAGCGGCCGATCGAACCGGGTCCGCCAACCCCAGCGCTCGACGGTCGATCCGTACGAGCCGAGCACCTCGGCGTCGGGTGCACCCACGCAGAACATCATCGACGTCCCGGTGTGCCAGGTATCGACCCACGCCATCTCCCACGCGCCCTCGTCGGTGCACCCGAGAAGCATGGCTCCCCAGCTGAGGGTCGTCTCCGTCGGTCCAGCCGTAGTCGAGCGCGACGAACCGGCCCTCGAGCACCGATTGACCGGTGCACCGCGTTGGACCCTCGGTCCGCAGTTCGCCAGGTTCGAGCCATAGCCGGTAGGTGCCGTTCCACTCGCCTACGAGCGCGGTGATCATCTCGCGAGCAGAGATGGTGGTACCTCTCGTGATCTCGTCGGTCACGGCTGCTGCTCCTCTTTGGGTGGGGTGAACGAGACCGCGCAGATCGGGGACCGGCGGGACGCGTCGGTCGACGCCCGAAGGCTGATCCTTTGGCTGTCGTACTGGCAGTATCCGACCCGGCGATCGGCGACTTGAGTCGGTCGTTGCCGATCTCGGCCGGACTCAACGTAACTCCCTTGAGGCCCGCAGGTTTGCGTGGGCGACCGGCGACATCGGGGCGCGCCGGTACCCTCGCCTATCGGGGAGTTGGCGCCCCTGCGTCGCCATCGTTCGGGATGAGTCATGAGGATTCCTCCAGCGCCTCGGCGTTGACCATCGAGGGTGTGCCGAACCGGTCAACGCACATGCCGAACTTCGGCGACCAGAACGTCTCAGCCAGCGGCGACGTGACCTCTCCGCCGTCCGCCAGCGCCTCGAACACCCGCTCGGCCTCGGCGAGTCGTCCACCGAGTAGTTGACGCACGTCCGTTGCACCCTGCCTAAGTTGCCTGTCGGATCGTCGGATGCCATCAGGAGGTGGCCCTCGAACGTCAACGCGGCGCGCATGGTCAGATCGGCCGAGGTCCCGTTCCGGGCGTACAGAACGCGGTCACATAACGTTCACCAGCGAGCCACGTTGACCCCGTGCGGATCGGCGACTCTTCGCGCGTCGGACATGCCGTCGGCGGCGAACAGATCGACCGCTCGGCGTGCGGCCCGACCGTGGTCCGCCGCGCCAGAACGACGACCAGGCGCTCGCTCTGACTTGTCGGACGGAACTGTCTACCGAACGTCATGGGGTTGGCGGATCAGGTTCCTCACAGCTCGATTCCCAGACCACGCTCGAGCGCATGATCCTGGTGCGGCTGGTTGATTCGCTGGATCATCTCGGCCGTCTTCACGGCTGCGGTCCATTCTCGGTACTGAGTGCCGTCGATGGGTGGGCGGCGGATGTCTTCCGGCTCGATGCCCCAATGCTCGCTGTAGGCCTCTACGCGGCCCGCGAGCTGGGACCAGCGCTCCCGGCCGGCGCCGTCGTCTGGTACGGGCCCGATGAGTTGGACAAGGTGGTCTGGCTGGGTGGAGACGGCGTCGGCGGCGAGCGCGGCGCGCCGGTCGGCCACCTGGGCGGCGAGCTGGTCGCGGTAGCCAAGAGTGTCAGCGTGTTGCTCGAGCCAGGCGACGCGTCGATCTGCCATCGCCTCGAGTTCGCGGTGGCGTTCGTCGAGGCCTTGGAGCAGTCGGCGGTCGTCGCGGCGAGACCGGGTCAGCACGCCGGGCCGGGCGTGCTGCTCGATGCGCTGGCGCCGCGCGGCGAGTCGCTGTCGCTCGATGGTCGGGTCGGCTGGCGTCTCGCGGGTGATCCAGGCGTCGAGGTTGGCCAGCCGGGGCGCGAGCACGGCGAGCGACTCCGACGCGCCGAGCGTTGTCCGCAAGGCGTCGAGCGCTGCTTGTTCGGCTGACACCCGGCCGAGGGCGGCGGTGAGGACATCGGCGGCCGTCGGTGGCGTGTCGCGGTGCTCGTCGTCGAGCTGGTCGCACACGACGAGCGCGGTGTTGTGGTGACGGCCGCGCGTCATGGCTACGTAGAGCGCTTCGGCGGTGGTGGCCTCGTCGGCGATCAGCACGGCGCGATCGACCGTTACGCCTTGGGCCTTGTGCACGGTGAGCGCGTAGGCGAGCGAGACGTCCTGGTTGACGTAGTCGGCGGGCAGTACGACGCGACCGTGTCCGGCGAGATGGGACACGGTGAGCGAGCCGTCACCATGGCGGGCGGCAACCGTCCAGCGGTCGCCGTTGCGGACCCAGGCACCGGCGCTGGTCATGAGGCGGCGGTCATTGCGGGTGGTGACGATGTGGTCGCCCACACCGACGGTCTGGCCGTGGGTGGTGGCGATCCCGGCTGGTTCGACCTCCCCGGCCGCGACTCGGGCGGCGCGGATGCGCCGAGCGACGGCGGCGACGGTGGCGTTGTCGGTGGCGCAGATGACCACGGACGCGCCGACACGGCGGGCGTCGTGCCAGGCGGTGAAGGCGGCGTCGAGGGCGCCGAGCCGGTCGCAGCTTGTGACTCGCCCGTGTCGGTCGTAGTCGACGATGACGGCAGGGTCACGGGCGCGCAGGCGCAAGCTGGCGTCTCGCTCCCATGCAGCGGAGAAGCGTCGCACACCCGAGAGTTCGACGGCGTTGATGTCGGTGAGGAGGCGGAACAGCCCGCCGGCCTCGACGGCGCCGAGCTGGGCGTAGTCCCCGACCAGGACGAGTTTGGCCTCGGCCCGGTGGGCGAGGTGGGCGAGGTGTACGAGGTCGCGGCTGGCGAGCATGCTGGCCTCGTCGACTACCACGACCTCCCCACGGCGGAGGCGCCAGCCGTCGTTGGCAGCACCGCGACGGTCGTGTTCGAACAGCAACTTGGCGACCGTGTCCGCGGGCACGCCGGCCTCCGCTTGGAGCACACCGGCGGCGACCGCCGACACCGCCAAGCCGCGTACGGGCACCCCGGACGCTCGCCACGCGGCGGCCGCAGCGCGCATGGTGCGTGACTTCCCGGTCCCCGCGGGACCGACGACACACGCCACCGCGTGGCCGTCGAGGGTCACGGCTCGTACCGCCGCTGCCTGGTCCTCGCCGAGCCCGGCGCGCACGGTCGATCGCTGCACGGCGTCGGCGTCGGCCACGCCCCGGCCGGCACGGCGCCCGGCGGTGACCATGTCGACGACCTCCTGCTCGATGGCCAGCGTGGCGTGCGTGGTGTAGCGGACAGCGCCGTGGCGCTCGAACACCGACCGGCCGTCACGGCGGCACAGATCGGCCGGCGGCGCCGGCTCCGGGTCCACCAAGCGAACGACCACAGGATGCGCAAGGACCTCGTCGGTCACGGTCTCGATCCACGACCGGGCGGCCACCGCGCTCCCGAGGTCTCGCGGCGTCCGGCGGGCGACCTGGCGCACGACGTCGGTTCGTTTCCAGGTCGACACCGTCATCGACAGCTCGTGGAGGACCTCGGCAACGATTACTGACCGCTCGTGGGGGTGCGGCAGCTGCTGGCGGTCGAGCACCGCCCCGACCCACCGCTCAGGGTCCCAGCCGGCGGCGATGGCTTCGGAGCGCCACCGGTCGAACAACCCCTCGTCGCGCTCCCCGC
>Ga0268386_10002281_pt1 | contig 13567 bp, 15 predicted proteins | sample RVTome_15_FD_200260 | JGI IMG/M metagenome (GOLD analysis project Ga0268386, IMG submission 200260) | Soil microbial communities from uranium-contaminated site in the Upper Colorado River Basin, Wyoming, United States - RVT150D86... ...
ACTCGTTAGATGGGCCGTTAGCCAGCCTTGAGGACACCACGTGATCACGACCGTGCCCAAGGTCGTCCGAGGCGGGGGCCGAGTCCGTAGGCGCGAGGACCCGTTGTGCGCCGAGAACCGGTGACGTCGGTTACGTCGTAGACCTCCTTGTCCGGCTCATCCCGCCGGCAGCAGGAGGAACGTCATGGCTCACTCGCTCCGGATCACCCTTGCCCTTGCGCTGCTGACGGCGCTGACCATCGGCGTGGCGTCGAATGCCGCCGCGGGCGGCCGCAAGGTCCTTGATGCCACGATGACCGGTCTGCCGGTCCCCGGGACCGTGATCGCCGGCATCACCGGCGCCGGCGCACCGTGGGTCATCGACGAAGGCCGGGCGCGGCTCTTCGCCGACGGCCGCATCCACGTGGTGGTCGAAGGCCTGATCATTCCGGCGCTCGGCCGGAATCCCGTTGCGACCGGCAAGGCAGTCGTCAGTTGCAACGGCGTCTTCGCCGACGACACCGCGGTCGTGCCGTTCTCGCCCGAGGGCGATGCGGTCGTGGTCGACGTCGTCACGCTGCCGTCGCCGTGCCAGGGAGTCACGGTGTTCTTCACCAGTCCCGGCGGCGGTTGGTTCGCAGTCACGGGTTTCTGACCCTCGATTTTGACCGCGGGCGGCCGGTGGAGGCGGCCGCCCGCACGTCCACGATTGGGGACTAGCATCAGCGCTCCAGATGGAGGGAGGGCGCGGGATGCGACTGCAGGACAAGGTCTCGATCATCACCGGCGGCGCGAGCGGCATGGGCCGCGTGGCGGCGCGCATGTTTGCCGTCGAGGGGGCGCAGGTCGTCGTCGCCGACGTGACCGAGCCCGCCGCGCAGTCGGTCGCCGACGAGGTCACCGCCGCAGGCGGCCGGGCGATCGCCGTGGCCGCCGACGTCTCGAAGGAGGCCGACGCGAAGCGGATGGTCGACGCCGCGGTCGAGGGGTTCGGCCGAGTCGATGTCCTCTACAACAACGCCGGGATCATGCCCCAGGCCGATCACTCGGTCATCGACACCTCGGTCGAGGACTGGGACCGGGTCATGGCGGTCAACGTCCGCGGCGTGTTCCTGGGCTGCAAGTACGCGATCCCGAAGATGGTCGAGCAGGGCTCGGGCTCGGTGATCAACATCTCCAGCTTCGTGGCACTGATCGGGTGCTCGAATCCCCAGGACGCCTACACCGCCTCGAAGGGCGCCGTCCTTGCGCTGACGAAGTCGCTGGCGGTGCAGTTCGCCCCGAAGGGCGTCAGGACGAATGCCATCTGCCCCGGCCCCGTGGAGACACCGCTGCTCATGGACTGGCTCGTCAAGGACGAGGAGGCGAAGCGGATCCGCCTCGCGCGCAACCCGACCGGCCGATTCGGCAAGCCCGAGGAGATCGTCCACATGGCGATCTACCTCGCCTCGGACGAGTCACGCTGGACGAACGGCGCTGCGCTGGTCGTCGACGGCGGGATCACCGTGAATTACTTTTGAATGAGGCCCTCCGTGGCCGCGTCGGCGATTCGCGGGAGGAAATTCCGCCAGCCCTCGTCGTGGCTGACGCGGGAGGGCTCGTCGAGTCCCAGGTGGCGCAGCCGGAGCTGCGTCGCCGCGCCGCCATCGACGGCCTCGAGCTCCACCTCGACGCGACCTGCCTCAATGCGGCCGTCCGGCGCCTCCCAGCCCCACGACAGCGCCAGGCGCCGCGGCGGGTCGACCTCGAGGTACTCGCCGACGACAACGTCACCCTGGCCGTAATCGATCCGGAACAAGCCGCCGGGTCGAGGCTCGAGCGTCGCGATCTTGCCCATCCAGCGCACGATCGCGTCGGGCTCCACCCAGAAGCGCCAGACGGTCGCCGGCGGCGCCTCGATCCGCATCTCATAGCCAAGATGTGCGGCAGGGCCGATCGCCTTGAGGTCGGTCGTCATCCCTTCCGTGCCTCCCGTTCCGCTTTCGTCTTGAGGCGAACGAGCCCCTCGCGCCAGAACGCGTCAAGCCACGCTCGAAGCTCCGCGACGCCCTGAGGCCGCGCGCGGTAATAGCGACGCGTCCCGTCCCGCCGCTCCGTGACGAGCCCGGCCGATCGAAGGACCGCCAGGTGCTGGCTGATCGCGGGGCGCGTGACATCAAAGTGGCGCGCGATCTCGCCTGCGGACAGCTCGGACGCCGAGATGAGCCCGAGGATCTGCCGGCGGTTCGGCTCGGCGATGGCGGTCAACGCGGCGTCCACACGACGACGTTAGTCCTTCCTTACGTAAGTGTCAACTAACGAACCTTGGTGCACAAGCGCAACGCTCCTGCAAGCCGGCGGGCGCGCCGCCGAGAGAGCCCGGAACGACGAATCGCCACGATTGCCGGATCGGTCCACGACGTCGGGCCGCGCCCCGAACTCGCAGCAGGGAGACAGGGATGATCACGCAACCGATCCAGGACTGGGGTGACGCGATCTTCGCGGCCCTCACGAACGCCCTGAACGGCTTCATCACGGCGATTCCGCTCATCGTGGGCGCCATCGTCATCATCGTCATCGGCTGGATCATCTCCAACCTCGTGGCCAGGCTCGTCCGCGAGCTGCTCGCCCGTGCCGGTGCCGACCGCGTGTTCGCCGAGCACGGCGGCGCGGTCTACGGAGCGCAGTGGAAGCAGATCAAGCCCAGCGTGGTCGCGTCCGAGATCGTGAAGTGGATCATCCGATTCGTCTTCCTCGTTGCGGCCGCGAATGTCCTCGGGATGCCGCAGGTCAGCCTGCTGCTGAACCAGGTGCTTCTCTGGATCCCGAACCTCCTCGTGGCAGCCGTGATCCTTCTCGTCGCGCCGCTGATCGGTCGGTTCCTTCGTGGCCTGATCGAGGTCGGTGCGGGCAACATGGGCTTCACCAACGCGGCCCTCCTCGGGCGGATCGCGGAGGTCGCGGTCGTCGCGTTCGCGGTCCTCATCGCCATCGACCAGCTCGGCATCGCTGCCGACCTCCTCAACATTCTGTTCACCGGCGTCGTCGCCGCCCTCGCCCTGGCTTTCGGGCTCGCGTTCGGGCTCGGCGGTCGTGACGTGGCCGGGCGAATCACGGAGAGTTGGTACGCGGGCAGCCAGGCTGCTGCAGAGCGGGTTCGCCAGGCCGCCGAAGAGGGTGAGTCCACCGGAACGCGCCGCACATCGACGGCGTCTCCGGCATCCTCGGCTGCGACATCGACGACGGAAAAACGCACGGCGCCAGGAAGCGCCTGACCAGCGGCAGCGCCAAGGGCCGCCGCAGACGATCCCGGGTCCGCCGAGGAGTGTCGCGGCGATGGTTGCTGCGGGCTGCCCCGGCGACGCTCTCCGCCCGTTACCAGCGAGACAGGGTTTCGCGTATGCAGGCTGTCTCCACGTCGCCTTGTCTTCGCCTGCGAACAGGATTGACCCAGTCGGCGGCGGATTCGAGCAGTGAGGGGGCCAACCATGTCGAGCTGGTAATCGGAGCGAGGCAACTGCCGATCAAGGCGCAGACGAGGTCCGGCGTATGATCGGAGGCCACGTTCCGAGACGTCCTTCGCGGCCCATTCCGCCGCGGACCCATCTGAGGTAGCGGACCCATGGCGATCGAGCAGGAGACGGCCGGCGGGACCGGCGCGGGGATCTCGACCCTGAAGATGGTCATCGGCGGCGAGACCGTCGATGCCGCGGACGGCCAGACGTTCGAGGTCGTCAACCCCGCGACCGGCGAAACCATCGCCACGGCGCCGCTCGGCGGCAAGGTGGACGTCGATCGGGCGGTCGAGGCCGCGCGAAAGGCGTTCGAGGACCCCAAGGGCTGGGCGAACTGGCCGGCGGGCAAGCGCGGGCGGAGCCTCGCGAAGCTCGGCGAGCTCGTGAAGAAGAATTCGGAGGACCTCGCGCAGCTCGAGAGTCGCAACACAGGCAAGCCGATCACAAGCGCCCGGGGCGAGATCGCCGGCGTCTGGCTCGTGTTCGACTACTACGCGGGCGGTGCCAACAAGATCTACGGCCAGACGATCCCGGTCGCGAAGCCGGGCCTCGACATCACCCTCAAGGAGCCGATCGGGGTCTGCGGGCTCATCGTCCCGTGGAACTACCCGATGTACATGGCCAGCTGGAAGGTCGCTCCCGCGCTCGCCGCGGGCAACACGGCGATCCTCAAGCCGGCGAGCTACTCGCCGATGACGGCCCTGCGGATGGGCGAGCTGGCACTCGAAGCGGGCATCCCGCCCGGCGTTCTGAACGTGGTGACCGGACCGGGCGGCACCGCAGGAGCAGCGATCGCGGCGCATCCCGGCATCGGCAAGGTCGCGTTCACGGGCGAGACGACGACAGGCCAGGAGATCATGCGGCTCGCCTCGAACAACGTGAAGAAGATCAGCCTCGAGCTCGGCGGCAAGAGCGCGAACGTCGTCTACGCCGACGCGGACATCGAGCGCTTCGCGGCCGAATCGCCGTACTCAGTCTTCGACAACTGCGGCCAGGACTGCTGCGCCCGCTCGCGGATCCTCGTCGAGCGCTCCGCGCACGACAAGGTCGTCGAGCTGTTCGCCGAAGCGACGAAGAAGGTCGTCGTCGGCGATCCGTCGGACGACACGACCGAGGTCGGGACGCTGGTCAGCTTCAAGCAGCGCGACCGTGTGCGCGACTACATCGTTATCGGGCTCGAGGAGGGTGCCAAGCTCGTCGTCGGTGGCGAGGCGCCCGACGATCCCGCCCTCGCCAAGGGCGCGTACCTCATGCCGGCGGTGTTCGATGGCGTCGACAACGACATGCGAATCGCGAAGGAGGAGATCTTCGGGCCCGTCGTCTCGATCATCCCGTTCGACTCTGAGGCGGACGCGATCCGCCTCGCGAACGCGACGCCATACGGCCTGTCCGGGTCCGTGTGGAGCCGCGACATCGGCAAGGCCCTCCGGACCGCGAAGGGCATCCAGACCGGCAACCTGTCGGTCAACTCGAACAGCTCAGTCCATATCGAGGCGCCCTTCGGCGGCTACAAGATGTCCGGGTTCGGTCGGGAGCTTGGGATGGCCGCGATCGACCTGTACACCGAGACGAAGAACATCTTCATCGACCTGCGCTGACGCCTCCGCGCGACGTACTCAGAACCGAGCCCGTCGGCCCGTATGGGGTCGCGTGGTCGCACGGCGTCCACAACGGGGGCTGGCGAGTGCGCATGCCCCGGTCGACCGGGATTCGATCGGCCGCGCACGGCCGCTGCGAGCGTGGTCCGGACGCATCCGAAGCGTGATTGCGTCAATCGGCCGGTGCCGGGCGGCATCAGGTAGGCCGTAGTCGTCCTTGTGGCCATGCGGTGACCATCGACCTGCCCAACGACCGCACGTGGCTCCCGTTGAGCGACCTGGTGCCCGGGATTCGGAGCTAGCCGTCGTCGCCCCAGCGACGCGTCGGCGGCATGAGGTCGGGCCGGCGGCGGCCGAGCCAGTCGACGAGCGCCCACCATGTCGTGCGGAAGGCGATGCCGTCCCACGGGATCGCCTCGGGAGCGAACGTCTGGATCTCGAGCGCCTCGGGGCCTGTTGTGGGTGTCCCGCCGACGATCCGTGCCTCGTAGGCGAGGACGATCACGGCGGCCTCGAGCCGCGCGTAGAGGCCGATCACGTCACCGGGCTCAACGACGAGCCCGGTCTCCTCGAGCGTCTCGCGGACGGCGCCCTCGGTGACGGTCTCGTCGACCTCGAGGAATCCACCGGGCTGGGCCCAGGCGCCGCGACCCGGCTCGAACCCGCGGCGCAGGAGCACGACCTCGCCGTCGTCGGTGACGGGAATGACGGTGACGACGAGGCGCGGGTTGACGTAGGCGATGTGCCCGCACGACTGGCACAGCAGCCGGTCGCGCTCCTCGCCCTCGACCGGGCCGAGCACGAGGCTGCCACCGCAGACCGTGCAGTGGTTGAGCAACCCGGCGAGCCAGGCCGGCGGGCCGCCGCCGGCGGGCAGGTCGGTCGAACGCCCATCCGGTCCGCGGGGATCCCTGGCGGCCTGATCGTTGGCGAGCTCGTCGTCCCTCACGCGAACAGGATGACGCTCGAGATCCCGATCACGATGCCGATGCCGAGCAGCGCGGCCGCGGTCCAGACGAGCCGGAACGCCGCGCGGCCGCGATCGATGGGCATCCACGCCTTCGCGCTGCGCCAGAAGCGAACGGCCGCGTCGCCCGTGGTGATGACGAGGATCGGCGCGCCGACCAGCACGAGCAGCTTCACGAGCGGGCTCGTCATCGGCACGCCGGCGTTCAGCGCCGTGATCACGATCGCACCGGCGATGAGCGCGATCGCGGACAGGTTGATGTAGTGCTTCTGGAGCGGCGTCGGCTCGGTCTCCGGGATCCTGTCCTGCTGCCGGCCGATCGGTTGCCGGTCGAGAACCGGCATTCCAGGCTCCCACCGCGGGTCGTCCACCGTGGTCAGAGCGGGTTCGCGTTGCTGGGATCGTCCATGACCGTCCGCGCCTGGTCCGCGCGCCAGCGCTGGAGGCGAGCGGCGAGGTCGGGATCGGACAGCGCCAGAATCTCGACCGCGAGGAGGGCCGCGTTCTCGGCGTTGCCGATCGCGACCGTCGCCACGGGGATGCCCCGGGGCATCTGGACGATCGAGAGCAGGGAGTCGAGGCCGTCGAGGTCCTTCGTCGGCATGGGCACGCCGATCACCGGCAGGGTCGTCTTCGCGGCGAGCATGCCGGGCAGGTGCGCCGCGCCGCCGGCGCCGGCGATGATCACCCGGATGCCCCGGCCCGGCGCGGTCTCTGCGTAGCGGTACAGGTGGTCCGGCGTGCGATGCGCGGACACGACCCGGAGCTCGCTGGGCACGCCGAGCCCCTCGAGGACCTCGACTGCCTGCTCGAGGACCGGGAAATCCGAGCGGCTGCCCCCGACGACGCCGACCAGGGGGTCCTTCATGCGGCGGGCTCACCGGGCTCGGTCGGCGAGCCCTCCGTCGTGGGCGCCCAGCCGATGTGCGCCGCGGCCTCGCGAGCGCGTGCGAGCGCCTCCTCCGGGGACGCGCCGAGCGCCGTCACGTGGCCCATCTTCCGCCGCTCGAACACGGTCGCCTTGTCGTAGATGTGGACATGCGTGTCCGGGACCTGGTGCGCCTGGTAGATCCCGGTCGGGTGGGCGGGTCGCGGGGCGCCCTCACCGAGCAGGTTGACCATCGCGGCCGCGGGCGCCCGCATCGCCACGGAGCCGAGCGGCAGGCCGCAGATCGCGCGGAGGTGCTGCTCGAACTGGCTCGTGACCGCACCCTCGATCGACCAGTGGCCGCTGTTGTGGACGCGGGGCGCGAGCTCGTTGACCACGAGCGCGCCATCGGGCATGAGGAACAGCTCGACCGTGAGCGTCCCGATGAGGCCCATCGAGGTCGCGAGGCCGATCGCGAGATTCGCCGCGGCCTCCTCGGTCACGACCGCGACGCCCGCCGGGACGACCGACTCGACGAGGATCCCGCGATCGTGCCGGTTCCGCGCGAGCGGGAACGTGCGGCAGATGCCATCGACGTTGCGCGCGACGACGACCGAGAGCTCCGCCTCGAAGGCGAGATCCTGCTCGAGCAGCGCCGGCCAGGCGATCCGGCCGTCGACCGACTCGATGTCCAGCGTGTTGTCGAGGCGCGCCTGGCCGCGTCCGTCGTAGCCACCGCGGATCTGCTTGAGCCGGACGGGGAAGCCGAGCTCGGCGGCCGCGTCAACGACGGATTCCGGACCGGCGACCTCGCGCCACCCCGCAACTCGGCCCTCGTTCGCCTCGACGAAGCGACGCTCGGCGAGACGGTCGGCCGTGAGCTTGAGCGGGTACGGGCCGGGCCGGATCGGCCGCTTCTGGACGTCGAGCGCCGCCACGACTGCCGGGCCGACGTGCTCGAGCTCATAGGTCACGACCGCGCAGCCGGCGGCCATGCGCTGCGCCGCGGCGACGTCGTCGTAGGCGCCGACCTCGAGCCGATCCGCGACCGCGGCCACCGGGGCGCTCCGGTCCGGGTCGAGCGCCGCGATGCGATAGCCCATCGCGCGGGCCGCCAGTCCGAGCATCCGACCGAGCTGCCCGCCGCCGAGGATGCCGATGGTCGCCGGGGGCGAGATCGCCGGCGGCGCGAAGCCGAGCCGGCGGTAGACGCCGAGGATCCAGGAGGTCTTCGAGTGCGTGTAGCGGAGCCCTTCGACCGCCCCACCGCTCGTGATCCCGAGCTTCAGGTCCTCGTACTGGCGCCGCAGCTCAGGGTCGTTGCGGAGGGCGTCCCTGAACGCGACGTCGCGAGGGAAGTCTCCGCCGACCGGCTGGACGTGGAGGTGGATCCGGTAGTGCTTGCCGTCGAGCTCGAGCGAGCCGACCGGCATGGGGCGCGTCGGCGGCCACGGATCCGGGCCCGGCTGCGGGCCGAACCCGAGCTCGTAGAGCATCGCAACGACGCCGGGGATGTCGTCGGGCGTCGTCTGGATCGAGAGGTCGACGATGCCCTTACCGGGCAGGCCCGGGACGGAGGTGCTGCCGATGTGCTCGACCGCGAGGTCCGGGCGTCGCTCCGCGACGAGCTCGGCGACGCGGGCGGCGACATCGAGAGCGCGAGGATCCCACTCGTGAACCTCGGCCGAGAGCCGCTCATACGGCCCGATCGGCGTTCGAACCTGCGCCACCGCCGGAGTGTAGAAGAGCGCGCCGGGCCTGAGCTCCCGCCGGGACTGCTCGGAACCGCATCGGCAAAGACCGGTTCCTGGGGACGCCGTTCCATTGAGGGGCAGTCATCGGGGCGTCACCGCGCTCGCGGAAGATCCGGGGCATGGAATGGCTCGGGGACCTGGAGCGGCTGTTCGCGACCAGCCTCTATCCGCTGCGGGTTCCGATCGCCATCGGCCTTGGTGTCGCGTTCCTCGGGTTCATCGTTCTCGCGTGGCGGCGCGGCTGGTTCGACGCTGCGCGTCGACATCCAGGTCGGACGGCGGCGCTCGCCGTGGTGCTCGTCGCGACCCTCGGACCGATCGCCTGGTACCTCGGCTCGCCGCTGTTCATCCGGTCGTCGTTGGCCGAGCCGGCGCCGGCAGTCGTGCCCGCCCCGTCACCCGAGTCGATGGCCTCCCACGAACCGGTCTCGTCGGATGCACCGGCGTCCTCCGGCGAGATGGACGCGCCCGAAAACACGAGGACCGGCTCGTTCGTCGGCGCCGATGAGTTCCACTTCGGGTCCGGCACGGCGCTCCTCATCGAGTCCGCGCCGGGCGAGTGGATCGTCCGGTTCGAGGATTTCTCGGTCCGGAACGGCCCGGACCTGTTCGTTTACCTATCGCCGGACGCAGACGGGTACGTGGACGGTGCCATCGAGCTCGGGACCCTGAAGGCGACCGACGGCAGCTTCAACACGGCGGTGCCCGCAGGCACGAACGTCGGCGAGATGCGGAGCGTCGTGATCTGGTGCAAGCAGTTCGCCGTCCTCTTCGCGGTCGCCGCCTTGCGTTGACCGGTATCCTGCCGGTCATGCTTCGCTTCGTCGTTGGACGCCGCCTGTTCGAGGTGGACGTCGGCTAGGTCGCCGAACTCGTTGCTCGCCACGAGCGAGTGACGATCGACGTGGGCACCGGCGACGGTCGCGCGGTTCTCGCCGCGGCCGCCCGCGAGCCCACGACCCTCGCCCTCGGCATCGACGCCAGCGCGGCGGCGATGGCCGAGGCGTCGCGACGTGCCGCGCGATCTGCCCGCAAGGGCGGCCTCGGCAACGTCCGATTCGTCCTCGCGGCCGCCGAGTCGCTGCCGCCGGTGCTTGCCGGCCGAGCCGCGCTCGTGACCGTGCTGTTCCCGTGGGGTTCACTGCTGCGTGGCTGCCTGGGCCTCGATGCGGCGGTCGCCTGCGGAGTTGCCGGCCTCGTCGCACCCACAGGTGTGCTCGAGCTGCTGCTCGCACCGGCGGAGCGCGACCGACTGGCCGGCGTCCCGACGAGCGAGGGCGCGGTGATCGAGGCCGCGACGCGGGCGTTCGAGGCCCACGGCCTCGGGGTTGTCGTCGCCCGGGCGGCGACGCCCGCCGAGGTCGCGGCCACCGGCTCGTCGTGGGCCCGGCGACTCGGCATCGCGGGCAGCCGAAACGGGTCGAAAGCGTCCAACGGCTCGAACGGGACGAGCGTGGATCGGTCGCCCGTGCTCATCCGGCTCGTCCGTCGCTAGGATTCACGGCGATGCCTGCCCAGGTCCCCTTGCTCCTCGACGTCGACACGGGCATCGACGACGCCCTCGCGCTCCTGTACGCCTGTGCCTCGCCGGAGGTCGAGCTCGTCGGGGTGACGTGCGTGGGCGGCAACGTGAACGCCCGGCGGGTCGCCGAGAACACGCGCGCGGTCCTCGCGCTGGGCGGGCGCTCGGACGTGCCGGTCGCGCTGGGGCGCGAAGAGCCGCTGGTGAAGCCGCTCGAGACCTCAGCGGAGACGCATGGCCCGCGCGGGATCGGCTACGCGGACCTGCCGGCGTCGAGCCGGCCCCTGGAAAAGGACGACGCCGCGGACCGGATCATCTCGGTCGCCCGGTCGCGACCCGGTGAGGTGACGCTCGTGACGCTGGGTCCGCTCACGAATCTCGCCGTCGCGCTGGAGCGGGAGCCCTCGCTCCCGAACCTGCTCGGCGGTTACGTGCTGATGGGCGGCACGTTCCGCAGCTCTGGCAACACGACGCCCACGAGCGAGTGGAACGTATACGTCGACCCGCACGCGGCGAAGCGCGTCTTCGAGCGCTGGACGCGGCCCGGCGTCGCTCCCCCACCGCTCCCGCTGGCGCTCGGCCTCGACGTCACCGAGCAGGCCCGCTTCCTGCCCGAGCACCTCCGCCACCTGGCCGTGCGCGCCGATGTCCAGCCGCTCGATGCCAATCCGCTCGGGACGGACGACGTCCAGGCTGTTGGTTCGGTGGCCGCGAACCCGGTGCTCCGGTTCATCGTCGATGCGCTCCGGTTCTACTTCGAGTTCCACGCGAAGTACGACGGGTTCTACGGCGCGTTCATCCACGATCCCCTCGCGGTCGCGGCGGCGATCGACCGCACGCTCGTGCAGTCCCGCCCGGTCGCGGTCGACGTCGAGACGGGCGCGGGCCTCGCGCACGGGATGACCGTCGCCGACTGGCGCGGACTGACCGGCAAGCCGGCGAACGTCGACGTCGGCGTCGCGGCGGACGCCGCGACGTTCCTCGACCGGTTCATCGATCGCGTCGGCCGGCTCGCGGCGAGTCGAGCCGTCGTGGCCGGCTGACATCGAACCGCGAGACCCCGCTGTGAGCGTCGCCGTCTGGCCCCGCTGGGGTGCGGCGGCAGCGGCGCTTGCGGCGAGTGTCGTCATCGGCGTCGTCGCCGCGGGAGCCTTCTCGCCGGGGGCGAACCCGGATGAGGTCCCACCGGCGGCGAACCTGTTCATGCTCGTGCTCGCCGTCGGGCTGCTCGTGGCGTTCGTCGCCTATGCAGTCGTGGAGTGGCTGCAGACCCGCCGGCTCGACTCGATCGCCCGGCAGCTCACCACCCGGACGATTGTGCTGATGGCGCTCGCCATTCCGATCAACATCGTCCTCGGCCAGACCGTCGCGAGTGCATTGAAGGTGCCGATCTACCTCGATTCGATCGGGACGATCCTGGTCGGCGTCCTCGCCGGCCCGATCGCGGGCGCGGCGACCGGGCTCCTCTCGAATCTCACCTGGACCTTTCTGCTTGCCGGCACGCCGTTCGGGTCGCCATTCGCGTGGCCGTTCGCGATCGTCGCGGCCGTCATCGGGCTCATCGCCGGGCTCGCCGGGCGCGCCGGCGTCTTCCGCTCGCGCCCGGGCACGCCGACGCGCGAGCTCGCCCTGGCCTCGGGCGTAGCGGTCGCGATCCTCGGCGGCCTCGCGATCTGGGGGATCCTGCCGTTCTATCGCTGCATCGGGGCGGCGAGCGGCAGCCTGTGCATCGAGATCATCAACGCGGATCCAGCCGCCGATCCGACGTTCAGATTCCTCGGGCTCGGCGTGCTGGCGCTCCTGCTCGTCCTGATCGTCGTCGTCGTCGTGCGGGTCGCGCGGTCACGGGACCTCGGCGTGCTGCTCGCACTCCTCGCCGGCGCGTTGTGCGGCGTCGTCTCGGCGTTCGTCGCCGCTCCGATCGCCGCCCTCGTGTTCGGTGGTGTCACGGGCTCGGGAACCGACTTCCTGGTCGCGCTGTACCAGCAGGCCGGGGCCGACCTCCTCGAAGCCGTCCTCCAGCAATCTCTGATCTCCGACCCGATCGACAAGGCGATCACGTTCGTCATTGTCTTCACGGTCGTCGCGTCCGCCTCTCGCCGGGTGGTGGCACGTTTCCCGCAGGGCGAGCGCTCGATCGGGACGGTCGAGTCCTGACCACCGAGCCTGCGGCGACGCTCTCTCCCGAGGATTCGGCGCTGCTGGAGCGCCTCCGACCCGCGACCCCGACCGCCTGGCACCGGCTGAACCCGCTCACGCGCGCGGTCTTCTCGATCGGCGTTACGGTCACGGCAGTGGCGATCGACGGCTACACCACGCCGCTGATCCTGCTCGCGTTCCTCGTCGTCCCCGCGGCGCTCGTCGCGGGCATGCTGGGTCGGGCGACACGGCTCGCCCTCGCGGTCAGCGCGCCGATCATCGTGTCGGTCGCGCTCGTGTCGATCCTGACCCGGCCGGGCGAGAACCTGCTGTTCGAGCTCGGGCCGCTGCGGGCGACGCTGGAAGGCGTCGACTTCGCCGCGCAGGTCACGCTCCGGGTCGTCGTCATGTCGATGATCCTGGTCCTCTTCGCCCTCACGACCGAGCCGCGTACGATCGTTGCCGACCTCGAGCGGCGAGGACTGCCGCCACGCGTCACATTCGGGGTCGGGGCTGCGCTCGACGCCGTCCCGGCGATGGTCGAGCGGGCGCGAGCCGTAACGGCGGCCCAGCGGGCGCGAGGCCTCGACACCGAGGGGAGCGTCGGCGCTCGCCTGCGTGGCATCCCGTCGCTGGTCGGCCCGGTGCTGCTGTCGTCACTCGCCGAGGTGGAGGAGCGAGCGCTTGCGCTGGAGGCGCGCGGGTTCGGGCGGGCCGGCCTGCGCGAACCGTTGTGGGCGCCCGCAGACTCACCCGCCCAGCGCGTGGCGCGCTGGGCGATCCTCGGGGCCGTCGTCGTGCTCGTCGTGGGCCGCGCGGCCGGGCCGCTGGCGGGGATCCCGTAGGCGTGGCCGTCCTCGAGCTTCACGATGTCGTGTTCCGGTACCCAGGCACCGCGCGGCAGGTGATCGCGGGCATCGACCTGGCGATCGAGCCCGGGGAGATCGTCGGCGTCGTCGGCCCGAATGACGCCGGCAAGTCGACGCTGTGCCTCGTGGCATCCGGGCTCGCGCCGTCGTCGACCGGCGGCGAGATGACCGGTCGCGTCGATATCGAGGGCGAGGCAGGAATCGTCTTCCAGGATCCGGCCACGCATCGATCGGGCGTTACGAGCACGGTCTTCGAGGAGGTCGCCGTCGGGCCGGTCAATCTCGGCCGGTCGATCCCGGAGACGGTGGCCGCGGTCCGGTCGGCACTCCGCGCCGTCGGGATCGAGGACCTCGCCGAGCGCCATCCCGCGCACCTC
>Ga0268386_10002285_pt1 | contig 13562 bp, 14 predicted proteins | sample RVTome_15_FD_200260 | JGI IMG/M metagenome (GOLD analysis project Ga0268386, IMG submission 200260) | Soil microbial communities from uranium-contaminated site in the Upper Colorado River Basin, Wyoming, United States - RVT150D86... ...
ATTATGAATCCTTTGTTTTGCATGATTTTAAATTAATTGGGTTTTGAATAAGTTCAGATAACGCATTGCTGCGTGCCAGGATTTTTAAAAAGATCCGGTTAGGGTGCATTAGGACCAATGATCAGGGGAAACAGAATTTCAAGATACTGGTTCTTATGATCATCAGCTAGCGGATGCTCCTGGTACTGATGTTCGCTCAGCAGTACCACTTCGTGGATAAAGTACAGCGTCATGGGCGCTATTCCCTGAAAACCAGGGATCAGGGCATCATATGCCTTCAGTTGGATCACTTCGCGTTTCGCATCCTGGTTGGTCTCAATTGAAGCAGGTTCTTCTGTAACCTGCACCGGCATTGCATATATCGAAATACTATGCAAAAGCATGGTCATGCTCAACAAGGTTAATATGGATTTGCTTAATTGCTGCACGATTGACCTTATTACCTGAATTTCAGACTACAAAAGTAGTCAATATCCGTTAACTTTCAAGCGTATCAGGTGCTAAACCACACCACCATTTAATCCCGGGACAGGAATTCCACCAGTTTCCTTATGGCAGCCCCCCGGTGACTGATCAAATTTTTCTGCTGACCGGACATTTCAGCGAATGTAAGTTCTGATCCATCAGGCAGAAAAACGGGATCATAGCCAAACCCGTGACTGCCACGGGGTTCCATGGTAATGCTTCCGCTCACCATTCCTTCGAAATAATGGACGCTCTTTGCCATGATCAGGCAAATAATGGTACGGAAACTGGCTGTTCTGTTTTCCTGGTCTTTGAGGTCCTGAAGTAACCTGGTGTAGTTGGCCACATCATTGCAGTCGGGGCCGGCATACCGGGCGGAAAAAACACCCGGTGCACCCCTAAGTGCATCCACTTCCAACCCGGTATCGTCAGCAAAACAATCAAACCCAAAATGCACCTTCACATAGCTTGCTTTCTGCTTGGCGTTTCCCTGCAGGGTATTTTGTTCCTCGGGTAGCGCTACCTCACAACCGATATCCCTTAATGAAAGTACCGTATAATTTTCAGGCAGAAGAGATCTTACCTCCGATATTTTATGGGCATTATTGGTAGCGAAGCACAGGTCCATTTAACCTCTATGAGTCCACGTTGGTGACGGTGATCTCAAACAGCAACACCTGGTTCTGCCCGATTGTACTGCCCTGTGGCGGGAAACAGCCATAAGCCAACGCACTGGGTAGTATTATAATACCTTGTGCTCCTTCATTAAACAGCAGTAATCCTTCTTCAAACCCGGGAATAAAACCTCCCTGTGAAAACACCACGGGGCCAATAGAACCGGAATCAAAAGTGCCCCCGGTTAACAGAGCGCCCTGATAATCCAGCTCAATGGTATCGCCATACATGATATTGTCACCGGTGCCCGGTGTTTCTATAACATATCTGAGCCCCGAAGCGGTAGATTGCATGGTCCAACCTTGTTGATCGATATATTGGTTGATCAGGTCTTCCTGCTCCGAAACTGGCACAGGTGTACAATTCGAGCCTGGCTCATCGTCATCAAAACCGCACACTTGTGTAATCAGGCCACAGAGTACCAATACTAATAATAAAGATCTCATTTTTAATTACTGCTTATTCCTACAAGTTCCACTTCAAACTCCAAAATGGCGTTGGCCACGATTACTTCGCTTCTCTGCTGCTCGCCATAAGCCATCGGTGAGGGAATGTACAACCTGGCTTTGGTACCCTGGTTCAGTAAAGCGATTCCTTCGTCCCAGCCGTGAATAACACCTCCTGTTCCCAGGATAAATTCAAACGGTCCATAGGTGCGACCCGGATTGAACAGTCCAACCTCTTTGGCTTTTTCCTCTACTGAGGTATCAAAATAGCCACCGTCAAGTACGTTACCTGTATAGTTAACCTGTACATTATCTCCCACTTGTGGTTTGGGGCCATTCCCCTCTTCCAGGATAGTATACCGCATCCCGCTTTTAGAGATCTGTGCCTTTATGTTGTTCCTGGCCAGATATGCATCTATCAGGGCGATATCGGTATCCATTTGTTCCTGGTTGCTTTCGAGGGCCTGGGCCCGGAAAGCATCAATTTCTTTAACCCTGTCCAGCGCCTGAATCCTTTGAAACTCCTCCGCATTGTAGATCTCATCCAAGCCGATGGTGCAAGTGATAATATCCTCGGGGTCGATAGTAGACGGCACCGGCAACTGCCAGGTGCGCTGGTACAGATCACCGGCCTTTACCCTGGCCACTATGCTGTCTCCCTTGGAGAGCATGGCAAACGCCTCTTCGATACCTCCTTTTATGCTCCACATTTGTTCAATTTTTTGAATGGGCATACTACTGGCTTCCATGATGACGCTATCTCCCTTGATCATGGACAAATTCAAGGTGACTACCTGACCCTCTGCAGGCTGCTCCCCGGATTCACCCTGAGTGACAAACTTATACTGCAGACCAGAATCAGAAGTCTCAAAACCATCTTTAGATCCACAACCGGCCATTATCGCTGCAACTGCCAGGCCTGATATTATTTTATTAAACATTAGATTTTTGTTTAGTTGAAGTTAATTTCGATTTATACAATGGTAGCAAGCGCTTAAACTTGTTTACGGTCTGCTCAAGTGAAGAAGTTGACTTTCCACCGGCCGCATTTTTGTGTCCTCCACCGTCAAAATATTTTTGGGCCATGTCATTCACAGAGAAATCCCCTACTGAACGAAATGACAATTTAATTAATTCCCCCCTATCAATGATCAGCGCTGCCAATACTGCCCCTTTTATGGAAAGACCATAATTTACCAACCCCTCGGTATCACCGGCTTTTGAGTTATATTTAGCCAGGTCTTCCCTGGAAATAGAGATAAGCGTGGTGTTATATTCCTGCAGAAATTCCAATCGCTGACTTAAAGCAAAACCCAGGAATTTTAATCTCTCCGGAGAGTTTGAATGGTAAATTAACCGGGCTACTTTATGGGTGTCAGCTCCCAATTCCATCAATTCAGCGGCAATTCGATGAATTGACTGGGTGGTGTTGGAATGCTGAAAACTACCTGTATCAGTCATAATACCGGCATAAAGAGCTTCCGCGATATCCCGGTCGATATATTCAGTTTGTCCCATCCCCACAATCAATTCATAGACCAGTTCTGCGGTGGCAGCCGCCTTGATATTCCAAAATTTAAAATCCGCAAAGTCCTCAGGTTCCAGATGATGATCAATCAATACTTTGGTCGCTTTTGACCGGCCTACATGTTCACCCAACTCGTTAATTCTTTTCAGGCTGGAAAAATCCAGGCAAAAGATTATGTCTGCGGATCCCACCGCCCTGTTGATGGGTTCCTTACCGGCTGCCTCATATACCCGGACCTGGTCGTTTCCCTTCATCCAGTGCAGGGAAACCGGGTATTCCGATGGTGTTACCACACTTACCTGGTGGTCCTGCTTTTCCAGAATTCCGGATAATCCCAATGAAGAACCCAGAGCATCGGCATCAGGGTTATGATGTGTTACGATCACAATTTTCCTTGGAATACTAAGTAAATCCTTAAAGGCTTGAAGATCCTGCATTAATACCCATGCCCTGCTTTCGGCGAGATTATAATTTGCAAAGGTGTTAATAAATACGGTAAAAACAAAGGTGCCCAATATTGAACGAATCACCCAAGCCGCTCTTCAAATTTTTAAAAAAGTAATAACTTAGCGGCCTGTTTAAACAGAGCAGCACTTAAACTTAAAAAATGACAGGAAGTACCACTTTTACCATGATAAAACCAGACGCGGTAAGCGCTGGAAATTCCGGAGCTATTATAAAAATGATCGAAGAGGCCGGTTTTGTTATACAGGCTATGAAAAAAACCAAACTCAGCAAAGAAGTGGCGGGAAGGTTTTACCGTGTCCACCAGGAAAGACCTTTCTATAATGACCTGTGCGAATACATGTCCTCCGGACCCATTATTGCCATGGTGCTTACCAGGGAGAAGGCCGTGGAAAATTTCCGCAACCTGATCGGGGCCACGGATCCCGCTAAAGCTGCACCGGGCACCATACGCCAGCTATTCGCCACTTCCATTGAGGCCAATGCGGTACATGGATCGGACTCGGATCAGAATGCTTTAATTGAGTCAGCCTTTTTCTTCTCAGAACTGGAACGCTACTGAGCTGACCTGGCCTTTTTATTAAAGAAGACCCTTCGCAGCCATCGCGGCAGGAAAATAGCTCCCAGCAATAAATAGGGATAAAAGGAAAGTGCCCGCCAAAGGATGTTGCTGATCAAAGTATAGGCCCCCAGGTAATCTTCAAAGAACAGTGGAAAGAATAATTCAGCCGCCCCGCTACTGCCCGGTGTAGGTGATACCAGCATGATGATCCATAGAATGAGCTGCCGGGCAAATATCAGCACATGATCTGAATACGGCAGATCCACCATCGAGGCGATAATAAAATTCAGTTGCAGGTAGCGGACTGACCAAATTAATATGGTTACCACAGTTATGGTAATCCAGTATCCCGGTTGTTTCCCTTTCAGTTGTCTGGATGCCCAAATGATCTCGTTGCCATGTTCATAGGCCCGGTAGCGCCACCTCCTTAAAAATTTGACAGAAGTAACCTTTAGTAACAGCCATTTGAAGGCCCGGGGCTTGATGAACAGGGCGTAAAACATTACCAGCGTATACAGGCCAATTAACAGGTAGCTGATCCAGAACAATACTTCCAATCCACTTTGAGGACTAAAAGACCAACCCGGTAAACTCAAAGGACTGTTGGACTCGGGAATGATCTGTCCTTCTGCAAAAAGGAACACCACCGGTGCGAATACCACAAAAAACAAATTATCCATGATTGCGGTGAGCATTACCAGGGCCAGGGATTTGCCCAGGCTTACACCTTCCTTGAGCAGAATAAAAACCGCCACCGCAGTTCCCCCCACTACAGAGGGAGTAACTGCACTGGCGAATTCCCAGAGTATAATAACATATACGGAACTGGTCCAGTCCAGGTGTTCCCTGGCGATTATCTTGATTCTGAAGATATAGAATACAGCCCGCAGTACGATCATGAACAGTGCCAGGCTTAACAAGCCCGGACGGGCATGACGGATCAGGGCCAGGTTTTCCGAGCTGACATCAGGATCGCTATAGAAAAGATAAACTACGATCCCAACTCCAAACAAAACCGGGATCCAGATTTTGTTGGGATTCAGGGTCTTGAATATTTTGCCTGTGTCCCCGGTCATTTAGTCAACCAAGGCTTCTTCCAGCTTCTCTATCCAGAAATTATTGAACCCGATACCCAAATGAAGTGTGATCTGACGCAATTGAAGCAATTCCAGGATCGCCAGAAAGTTAAAGATCACCGCAATCTTATTGGATTCACATTTAACGATATCCAGGAATGAAAGCTTTTCTCCTGAGATCAACATTCCTAGCAGCATTTTTTTTTGCCCCTCAATGCTGTAAGGATATTCAAGCACCTGATGAACCGGCTTGTTTTGTTCCTCATTAAACCGGGTCATAACCTTTTGAAAAGACTTCATCAATTTATACAGGGTAACGTCCTGTAATTCTGCTTCCACATTATTAATCGCAGATAGTGACCTTATTTCAGAGATCAGGTTGCCCCTCGGTTCCTTCAGGGAACGATCCAGCTCCATTTCCTGTAGTTTAGAAAGCACGGATTTGTATTTTTTGTATTCCAGCAGGTGCTTTACCAGTTCATCACGGGGGTCAATTTCATTTCCCTCTTCATCCATTACCGGCCTGGGCAGCAACATCTTTGCTTTGATACGCATCAATGTGGCCGCCACCAGGATGAATTCACTGGCCACTTCCATGTTCATCCTTTCCAGCTGATGTATGTATTGAAGAAAATCCTCGGTGATGCTGGTTATGGGGATATCATAAATATCCAGTTCGTCACGTTGAATAAAAAATAACAGCAGATCAAACGGGCCTTCGAAAAGAGGAAGTTTTACTTCAAAACTCAAATCAGTAGTGGATTACTAAAGGCGAATAACAAAAAATACCAGCCATTCAAAGATATTATATATAGATCTAAATCATTACAGGACTTACGAAAAAATGTAGTTTTGCCTATAGGCAGATAAATTATTGGAGTAATTTCCAGAAGATAGTACTTTTATTTTGGTTATATTCAACATCAGCAGACTGTTCTTATGTTAATTGAACCGGGAAAATTATTGGCTACCATTAATAGTCCCCAGGACCTAAAGAAGCTAAAACAGGACCAATTGGTCCAGCTGACCCGGGAACTAAGGCAGTTCATCATAGACAATGTATCTGTGTACGGAGGCCATTTTGGGGCCAGTCTGGGGGTGGTTGAATTGACGGTGGCCCTCCACTATGTATTTAATACTCCTGTTGATCAACTGGTTTGGGATGTTGGGCACCAGGCGTATGGCCACAAGATATTAACAGGCCGCAGGGAAAAATTTCATACCAACCGGCTTTACGGCGGTCTTTCCGGATTTCCCAAAAGAACTGAAAGCATTTATGATACTTTTGGAGTAGGCCACAGTTCAACTTCGATATCTGCTGCCCTGGGAATGGCAATGGCTTCTTCATATCTCAAACATTCTGATAAACAACACATTGCTGTAATAGGTGATGGAGCCATGACAGCCGGTCTGGCATTTGAGGCCATGAACCACGCCGGTGTTTCCAATTGCAACCTGCTGATCATCCTGAATGATAATTGCATGTCAATTGATCCCAATGTGGGAGCTTTAAAAAACTATCTTACGGATATCACAACTTCAAAAACCTACAACAAGGTAAAGGATGAACTATGGCATGCACTCGGTAAGCTAAGCAAGTTTGGCTCATCAGCCAGGGAGGTGGTTTCCAAGGTTGAGAATGGCATTAAATCGGTACTGTTGAAGCAGAGTAATCTGTTTGAAGCGCTCAACCTGAGATATTTCGGGCCGGTTGATGGACATGACGTTGATCACCTGGTCCATGTACTCGGTGACCTCCAGAGTATCCCAGGACCTAAAATACTTCATTGCATCACCATTAAGGGTAAAGGTTTTCCGGAGGCGGAAAAGAATCAGACTAAGTGGCATGCGCCAGGGCAATTTGACAAAGTGACCGGGGTAATCCATAAGAAGGTATATGACACTCCACAGCCTCCCAATTATCAGCAGGTATTCGGGCACACCATAGTTGAACTTGCAGAAGTGAACGATAAGATCATGGGCATTACCCCGGCAATGCCATCGGGCTCCTCTATGAATATTATGATGGAGGTCATGCCGGATCGCGCCATTGACGTGGGCATTGCCGAACAACATGCAGTTACCTACAGCGCCGGTTTGGCCACCCAGGGGATCATCCCGTTTTGTAATGTGTACAGCACATTTATGCAGCGGGCATATGACCAGGTGATTCATGATGTATGTATCCAGAATTTACCGGTAAATTTTTGCCTTGACCGTGCAGGATTCGCGGGAGCCGACGGACCTACCCACCATGGAGCATATGACCTGGCTTATATGAGGTGTCTTCCAAATATGATCGTATCTGCTCCCATGAATGAGTCTGAGCTGAGAAACCTTATGTATACCGCTCAATTGCCCAGGAAAGAAAAGGCTTTTACCATCAGATATCCCAGAGGCCAGGGGGTGATGCCGGATTGGCGAACACCCATGAGGGAGATACCCATAGGAACCGGAAGAATGATACTGGAAGGTGAAGATCTGGCCATACTTACTATTGGCCATGTCGGGAATTACGCCGTGGAAGCCTGTCAAAAACTTCAGGAACACCAATTGTACCCAGCCCATTTCGACATGAGGTTCGTAAAACCGCTGGACGAGGAAATGCTGCACAGGATTTTCACCAGGTACTCTAAGATCCTGACTGTGGAAGACGGTTGTCTGTTGGGGGGGTTTGGCAGCGCTATAATTGAATTTATGGCGGACCACGGGTATAATGCTAAAGTGAAGAGGCTGGGAATCCCAGACCGGGTAGTGGAACATGGGCAACAAATAGAGCTTCAGCGTGAAACCGGATTTGATCCCAAAGCCATAGCCAACACTGCAATTACACTGATGGCCGGCCACACAGCCGAATCATACCGTTAGGCCAAATAACGTCAGTTTTCACCGGTAGTCTCAGGAATTTAAAAACTTTTCCTCTTTTATACTCATGTAATTTTTGGTAGAAATATTGCTTTTCTTGGCTGTCAAATAGTGTTAACTCGTACTCACAATATTTCTATGACCTAATTCGAATTTGAAAAAATACCTGATTTAAATAGTTAAAACCATGTTACTATACGAGAAAATTGAAAGCATAGCGATATGGAACCAATGGGCATCAATGGTTTCATACGGAGTGATTTGTTTTGGATTGGGTATCCTGGCATACTTCTGGATAAGACTGCTGCTGATCAAGGGAAACAAGGCCAGGTATGATTTCCGCAATCTGCAAGAAATCAGATTATTATTCTATGCCAGCGTCTTCCTTATCTCAGGAATTGCGATCTATTTAACAACACTGGCGACAGAACCAACAGTGGTATGGTTCATCGTCAGCCTGTTTGTAGCTATTATGATGTCAATTCTGGCTATTTCGGTAATCCATAATCTGTTGAATTTCTATTATCCGACTTTCCTGGAAAGGAAGCTTCAGTATTTGAGATTTAAACCCAGGATTTCTCCCAAATCCGGAAAACCTATGAAACTATTGAGTGAGGAGGAAGAGGACGTACACCTCGATGAGGGCATGCAGGCGGAAGAAAATATATTCTCAATTGATTACGACGTGTGGGTTGATGAAGAAACAGGTTATACCCAGATAGAAAAGTATGCCGGACATTTGCATGCCATCGAGTGTCCTGAGTGTACTTATCAAACATTAAAAGTGGTTAAAGAGGAACTCCTGGAATCTCCCACTGAAACCGAACCGGGGCAGTTGCTGAAATATCAAAACTGTACCTACTGTGGGCACAAGGTCAAGAAGGCTTTTAAGGTGGCTCCATTGTCGAAGATATCAGAAACTTCAGATCAGGTGACGGTTGTGGTTTCTTAGCAGATAAAATGTGTTAGATCAGGTGTAAACCCCGCCAAATGGCGGGGTTTTTTGTGACCCCGTACCCCGTACCTCGAATTACCATTTTCTGCGACAATCCGTCTCTGCGGGTTCCGCGGGAAATTGACTGCCGCAGATGCTTAAGTATGTTGTCCTTCGGCGATGATCTGCCGGATACAACGAGATCTGGCCTCTGGCACCCTACTGAGACTCAAAACTTAATACAAACATTCTGCGCCTCTGTGAAAAACCTCAAGGCTTCCTCCCCGCCTTCACGTCCCATACCCGATTGTTTCATCCCTCCGAATGGTGTTCGCAAATCGCGGACCAGCCAGCAGTTCACCCATACCACTCCGTTTTTAAGCGACGCTGACACACGGTGTGCCCGGCCAAGATCACGGGTCCATATAGATGCAGAAAGACCGTAGTCCACGGCATTGGCCATATTGACCATTTCATGCTCATCCTTAAAAGGGATCAGGGTTATCACAGGGCCAAAGATCTCCTCCTGGTTGGCACGACAGGTATGGGCCAATCCTTCAATTATGGTTGGCGATACGAAATATCCTTCGGAACATCTTCCTTCCAGCCTGATACGTTGTCCTCCGGTTAAAATAGTTCCCCCTTCTTTCAATGACAGGTCTATATAACCCAGAACCTTTTCCATATGCTCCTTTGAGACCAGGGCCCCCATTGCCGTATCTGGTTCCTGCGGATCTGCCGGTTGCAACAAGGCGGTTTTTGCTACCAGGGCATCTTTAAACCTGGCATAGATACCTTCCTGGATGAAAACCCTGGAGCCGCAAAGGCAAATTTGCCCCTGGTTGGTGAAGGATGACCGGACAGTACCATCAAGTGCGGCCCGGAAATCACAATCATCGAAAATGACATTGGGGTTTTTACCTCCCATCTCCAATGAGAGCTTTTTAAACATGGGGGCGGTGGCAGCAGCAATCTGGCGTCCTGTATGGGTGCCCCCGGTAAAACTGATTACGGGTATTTGCGGATGGGCTACCAGCATCTGGCCGGTTGGCTGACCTGGTCCGTGTACAATATTCAGCACCCCTGGTGGTAATCCGATTTCAATACAGATCCGGGATAGCAAGAAAGCCGACATGGGGGTTATTTCTGAAGGTTTTGCTACCACCGTATTGCCGGTAGCCAGTGCAGGTGCGATTTTCCAGCTCAATAGATACAAGGGAAGGTTCCAGGGTGATATGCAGCCAACAACCCCAATAGGATTTCTGTTGGTGTAATTCAGAATCCCGGCATTAGTATGGTGCGCCTGGCTGGCTGTATGCAGAATTGCAGTGGCAAAAAAACGGAAATTTGCCACCGCACGGGGAATATCCAGGTCCCTGGCCAGACTTAAGGGTTTACCGGTGTCCTTTGATTCGGCAATGGCCAGTTGTTCCTGATGCTGCTCCAGGGAATCGGCAATCTTCAACAGCCAGCCGGACCGCTTTTCGGGACTCAGGCATGACCAGGACCCGAACGCCAGTCCGGCAGCTTCCACCGCCAGGTCAATATCAACAGAGTCCGATACCGGTAATTTCGCATACATTTTACCGGTAGCAGGTTCAAAACTTTCCAAAAGATCGCCCGACTGTGAAGTGGTGAATTTGCCGTTAATATAGTTGCTAATGATCTCCATTTATTGAGGTTTTGTCAGGTAGATAAATATAAAGAATGTTCATTACAACAATAGTTGTATACAGGCTTGTTTAGGGTTTTTTGGTTATCTTTAATTATTTGAAATAATCCTCTTTATTCACTCGAAATCTTAATACTGTCATGCCTGTAAAACCACCTTTCAATTTGTCCCAATGGATTAGGGAGAATCGTCATTTACTGAAACCCCCGGTGGGAAATAAGAACTTATATACCGAGTCAGGGGACTACATCGTCATGATCGTAGCAGGCCCCAATGCCCGTAAGGATTATCACTACAATGAAACCGAGGAATTGTATTATCAGGTAGAAGGTGATATTACTGTATACGTCCAGGAAGATGGCAGAAAGGTTGAAATCCCCATAAAGGAAGGGGAAATGTTCCTGCTTCCGGCAAAGGTGCCCCATTCACCGGTCAGACCGGCAGGCAGTATAGGTTTGGTTATCGAGCGTAAACGTGAACCGCATCACCAGGATGGACTGATGTGGTTTTCAGATGCCGCAAATGCTAAACTCTACGAGGAGTATTTTCATCTCACCAACATCGAAAAAGACTTTTTACCGGTTTTCAGGAAGTTCTATGGTGATGAAAAATTGAGGACCTGCCCGGTAACCGGTGAAGTTATGGAAGTAGACCCCAGATATGTCTGATCGATGTCAAAGACTTTCAGAGTAGACATTCACACCCATATACTACCGGAAAAATTCCCGGACCTGCACAAACGTTACGGATACGGTGGGTTTATCCGCCTTGAGCACTATAAGCCTTGTTGTGCCCACATAATGCTGGATAATAAATTTTTCAGGGAAGTCCAGGACAATTGCTGGGACCCTATGCGCAGAATTGAAGAATGCGATCAGCATCATGTGGATGTGCAGGTGCTCTCCACCGTCCCCATCATGTTTAGTTACTGGGCAAAACCTAAACATACACACGACCTTTCCCAGTTGCTTAATGATCATATTGCACAGGTAGTTGAAGATTATCCTGACAGGTTCATTGGACTGGGCACATTGCCCATGCAGGCTCCCAAACTGGCAGTAAAGGAATTGGAAAGATGTATCCGTGATATCGGTCTCAGGGGTATTCAAATAGGCACTCATATCAATGACTGGAATTTGAATTCTACCCACCTGTTTCCGGTGTACGAGGCTGCCGAATCCCTGGGTGCCGCGGTTTTCGTACATCCCTGGGACATGATGGGTCAGGAGCAAATGACCAGGTACTGGCTGCCCTGGTTGGTGGGTATGCCAGCTGAGACCAGCAGGGCCATTTGCAGCATGATCTTTGGCGGAATATTTGAGAAGTTTCCTAAGCTCAGGGTTGCATTTGCCCATGGAGGCGGGTCATTTCCGGCCACCATAGGCCGGATTGAACATGGCTTCCGGGTCAGACCTGACCTGTGTGCCGTTGACAATCCCATTAACCCCAGGGAATATCTGAACAGGTTTTATGTGGACTCGCTGGTACATGACCAAAGTAATCTCAAGTTTCTTATTGACCTGCTGGGAGTGGACCAGGTAGCACTCGGTACTGATTATCCTTTTCCCCTGGGGGAAGCTCAGCCAGGATCATTGATTGAATCCATGAAAATAAGCCCGCAGGACAAGGCCAAGCTATTGGGCCGCAATGCCATGGACTGGCTGGGAATAAAAACAGGAACATTTGTGAAATGACCATTTATACTTCCTTTTTAACCACACCCATAGGTCTGTTAAAAATTACCAGTTCGAAGAAAGAGATATTGGAAATTTTGTTTTCTGATACATTCACCAAGACCTCTGAGGACAGCCTGCCAGACATACATCTCAATTGTATTTCACAACTAAACCGATACTTTTCAGGAAAGTTGAGCGATTTTGCACTGGCCCTGAAACCAAAGGGCACCGGCTTTCAACAAAAAGTTTGGCAAGCCCTCAGGGAAATACCCCATGGCCGCACTATCTCATATCAGGATCTGGCCGATAGACTGGGTGACCCCAAAGCCACCCGGGCAGTAGCCGCAGCTAACGGAAAAAATAAAATCGCCATAATAATTCCCTGCCACCGGGTTATCGGATCGGATGGTACCCTGGTTGGTTATGCAGGAGGTTTACACAAAAAAGAGTGGCTGCTACAGCACGAAGGGGCTATACCTCAATTGAAAATGTTTACCGGGGCATGAACTTCGAAGCATCGGAAACATGTGCACTGGAACTGGACCGCAATGATCCGTTGAGGCAGTTCAGGGACCGGTTTTTAATCCCTGAAAAAAATGGAAAGGAAGTACTGTATTTTTGCGGTAACTCACTGGGTCTGCAGCCTGGATCTGTGGCAGAATCAATTGGAATTGAGCTCCATGACTGGCACCATCTGGGTGTTGAAGGCCATTTTCAGGCCCGCAATCGGTGGTTTGATTACCATAAATTTCTAAAGCCAACCCTGGTTGAGCTTACAGGAGCCAAAGACAGGAATGAGGTTACTCCCATGGGGAGCCTTACCTCCAACCTGCACCTGATGCTGGCTTCTTTTTATCGACCCAATAATGGACGTTACCAGGTAATCATGGAATCAGGAGCCTTTTCCAGCGACCGCTATGCGGTAGAGACCCAGTGCCGTTTTCACGGGCTGGAACCGGAAGAAGCCATAATCGAACTACACCCGCAAAAGGGAGCCCACACATTGCAGACTTCCGAAATCCTGAGGTGTATCGAGGAGAACAGGGACCAGCTGGCAATAGTACTGTTGAGCGGTGTTCAATACTATTCCGGGCAGTTTTTTGATATTGAAACCATTACCCGGGCAGGTCATGAGGCAGGTGCCTATGTGGGATGGGACCTGGCACATGCCATTGGAAATGTTCCATTATCACTGCAC
>Ga0268386_10002286_pt1 | contig 13562 bp, 8 predicted proteins | sample RVTome_15_FD_200260 | JGI IMG/M metagenome (GOLD analysis project Ga0268386, IMG submission 200260) | Soil microbial communities from uranium-contaminated site in the Upper Colorado River Basin, Wyoming, United States - RVT150D86... ...
CGATGTGAATATCGCTGGCGCGCCGTTTTGCTGCATCGGCGAGGATGGCGTTGACGAGGGTGACCACCGGCGCTTCCATGGTGGCCTGCTGCAATTCTTGAATATTGACGTCATCCGACTCGTGGATGACTTCCATGTCGGCGTCGCCAAACTTTTTGAGCACATCGTCATAACTGACACCGCCAAAACGATGCTCCAAAGTCTTCTTGATGGACGATGGCGACGCCGCAACAACCCTAACGCCGTAGCCGGTAATGAACTTGACTTCATTGATCGCCACCAGGTCGGTGGGATCCGCCATGGCCACGGTAAGGTTGGAACCGAGAAGCTTTACCGGAATGATTTGATGCTTCTGAACCAGGTGGGCGGGCACTAAGGTGAAAACCGAGTCTTCGATTTCGGCCGGATTCAGTTCGATCTTCTCGATGCCGAACTGGTCGGCGAGGAATTCTGTTAAGGCGTCCTCAGTGGTAAAACCGAGCTTAACCAATTCCTTGGTGACGCTTGACCCATTCTCTCGTTCCTTGTCCTGTGCTTGGGTCAGTTGTTCGCGGCTGACAATGCCGCCGCGAACCAAAAGCTCTGCGATGCGCGGTTCCATGCACAATTAGCAATCGGGCGGAACCAAATTTTCTTAAGAAATAACAAGGCTGTCATCGGAATCAGTTGGCGGCATCGCGACTTCCAACCGGACGCCATATCCAAATGCCTGAATAATCAGGAATCTTTACCCAAGGCGGCCTGGGCCGCAGCCAATTTAGCAATGGGCACGCGATAGGGCGAGCAACTCACGTAGTTCAGGCCGATTCTATGACAAAAACGAACGGATTTGGGGTCGCCTCCATGTTCGCCGCAAATCCCAATTTCTAGACCTTTATGGGCTTTTCGACCCTTACTGACCGCAATTCGCATCAGCGCACCAACGCCATCTTGATCGATGCTGACGAACGGATCCTGGGGCAATAGACCTTCCATAACATAGCTAGGGAGGAACTTGCCTGCATCGTCGCGTGACAACCCCAAGCAAGTCTGGGTCAGATCGTTGGTGCCGAAAGAGAAAAACATGGCGTCCTGGGCGATTTCATCAGCCACGAAGCAGGCCCGCGGCAGCTCGATCATCGTACCGACGAGATAGCGGACCTTAACGCCGTAAGATCTCATGGTTGCTTGCGCCGTTTGGTCGACGATTTTCTTCTGCGCGCTAAGCTCTTCGCGCGACCCCACCAGCGGAATCATTACCTCGGGAAATGGATTCTTACCCTCGCGACGCAGCTCGCAGGCGGCTTCGAAGATCGCCCGCACCTGCATTTCGGTAATCTCGGGATATGAAATTCCGAGCCGGCAACCCCGGTGTCCGAGCATCGGATTGAACTCCTGCAGCACTTTGACCTTGTCTCGAAGCTTTTGCACCGGCATATTCATTACATGAGCCAGCTCCACAATCTCCTCCTCGCGGGCGGGCAAAAACTCGTGAAGCGGTGGGTCGAGGGTCCGGATCGTTACCGGCAGACCGCCCATAATCTCCAAAATTTCCCTAAAGTCCTGTTTCTGCATAGGCAAGAGCTTCGCCAGCGCGCGCCTGCGCCCGGCTTCGTCGTCGGCCAGAATCATTTCGCGCACCGCCTGAATGCGATCGCCCTGGAAAAACATGTGCTCAGTGCGGCACAAACCGATGCCCTCAGCGCCGAATGCCTTCGCCACAACCGCTTGGTCGGGCTGGTCGGTATTCGTGCGCACGCCCAATTTGCGGGTTTCATCGGCCCATTTCATAAGCTTGGAGAATTGCCGGTAGACTCGGGAGCTTTTCACCTCCCCCGCATTGCCAAGCAGCACCTGCAACACCTCCGAAGGCAAGGTGCGAATTTCCCCCTGGATGACCTCGCCGGTGCTGCCGTCCAGCGACAGCCAATCTCCTTCCTTGAGCATGGTCTCGCCAACTTCCATTGTGCGCGCCGCGTAATCGATGTTCAGCGCCTCGCAGCCGGCCACGCAGACTTTTCCCATTTGGCGCGCCACCAGCGCCGCGTGCGAGGTCATTCCCCCGCGGGCGGTTAGAATCCCCTCCGCGGCTTCCATGCCGCGAATATCGTCAGGGCTTGTCTCGATACGACAGAGCAAGACGCGCTCGCCATTTTTCTTCCAAGCCACCGCGTCTTCGGCGTGAAACACGACGCGCCCTGTAGCGGCACCGGGTCCCGCCGGTAGGCCTCGCGCTAGAATGCGTCCTTCCTTGGCCACCTGTTCTTTATCGCGACTGTCGAAAATGGGCCGCAGCAGTTGATTGAGATGATCCGCTTCGATGCGCAGTAGAGCTTCGTTCTTGCTGATGATTTTTTCTTCAACCATATCGATGGCAATACGCACTGCGGCGAATCCGGTGCGTTTACCGGCCCTGGTTTGAAGCATCCAGAGTTTATTGTCCTCGATGGTAAACTCGATGTCCTGCATCTCTTGGTAATGGCTTTCGAGTACCTTGCAGACCCTCTTGAGTTCCATGTATGGCCGCGGCATCACGGATTCGAGCTCGGCGATGGGTCTCGGCGTTCGGATTCCGGCGACTACATCTTCCCCCTGCGCGTTGACGAGAAACTCGCCGTAGAACTGCTTCTCGCCGGTAGCAGGATTGCGCGTGAAGGCCACCCCCGTGGCACACTTTTCCCCGAGATTGCCGAAAACCATTGCCTGCACGTTGACCGCCGTTCCCCAGGAATGGGGAATCTGGTAGAGCTGCCGATAGGCGATGGCTCGGTCGTTGTTCCAGGAGCCAAACACCGCGCCAATGGCGCCCCAGAGTTGATCAAAAGGGTCCTCGGGAAAATCTTTTCCAGAGCGGTTTCTTACCTCGGCTTTAAACTCACCCACCAGTTCTTTGAGGTCTCCTGCGTCGAGTTCAGTATCGAGACGCACGCCGCGGCTCTTTTTCTTCCGTTCGAGGATGGTTTCCAAGGGATCAGACTCGGTTTTATCCCGAGGCCTGAGCCCCAAGACTACGTCGGCGTACATCTGCACAAAGCGCCGGTAAGTATCATAGGCAAAGCGCACATTTTGCGAGCGCTCAATTAAGCCCTGGACGGTGCGGTCATTGAGACCCAGATTGAGCACCGTGTCCATCATTCCGGGCATCGACTCTCGCGCCCCGGAGCGCACGGAAACTAACAGGGGTGCGTCGTAGTCGCCGAAGCGGCGCCCCAGAAGCTTCTCCATTCTGGCGAGCGAGTCCATCAGATATTTTTCCATGCCTTTGGGATAGCGACGGTCATGAGCATAAAAATAGGCACAAACATCCGTGGTTATCGTAAAGCCGGGCGGCACAGGCGCACCGATGCGAGTCATTTCATGCAGACCCGCGCCTTTGCCGCCAAGGAGTTCACGCATTTTCCCATTTCCCTCGGCTTTGCCGCCGCCAAAAAAATAAATGTCCCTCTTTTTGCTCTGCATGATCTGCGATCCTTCGGTAAAATTTTCTGGTCGGAAGCGGCCCGCATCCGCGACCGGATAACCTCATCGCTTGCCTATACGGCGACGAACCTAGCGAGGAAAGGAGCCGATTTGATCTCGCGTTCTATGTGGAATTGTAGATAACGTTGAATGATAAGCCGAGTCTCCTTAAGCGCCGCCGCCGGTAGCGACCGGCCACCCAACCCGTGATATTGCTCTTCTCGTTTTTCCTCTTGCAGCATTTTCAATGCCTCCAGGGCTTCCGTTTCAAGCGGCAAAATCTCTTTCTTCGATCGTCCGCAAGCCCCGCAAAGGATTCCCCCTTCCGCCGGACTGAAATGCCAACCTGCTCCGCGATGCTCGCCGTGGGTAACGGCGCAGTTCTTGCAGCGATCCAGCACGGGCTGATAACCCGCCAATCGCAGCAGCTTCAACTCGAATGAAATAAGAAACTCAAGTGGCGCGGCGCCGTCGCTCTCCAAAAAAAGCAGCCCACTTTTCAAATGCTTGAAAACCAAAGCGCTTTCATCTCTTTCGCCGGTGAGACCATCGGTGATCTCAACCAGATAGGACGCCAAGGTAATTCTCTCCAGACTAGTGGTCAGTTGTTTATATGCAAATGCCAGATCAGCGCCCAAAATAAAAACCAAGCCGCCGTGGGGACGGTCTTGAAAGCGGAGATTGACGAGGGAAAAAGGCTCGAGGGAATTAGCGAAGCGTTTGCGTGAGCGCTTGGCTCCCTTCGCAATGCCGGTGACCTTGCCGTAGCCTTCCGTGAGCAGACACACGATCTTATCTGACTCTCCGTACGGCCAGCTACGCAGAACAACCGCAGGTGTAGTAAAGGTGGGACGCATCGGAAGCTTAGCAGTGGGGAGCGTAACATTTTTTGCCAATTCGGACAAGTAATTAAAATCCCAACGGTTTTTTTAAATTTGCAACTTGACAAAGGGAGACGCCGTGATTACTTTTTCTACAATTCTTTAGGCGGAGATAGCGCCACATTATGAGCCACGAGACGAGAAATATTTCAGAATCAGCCGATACCACCGCCACTAATGAAACTGATTCGGTTGAGAACGCGGCGCCAAGCGCCGAGCCAAAATCCGAAATCGAGCTCCTTCGCGAGCAGCTCAAGGCCAAGGAAGAAGAAGCGAGGAACAACTATGACCGCTTCCTACGCCAAACCGCCGATCTCGAGAATTTCAAAAAAAGGTTGATGCGGGAAAAGGAAGACGCCAGCCGCTTTGCCAACGAAGCACTGGTCAAGGAACTGCTGCCCGTCGTTGACAATCTCGAGCGCGCCGTCTCACATACCAAGGGTGGTAACGAAGGATCTCTCGTTGAAGGCGTGGAAATGATCTTGAAAGGGCTATTAGACGCTCTCGGTAAGCACGGCGTCGTGCAAATTTCCGCCGTCGGGCAGCCTTTTGACCCGCAATTGCATGAAGCCATGGCTCAAGTGGAGAGCGCCGCTCGCGAGCCCAACACGGTTCTGGAAGAACATCAAAAGGGCTACTTGCTGAAGGACAGGCTTCTTAGGCCGTCTCTGGTGACAGTAGTTAAGGCCCTAAAATCTAACGAGAAAAAAAACCTCGACGGCCCGGTTGAAAACGGTCCGGCCGATGATTAAATAACGTTTTGCTGCGGCGGCAAATTTGCCCGCGGCGTCTTGAGGAGTCAAACAAATGGCAAAGGTGATTGGCATTGATTTAGGGACAACCAATTCATGTGTCGCCATAATGGAGGCGGGAGACCCGAATGTCTTGGCCAATTCCGAGGGGAGCCGCACGACTCCCTCGGTGGTTGCGTTTACGGATAGCGGCGAGAGGCTCGTCGGACAAATTGCACGGCGCCAAGCGATCACCAATCCTGAAAACACTATTTTTGCGGTGAAGCGGCTTATCGGCAGGCGCCATGACGACCCGATGGTGCAAAAGGCCATCAAAGTCTTGCCCTATAAGGTAGTGCGCAACGACAGCGGCGACGCCTGGGTGGAAATTCGCGGCAAACAGTATAGCCCGGCTGAAATCTCGGCTTTCATTTTGCAAAAAATGAAGCAGACGGCGGAGGATTATCTCGGTGAAAAAGTCACCGACGCGGTAATCACCGTGCCGGCGTACTTTAACGACAGCCAGCGGCAAGCAACCAAGGACGCCGGCCGCATTGCTGGCTTGAACGTCCTGCGCATCATTAACGAACCCACTGCCGCATCGCTGGCCTATGGCCTCGATAAGAAGAAAGACGAAAAGATCGCGGTCTTCGACCTCGGCGGGGGAACCTTCGATATCTCGATCCTGGAACTGGGTGACGGGGTTTTCGAAGTCAAGGCGACCAACGGCGACACCTTCTTGGGCGGAGAAGACTTCGATCAGAGAATTATCGACTATCTGGCCGACGAATTCAAAAAGGACCAGGGTATCGACCTGCGTAAAGATCGCATGGCGCTCCAGCGTCTCAAGGAAGCCGCGGAAAAAGCCAAGTGCGAACTCTCATCGTCGATGGAGACCGACATCAATCTCCCCTTCATCACTGCGGATCAGCAGGGGCCGAAACATCTTAACATAAAGCTGACCCGGTCAAAGCTCGAGGCTCTTTGCGGCGACTTGATCGACCGCACCGAGGGGCCATGCCGCCAGGCTTTGAAAGACGCGGGGTATTCGGCCAGCGATATCCATGAAGTCATACTCGTCGGCGGCATGACACGTATGCCGGCAGTTCAGGAGCGGGTGAAGAAGATTTTTGGCAAGGAACCGCACAGAGGTGTGAATCCCGACGAAGTCGTGGCCGTAGGCGCGGCCATACAGGGCGCCGTCCTCACCGGCGAAGTGAAGGATGTTCTACTCCTCGATGTCACCCCGCTGTCCCTCGGGATCGAAACCCTGGGCGGCGTTTTCACCAAGCTCATCGACCGTAATACAACGATCCCGACGAAGAAGAGCCAGGTGTTTTCCACGGCGGCAGATAATCAAACGGCCGTTTCCATCCGGGTTTTCCAGGGGGAGCGGGAGATGGCGGCGAATAACAAGCTGCTCGGGCAATTCGATTTGGTGGGAATTCCCGTGGCCCCCCGCGGCGTGCCGCAGATCGAGGTAACCTTCGATATCGACGCCAACGGTATCGTACACGTCGGCGCCAAGGACCTTGGCACGGGCAAAGAACAGTCCATTCGCATCACGGCTTCAAGCGGCCTCAGCGAAGAGGAAATCAAGCAGATGGTCAAAGATGCCGAGGCCCACGCTGCGGAAGACAAAAAGCGCAAGGAGACCGTGGAGGCCCGGAACCATTTGGACTCGCTGGTTTATTCCACCGAAAAATCGCTTAAGGAATACGCTGGCGACTTGGACAGCGGCGTCAAGGAGACCATCGAAGCGGCGCTCAAAAGCGCCAAGGAAGCGTTGGAAGGCGAAGACGCCGAAGCAATGCGAAGAGCGGCGGAACAGTTGAGCCAATCATCGCACAAGCTGGCAGAAGCAATGTACGCCAAGGCTTCGCAGCAGCAGGCCGGGGAGCAACAAGAAAAACCATCACAGGACGGTCAAGCGGCTGACAGCGGTAAAAAGAAGGATGACGTTGTAGACGCCGACTTTACCGAGGTAAAGGACTGAGACGCGACAGACCCCCGCGACTATGGCTGAAGCAGGCCCCTGCTCCAAATGGCGATTTGGAGCGGGGCTTTCTTGTTTGCACTCCCTATCAGGAACTAGAGGCTAGTCATCATTGAGCGCCAAGACGGATTACTACGAGTTGCTCGGGGTTTCCCGCAGCGCCAGCGAAGACGAGATAAAGAAAGCATACCGAAAACTCGCTCTGCAATGTCATCCCGATCGCAACCCGGGCGATAAACAGGCAGAGGAAAAGTTCAAGGATGTTTCGGAAGCCTATCAAATTCTCTCGGAACCCGAAAAGCGCGCCAAATACGATCAGTATGGCCACGCGGCCTTTGGCGATGGCGGCCCGTTTGGCGGCGGCTTCGATTTCACCGCCGGATTTGAAGACGTGTTCGGCGATATTTTCGGCGAGTTCTTCGGCGCGGGCTCCCGGCGCGGGCGCGGCCGCGGCGACGATCTTCGCTACAATCTTACTCTGAAATTCGAGGAAGCGGTTTTCGGCACCGAGAAAAAGATAAAGATCCCCCGCCACGGCCCTTGCGACTCATGTCACGGAAGCGGCGCCAAGGCGGGCACGGCGCCGCAGTCTTGCCCGACATGCCGAGGCCGCGGTCAGGTGAGTTTTCAACAGGGGTTCTTCAGCGTATCTCGCACCTGCAGTCAATGCCGCGGCCAGGGAACGGTCATCAAAGAACCCTGCGCAAATTGCAACGGCTCGGGTCGGTTGCGCAAGTTGCACACTCTCAGTATCAAAATACCTGCCGGCGTTGATACCGGTTCGCGGCTGAAACTTAGAGGCGAAGGCGAAAGCGGGCCCGCCGGCGGCGCCCCGGGAGATCTGTACGTTGTCATTGAAGTCGAGCCCCATCCGATCTTCATGCGCGATAATCTCGACATCCTGTGCGACGTGCCGATCAGTATCGCTCAGGCAGCCCTGGGAGCGGAAATCGATGTGCCAACGCTAAGCGGCAAAGTAAAAATGAAAATCCCGCCCGGCACGCAGTCCGGCAGAGTTTTTCGCATGAAGGGTAAAGGGATAGGCGATGTTCAAGGCTACCATCAAGGCGATCAGCATGTCCGCATTAACGTAGAAACTCCGACCCATCTGACGGCGCGCCAGAAGGAACTCTTGAAAGAATTTGCCGCGGCCGGCGGTGAGGATATAAATCCCATGGCCAAAAGCTTTCTTGATAAAATGAGAAATCTATTCGGTTAGTTCAGCGCTCGCCAGCGAATCAATGCGCCGTCTTCCGTGCGTCCTTGGGAGCGCGGTCTGCGTCAAGTCATTCTCCACCCCCGTCTGAGCCCGGAATTTTAAAACGTCCACGCCTTAGGCCGGCCTTTACTGGGGCCTTTCCATCGTGCAGGCGGAGAGCCGCCATGCTTCTTAAATACCGGGAAAAAACCGAAATTCAATGTTTTTTTGTTGACCTGCCGTGCCGGTGTGGTTAACCTGTGTCTATGAGCGATGTAGAATGGAAAATCGATGACGCGGAAAACAAGGGTTCCCATGTCGAGATCCCTGACCTTTTGCCGCTCTTGCCGATTCGCGATATTGTCATTTACCCCTACATGATGCTGCCGCTCTTCGTCGGTCGCGACGTATCGATTCGCGCCGTAGAAGAAGCGCTGTCACGGGACCGCTTGATCTTTCTCGTCTCGCAGAAAAACTCCGCGGAAGAGAACCCTGCGCCCGAGGCTATTCACAGGGTCGGAACCATCGCTTCGATTATGCGCATGATCAAGCTCGCCGACGGGCGGGTAAAGATTCTCGTCCAAGGCCTTGCCAAGGGAGAAGTTGCGGGGTTCGTGCGCGAGCGGCCATTCTTCGAGGTGAATATTCGCAAGGTCGTCGAGCCGGCGCTCACCGAAGTATCCATCGAGGTCGAGGCCTTGATGCGCACCGCCAAGGAAAAGATCGAACAGATTTTGAATCTCAAAAACTTGCCGCCGGAAATCGTGATGGTCACCGACAACATCAGCGATCCGGGCGTGTTGGCGGACCTCGTGGCGTCGAATCTCCGGCTAAAAATAGAGGAAAGCCAGGCGATTCTGGAAATCTTCGATCCCATTCAGCGACTCAGAAAGGTCAATGAACTCTTGAGCCGGGAGCTTGAACTTTCCACCATGCAGGCGCGCATTCAGAACCAGGCGAAGGAGGAGATGACCAAGACCCAGCGGGACTATTTTTTGCGCGAGCAGATGAAGCAAATTCAGCAGGAGCTGGGCGAAGGGGACGAGCGCGCGGAGGAAATCAGCGAGCTCAAAAAACAAATTGAAAAAGCCAAAATGCCCGTAGAAGTCAAAGGGGAAGCGGAAAAACAACTGCGCCGACTCGAGCAGATGCATCCGGAATCCTCCGAAGCGTCGCTGGTGCGGACCTATCTGGACTGGCTCGTGGAATTGCCCTGGAGCAAGAGCACCAAGGACAATCTGAACATCCAGAAAGCCAAGCAGGTTCTTGACGAGGATCATTACAACCTGGAAAAAATCAAGGAACGCATACTGGAATATCTCGCGGTCAACAAACTGCGCAGGAAGATCAAGGGACCCATCCTCTGCTTTGTCGGGCCTCCCGGCGTCGGCAAGACCTCCTTAGGCCGCTCCATCGCGCGCTCGCTCAACCGTAACTTCGTCCGCGTTTCCCTGGGCGGGGTGCGCGACGAGGCCGAGATTCGCGGCCACCGGCGCACCTACGTCGGCGCGCTGCCAGGCCGCATCATCCAGGGCATTAAGCAGGCCGGCTTCAATAATCCCGTCTTCATGCTCGACGAACTCGATAAAATGGGCGCAGACTTCCGCGGCGATCCGTCGGCGGCGCTGCTTGAGGTGCTCGATCCCGAGCAAAACCACGCTTTCAGTGATCATTACCTGAATCTACCGTTCGATCTGTCGAACGTGCTTTTTATTTGTACGGCGAACTTATTGGACCCGATCCCGGCGGCTTTGGCGGACCGCATGGAGGTCTTACAGCTCTCGGGTTACACCAACGAAGAAAAATTGGAAATAGCGCGCAAGTATCTCGTGCCAAGGCAGTTGGAAGACAACGGAATCTCCACGAAACTTCTGGAGATTTCCGACGACGCCTTGCTGCGCATCATCGGCGAATACACGAAAGAAGCCGGTTTGCGCAATCTCGAACGGGAGATCGCCTCGATTTTCCGCAAGGTGGCGCGGAAGGTCGCGGAGGGCAAAACCGACTCAACGCGTATCACGCGGGCAAACGTTCAATCCTATCTCGGCGCGCCGAAGTTCCTTCCCGAAAGCGAACAGGAACACCACGAAATCGGCGTCGCCACCGGGTTGGCTTGGACGAGCGCCGGAGGAGAGATCCTCTACGTCGAAGCATCGTTGTCGAAAGGACGCGGAAATCTGACGCTGACCGGTCAATTGGGCGATGTCATGAAGGAATCCGCCCAGGCGGCGGTAAGTTATGCGCGCGCCCACGCGCGCACCTTGGGCATCGAGGCGGACTTCTACCAAAAACTCGATATCCATATCCACGTTCCGGCGGGAGCGATTCCAAAAGATGGACCGTCAGCGGGAATCACCATGGCGACCGGGCTTATCTCCGCTTTGACGCGGCGGCCGGTGAGCCGCGACGTCGCGATGACCGGAGAGATAACGCTCCGCGGGCGGGTCCTGCCCATCGGCGGTTTGAAAGAAAAATCCCTGGCGGCAATGCGGGCCGGCATTCAGACGATCATCATTCCCGAACGCAACGAAAAGGACCTCGATGAAATTCCTAAGCCGCTACGCCGCAAGCTCCGCTGGGTTATCGCCAAAAACATGTCAGAGGTTCTCAAGGTCGCTCTGCTGAATAGCGGGACGAAGAGTGTTAAAACTCGTTCCACGGAGAACCGGGGAAAGGCCCTGAAACCCGGCGGCGGCAAACCGCCATTGCGTACCAAGCGGCCGCTGCACAAGCAGCACCGTGAAAGGGCCATCCCGATCAGGCCATAGCTGTTCAGTCGCCAGCCGAATCATTCACCGACCTCGTTGGAGCCGCTTCCGATCGGGCAACGCGAATTTATGAAGCTCAGCCAGCTCGGCGAATTCGACCTGATCGACAAAATCCGCCGCGCTGCCCCCAAAGACCGCAATGTGCGGCTCGGCATCGGCGACGACGCCGCCTGGGTTACGAGTCCTTCAGCGTCAATCCTAGTGACGGCGGACTTGCTTCTTGAAGGCGTGCATTTCAATCTCAAGTGGACGTCGCTCTTCGATCTCGGCTACAAATCCCTTGCCGTTAATCTTAGCGACACCGCCGCCATGGGCGGCGTGCCCGCCTATGCGGTTGTATCGCTCGGTATCCCCGCCCATTTTCGCGTCGAACAGATTGACGAATTTTATCGCGGCATGAACCGTCTTGCCCGCAGCTCCCGTGTATCCCTTGTGGGCGGCGACACCAGCGCGGCGAAATCGCTGCTTATTTCAGTAGCTCTTTTGGGTCATGCACCCCATCGTCCGATCGCCCGACACGGCGCCAAGATCGGCGATGACATCTATGTCACTGGAACCCTGGGTGACGCGGCGTTGGCGTTGAAGCTGCTAAAAAGTAATTCACCGGCGCTCCGTCATCCTGCCGCCGCCTTTCTTCTCAAGCGGCACCATCGTCCGATGGCTCGCTGCCGCGCCGGCTTGCTCCTGGCGCGTCAAAAATTGGCCGCAGCGATGATAGATGTCAGCGATGGATTGCTTCAGGATCTGGGCCATTTATGCAGCGCCAGCCGCATCGGCGCGGTCCTGTGGGAGGAGAACTTGCCACTTTCTCGCGCCTACCATATGCTCGCAGGCAAAGACGGCAGCCGTTGGGCCTTGTCTGGCGGCGAAGATTACGAACTGCTGTTTTGTGCCCGGCCCGCCCGGCGCGCGGCGATACAAGCCGTAGCCAGACGAGCCGGCGTGCCCATCACCCGAATCGGCTCGTGCGTGGCTAAGGAGCAAGGCATTACGATTCTTGACGCAATCGGCGAAACCGTCAGGCCGCCGGCGCGGGGCCATGACCACTTTGGCGGACCGATTGTCGGGCGATCGAAATAATCGCCGCAATGGACGAAACGACATGGATGCCCTGCGCCTGACCGAATTGCTCGAGAAGGTCCGTAACGGCAAGCTTTTGGTGCCGCAAGCTGTGGCGCGCCTGCGCCACCTGCCGTTTGAAGATCTCGGATTCGCCAAGGTAGACCACCATCGGGCCGTGCGCCAGGGCTTTCCCGAAGTGATCCTAGGTGAAGGCAAGGAGCCCAAACAAATCGCGGCCGTCGTGCGCGCTATGCAACGAAAACGATGCAATATACTTGTAACCCGTCTCAGCGCGGATAAGATGGCGCGCCTGAAAAATTCGGTGCGCGGCCTCAAGTACCATGCCGGCGCGCGGGCCGCTACATGGACGGCGCGGCCGATACCGATAGTAGGCAAGGGCGTGGTGTTGGCGGTTTGCGCCGGCACATCGGATATTCCCGTTGCAGAAGAGGCGGCCGTTACGGCCATGATGATGGGTAACCGGGTGGAACGCCTCTTCGATGTCGGAGTCGCGGGTATTCACCGGCTCCTGGACAACCGGCCAAGACTGGACGCGGCCTCGGTACTCATTGTTGTCGCGGGAATGGAGGGGGCTTTGCCGAGCGTCGTAGCAGGTTTGATCAATAAGCCCGTCATTGCCGTGCCGACCAGCATCGGCTATGGCGCCAGTTTCAACGGCATCGCGGCACTCTTGGCCATGCTCAACTCCTGCGCGGCGGGCGTCACGGTTGTCAACATTGATAATGGTTTCGGCGCGGGGTTTGCGGCGAGCCTGATAAACCGGCTATAACGTGGCGCATGCAGTGTTATCACTGCGGCAGAGAGGTCCGGCAAACGATTCACTGGCAAAAAGCTTACAAGGTGGACTATTATCTGCTTCACACGGGCCCCACGGAATGGGCATACTTTGTAAATCCCAGATTCGATGCTCCCCCCATTCGGTACCGCAAATTGATTGAGCCGACGGATATCATCACCTGCGTTGACTGTTATGCTCTCCCGGCAATTAGGCGCCGCCTGGATGACGATTTCAGCGGACGGCGGCCGCTGTTTGAAGAAAACGAATACAATCCAGCGAACTAAACTCCGAGGCAGATGCCGATGGATAAGCAAAAGAACTACCGTATCACCCCCCGCCAGTCGGAACTGGCGGTGCGGATCGTGGGCAAATCTCAAGCGAATCTTTTCGTAAACGCCGCTGTCGCGCTGTTTGACGTCTTAACTGAGAGCGATAAAATTGAAGCGAGGGAACGCATGCAATTGGAGGTGGAGGGCAGTGATCGCGATGACCTTTTGGTTAACTGGCTGCGCGAGCTGCTTTACCTCTATCAGGGCAGCGCCTATTTGCTGAGCGAGTTCAACATCCGCGAGGTCAAAGACACCGTCGTGAAAGCCGAAGTGGGCGGCGAAAAACTCGATCCGGACCGACACGAGGTCAAACAGGAGATCACCGCGGTGGCCTATCACAAGGGCCATATGCAAAAAACC
>Ga0268386_10002287_pt1 | contig 13558 bp, 12 predicted proteins | sample RVTome_15_FD_200260 | JGI IMG/M metagenome (GOLD analysis project Ga0268386, IMG submission 200260) | Soil microbial communities from uranium-contaminated site in the Upper Colorado River Basin, Wyoming, United States - RVT150D86... ...
TCGGCCAGTCCTTGACCTAAGTACGCGAGGTCAATAGGATGGCCTCGAGGTCCTAGGCCATCACGCGCGACTGGCCACCATCGGCGGGGCTGCCACGATCGGTGCAACCGACCCAATCGATGCGACAGAGCAATCGGCGCGACCGGGCCCGATTGGCGAAGCCACCGTCGGAGACGAACAGCGTACCATGACCGCCGCCGGACTATCGATCCTCCCTGGTACGGTCGAGTTCCTCAGCCTCGGAGCGCTCGGCCGCGCCGGTCGCATGCACGGGTTCGAGATACTGCGTTGGATCGAGGAACGCTCGGAGGGTGATCTCCTCGTCGAGGAAGGAGCCCTCTACCCCGCCCTGCACAGGCTCGAGAAACGCGGGTGGATACGCGGCGAGTGGGGCGTCTCGGAGAAGGGGCGTCGCGCCAAGTACTACGAGGTCACCGCTCGGGGCCGAGCCGGGCTCGACGACGCCCGCACCCAGTGGCAGCGATACGTGACCGCGGTCGCCAAGGTCGTCCCGGGAAGGAGCACCGCGTGACCCCGACCATGACCCGCTCATGACCCGACGCCGGCGACCGCCGAAGCGACGCGCTTCGCCCCTGGATCGACGCGACGAGCACGACGAGGAGATCCGCCACCACATCGCGGAGAAGGTGGACTTCCTCGTCTCACGCGGCTGGGAGCCCGACGCGGCTCGGGAGGAAGCGATGCGTCAGTTCGGAGACGCCGAGCGCATACGGAGCGAAATGATGGCCGTGCGGCGGGACCGCCGCGACGGAGCCGCCAACCTGCTTCCGTCACTTGTAGCGGATCTCCGGTACGCGTTGCGGGGCGTGCGGGCCAATCCCGCGTTCGTGGGCGCTATCGTGGCGACGCTGGCGCTCGGTATCGGCGCGGCGGGCGCGATCTTCGCAGTGGTCGACGCGCTCCTCCTTCGTCCGATGCCCTACAGGGACGCCGAGCGGTGGGTGGAGGTGCTCGAGGGGAGAGGCGACGGCCAGCTCGATCTCGCGGTCAGCGCGGAGCGGATTCCCCCGCTAGGCGTCGCCACCGAGGGAGCCCTCGACGGCTGGGTCGCGTTCGTCTCGGAGACACTGGTTCGGACAGACGGCCCACAGGCCGAAGCGCTCTCGGTCGTGGCGGTGACGCCCGGTGCGGACACGCTCCTCGGGATCCCCCTGATCCTGGGTCGCGCCTTCACCGCTGAGGAGGCGCGGCCGGGCGCGCCTCCCGTCGCCATTCTCACCCACGAGTACTGGAAGCGGACGGGCGCTGACCCCCAGGTGGTCGGTCGGACGCTCCGCCTGGAGTCCGGGACGGTCGACGTCGTCGGCGTGGTGGGCCGCGGGATCAGGTTCCCGTACTACGGGCCAGCACGGGACCTGTGGATCCCGCTTCGGGGCGACTACTCGTATGCGGACTCGCCCCCGCTGGGGGCGGTCGAGGGGCTCCTGGCGCACCTCGCGTCCGGCGTCGACCTCGAGCGCGCCCAGGAGCGGGCACGGGCGGGAGCCGCGGCCATTCAGGAGCTGAACCCTCCGGAGCAGCCCTGGCGAGTCGGGCTGGAACCGATGGGGCACTATCGGGCCAACGCCGACGACCGGCGCGCGCTCTGGACCTTGGTCGCCACGGTCGGGGTGCTCTTCGTGATCGCTCTGGTGAATGGGGTCAACCTCGTCCTCGTGAGGGCGATGACCAGGGGACGGGAGATCGCGGTCCGGCTCGCCATCGGGGCGTCGAGGCTCCGCCTCCTCCGCCAACTCCTCGTGGAAGGCCTGGTTCTCGGGGTGCTGGGCGGAGCGGCGGCCGTCGGCCTCGCGTGGCTCGCCGTGTCGGCCATTCGCGACATCCTCCCGTCAGCGGTCGTGTACTTCAGCCCTCACGCGTTCAGGGTGGAGTCGCGTACGCTCTGGTTCGCGTTCTCGTCGTCGCTCCTCGTCGGCGCCCTCTTCGGAGTTCTACCCTGGCTCCAGACGCTGCCCTCGCGCGGGCCCGGCGCGCTGGCCGGACGAGCGAGAGGTGACGACTCGACCGTCGGAAGGCGGATCCGCCACGGCCTGGTCGTGACGCAGGTGGCCCTTTCGATGACCCTCCTCGGGGCTGCCGGCCTGCTGGTCCACAGCTTCGCGCGACTCCTTGCGGTGGACCCGGGGTTCGAGCACGAGCGGATCGCTCTCGCGACGATCGGGCCGTCGCGCATCCGATATCCGGACGGCGCCGCGAGAGCCGAGATGGTGCGCCGGCTTGAGGCGGCCCTCGAGGCGCATCCCGCGATCGAGGCCGTCACCGTGAGCAGCGGCACCGGCTTCAGCGCCGGCGCCGCGATCGAGGCCGAGGGCGTTCCGATCCTGGAGCGTCAGCCTGAGCGCGTACCCCGGCAAGCGGTCTCCGAGGACTTCTTCCAGACGATGGGCGTCGAGATCGTCGAGGGCCGCGCGTTCGGCCCAGGCGATGGCGATACCGACAACGCCATGGTCGACGCCGACCTCGCGCGCTTTCTCTGGCCCGGCCGATCGCCCCTCGGACTCCGCTTCCGGATCGGTGAGAGCGGACAGTGGTGGACCGTGGTCGGTGTCTTCGGCGAGCTCGCGCTCATGGGGCGGGACGAGCGCGACTGGCCGTACCAGTATCTGACTCCCATGAGCCCCGATCGTGTCAGCTCGTACGTCGAGATCGCGATGAGGACCTCGGGCCCCCCGAGCGCCCTTCTCCCGATCTTCCGTGAGACCCTCCGTACGATCGATGCTGAGCAGTGGATCTGGCGCCTCCGAACCGCATCGGACGCGCTGGCGGAGGAGGAGGACGATCGACGCTTCGTCGTGACCCTCATGGGTCTGCTTGCCACCATCGCGCTCGCGCTCGCGGCGGTCGGACTGTACGGGGTGCTCAACTACTCGGTGAGCCGACGCTCGAGAGAGCTCGGAATCCGGATGGCGCTGGGCGCGGATCGCGCGCGCGTGCGCGGATTCGTCCTCGCGGAGGGGCTCGTCGTGACGTGCGTCGGGATCGCGCTCGGCCTGGCCGGATTCTACCTCGCCGCGCGTCTGGTCGAGCAGATGCTGTACGAGGTCGAACCCGGCGATCCCGTCACCGCACTCAGCGTCACCGTCGTGCTCCTGGCCGTCGCCACGGTGGCCACGTTGCTGCCCGCCATACGCGCGACCCGGGTCGATCCCGTCGAGGTGTTGCGCGCGGACTGACCCGCTCCGCGGCCACCTGACCGCAGTTTCCACCCGGGTGATATTGACGCAGAATAGCACCCTGGTAAAATTGTCGGCTCGCTTCACGCCACGCCGAAGGAGCGCCGCCATGGACGACATCCCCATCCCCGCGCACACCGCCTTCCTCGGTTCCCGCCACCTCGCGTCGGGCCGCCCCGAGGACGTCGCGCGCGCCGCCAAGCGGGTCTTGGACGACGGCGCCACCGATGCGATTCTCATCTTCGACGACACCACGGGTCGGCGGCTCGATCTCGATCTGGCCGGTCCCTGGGACCATGTCGTCGCCCGCCTGGAGGCGCTCCGTTTGCTGTGGCCCTCCGAACCCCCGGCAGCGGCCCCTCGCCCGCGCGCGCGGGGCCGCCCAAAGCTGGGGGTGGTCTCGAAGGAGGTCACGTTGCTGCCTCGCCATTGGGCATGGCTGGGGACGCAGCGCGGCGGGGCCTCGGCGACGCTGCGCAGGCTCGTCGAGGAGGCGCGTAAGAAGCACGAGGGGCGGGACCACGTGCGGCGTGCGCAGGACGCCGCGTACCGATTCATGACCGCGATGGTCGGCGACGAGCCGGGCTTCGAAGAGGCGTTGCGCGCCCTGTACGCGGGCAACGAGGACCGCTTCCGTGCGGAGTCGGAAGGCTGGCCGCCGGATCTCAGGGACCACAGCCGAAGGCTGGCGGGCGAAGCGTTCCCGCGAACGAGCGAAGACGACGGAACCATCGATGAAAGACCTCACTGAAGGGCCGATCCCCGGCCACCTCGTCGCCATGGCCGTCCCGATCGCGATCGGAATGGTCTTCCAGACACTGTACTACCTGGTCGACCTCTACTTCGTCGCTCAGCTCGGCGACGCGGCGCTCGCCGGCCTCGGCACCGCGGGCAACGTGCAGTTCCTCGTCATGGCGATCACGCAGATCCTGGGCGTCGGCACGATGGCGCTCATCGCCCAGGCGAGCGGACGCAAGGATCGCGACGACGCGAACCTCATCTTCAACCAGAGCCTGGTGCTCGCCGGGCTGTGCGCCGCGGTGACCCTGGTCGGAGGCTACGCGCTCTCCGGCTGGTACATGGGCACGCTCGGGGCGGATGCGGCGACGGTGCGTGCCGGCACGACCTATCTGTACTTCTTCCTGCCGGGACTCGCGTTGCAGTTCGCGATGATCTCGATGGGCTCGGCGCTGCGCGGCACCGGGATCGTGAATCCTACGATCGTAGTGCAGGTGGCGACCGTGGTCCTGAACGCGATCCTCTCCCCGATCATGATCGCGGGATGGGGTACGGGCCGTCCGCTCGGAGTTGCGGGGGCGGGCATCTCGACGACGATCTCGGTGGCGGTCGGCGTGCTGATGATGATGTACTACTTCGTCGGACTCGAGCGCTACGTGGTCTTCGACGTGACCCGCATCCGGCCGCGTCTCGCGGCGTGGAAGCGGATACTCGCGATCGGGCTCCCCCCCGGCGGCGAGTTCGCGCTGATCTTCGTCTACATGGGCGTCGTGTACTGGGCGATCCGGGGCTTCGGGCCGGAGGCGCAGGCCGGCTTCGGCGTGGGCTCGCGCGTCATGCAGGCGATCTTCCTCCCGGCGATGGCGATCGCCTTCGCGACCGCCCCGGTCGCGGGACAGAACGTGGGGGCGCGCCGGCCGGACCGCGTGCGGGAGACCTTCCGCACCGCAGTGATGACGTTGAGCGGAATCATGCTCGGACTGACGCTGCTGTGTCAGTGGCGACCCGACATCCTGATCGCGTTCTTCTCCGACGACCCCGGAGTCGTCGAGGTCGGCGCCGAGTATCTCCGGATCACGTCATGGAACTTCGTCGGCACGGGAATCGTGTTCACGTGCTCGGGCATGTTCCAGGCGTTGGGCAACACTGTCCCGTCCCTGCTGGCGAGCGCCAGCCGGCTCGTGACCTTCGCGATCCCGGCGGTGTGGCTCTCGGGCCAGCCGTGGTTCGAGCTCCGCCACCTGTGGCTCACCTCGGTCGTCACCGTCGCGCTGCAGGCGGCCGCGGCCTGGTGGATGCTCTCGATGGAGCTCCGGGCGAAGCTCGCCTACGAAACGGAGGCGGTGCCGGTGGCGTCGGACTGACGGCCACCGGCCCCAGCGGCTCCTACCGTCCCTGCACCACCGTGTTGCGGAGGACGCCGATGCCCTCGATCTCGACCTCGTAGGTATCCCCCGGCGCCAGGGCGCGGGTCGACCCCATGGTGCCCGTCCAGATCAGATCACCCGGGTACAGCGTGAAGTACCGGGAGATGTAGCTGAGCATGTGATCCAGGCTGAAGATCAGGTCCGCCGTGTTCTCGCCCTGGACCCGCTCGCCGTTGTGCCGACCCTCGATGTCCAGGTTTCCGTAGTCGAGCCCGGTCACCAGGTGCGGTCCGACCGCGTTGAACGTCCGGCTCCCTTTGGCCCGGCTCCACTGGATGTCGTCGCGCTGCCACGACCGCTCGCTGACGTCGTTGCCGGCCGAGACGCCGAAGACGTACTCGTGAGCGTCCTCCGGCGAGACATTCGTCGCCTCGCGGCCGACCACGAGCACCATCTCGGCCTCGTAGTGAAGGTTCTGCGAGTCCGGTGGCCGTACGATGCTCTCCTCGTGCCCGATGATTGAGGACGGCGGCACGAGGAAGAGCCCGGGGTACTCGGCCGGCTCGCCGGAGATGTGGCTCCGGAAGTTGAAGGCGGTCATGAAGATCTGTGTCGGATCGACAGGCGCCTTCATCGCGACCGCCGAGCTCGGCACCGTCTGCCCGGTCCGAGACCCGCCCAGGTAGGGGGCGTCGGAGAGCTGGTGGATCGTCTGCCCGACGAGCTCGCCCCACGACAGGGTTCCGCCCTGCTCGTAGCGGACGAAGCGTTGGACCTCCTGCGCCTCGGCCGTGCTCGCCACGACACCCGCGACGACCATGCACGAGGCCGCCAACCGCATTGCACGCTTCACACGCACCTCCAGAAGTGTTTGGCACCCGCGGGACACGCCCCCGGCGCGAACCGAAAAGCGTGATCGACCGTCCTTCCAGCCCAGCGGGGGACAAGTAACGGCTCGGACGGCCCGACCACAATGCGGCCTGACCCTCCGGACCGACCTTTCCGGTAATCCGGATGACGCGCTCGAGCGTCCCTCCGGATGTCATCCGCCGGAGCCGAATACAAATCCAAGGAAGGAAGACGATACGATGACGAAGCTCAGCCGAGCCGCGCTGGTCGCCAGCGTGATCCTCCTCGCTGCGGCGCCGGCGGGGCGCGCCCAGACTCACGGCCCCCAGTCCTCTACCCCCGAGGCCACCGAGCTCCGGGTGGTCAATAACCACGGCTACCGCGTCGGAGTCGTCCTCGTGGACGCGGACGGCAAGCACCATACAGTCGGTCGCGTCGGCAACGGCGACGTCCGGATCTTCGCCCTCGCCGGCCGCTTCGCGGACCGAGGCTCGTTCCGCGTGAAGGTCTTCACCGACGAGCCCGTCTGGTCGGCCGGCAGCACCGACGAGGCGATCCGCAGCCAGGACCTCCGGCCACGGTCCGGCGAGGCGGTCACCGTATGGGTCGAGCCCGACCTCACGCGGTCGCGCATCACGCTGGGTCGCTGACGAGGCCGCCTCGGTCCGCCCGCTTTCGAGCGGGTCGCGAACGGGCGTATTCGGCGCCATCGAGGGGCCGCCCCCACCTCGCGTGGGGGCGGCCCTGAGCCGAGTCCCGTCCCACGCAAGACGCGTCGCGAAGAAAAGCCGTGATCTAAGTCGAACAATTACATATATTTAGATGTTCGCATACGACAGCCTGACGGCTGGAGCGCCGACGACTCGGCGCCCAAATCGCTTCTTCAGTCGACGTCGAAGGCGCCCTCCACGCCCCCCGTCGGCTGTCAGCACCAGGATGGCACCCGTGACTCAAGTGATTCTCGAAGCACCGATCCGAACCGAGCTCCCCACCGACGGCGACCTCGTCCGACACGCGAAGAGGCCCGAATGGGGCATGGCGATCCTCGCCTGGGAACGTGATGGTACGCGCGCATATCAGTTCGAGGACGGTCAGCTCCGGAAGATCCGAAAGGGCTTCTACAAGCTGATCGAGCCCGTGGCGGAGCTCGAGGGGCCGGAGGACGCGGTCCGCACCAGCCTGAAGCGGGCACTCGACGTCGGCGGCGCCGACACCACGCGCGCGGTACAGGCGAGGGTCTGCGCGTTCGACGAGCAGATCGCACTGTTCACGAGTTTGTATCCGAAGGGCTTCGAGGATCCAGAGTGGATCTCCGATCACCGCGGTGAACCCGACGGGGCGGCCCTGAAGCGTCACCGGGAGCCGACCTTGGAGGACGCTCGCACGGCGCTATCCGCCGAGCGGTGCGCGGCGCTGATCGCCGAAGGACGGCAGGACGTGCTCGCCGAGTCGATCATCGATCTCCTCGCGGGGACCGATCTCATCCCCGTCTCCCACGTGAATACGCTCCGCGGCCTGGATGACGAGAAGAAGCGCGCGTACGCCGAGTCGGTCGCCAATCTCCTGCACGGCGAGGAGCACTTCGACGAGCGCCTCGGCAATTATCTACGCAACCTGTCCAGCCTGGTCGGTGAACGGCCGTCCTGGCGAATCGCCACGGCGTTGCCGGCGCTGATCCACCCGCAGGAGCACGTGAGCGTGCGGCGCTCTGCGTTCGCGCGTCAGGCCGGCTCGATCGCGCCCACGGCGCGGTACAGCCCGAAGGCCCAGGTGGACTCGTACAAGAACTTCCGTCGGGTGGCGTTCGGCGTGAAGACCCGGCTCACGGCCGCCGGGCACGAACCGCGCGACATGCTCGACGTGCACGACTTCGTGTGGACCACGCTGCGCACATCGGCGCTGGAACAGCTCGGCGCGAAGGCGTAGCTCCTCGGGCGCAAGCCCCGCACCGCGCGTCGTCTCCGCGCCGACCGAAACGAGCCCGGGGGGTCGCCGCCCCCCGGGCTCCACTTCGTGGATCCCCGGTCACCCGGGGCCGGCTCGGGTCTAGTTGACCGCGGCCGAAATGCCGAACAGCACGCGGAGCTGGTTGAACGCCTCCCGGCCGTCGTCTGCGTTCTCGAGCCAACGGAGAAAACCGGCTTCGAGTCGGTAGGAAACCGGCCCGCCGGCGATCGCCTTCTTCAGGCCCGCCGCGGCACCCAGCCCGAACTGCGAGCTGCTGTTGGACGTCGTACCGTTGTCGCTACCCACACGCGTCACGGCCGCCTCGCCGCGGACATACCCGCCGCCCGTGCCGAACGAGAAATTGGCGCCCGGAACGAAGGTGATCTGATTCACCGAGTTGTCACCGGAACTGAAATAGTCGAAACCCAGAAGCGCTTCGATGCTGAGCGCGTTCCCGGCGGGAACTCCGACGCGGGCGTACCCGGTCGGGATCGAGAACGCGGTCTCGCTTTCGCCGACCTCGAACCCGGTGTTCAACGACATCCCGGCGTCGAGGCCGATCTCGAGCTGCCCGTGGGCAGCCACCGGAACCAGCAGCAGCCCCATGGCAAACAGCATGGAACGTTTCATTCTCCCCCCTCGTTAGACAAACATACGTTTATGAGCATCCCTCTACGCTCATACAGAACGGTTTGTGTCGCCACCGTTTTCTTTCGAGGGGACGAGCGAGAGATCCCGCCGGCTCAGCCGCGTGGCGCGGCCGCGGCCGCCGGGGTGCAGAGGACGAGGAAGCCATAGACCCGCTCGCCCGGTCCGAGGTGGACCGCGTCGATCACGCTCAGCTCGGCCTCGGTGTTCAGCGCCGATGAGGAGTTGTAGAAGTTGAACAGGCAGTCGGCGCGGTCGCGGCGGAACCGAAGCGAGGCCTCGTTCGGTGCGTCGCGCGGGTCGGGCGTGCGCACCCATCCCGCGTCGCGGACGCCGGCGTAGAAGTCACGGGCGACCACGGCGTCCGTGAGTCGGGTCGCGCCCGCCGCGGTCACGCGGCACCCCGGCACCATCGCGCGCGTGCGCCAGTCGTCGATCGTGTCGGGCTCGGTGACCGCCACCATGCCGGTCACGTCCTCGACGTGGCGCTCTGCCTCGCGGCACAGCTCCACCTCCTGCGCCCCACCCGGCCGTGGACCCACCAGGATCGCTCCGATGAGGGCGGGAAGCACGTGGCTGGTCCGGAGCGGAACGAGGGTGCGGATCCTCCTCACGAATGACTCCAGTTGGCCGGGGTGCTCGCCGAGTGTGCTCCCGCGGCGATCGGCGTGTTTGGTCGACACCGACGATACCCCGGCGGCGCTCCACGTTTCCCCAGCGCTCCGGCCCTTATGCTCCCGCTTCGGGGCGCTTGGTAACTCGCCGCCCAGAGCGCGATTGGAACCCAACAGCAACTGACGAGGATGTTCCGCCAATCGCGTCCGGCGCGCGCCATGCTGTATCCTGGGGTGGGGGGACATCAAACCCGCCTCAGGGCTCCGTTGTCCAGCTCGTAGAATCCGGGTCTCTCTCCGCGACGAGGGCGAGCAGTTCGTCAAACGCGGCGTCCAGCGAAACGGGAGCCTCGGGACACCCGGCGAGGTAAACCTGGAAGGGCGCGTCCCGGGAGGAGGCGTTCATGAGGACCACGTAGAGCCGCTCATACTGCTCATCCCGGCCCGCCGGGTCGGCGCGGCCCGTGAAGATCTTGAGGCGGAGATGCGCGTTGTTGAAAGTGGACTTCCGTCGATCTGTGGCGTCGCTCGCGGCCTCATGGTCCAGAATGAAGAAACCGGCGAGGACGGCATACGGGAACTTGCGATGCAGCGTGACGGCCTCGAAGAGCATGTCGCCACGTCGGTTCGTGAGCTCGCCGGCAAACACCTCGGCGACAGCCTGAGAAACGAGCTCGGAGTATCTTTTCTTTACCGATGCCTTTGCGTCGTCGGGGGGCTTGTCGCCAAGCTCAGCAAGGATCGCGGCAAGGCGCTCGTCAACCCGTGCCATTCGACCTAGTCGCCCGAGACGCTCGTCTACCGAACATGATCTCACGGGCCTCGCGGAGCTCGGCTATGCGCTCCGGAGCGAGTCCGAGTGCATCACTCAGGATCACCTGGTCCACGAGCTCGACGGCTCCGAGGAGATCACCGTCTCGAATAGCTTGGGAAACCGTGGCTCGCAGCGGTCTCAGGTTCGCGGCCACGCGTGCCAAGAGCGTGAAGGAAGGCAGCGGCAGGTTATCCGCTTCCCGCGGCTCCAACTTGAGCATCCCGCCACCGTAGGCACGACCGACGAGTTCCCCACCTAGCAGCGTCAGGCTGTTGACCGCCGCGAGGGGCAAGAGATCCATGCCCAGCTTCCGACGCCCGGGCCGAAGCCGCACGCCGTAGAGAGAGTTGAGATGGCACACGCCGGCGCGGTTGGTGACGAGCCGCGGGCGATCACGGTCCATGTAGGTGAGGAGGAGGTCGGCGACCGGTACCGTGGGAACCCGCCACCAGGGGGAGCGTACGCGGCACTTGTACGCCTTGTGAACGCCGGTCTTCTCACCCGCCCAGATGTACTCCAGCGCTTCGCGCGACGGTTTCGTCACATTCGGCATGAGGAGATAGCATGACCGGTCCTCGGCAAGCAGTGCCTCCCACGCGCCGTCCGTGAACGTCAGATCCCGTAGGTGTCGAGACCCCGGGGGTGAGATAGGAAGGAGCTCGTCCTTCGGGATTCGCAGCCGGAACACCGCCTCCCGATCCAGGGAGAAGTAGCGGTTCCTCCCTGTCACAGCGCCGAGGTACGTGTCTCCCCAGTCGACGAGGGTTTCAAACGCATCGGCACCGGTAAGGGCTCTATAGGTGTCGACCACCTCGGGGCGCAGGACGGCCGGCATCCACTTGTCGTCAGCACCGGGCGAGTATGCCACCCAGGCGGCCTTGTCCGCCCGTGGCAGGTCCTCGGCATCTCGTGCCAGATGGACCTCGAAGTGCCCGGCCGGCCCCTCCCCCTCCGCAAGCAGCAGCACTACTTCTTCTTGGACTCCGGGAAACACGAGATCCTCGAACATGACCAGCTTCACGGATCCGAAGCGTCGAAGTAAGAAACGCCGGACCTCCGCGGCATATTTCACGCTCAAGAGCTCGGCTGGAAGCACAAGGGCAAGCCGCCCGCCGTCCTTGAGGAACCGTGCGGCGTGGACGACGAAAGCCGCCCATGAGCTGGCAAGCCCATTGAGGCGCACCCCGTCTTCAAGGGCCGCCCGGAGGGCCTTCGACCGAGAGGCTCCGGAGAAGTCCTGATAGCGGATGTAGGGCGGGTTCCCGATCACCACGTCGTTCTCGGGTCGTGCCGGGACGTCGAAGAAGTCCGAAACCACCAAATCCGCCGCGAACCCCGAATCGCGCACCCGTGCCGAAGCGATGGCGGCTGAGGGGGCGTGCAACTCCACGCCGTGGAGCGTCTCCCCAGCGAAAAGGCCGGCGCCGAGGTCCCGAAGCCGTGAACCAGCGGCGAGCAGGAACTCCGCCTCCCCGCACGATGGCTCGAGCACGCGATCCTGCGGAGAGCGAACCGCCCACTCCGCGAGAAAGCGAGTTGAACTAAACCGCTACGCGGTGGGTGGTGATGCCGTCCAGGCGGGTCAGAGCTGGTAAGCTGAGGCGATGTAGGGCCGCGGTCGGTCCGCGGAGATGACGGCGTAGGTTGCGAGTTCCAACGCAACCCCGTCGAGGAGGGACCGATGAGCGAGCTACGGCAGCAGATGCTGGCGGACCTGCGGATCCGCAACTACGCGGAGCGAACGCAGGGGATCTACGTGCAACGGGTGGTGGAGGTCGCGCGCCACTTCGAGCGCTCCCCGGAGGATCTGACGAAGGAGGAGGTGCGTGACTACCTGAGAGAGCTGAAGGAAGGACGGCGGGTGTCGCGCTCGGCGTTCGCGCAGGTGATCTCGGCGCTGCGGTTCCTGTACACCGTGACGTTGGACCGGCCGGACATGGTGCCGCACCTGCCCTATCCCCGGCTGAAGCGGCGGCACCCGGTGGTTCTGAGCGCGGAGGAGGTCGTGCGGCTCCTGCGCGCGATCGGGAACCTGAAGCACCGTACGGTAGCGTTGGTGCTCTACGGGGCGGGGCTTCGGATCACCGAGGCGCTGGCGCTTGAGTTGAGGGACGTGGACAGCGCACGCATGGTCCTGACGGTGCGGCACGGCAAGGGCGACCGGGACCGACAGGTCACGCTGTCGAGCGTGCTCCTGGAAGCGCTCCGGGTGTATTGGCGCGCGTATCGTCCGTCGACCTGGCTGTTCCCGGGCCAGAAGGCGGACGAGCCGCTGGGCCCCTCGACGATCCAGCGCGCGGTGAAGGCCGCACGGTTGAAGGCGGGGATCGCCAAGCCGGCCAGTCCGCACACGCTGCGTCACAGCTACGCGACGCACCTGATGGAGGCGGGAACGGACCTGCGGGTGATCCAGACGCTCTTGGGTCACCGCTCACTCAGGACGACGGCGATCTACACGCACGTGGCGAGGGAGCGCTTGCGCGCGACGCCGAGTCCGCTCGACGCGCTAGGCCCGGAGCTGGTCATCCTCGAGTAGATGGGCGAGCGACCTCGACACGAGGTCGCGGAGGTCTTCCGGCGGTACCTCGAGGGTGGGCTCCCCCACCAGGCCGCCTCTGAGTGGAGCTGGGAGCAGCAAGCCGTCGTCGATCAGCTCCTCGCGTGCCGGACGGCACGGCTGGGTGGTCACGTCGACGAGTGCGACGCCTGCGGACACCGGAGGGTCTCGTACAACTCGTGTCGCAACCGCCACTGCCCGAAGTGCCAGGGCAGCGCGCAGGCGGGCTGGCTCGAAGCGCGCCAGGCCGAGGTGCTGCCCGTGCCCTACGCGCATGTGGTCTTCACCCTGCCGCAGGTGCTGGCGCCGCTCGCTCTCCAGAACCCCGGCGTCGTCTACGACCTCCTGCTGCGCACCGCAGCCCGGACGCTTCAAGAGATCGCCCACAACCCTCGTCACCTCGGCGCCCGCCTCGGGTTCTTCGCGATCCTACACACCTGGGGCCAGACGCTCGTCCACCATCCCCACGTGCACTGCGTGGTCCCGGCGGGCGGCCTGGCGGACGACGGACACACTTGGAGATCCTGCCGGCCTGGCTTCTTCCTGCCGGTACGCGTGCTCAGCCGCCTCTTCCGCGGCAAGTTCGTGGCAGAGCTCAAAGAAGCGTTCCGCGAAGGCAGGCTCGAGCTGCACGGCCGCCTCGCTCGCCACCGGAGCCTGGCCGCGTTCGAGCGCCTCCTGCACGACGCCTGCCGCACCGAGTGGGTCGTCTACGCCAAGCCGCCCTTTGACGGCCCCGAGCACGTGCTCGCCTACCTCGCGCGCTACACCCACCGCGTCGCGATCTCGAACCACCGGCTGCTTCACGTCGACGACCAGGCCGTCACCTT
>Ga0268386_10002288_pt1 | contig 13551 bp, 12 predicted proteins | sample RVTome_15_FD_200260 | JGI IMG/M metagenome (GOLD analysis project Ga0268386, IMG submission 200260) | Soil microbial communities from uranium-contaminated site in the Upper Colorado River Basin, Wyoming, United States - RVT150D86... ...
GGCGATCGGCTCGTCCTCCTCGTACATGAAGCGGAACTCGGAGGGCTGCTCGCAGGCGTCCGCCACGGCCTGGGCGAGCGCCGCGGTTCCCTCGCCGCCCTTCTCGAAGCCCTCGTTGGCCTCGGCCGCGAAGGCGCCGTGCTCGAGCGCGAGCGTGCGCACCAGCTCCACCTCCTCGTCGGAGTCGCCGGGGCGGCGGTTGACCGCGACCACGCACGGGAGGCCGAACTCGCGCACGATCTCGAGATGGCGGCGGAGGTTCTCGGCGCCGATCGATACGGCAGCGAGGGTGCGGGCGCGGTCCACGCGGGGGTCGTCCTCGACCCCCCCGTGGTGCTTCAGCGCGCGCACCGTGGCGACCAGAACGACCGCGCTCGGCCGCAGCCCGCCGACGCGGCAGACGATGTCGAGGAACTTCTCCATCCCCATGTCCGAGCCGAACCCGGACTCGGTGACCATGTACTCGCCCAGCTTCAGCCCGATCGTGTCGGCGATCAGCGAGTTGTTGCCGTGGGCGATGTTCGCGAACGGGCCGGCGTGCATCAGGCAGGCCTGGCCCTCGAGGGTCTGGATCAGGTTCGGCTTCAGCGCCTCCTTCAGCAGCACGGTCATCGCGCCGGCCGCGTTGAGATCCTCGGCGGTCACCGGCTTGGCGCCGTCGAACGAGTGGCCGACGGTGATCGCGCCGAGCCGGCGGCGGAGGTCGTGAACGTCGCGCGCGACGGCGAGGATCGCCATCACCTCGGAGGCGGCGGTGATGTCGAAGCCGGTCTCGCGCGGGTAGCCGTTCTGGCGGCCCCCGAGGCCGAGCGCGACCTGGCGCAGCGCGCGGTCGTTCATGTCCACGGCGCGCCGCCACGAGACGCGCAGCGCGTCGATCTTGTGCGGATTGCCGTGCAGGATCGAGGCGTCGAGGAGCGCGGCGAGGAGGTTGTTCGCGGCGCCAACCGCGTGCATGTCGCCGGTGAAGTGGAGGTTGAGCTCCTCCATCGGCACGACCTGGGCCAGGCCGCCCCCGGCGGCCCCGCCCTTGATCCCGAAGACCGGGCCGAGCGAGGGCTCGCGCAGACACAGCACCGGGGAGCGGCCGATCGTGCCGAGGCCCTGGGTGAGCGAAACCGCGGTCGTGGTCTTGCCCTCGCCGGCGCGGGTCGGCGTGATCCCGGTGACGCACACCACCTTGCCGTCGGGCTGGTCGCGGCGCGCGTCCAGCGAGGACAGCCGCACCTTCCCCATGTGGCGCCCGTAGGGGTCGACCTCGTCGGTGCCCAGTCCCACGCGCTCCGCGATCTCGTCGATCGGCGCGAGCGTCGCCTCCTGGGCGATCTCCAAGCTGCTCTTCACCTGTGCCTCCTCCTGTCCTTTGGTCAATGGCTGACCGCCGCGGCCGCAAGCTCGGACACGAGACGGTCGTCGTAGAAGCGCTCGAGCCGGAACGGCTCGATCAGATCCGGCGTGCGGCCGCTGTCCACCAGCTCCGCGAGCGTGGAGCCCACGATCGGCGCCGCCTTGAAGCCGTAGGTGCCCCATCCGGTCGAGATCAGGAAGCCCTCGAGCTCCGTCTCGCCGAGGATCGGGCTGTAGTCCGGGCTGAGATCGCACAGGCCGGCCCAGCTGCGGAGCATCCGTATGCGCTCCAGCTGCGGGAACAGCTCCAGCGTGTGCCGCGAGGCCTCCTGGAGGAAGTTGAGCGTTCCCCGTTGCCGGTAGGTGGTCCAGGGCTCGATCTCGGCGCCGATCAGCATCTCCCCGCGATCGGTCTGGCTGATGTAGAGGTGCATCTGCGACGAGACCACCACCACGTCGAGGAATGGCTTCAGCGGCTCGGTGACGAACGCCTGGAGGATGTGCGTGGTCACCGGCAGCGGCACCTCGGCGAGGTCGCACACCTGTGTGCTCCACCCGGCCGCGCAGCTCACCACGGTGCCCGCCCTGACGTCGCCGCGGGTGGTGCGCACGCCGGTGACGCGGCCGTTCGAGCGCTCGATTCCGGTCACCTCGGTGTAGGGATGGATCTCGGCGCCACCGCGGTCGGCCCCGCTCGCGAACCCCCACACGACCGCGTCGTGGCGGATCGTGCCCCCGGGCGGGTGGTACAGCGCCGCCTGGATCGGGTACACCGCGTCGTCGGAGACGCTCATCGCCGGCGCCAGCCGGCTGATCTCGTCCGGCCCGATCACCCGGCTGTCGATCCCGAGCAGCCCGTTGACCTCGGCGCGCTCCTCCATCACGAACACGGCGCGGTCGGAGTGCGCGAGCGTGAGGTGGCCCTGCTTCGCGAACAGGAGGTTGAAGTCGAGCTCGACCGAGAGCCGCTCGTACAGCCGCAGGCTCTGCTCGTAAAAGCGGGCGCCCTCGGGAGTGCGGTAGTTGGAGCGCAGGATCGCGGTGTTGCGACCCGCCGCCCCCGACCCGATGTAGCCCTTCTCGAGCACCGCGACGTTTCCGACGCCGCGCCGCGTCAGGTAGTAGGCGGTGGCGAGGCCGTGCGCCCCGCCGCCCACGATCACGACGTCGTAGGAGTCCCGCAGCTCCCCGCGCGGACGCCACTTGCGGCGAGGACGGAAGATCTCACGCACCCGCCGCCACCTCCTCGCGCGAGCGCGCGAGCGCGTCAGCGCCCGCGGCCATCCCGCCGAGCGGCTCCGCGGCATCCGTGACCTGGGCCCACATGTACTGGGCGTACGCGGAGCCGAACATGAGCACGTAGCGGTCGCCGTGCTCGCGCAGGACCATCGCGGGAATCCGGGCCACCGAGCCGGCCCGGAACGAGGCCTCGGGCGTGGTGGGTGGGCGCAGGTCGATCGCCGTGAGTCGCGCGAGCACGTCGCGAGCGCGCGGACCGACGAGCGCGAGCCCCGCGAGCGCGCAGGTGAGGTCGGTCACCGACACCGGCCGGCGGGTCGCCGCGTCGGCGAGCGCCTCGCGAAGGGTCGGCGCCCGCCCCGGCTCGCACACGGCAAGCAGCCGTCGGGCGGAGAACGGGCACCACCACACCTCGGGCCCACCCGCGGCCCGCCCGAACTCGATCTCCTCCGCGCCCGCGGCGGCGCCGACCGCGGCCACCTCGGAGGCAGGCCCCTGGAGCTCGAGCTTTCCGAGGCACGACACGTCGCCGACGCCGACCGCGGTGCGACAGGCCTCGAGCTCGCGCTCCACCGACCCGTACTCGGCAGCGACCCGCCAGCCGTCGCGCAGCTCGATCCGCCCGCCGGCTTCGCGCGCCTGCGGAAGGAGCACGCTCGCGGGCACCGGCTCGAACCCGAGCTCGGATGTGGCGCCGTCGGGCTCGAGGAACTCGAGGCTCACGAGCGCAACCTCTCGCCGTCGGGGTCGTAGAAGGGCTTCGTGGTCACTCTCGCGCCGACGCGCTCGCCGCGATCCGAGATCTCGATCGTGGCGCCGTCCTCGGCCCGTTCGCGCGGCACCCAGGCGAGGCCGATCGCGTGCCCGGCCGTGCGGCTGAAGCGGGCGCTGGTCACGCGCCCGAGGGGGCCGTCGCCGTCCGCCACCACCGCCGCCCCCTCGCGGGGCACGGCGCCGTTCGCGAGCTCGAAGCCCACCAGCTTGAGCGCGGGGGCGTGTCCGGAGAACTCCTCGAGCGCCCAGCGGCCGATGAAGTCCTGCTCCTTGTCGAGCTTCACGATCCACGGCATCGCGCTCGCGACGGGGTCGGACTCCGAGTCGGTGTCCTGGCCGACGAGGATGTGCATCTTGTGCAGCCGCAGCACGCGCTGCGGCTCGAGGCCGAACGCCCGGATCCCGTGATCGCGGCCGGCCTCCATGATCGAGTCCCACAGCTGCTCGCCGAACGCCACCGGGTAGTGGATCTCGTAGCCGAGCTCGCCGACGAAGCCGATCCGCAGCAAGAGGCTCGGCACGCCGGCGACGTGCGCGCGCTTGCCGTCCAGATAGGAGAAGGCCTCGTTCGAGCAGTCGAGCGTCGTCAGGTCGTCCATGATCTCCCGGGCGCGCGGCCCGGCCAGATTGACCGCGCACAGGGCCTGGGTGACGTCCGTGAGCGTCACCCGCAGATCGCCCCAGTCGGCGAGCCACCACGCGAACCACGCCTCCATCGCCTCTGCGCCGGTGGACGTCGTGGTTACGTAGAAGGAGTCCTCGTCCAGCCGGCAGATCGTTCCGTCGTCCATGATCCGCCCGGCGTCGCTCATCAGCACCCCGTAGCGAATTCGGCCCAGCTTGAGGTTCCCGTGGCGGTTGGGGTAGAGGCGGTCGAGGAACTCGCCGGCGTCGGGGCCGCTGACGATCAGCTTGCCGAGCGTCGATACGTCGATCAGCCCGGCGGACTCCTGGACGGCGCGCACCTCGGCCTCCGGGTCGCCGTAGTCGTAGGGCCGGCGCCAGTCTCCGGCCCACATGATGTTCCCGCCCAGCTCGCGCTGGCGGGCGTGGATCGCGGAGCGTTTCGCGGGCTCCAGCGGTCTCCCGGCCAGCGCCCCGAGCGGCACCGGGGACCACGGCGGACGGGCTGTCGTGGTCCCCACCGACGCGAGCTCCTCCCCCGTCTCGCTGGCGATCAGCCTCGCCGCCGGGAGCTGGCACATGCGCCCCTGGCAGGGGCCCATCGTCACCGTCAGGTAGCGCTTCGAGAGCTCGATCGAGTCATAGCCCTCCTCGACGCTGGTGCCCACGTCCTTCGCGGTGACGTCCTCGCACACGCAGGCAAAGCACTTGCCGCGCCCCGCGCCGGCGACCGGGGGCGGCTCCGCGACCGGCGGCCGCGCGCTCGCGAGCTCGTCCAGCCGGCGCCGCTCCCCCTCGGCGCTCTCGCGAGAGGAGGGGTCGTCGAAGCCGGCGGCGCGCGCGGCGTCGGCGCCGGCGAGGGCGCCCGACAGCTCGATCGCGTCCTCGCCGATGTGGCCGGCCAGCTCCCCGGCGGCGTGCAGCCCGTCCGGGACGTCGACCACGGCGAACGCCGCTGAGGCCGGGTCGTAGGCGGTGCGTCCCCCGGCCTGGAGGAGCAGTGAGCCGGCCGGGGCCGCGCCGCCCGACACGACCAGGAGGTCGCAGTCCACGCTGCGTTCCGTGCCCGCGGGGCGGCCGTCGCCGTCCACGCTCGCGAGCACGGCTCGTTGCACCGCCCGGCGCCCCTTCGCCTCGACCACGGTCGCCCCCCGAAGCACCTCGATGCCCAGCTCCTCGAGCTGGTCGGCTGGCGCACCGGGCGCCAAGCGCTGGTCGGCGACCGCGGCCACCTCGATGCCGCCCTCGTGAAGGGCGCGCGCGGCTTCCAGGCCCTCCTCGCCGGTCGTCGCCACCACGGCGCGGCGGCCCGGCGCGAGCGCGTACAGGGCGAGCAGCCGGCGCGCGCCGCGCGAGAGCATCACTCCGGGGAGGTCGTTGCCGGCGAACACAAGCGGCTGCTCGATCGTGCCGCTGGCGACGACGTGCTGGGCGGCGCGGACCTGGTGGAGCGTGTCGCGCTCCCAGATCGCGACGAGCCCGTCGAAGAATCCCATCGCGACGCCCGGCGAGATCAGCTCCACCCCCGCCTCCAGCGCGCGGGCGGCGAGCGCCCGCGCGCGCTCCGCGTTCCCCCGCTGGAGCAGATGGCCGCCCGGCTCGGGCCCCTCGTCCGCCAGCACGACGTCCGACCCTTGCTGCGCGGCGCGCGTCGCCGCCGCGAGCCCCGCCGGGCCGCCGCCTACCACGAGCACGTCCGCGTGGCGGCGCCGGTAGTCCGTGCGCCACTCACGCTCGGGGCGCGGGTCGGGGGCCCGCCCCAGCCCCGCGGCGCGGCGCAGCACGCGCTCGTACAGGGGCCACAGGCGCCGGGGGCGCTTGAACGTCTTGTAGTAGAAGCCCGGCGGCGTGAACGGCCCGCCGACCTTGTCGACCGCGCGCATGACATCGCGGTCGAGAGAAGGCGCCGCGTTCAGGTGGCGGACCTTCAGTCCCTGCCGAGCCGGCTCGGTGCATGCGCGCACGCCCGGATCGCCGTCCACGCTCACGAGACAATTCGGGCACTGCCCGGCGCAGCACAGGAGCCCGCGCGGTCGGTGGTACTTGAAGCTTCGCGAGAAGACGCGGCGCCCACCCGCGTAGAGCGCCGAGGCGATCGTGTCCCCCTCGAGGGCGCGCACCGGCTTCCCGTCGAACTCGAACGACAGCTCCCGAGCGCGGTCGATCCGCTCACCGGGCTGCTCCGGAAGCCGCATCACTCCGCGTCCCCCGGAAGCCACGTGCCCACCACCGCGTTGGTCCGCGTGTCGCGCTCGGCGAGGAACCAGGTGCGACAGCCGGCGCGGTGGTACCACCACTCCCGCTGCACGCCCGCGACGTTGCGGCGGAAGTAGTTGTAGGCGGCGAGCTCGCGCCGCTGCGGCCGCTGGCGCGGGCGCGGCACGACCTCACCCCCGTACTGGAAGTCGGTCACCTCGCGGTCGCCGCAATTCGGACAGGAAAGGACGAAGGACACCGGTCGGCCGCCATCCTAGACAAATTGGTACAGAGTGTCCACCGCCGGGCTCAGCGTTTCACGGAATCGCCCGCGGCGCTCGAGCCGAGTTCTGCGTTCGAGTAAGCCCGCCCTACGTGGCTTCGCCTGCAGTGAGGCGTATCCGCCGGAGATCCGTCCGTCAACACGCGAAGCATAGGAGGCGAGCAGGTAGCCGACTGCCGATCCGCAAGCCGGTCCGGCTATCTGATCTCACGCCGTCTCGCCCCCCCCGGCGTGAGAGCCTCAAGCCGTATGATCTGCCTCGGAGTGCCGGGAAGACTGGTCCGGCGAGTCGACGTCGAACCGTGAGACAGGTCTTTCCGCTTGATTTCGCCCCCCCCGCATCCTGATACAGCCCGCGTCGAGCCGCTGGGGGTGCAGCTGACGTGGCGGTAGCGGTCCTCACCTTCGTGATCGCCCTCGCGGTGATCGCCACCGAGCGCGTCCACCGGACCAAGGTGGCGCTGCTGGGCGCGGTGATCGTCGTCCTCTTCGTCGGTCAGTTCGACCAGGAGACCGCGATCGAGGCGGTCGACTTCAACACCATCGGCCTGCTTGCAGGGATGATGATCCTCGTCTACGTCACCCAGCAGACGGGCGTCTACGACTACATCGCGATCCGTGCCGGGCAGTTCTCGCGCGGTGACCCGTTCCGGATCGTGCTCAGCCTCGCCGGCACCACGGCAATCCTCTCGGCGTTTCTCGACAACCTGACCACGATCCTGTTGATCGTCCCGATCACCTTCCTGCTCGCTGACGCGCTCGACATCGACCCGCTGCCCCTGGTGATCATCGAGGTGATCGCCTCGAACATCGGCGGCACCGCGACCCTGATCGGGGACCCGCCGAACATCATCATCGCCGGCGCCACCGATCTCTCGTTCAACTCGTTCATCGTCAACCTGGCACCGATCGTCGTGGTCACGTTCGCGGTCGTCATCGGCCTGCTCTACCTCGTCTACCGTCGGCAGATCAACGTCGATCCACGGGATCGCGAGCGGGTCATGGAGCTGAACGCGCGCGCCTCGATCCGCGATTGGGACGAGCTGCGGCGGACGGTCCCGGTCCTGGTCCTGACCGTGCTCGCGTTCTTCGCCCACCAAGAGCTGCACATTGAGCCGGCGACCGTGGCGCTGACGGGCGCCGCGGTCTGCCTGCTGATCACGCGGCTGCCCCTGGAGCAGGCGCTGGCGAATATCGAGTGGCCGACCCTGTTCTTCTTCGTCGCCCTGTTCGTGATGGTCGGAGCGCTCGAGGCGACCGGCGCGATCGCCGACGTCGCCGACGCCGTCAAGGACCTCACCGGAGGCGAGCGAACGGCGGAGCTGCTCGGAATCGTATGGATCGGGGGCATCGGCTCGGCGTTGGTCGACAACATCCCGTTCACGACGGCGATGATCCCGGTGGTCTCCGAGCTGCAGGCGGGCTCCGACGACGACGCCTACTGGTGGGCGCTCTCGCTCGGCGCCTGCTTCGGCGGCAACGCGACGATCATCGCCGCAGCGGCGAACGTCGCCGCCGCCGGGCTCACCGACCGCGCCGGCCGGCCGATCGGGTTCGTCTCCTTCATGCGGATCGGGGTCCCGGTCACCCTGGTCTCGCTGCTGCTCGCCAGCGGCTACGTCGCGATCCGCTACGTTGCCCTCTAGATGATCGTAGTGGTGTAATTCGTCACCGATGCCCGATTCGATCGTCAAGGAGACGCTGCGCGAGATCGAGCCGCTTCACGCTGACGATTTGGTCGGCATCGCGGCCCCCCGGGTAGTCGAAACGGGGCTCCCGGCCCTGCCCGCGGTCGAGGACGACGGGCGGTTCGCCGGCATCTTCGGCGAGCGCGAGTTCATGGCGGCGCTGTTCCCCGGCTGGGTCGGGGAGCTCGCCTCCTCGGCAATGATCTCGCGCACGATCGACGATGCGATCGAGCGGCGCGAGAGCTGTCGCGAGGAGCCGATCCGCAAGTACCTGACCACCGACCACGTCCTGGTCGAAGACGATTACTCCGATACCCAGCTCGCCGAGCTCTTCCTCCACCACCGGGTGCTGATCATCCCGATCGCGACCGAGGGCCGGGTGCACGCCGTTGTGACCCGACACGACTTCTTTGAGGGCCTGGTCACCCGGCTTGCCGAGCGGGTTGATGGCTGACGCTGATCCTGATCGACGCTCGCCGACCGAAACCGCCGATGACGAGCAACTGACCGATCAACAGATCGGGCGCTTCGCCCTGATCGTCACCGGCGAAGACCGCCTATACGATGGCCGCGGCGATGATCCTCTTCATCCTCACCGGCGGCGCGCCCCCGATCCTCGTCCTGACGCTTGGAGTGATGTGCTACCTCACCGGCTACGAGCTGTGGAAGGAGAAGGAGCTCCCGTTCATGTGGAAGGCGTGGTGGGTCCTGTTCGTGCTCCTCGCGAACGTGGTGGGGTTCGGGATCTTCTGGATCTGGCTGGCGACAAGGCGCCGCCGCCACCGCCACGCGTAGCGGCACCCTGCGCCTCTACTCCCTCTCGCTCCGCACGCGGTGCAGCCGCGCGAGCTTCAGGGCCAGCTCCAGGGAGAGCAGGTCCTCGTTGCCGAGGTCGAGCCCCGCGACGCGCTCGATCCGCTCGAGCCGCTGCCGGACCGTGTTCGGATGCACGTACAGCGCGCGCGCGCTCGCCGTCACCCCGCCGCGGTCGGCGAGGAACTGCTCGAGCGTCTCGACCAGCCGGGCGCCGCGGCGGCGGTCGTAATCGATCAGCTCCTCCACCGATTGGCGGTAGCGATCGTGCGGCGCCTCGTCGAGCTCCAGGTGCACGAGATAGCGGTAGGCGCCGAGGTGCTCGTAGGAGACGGCACCCCCCTCGGCGACGAGCGAGCGGCCGATGCTCGCGGCATCGGCCGCCTCCCGCATCCGCCGGCGTGCGCTCGCGGCGCCGCGGTCGACGTCGCTCAACCCCACCACCAGCCCCTCCTCGCGGCCGAGCGGCTCGCATGCCGCCCGCAGCCGCTCGACCGCCGCCGTCTCCCCCGTCGGCAGCGGAGCGAGCACCCGGATGCGGTCGTGGCGGGAGTCGAAGAACGCCCGCGGATACAGCCGCCGCAGCCGCGTCTCGAGCCGCGCCGCCAGCTCCGGCCACGCCGGCGCCGCATCGCCTGCCCGCGGGGCGCGCTCGATGTGCAGGAAGAGGTGAGGCCTCGTGAGGTCGCAGCGCGCCTCACTCGCCTTCGCCTCCGCCGCCTCCACCGAGCCGGCGGCGAGCGCATCGAACATGTCCTTGACGATGTTCTCGGCGGTCAGCCGCTCGATCAGCTCCGCCTTCTTCAGCCCGACGGCGGTCTGATTGGCCACCGCCCCGAGCAGCTCCGCGTCCTCCTCGGTGAACTGCCTGTCGCGAGCGAGGCAGCAGAGCATCCCGAGCTGCTCGTCGCCCGCGACGAGCGGCGCGACGAGCAGCGCGTTCTCGTCCACGTCGGGCCACAGGGCGCGGGCCGCCTTGCGTCGCCCCGCCCCGCCACCGCCGGCACGGCGCATCACGTCGAGCACGAGGGCGACACCGGCGGGCCGCGGGCTCAACGCCGGCGTCCCCTCGGGATCGGATCCGGCGAGCGCGAGCTCGTCCGCCTCCATGTCGAGGCGGTAGATCTGGCATGCGTCGGCCCCGAGCAGCTCGCGGGCGCCGCGCGTGACCGCGTCGTAGAGGTCCTCTCGCAGGGTCACCGCGGCGAGCGCCTGGCTCAGCTGCGTCAGCGTCGTCAGCGCCTGCACCCGCGTGCGGGTTTCCTCGTAGAGCTGGGCGTTCTCGAGCGCGCCGGCAACCAGCGACGCCGTGTGGACGAGGAAGTTGAGCACGTCGTCGTCGAACTCGTGCGGCGCCTCGGTGTGCAGGACGACCACCCCGATCACGTCGCGGGCCTTGGCCAGGATCGGCACGGCGATCATCGACTGGAAGCGCTCCTCCTCCAGCTCGGGCACGTACTTCATCCGCGGGTCCGCCATCGCGTTCTCGCGGATGAACTCGGGAGTCTTCGTGCGGGCCACCGCGCCCGTTAGTCCCTCGTCCAGGCCAAGCGCGAGCTCGCCAACCAAGCGCGAATAGCGCGGCGAGGCCGCCCGCAGCACGAGCCGCTCCGCTTCGAGGAAGTAGATGAAGCAGGCGTGGCACCCGGTCGCGTCGGTCGCGATGTCCACGATCCCGCGCAGCACGCGATCGAGATCGAGCGACGAGGAGACGGTCTTGATGACCGCGTAGAGGGTCTCGTTCTCCTGCCGCGCGCGCCGAAAGGCGTCCTGCCCCTCGGCGACCGACTGCACTGTCACGCGAGCGCCTCCGTTCCTCTCTCCGCGGAACCTGCCGCGCCCAATGCTAGCCCGGGCGCCGGCAAGGCCTACGTGCGAATCCTACATTCGAACGGGCCAAAGTATGTGCGTAGCGCCTATTGCGTGGTCGCTGCCGATGCGGATACGTTGGCTTTCGCTTGAGCGTCGGCATCCGTCACACAGGCTGAGCACGGAGGGAGCGAGGGTGATCAACTTCGTCATTGCCCAGGTCGAGTCGTTGGAGGACGCCGCCAGCGCCGAGAGCCAGGTGCTCGACAGCGTGATCCTCGGAGAGCAGTTCTACTTCTTCACCGTCGCGCTGATGTGGCTCATCCACGTGGGCTTCATGAGCTACGAGACGGGCGTCGCGCGGCGCAAGAACGCGCTCGCGACGGCGATGAAGAACATCCTCACGATCGCGGTCGTCACGCCGAGCTTCTACTACTTCGGCTGGTGGATCTACAACTGCAACCAGCCCGGCCTCCCGATCGGCCCCAACAGCACCGACTTCACCAGCGCCGCGTGTCAGGGCGGGATCCCGTGGTCGGACCTCTTCGGGCCCAACCTGACGAACAACATCAACCTGATCTTCTTCCTCGCCTTCCTGCTGTTCTCGTGGACGACGGCGTCGATCATGTCCGGTGCCGTGATCGAACGCATCCGGCTGTCCGCCTACCTGCTGCTCGCGGTCATGCTCGGCTCGGCGGTGTGGATACTCGACGCCGCCTGGGGCTGGAGCGCCGGCGGCTGGCTGACGCTCCGCTTCGGGTTCCACGACGCGATCGCCTCGCTGGTCGTGCACGGCATCGCCGGCGCCTTCGCGCTCGGCGTGGTGTTCAACCTCGGGCCACGAATAGGGAAGTACACGCGCGAGGGGCTGACGCGAGTCTTCAAGCCGCACAACCTCCACATGACGCTGATGGGGCTGATGCTGCTGTTCACGGGCTTCTACGGCTTCTACGCCGCCTGCCTGGTGATCGCCTCGACGACGTTCCCGGGCTGGGCGAACATCTACCTCAGCCCCACCACCCTCGGCTCGATCGCGATGATCATCACGTTCGGGTTCGCGGGCGGCTTCACCGGCGGCTACTTCGCCAGCCGCGGCGACCCCTTCTGGACCATCTCCGGCGGCCTCGCCGGGGTGATCGGCGTGTCGGCGGGCGCCGACGTGTACGCGCCGACGCTCGGGTATCTGCTGGCCGCGGCCACCGCCGCGCTGACGGTATGGGCGGGGCAGTGGATCGAGGTGAGGATGCGCGTGGACGACGCGGTCGGGGCGATCGCCGTGCACGGCGTGGCCGGCTTCCTCGGCGTGCTGTGGGTCGGGGTCTTCGCGGCCGGTTATCCCACAGGGCTGAACAACGTCGACAGCTCGATCGGCGGGCAGCTGATGGGCATGGCGACGTTCCTGCCGCTCGGCTTCCTCTCGGGCTGGGGAGCGTCCCTCGTGCTGAAGAAGCTGGGCCTGCTGCGCGTGCCGCTGGAGGTTGAGCTCGACGGGCTCGACGTGGCGGAGTACGTGCCGGACCTGTACCTGCCCGAGATCGCGAAGGCGGACGAGATCCTCGTCGAGCCCGACGGAACGGAGGTCGGGGCGAGCCAGGTCCTTCCCGGCGAGGCGAGGGAGCTCGTGAGATAGTGCTCGGCGAGCGCGAAACGAGATCGAGAGCGACCCGGAAGGGGGCCGAATGCCTGCTGTGATCGACAGCTCTCCCGAGTGCGTCACGAACGAGGTGGGGACAGAGGATGCGCGGGTCGAGGACTCCGCCGACTTCGTCCTCCAGGCGAACTACGAGGATTGCGCCGGCTTCATGACGTTCGGCCCCGGGTCGGTCTACGGGGACGAGGGAACTGCGGCGGAGACGGCCTACTACATCCTCACGTGGCTCGGGATCGCGTTCATGGTCGCCGCGCTGATCGCCTGGGTCGTGTTCGAGCACAGGCACCTGATCGCTTACGCGGCGGGCCACATCCGTGGCGGCCGAGGAGGGACATCCGCATAATGAGCAGGCAACGCAACCGCCAGATCGAGTTCCCCCCCAACCAGTCTCACGTGAAGGCGTTCGAGTACGCGATGGTGGCGATCTCGATCATCTGCGTCGTGGTCGTCCTGGTGATCGTGCTGGGCACGGACATCGGGGACGGGTTCCGCCCGACCGTCTGAGCGGCGCGGGCGACACGGACACGTGACGTCCTTGGCGGACGCGGGCAGCCGGCTGGGCAGCCGGGCTGGGAAGGGGGACCGGCGACCGACGTGGCCGCGGTTTGGCGTGGTCGTCGCCGTGCTCCTGCTCGCGTTCTTCGTCGCCCGGAGCTGCCAGGACTCGCAGATCCGGATCACCAAGGAGCAGGCGATCGCTGCCGCCGAGCAGGAAGTCGAGTTCACGCCCGAGAACACGCAGATTCGGCTCCTCCGCCAGGGTCTCGACAGGCAGCCGTTCTGGTTCGTGTCGCTGTCGATCCCGAAGGGCAAGAGAGAGAACACGTTCTCGCGCCTCGCCCTGATCCGGATAGACGCGAACACCGGCCAGATCGCGGAGGTGAGGGAACAGGACGTCAGGAAAGAGAACGGCAAGGAACAGAGACAGCCTTGATTCGAATGGAGGGCAGATGACCGATGCGGAGGCGCCGCAGAGCGTCGACGACGTAAGGCGGGTGGTGAAGGAGCATGGGGTGGAGTTCTTCTTCGCGCAGTTCGTGGAGCTGAACGGGAAGCCGAACGCGAAGCTCGTCCCGGCGCATCACCTGGACGACCTTGTCAGCGACGGCGCCGGCTTCGCCGGCTTC
>Ga0268386_10002289_pt1 | contig 13547 bp, 8 predicted proteins | sample RVTome_15_FD_200260 | JGI IMG/M metagenome (GOLD analysis project Ga0268386, IMG submission 200260) | Soil microbial communities from uranium-contaminated site in the Upper Colorado River Basin, Wyoming, United States - RVT150D86... ...
TTTGGTCGCCAAGGCCAGGGTCGACGACGTGAACCACGAGACCGTTCTCGACTGGTGCAGTCGGGTCACGAGCCCGGTCCTGGTGATACACGGTGACGACGATCGGATCAGCCCGCTCTCTCGGGCTCGGCGCCTTGCTGAGGCCACGGGAGGAAGTCTCGTCACGGTGCAGGGCGGCGGCCATATCCCGTTGGCCCGTGACCCCGTGCTGGTGAACCTGCTCATAAAGGATTTCGCCGACCGGCTTCCCGGCCGTCAGAAGACGCCGGCATGAGAGCACGCGAGCCCGATATCGAAGGCTATGTCGACCACGATGGCGTGCCCGTCTATTACGAGGTGCATGGCACCGGGGAGCCCACCTTGATGCTCATCCCGGCGGCCCCGATCACCCATTCGAGGATGTGGAAGGCCCTGGTCCCCGATCTCGCCCGGCGCTATCGGATCATCACCATCGATGGGCGCGGCAACGGCCGTTCGGGACGCCCCACCCATCCCGAGTCCCATTCCCGAGCGGCCAACGTCGCCGACATCGTCGCGGTGCTTGATGCGACCGACACCGATCGGGCGGTGTTGGTGGCGCACTGTCACGCCAATGGGTGGGCGATCGAGGCGATCGCGGCGAATCCGGCTCGGGTGAGCGCTTTGGTGGCGATCGATCCAGGTATTCCCTATCTCGGAAAGCCACAGCCGCATTGGGTCGAGACCGGCCCTCACTGGGGGGAGATCATCGAGAACCCGAGCGGCTGGCAGCTGAACAACCGGCATGCCATCACGACCCAGCATCGCCGATGGGTCGAATTCTTCTTCGGTGAGCAGCTGATCGAGCCTCACTCCACCAAGCAGTACGAAGACGCCGTTTCCTGGGCGTTGGAGTCGACCGGCGAGATCCTTGCCGCCGGCGACGACGGATTCGAGATCGACTTTCCCGATCGGGAGGCCGTTGAAGAAGTCTGCCGCGATCTCCGGATCCCCACCCTTGTCATCCACGGCGATCTCGACGTATGCCAGCACGTCGAACGGGGCAAAGCATTTGCCGAGATCACCGGAGGCGAGCTCGTCGTCATCGAGGGGGCCGGTCACCTCGCCCTGGCCCGGGAGCCGGTGAAGGTCAATCGGGCGATCACAGAATTCATCGATCGAATCGAGGGAGCACCAATGAGACAGCAAAAGTGGACGCGCGGCCTCAGCCGGAGGAAGCGTGTCCTCTACGTCTCCTCACCAATAGGGCTGGGTCACGCCCGGCGCGACGTCGCCATCGCCAAGGAGCTGAGGAAGCTGCGTCCGGACCTGGAGATCGACTGGCTCGCCCAGGACCCGGTGACCCGGGTCCTCGAGGCCGAAGGGGAGACAATCCATCCCGCCAGCGAGTGGCTGGCCAGCGAATCGGCCCATTTCGCTTCCGAGGCGACCGGGCACGATCTGCATTGCTTCCAGGCGTTGCGCCGGATGGACGAGATCCTCGTCGCCAATTTCATGATCTTTCAGGAGGTCATGGAAGAGGGCCTGTACGACCTGTCCCTCGGCGACGAGGCGTGGGACATCGACCATTTCTGGCACGAGAACCCGGAGCTGAAGCGGGGTGACCATGTCTGGATGACCGACTTCGTCGGGTTCCTCCCCATGCCGTCGGGTGGCGATCACGAGGAGTACCTCACCGCCGACTACAACGCCGAGATGATCGAGCACATCGCCCGCTATCCACGGATCCGCGACCTGGCTCTTTTCGTCGGCAGCCCCGACGACATCGTTCCCGAGGTGTTCGGGCCCGGTCTTCCCAAGATCCGGGACTGGACCGAGGAGCATTTCCAGTTCAGCGGTTACATCACCGGCTTCGAGCCACCCACCGACGACGAGATGGCCTCATGGCGGTCCCAGCTCGGTTACGGCGAGGATGAGAAGGTATGTGTGGTCACCGTTGGCGGGTCGGGGGTGGGGCGTGACCTGCTGGAGAAGGTGATCGCCGCCTATCCGCTGGCGAAGCAGTCGATGCCTGAGTTGCGCATGGTGGTGGTCGCCGGGCCTCGCATCGACCCGGCCGGCCTCCCCACCCACGACGGTCTCGAGTACCACGGCTATGTCCACGGTCTCTACCGACATCTGGCCGCCTGCGACCTGGCCATTGTCCAGGGTGGCCTCACCACCACCATGGAGCTGGCGGCGACGAGGACCCCCTTTCTCTATTTCCCGCTGCGCAACCACTTCGAGCAGAACTACCACGTTCGTCATCGGCTCGACCGCTATCGAGCGGGGCGGTACATGGAATACGCGGTGACCGATCCTGAGGCGATCGCGGACGAGGTCATCTCTCGAGCAGGGGCTACCGTCGATTACCTCCCTGTCGAGACCGACGGCGCGGCCAAGGCCGCGAAAATGATCGCCGACCTCATCTGACCGCGTTTCTATGAGGGTCCTCTTGGCTTAGACCCGCATAGATCCTCACAGAAGGGTCCTCCCACTAGATTCCGCCCTCATGGCGAAGATCCCTGCCACGACCGGCCGAGTCGTGATCGAGGCCGAGTCACCGCAGGTGGACGGTGGCCGGTTTGCGGTGAAGAGGGTGGTGGGGGAGGCGGTGTCAGTCGAGGCCGACGTCTTCGGCGACGGTCACGACGCCATCGGCGCCCTTCTCCGACACCGAAAGACGGGGTCGAGACGATGGGTCGAGACCCGTATGTCCGACATGGGCAACGATCGTTGGCGAGCCGAATTCGCTCCCGACACGCTCGGTGTCTGGCAGTTCGAGATCGAGGGGTGGCAGGACCATTTCGCTACCTGGCTCGACGGGCTGGAGAAGAAGGTGGCGGCCGAGGTCGACGTGAGCATGGACCTGCAGATCGGGGCCGACCTGGTGGCCGCGGCGTCGGCTCGGGCCAGGGGCAAGACGTCCCGGTTGCTGAAGAAGCACGCCACCACTCTGGGAGACCCCAGTCTGGAATTGACCGAGCGTCTCGAGGAGGCCTTCTCGGATGAGCTCAGGATCACCATGGACACCCATCCCGACCGATCGCAGGCAACGCGATCGCGGCGGTTCGACGTGTCAGTCGACCGGGAGAGGGCCCGCTTCTCCACCTGGTACGAGCTGTTCCCGCGCTCATGGGCCGACGACCCCGCCCGACACGGCACCTTCGCCGACGTCACCAAGCAGCTGTCCTATGTCGCCGACATGGGTTTCGATGTGCTGTATCTGCCCCCGATCCATCCGATTGGAACCACGTTTCGCAAGGGCCCCAACAACGAGCTGGGGGCAAAGCCCGAGGACCCTGGGGTGCCCTGGGCCATCGGCTCGTCACTGGGCGGCCACACGGCGATGCATCCCGACCTGGGGACAATCGATGATTTCCGCATTCTTCGTGACACCGCCGCCGAGCACGGTCTAGAGGTGGCCCTGGATGTCGCCTTCCAGTGCTCGCCCGACCATCCCTGGGTCACCGATCATCCGGATTGGTTCCGGCATCGTCCCGACGGATCGATCCAGTACGCGGAGAACCCGCCCAAGAAATACCAGGACATCTACCCGATCGACTTCGAAAGCTCCGACGCCCGCGGTCTCTGGCAGGCGCTGAAGGGTGTGTTCGACCACTGGATCGGAGAGGAGATCCGGATCTTTCGCGTCGACAACCCCCATACCAAGGCCTTCGCCTTCTGGGAATGGGTGATCGCCGAGATAAGGGCCGAGCATCCCGACGTCATCTTTCTGGCCGAGGCGTTCACCCGCCCCAAAGTGATGTACCGGCTGGCCAAGCTCGGCTTCAACCAGTCCTACACCTACTTCGCCTGGCGGAACACGCGCCACGAGTTGGTCGAGTACATGGGGAACCTGGCACGCGTCGCCGATTTCTTCAGACCCAACTTCTGGCCCAACACACCCGACATTCTCACCCAGCAGCTGCAAACCGGTGGCCGGGCGATGTTCATGACCCGATATGTGTTGGCCGCCACCCTGAGCTCCAATTGCGGCATCTACGGCCCTGCCTTTGAGTTGATGGAGCACCAACCGCTCAACCCCGGATCCGAGGAGTACCGGAACTCGGAGAAATACCAGATCAGACGCTGGGACCTGGAGGATCCCAAGTCCATCGCCCCTCTGATCACACAAGTCAACAGGGCTCGACATGAGCATCGGGCTCTCCAGCACACCGACAACATCACCTTTCACCACACGGACAACGACAAGCTGATCGCATTCTCCAAGCGGTCGGTCGGAGACGTTGTGCTCGTGGTAGTCAATCTCGACCCGGACTACGAGCAGGCCGGGTTCGTCGACCTCGATGTGGACGCAATAGGTGTCGACCCGACCCATCAATACCAGCTCCACGATCTGCTCACCGACCGCCGGTACCTCTGGGAGGGGTCTCGCAACTTCGTCTCGCTCGACCCGGCCGGCATCCCGGCTCACCTTTTCTCCGTGAGGAAGAGGGTCCGATCGGAGCAGAGCTATGACCACTTCGTTTGAGGCTCGCGAGGATGAGGCATCGGCTTCCTGGTATCACGATGCCATCATCTACGAGGTCCACGTCAGAGCTTTTGCTGACGCCAACGCGGATGGGATCGGTGATTTTCGCGGCCTGACCTCGAAACTGGACTATCTCCGTGACCTGGGGGTGACCGCCCTGTGGCTTCTCCCTTTCTACCCCTCCCCGCTGCGCGATGACGGCTACGACATCGCCGACTACAAGTCGATCAACCCCTCCTACGGGACCATGGCCGATTTCCGCCTGTTCCTTCGGGAGGCGCACAAACGCGACCTCAAGGTCATCACCGAGTTAGTCATCAACCACACCTCGGACCAGCACCCCTGGTTCCAGCGCGCCCGGAAGGCGCCGCCCGGCAGCCCGGAGCGCGATTTCTACGTCTGGTCCGACGACACCGAGCTCTACAAGGACGCCCGCATCATCTTTCAGGACACCGAGACCTCGAACTGGGCCTGGGACCCGGTCGCCAACGCCCACTTCTGGCATCGCTTCTTCTCGCACCAGCCGGACCTCAATTTCGAGAACCCGGCTGTTCACGATGCGGTGTTCGATGCCCTCGACTTCTGGCTCGCTGCGGGTGTGGACGGGCTCCGGCTCGACGCGGTCCCCTATCTATTCGAACGCGACGGGACCATGTGCGAGAACCTCCCGGAGACGCACGGGTTCCTCAAAGAGATTCGGGCCCGGATGGACGCCAAGTACGACGACCGCATGCTCCTCGCCGAGGCCAACCAGTGGCCGGAGGAAGCCGCCGCCTATTTCGGAGACGGTGACGAGTGTCACATGTGCTTCCACTTCCCCCTGATGCCGAGGCTGTTCATGTCGCTTCGCATGGAGAATCGTTTCCCCATCATCGACATCGTCGAGCAGACCCCGCCGATTCCCGAGAACAGCGCCTGGGCCATATTCCTGCGCAACCACGACGAGTTGACCCTCGAGATGGTCACCGACGAGGAGCGGGACTACATGTACCGCGTCTACGCCGACGACCCACAGACCCGGATCAATGTCGGGATCAGGCGACGTCTCGCCCCTCTGTTGGGCAACAACCGTCGGGAGATGGAGCTGATGAACGCCCTGCTCCTTTCATTGCCCGGCACCCCGGTCCTCTACTACGGCGACGAGATCGGGATGGGCGACAACGTCTATCTGGGCGACCGGAACGGGGTGCGCACCCCGATGCAGTGGTCGGGCGATCGCAACGCCGGGTTCTCCGACGCCAACCCGCAACGTCTCTACTTCCCTGTGATCACCGATCCCGAGTATCACTACGAGACCGTCAACGTCGAGGTGCAGCGGGACAACCCGAACTCGATGTGGTGGTGGGTCAAGCGCGCTCTCACCTTGCGGAAGGGAATGCCTGAGCTGTCACGGGGCAGTCTCGAGTTCGTCCACAACGAGAACCCGAAGGTCCTCAGCTACCTCCGATCGCTCGGCGAGCGGTCGGTCCTGGTCGTCGCCAATCTCTCACGTCACACCCAGCCCGTCGAGCTCGACCTCACCGGGTTCGAAGGGGTGGAGCCGGTCGAGTTGTTCGGGCGATCCCGCTTCCCCGCGATCGGCCCCAATTTCTACGTGCTCACAATCGGGCCCCACGATTTCTTCTGGTTCGGTCTCGATCGGGCGGAAGGCAGGGTCGACGAGACGGCCGGGCCGCCACGGGTCACCATACGTGGAGAGCTGGCCAGCGTCTTCAACGCCAGGGAACAACTGGACCGCGTTCTGCTCGCTGCGATCGAGGGCAAGCGATGGTTCCGGAGCAAGGCACAAACGATCAGTGGCGGTCACATCGTCGACCGGGTCGACCTCCCCGGCACCAACTCGATGATCGTCTTCCTCCAGGTGGACTACGTGGAGCAGGGTCCCGAGGTCTACGCCTGGCCGATCGCCCTCGCATCCGGGTTCGAGGCGGTGAGGAGGCTCCTCGAGACCCCGGTGACGGTCATCGCCGAAGTCCACTCCGCTTCCGGGACCGGTGTCCTCTACGACGCCACCTCCGACCCGGATTTCGGCTCCGTCCTGGTCGATCTCGCCGCCAATCGGCGAAAGCTCAAGGGCCGTGCCACGACTCTGGCGGCGTTGCCAATCGCAGAGTCCCGACATTTGACGGCGGCCATCGAGGGGCAGGTCGCGCGACCCGGAGGCGCCGAGCAGTCCAACACTTCGATCGTCTTCGGTGACCAGGTGATCGTCAAGATGATGCGGCGAGTCGACGCGGGGCCGAACCCCGAAGTGGAAGTCGGTCGCTTTCTCACCGAGCGGGCCCGGTTCGAGCACACCGCGCCCTTGCTGGGTGCCCTCGAAGTCTCGATGAATGGGAAAGCGGCGGCGTTCGCGGTCGTCCATCGATATGTCCCCAATCTCGGAGACGCCTGGTCGCACACACTGACGTCACTCTCTCTGGCCTATGAGCAGGTTGCGGCTCGGCGCGCCGAGCTGGGGCGGCCGCCGGCTCCGATCCACCCCCTGGACATCGGGGACGAGGAGCTGGACGCGGTCCGCGGGCTGGCCGGGGTCCTCCTCCACGAGGCCGCGCTTCTCGGTCAGCGCACCGGTGAGATGCATCTCGCTCTCGTCTCCGTGCCCGACGACCCTGACTTCGCTCCGCAACCCCTCACGACGCTCTACCAGCGATCTCTGTATCAGTCGACCCGGTCATCGATCAGGACCAGCTTCAACCTGCTGCGTAAACGGAGGTCGTCCCTGACCGACGCCCAGGTGGAGCTGGCCGACACGGTGCTCGAGCGGGAGCACGATCTACTCGAGGATCTGCGGTCCGTGACGACCGAGAAGATCGACGCCGTTCGTCTCCGTGTCCACGGCGACTATCACCTGGGTCAGGTCCTTTTCACCGGCAACGACTTCGTCATCATCGATTTCGAGGGAGAACCTCAACGACCCCTCTCCGAGCGGAGGATCAAGCGCCTCGGGCTTCGTGATGTGGCGGGGATGCTCCGCTCCTATCAGTACACGTCACAGATGGCGCTGCGGGAGGCCATGGAAGGTGGGGTCGAGGAGCAGGACCATGCCGCTCACCTCGTCGATTGGGCGGACGCGTGGGCCCGATGGTTGGCGGCGGCGTTCCTGCGCGGATACCTGGGGACCGTCGATGGGACTCCGCTCGTGCCCGCTGAGCGTGACCATGTCAGACGTCTCCTCGACACCCTCATGCTGGACAAGGCTGCCTACGAGCTCGGCTACGAGCTGAACAACCGCCCCGACTGGGTCGACATCCCCCTCCGCGGCCTCCTCCTCGCCTCCACCGACCACGGGTGACCTATCGCTTACCGATTACCTGTCAGCCGGCCGACGGGTACCAAGTTTTGTCTTCGAGCCAGGCGCCGAGCTTCTTCCAGGCGCGGTGAGCGGTGCGCCACAGCCAGATGGTGAGGGCCGTGGCGGCGATCACCAGGATGATGACCACGACGATCGTGGGGATCGGGTAGGTGACCGCCAGGGTGACGAGCCCGGCTACGCCGACGTCTTCTGCCAGGGAGATCCCGATGTTGCTCACCGGCTCGGGGGAGGCATTGACCACCACCCGCGTCGAGGCCTTGGCGGCGTGGGCGTCGAGGGCGAGCGCCCCGGCCACGGTCGCCCCGACCGCGGCGCCGATGCTGGCCGAATCACCGGCGACCACCGCCCCAATGGCGGCAGCTCCGAGGGGACGGATCACGGTGTGGATGGCGTCCCACACATTGTCGAGGTAGGGGATCTTGTCGGCGAAGAACTCGACCACATAGAGGACGCCGGCCACGATCATCACGTCGAGACGGGTCAGCACCTCCGGGATGTCGGTCCAGCCGAGCCGGCCGGCAATACCCAGCATCAGGGTGACCAGATAGAGGTTGATGCCGGAGGCCCAACCTGATCCGGCGAGAAGCCCTGCTGCTTCCATGAGATGAATCTACCTCTGGCTCCGGTACCTCGCCTGACCTTGAGGACTAGGTTTGGTCGCCTTCCTACTAGTGAGGTAGGCAATGCCGGAGAACATGGACGTCGTTCTGTCCATCCACCTCGTCGAGGACGACATCGAGACCGTGGCCGTGGCCGAGTTGGACCTCCGAGATGACCACTTCGAGGCGAGTGGCCGCGCCCGGCGGAACCCGGTCGATCCGGCCCGCCCGCTGATTGGCGAGGAGCTGGCAGTCGCCAGGGCCCTGGCGATGCTCGAATCGCAGATCAACGACTCGGTGCAGGAAAAGATCGACCGCTTCCTGGTCCACACCGACTGAGCTGTCGCCCAGCATCGGTGGACGAGCAAAGGGGGCGGACCGATGTCCGCCCCCCTTTTGCCCGAATCCCCGCCCTCTTTTTGGGATCCTCACCAGATTCGGTGCCAACGGTACGGACCCACACTTTGGGAACTCTTAAGGGCGTCTCCGGCGTAATGGTGTTCCGGTAGAAATTCGCCGAATCTCACAATGCAGGAGACATTTTGCCCAGCAGCCGCCCGCATCCTGAACCACACCTCCGACGAGCGCGGCTCGAATCACTCCTCGATGAAGTCTCGACCCGTCGACTCACCGTGGTCACCGGAGGTGCGGGCACCGGCAAGACCACTCTGTTGCTGCAATGGATCGGCAGGAAACCCGCCGTCTGGCACACGGCGACGCCAGGTGACGCCTCGCTGTCGGTCCTCGCCCGGGGAATCCTGGACAAGCTGCGGCTCAAGGTGCCCGACCTCTCACCCGAGCTCTTCCTCGCCATCGAGGGAGGGCGCGGCCCCGAGACCGAGGCGGGGGAGTCGGACCGGGCCGACTCTCTGGCCGCCGAGCTGAGCCGGGAGCTCGAAGCCAGGCTCACCCGACATCTCTACCTGGTGCTCGACGACATGCACGTCCTGAGCCGACGAGGGGATGGGGCCCGTCTCGTTGCCGCCCTGTGTCGCAATGCACCCGAGCGGTTCCATGTGATCACTGCTTCCCGTGATCCCCTTCCTTTTCCGACGAGCCGGATGCGGGTCCAGGGCCAAGCCTCTGAGATCACCGCTGGTCTGCTGGCGTTCACGGTCGACGAGGTCGGCCTTCTCGTAAGTCAGGCGATCGGCGAGGAGAGCCCGGAGACGGCAAAGAGGATCTTCGATCGCACCGGAGGGTGGCCGGTGGCCGTCGTTCTCGCCATGCAGCTAGAACACCTCAGCGCCGAGGGGGTTTCCTCTGGCGCCGACGGCAAGGCAACCCTGTTCGAGTACCTGGCCGAGGAGGTCATTGGCTCCGAGACGGCGGCATCCCTGCGCGCACTGCGGGCTGCTGCGCTACTTCCATGGATCACCCCCGACATGGCTGACAGTCTTGGCATAGGGGACGGCGCAGCCGATTGGTTCGATCCTCATCGCCGCAGCGTCTATCTGACTCCGGCCCCCAACCACGTCGGTGCGGTCAGTCTGTCCCCCTTGGTCCGGGATTTCATCCTGGAACGACACCCCCTCGCCCGGGAAGAGAACGACGAGCTGCTCCTCTCCACCTCGACCATGTATGAGCAGGACGGGGCGTTGCCCGAAGCGATGGAATGCCTGCTGCGGCTCGGCTCGGCTGACGAGATCGCCCGATTCGTGTCAGAACGCGGAGCGTCGTTGCTGGCCGCCGGCCTGGCCCGACAGATGGTGGAGACAATCGAGAAGGTCCCCAGGGACCAGCGCGACGTCGAGATCCGGCTCGTCGAAGCCGAGGCCCGACAAGTGCTCGGTGATTGGGAAGGAGCCACGGCGTGTTATGAGGATTTGGTCCCCGAAGCGGGCGAGATCCCGGCCCGCCTGGCCTGGCGTCTCGGTTTCCTCAGCCACATGAGGGGTGATGTGAAGGCCGCCCTCGACGTCTATCGGCGCGGGCGACGGGGAGAGGGCGACCTCGCCAACGAAGCGGCGTTGCTCGGTTGGGCGGCCAGCGCTCACTGGCTTCGCGGTGAGCGTGACGAGGCCCAATCCCTGGCCAACGACGCGCTGGCGCTTGCCCGTCAGGCAGATGACTCGGCAGCGCTGGCCACGGCCCACACCGTGCTCGCGATGGTGGCGGCGATGGATGGCGACCGGGCCGGGAACGACGTGCACTACCTGCGGGCCCTGGAGCACGCCGAGAGGGCGCGGGACGTGGTGCAGACGATCCGGATCCGCTCCAACCGAGGCTCGCACTTCCTCGAGGAAGGTGACTATGACAATGCGCTGGCCGAGCTGGACATGGCCTTGCGTCTGGCCGACATGACGGGGTTCCAACTCTGGCGGGCGATGTCCTTGTCCAACCGGGCACAGGTGCTCAGTGGCCTGGGACATCTCGAGGAGTCTGTGGCCGATCTGGAGCAGTCTCGGGAGATATTCAGGGGAATGGGTTCCATGCTCGAGTCCTATCCGCTCGCCCAGATGGCCGATGTCCACGCCCTGCGTGGCGATATGGCATTGGCCCGGGCCGGCTACGAGGAGGCAATTCGTCTCGGTGACGAAGCGGAGGACTTGCAGGCTCTGGTCCCGGCATTGTCGGGTCTGGCGCGGGTGATCGCCACCGACGACCCGGGCCGGGCGGGTGACCTGGCAGACAGGGCGGCGGAGGTCGCGTCGGTCATCGGACACGTGGGCGCCCTCCTCTCCCAGAGCTTCGTCGCCCTCTCCGCCGGGTCGAACGAGCTGGCGCGGGCGAAGGCAGTGGAGGCGGCCGATGTGGCCCGGTCCCGTCAGGACCTTCCGGGGCTGGCCGAGGCAATGGAGCTCGAGGCGGCAGCCCTGCCCGACGAGACCAGGTCACGCTCGCTGCTCGAGCAGGCCCGGCGGGTGTGGGAGGAGATCGAGGCGCCCATCGGGATTGCTCGGGTCGATATCGCCTTGGCCGGCCTCTCCGGCGGGGATGTCGGTCTTGCCGAGACGGCAGGAGAGAGCTTGCGCGAACTGGGCGCCAAGGGCCTCGCTCTCCAGGCGAAAAGGTTGGCCGAGAGCATGTCACGGCGCGCCTCGCACGACGTGATCATCAGGACCCTTGGCGGGTTCGGCGTCACCGTCGCCGGAGATCCGGTCCCTGGCTCAGCCTGGCAATCCCGGGTGGCGAGGGAGATCGTGGGGATGCTTGCGGCCAACAGGGGGCGCTCGGTTCATCGTGAGGTGGTGATCGAGCGGCTCTGGCCAGACGAGGATCCCACCAAAGCCGGCAACCGCCTCTCGGTCGCCCTGAGCACGATCCGTGGTGTCCTCGACCCCGAACGGCGGCACGACAACGATCATTATCTGCTGGCCGACCGCGAGTCGGTGTCGCTGAACCTCGGTCATGTCAACGTGGATGTCGAGACCTTCTTCCAGGGGGCTCAGAGAGGCCTCACCCTGCTCCGGTCCGGCGACAGGGCGGGGGGGCTGGCGATGCTCAGGACGGCTGAAGCCTGTTATGTCGGGGAGTTCTTGGAGGATCAGCCATATGCCGATTGGGCGATCGGCCTGAGGGAAGAGGCGCGGGCCGAGTTCATGTCGATCGCGCGCATCCTCGCCGAGTCGGAGACGGAGGCGGGAGACCACGACGCCTCGGCGCGCTGGTATCTGCGCATCCTGGAGGAGGACGCCTACAACGAGCCGGCGCACCTGGCATTGGTTGCGGCGATGGCGGCCGCCGGTCGCCACGGCACGGCCCGACGTCTCTACCGGATCTATGTGTCCCGGATGACCGAGCTCGAGGTGGAGCCAGCGCCCTTCCCAAAACCGATGGTTGACGGCTTAAGCCTGCGCTAAGCCGCGTGCTGCATAGTTCGGGGATGGACACCTTCGTGGTGCGGGTGTGGGGGCCCATGGCCGACGGGGGAGAGGAGACGGGCTTGCGTGGCGTCGTCGAACATGTCGCTTCGGGGAGGAGCGAACGTTTTCGAAACGTCTACGAGCTCGTCTCCTTTCTCCGCGCCACTGGCCTGATCGCAGCGGAGGATCCTCTGGTCGGCGAAGCCTGAGCCTCCGGATACCATCGACGCACCTTGTTCCCGCTGCGCGATGTGAACCCCACCCGGTTGACACCCGTGGTCACGCTGGTCCTGATCGGGGTCAATCTGCTCGTGTTCTTCCTGATTCAGGGACGGGGCACTCCCGAGGAGCAGCAAGCCTTGGTATATGAGCGGGCCGCGATCGCCTGTGAGGTGACCACAGGCTTCCCACTCGGAGCGGACGAGATCGTCTCCAACGTCTGTCAGGACGGTGCCCAGAATCCGGTCTTCCCCGAGAAGAACGTGCTCCTGGCGCTGCTCACCTCGATGTTCCTCCACGGAAGCGTCGGCCATGTCTTGTTCAACATGTGGTTCCTCTGGATCTTCGGCAACAACGTCGAAGAGGCCTTCGGGCACATCGGGTATCTGCTCATGTATGTCATCGGCGGTTTGGCCGCAACGGCGGCGTATGTGGGACTGAACCCGGACGCCACCATCCCACTGGTCGGCGCCTCTGGCGCCATCGCGGTGACGATGGGTGCCTACGTCGTCCTCTTCCCCGGGCACCGGGTTCTGTCCCTCGTCGGCTGGTTCCTGCTCCCGGTCCCGGCCGCCGTGTTCCTGATCTTCTGGTTCGTCGCCCAGTTCGGGTTGGGCGGCACCAACACCGCCTGGGAGGCGCACGCCGGTGGCTTCGTCTTCGGCGCCGGGATCACACTCTTCCTCCGTTCCCGGCTGCTGCGCCGCGTTGCGGTGCGGGGATGATCGATCAACAGGCTGTGTGCTGAGACTATGCAACCGTGTCGCAATACCTAAGCAACACTTAACACCGGCCCCCAAACCGAGCAGAAACAGGGTGCGGTGTGTGTAGTGTCACTGTTCATACTGCATGATCAGCGGACGTAGGGCGGAGTGATGGGAAAGATCCTGCTCAAAGGTGGCTGCGTGCTCAGCCTGGACCGCAAGGTGGGCAATTTCCACGTCGCCGACGTGCTGATGGAGGGGGACCGTCTCATCGAAGTCGGTCCGGACCTGCGGGCCCGCGGCGCGGAGGTGATCGACGCCGCCGACACGATCGTCATGCCCGGCTTCGTCGACGCCCATCGTCACCTCAGCGAGTCGATCTTCCGGGGCACCGGCGACGTCGTAACCCCTCCGGTGTCGAGCTATTCGGCCGAGGACATGACTGCTGCG
>Ga0268386_10002290_pt1 | contig 13546 bp, 13 predicted proteins | sample RVTome_15_FD_200260 | JGI IMG/M metagenome (GOLD analysis project Ga0268386, IMG submission 200260) | Soil microbial communities from uranium-contaminated site in the Upper Colorado River Basin, Wyoming, United States - RVT150D86... ...
AGCAGCTCCAGAACGGGGCGAAGCCCCGGGTGGAGACGCGCAGCCGCAAGCCGACCCGGGTGGCGATCGAGGAGGCCCTCGCGGGGGCCATCTCGTGGGAGGTGCGGGACGACGTCAAGCCGGCCGAGGTGGCCTAGGCCGGGGCCTCGCCCGGTCCGCGGGTCCGCGGCATGACCACCGTCGTCCTCGGGGTGACCGGCTGCATCGGGGCCTACAAGGCGTGCGAGGTGCTGCGCGAGCTGCAGAAGCGCGACCTCGACGTGCACGTGGTCATGACCGAGGCGGCGACCCGGTTCGTCTCGGCGATGACCTTCGAGGCCCTGTCCCATCACCCGGTGTTCGTGGACCAGTGGGCCCTCGGGGAGCAGAGCGACATCCGGCACGTGAGCCTGGCCGACGCGGCCGACCTCCTGCTCGTCGCCCCCGCCACCGCCAACACCATCGGAAAGCTCGCGCGGGGGATCGCCGACGACGCGCTCAGCACCCTCTACACCGCCACCACCGCCCCGGTGGTGGTGGCCCCCGCGATGAACGTCAACATGTTCTCCCACCCCGCGGTGGTGGAGAACCTGGACGTCCTGCGCGGGCGGGGGGTGCGGATCGTGGAGCCCGGGTCGGGCTACCTGGCCTGCGGGTGGCTGGGGAAGGGGCGCCTCGCCGAGGTCCCCGAGATCGTCGAGGCGGCGATGGCCGCCCTCGCCCGCCGGAGCGACCTCGCGGGGGAGACGGTGCTCGTGACCGCCGGCCCCACCGTCGAGGACCTCGACCCCGTGCGCTTCCTCTCGAACCGCTCCTCGGGCCGCATGGGGTACCGCCTGGCCGAGGCCGCCCGGGACCGCGGGGCCCGGGTCGTCCTCGTGTCCGGCCCCACCGCCCTCGCCCCCCCCGCGGGCGTCGAGACCGTCGCGGTGCGCTCGGCGGAGGAGATGGCCCGGGCGGTGGAGGAGCGGGCCGGAGAGGCCTCGGTGGTGGTGATGGCGGCGGCGGTGGCCGACTACCGGCCGGCCTCCGTGTCGCCGAGCAAGATCAAGAAGGCCGAGGGTCCGGCCAGGATCGAGCTGGTCCGGACGACCGACATCCTGGCGGACCTCGGCCGGAGGAAGGGCGCGCGCACCCTGGTGGGCTTCGCGGCGGAGACCGACCGCCTGATCGAGCGCGCCCGGGAGAAGCTGCGGGGGAAGAACCTAGACCTGGTCGTGGCCAACGACGTCGGCCGGCCGGGGGCGGGCTTCGGGGGCGAGACGAACGCGGCGGTGCTGATCGACCGGGACGGCGGGGAGACCGAGGTGCCGCTCGGCTCCAAGCGGGCGCTGGCCGAGGCGATCTGGGACCGGGTGGCCGCGCTCCGCGGCCGGTCGGGGGCGAGGAGCGAGGACCGGAGGTGAGCGAGCGGGACCTCCTCGTCCACGACCTGCTCGAGCGCGCGCGCTTCTACGCCTCGCTGACCGACGTGGGCGTCCCCCGCGGCCGCCCGCCCGCCGAGGAGGCGGCGCCCTCCCCGCCGGCGGAGGAGACGGCAGGCTCCGAGGCCGCGGTCGCGTCGCCGGGGGAGGAGCTTCGGGCGATCCGGGAGCTGCTCGGCGACTGCCGGCGGTGCAAGCTCGCGGGGGGGCGCAAGAGCATCGTGTTCGGGCAGGGCAACCCCCGGGCCGCCCTGATGTTCGTCGGGGAGGCACCGGGGGCCGACGAGGACGAGCAGGGCCTCGCCTTCGTGGGCCGGGCCGGCCAGCTCCTCACCGACATCATCGAGAAGGGGCTGAAGATGCCCCGGGCCGAGGTGTTCATCGCGAACGTCATCAAGTGCCGCCCCCCGCAGAACCGGAACCCGGAGGCCGACGAGATCCTGAGCTGCCAGCCCTTCCTGGAGAGCCAGATCCGGGCCATCCGGCCGAAGGTCATCGTCGGCCTCGGCAAGTTCGCCGGACAGTGGCTCCTCAAGACGGCCGAGCCCATCTCCCGCATCCGCGGCCGGCTCGGCCGGTACGAGGGGATCGCGGTGGTCCCGACGTACCATCCCGCCTTCCTCCTGCGCAACCCGTCGGCCAAGAAGGAGGTCTGGGAGGACATCAAGGTCGTGCGGGACCTCCTGCGCGCCGGCGGAGCCTGAGGCACCGGACCTTCCCGCGCCTCCCGCGACGCTAGAGTAGGCGGGCCATGCCGTCTCTTCTCGTCGCGGTCGCGGTGCCCCTGCCGTTCCAGGCCCCCTTCACCTATCGCCTGCCCGCGGGGACGCCGGTTCCCGAGCGGGGAGTGCGCGTCCTCGTCCCCTTCGGCGGCCGCCGGGTCATCGGGGTGGTGACCGGCCCGGCCGAGGAGGCGCCGGGCAAGGCGCTCAAGGAGGTCCAGGAGGTGCTCGACGAGGAGCCGCTCGTCCCCCCGCCCCTCCTCGACCTCGCGCGCTGGGTGAGCGAGCACTACCTGGCTCCCCCCGGGGAATGCTACCGGCTGGTCCTTCCTCCGGCGGGAGTGCGCGCGAGCCGGACGGTGGTGCGGCTGGTGCGCGACCCGCCGGGCGATCGGGACGCGGTGGTCGGGGCGCTCCGGGACGGCCCCCTCCGGGCGAGCGTGCTCGCCCGCCGCCTCGGCCGGGACCCCCAGGCGCGCCTCGCCCGCCTGCGCGAGCAGGGCATCGTCGCGATCGAGCAGGACCTCCGGGCGCCGGGCTTCCGGGAGCGGCAGGTGGCGGTCCTCGAGGAGGGCGCGGTCGCCCGGGGCGCCGCCCAGGAGACGGTGCTCTCGCGGCTTCGCGAGGCGGGGGGCCGCGCCCGGGTGGCCGACCTCGTCCGGGACCGGCCCGCCCTGCGGGGGGCGGTGGACCGGCTCGCGCGGTCGGGGGCGGTGCGCCTCCTCGACGAGCGGGACGTGCGCGAGCCCGAGGGGCTGCCCGTGGGGTCCGGGGAGCGCCCGCGGCCCACGCCCGACCAGGCCCAGGCCACCGCCGCCGTCGAGACGTCGGTCCGGGCGGGAGGCTTCGCCACCTACCTCCTCCACGGGATCACGGGCAGCGGCAAGACCGAGGTCTACTTCCGGGCCGCGGAGGCCGCGCTGGAGCGGGGGCGGGGGACGCTCCTCCTCGTCCCCGAGATCGCCCTCACCCCGCTCCTCGTGCGGGCGGCCGTCGCGCGCTTCGGCCGGGTCGTGTCGGTCCTCCACAGCGAGCTGTCCGCCGGGGAGCGGCACGACCAGTGGTGGCGGATCCGCGAAGGGGACGCCCCGGTGGTCGTGGGGGCCCGCTCCGCCGTCTTCGCCCCGCTCCCCGAGGTGGGGCTCATCGTGGTGGACGAGGAGCACGAGGGGGCCTACAAGCAGGACGAGAGCCCCCGCTACCACGGGCGGGACGTGGCGGTGATGCGGGGACGGCTCGAGGGGGCGCCGGTCGTGCTCGGCTCGGCCACGCCCTCGGTCGAGTCCTGGGCCAACGCGGCGCGGGGCAAGTACCGGCCCCTCGCCCTGCCCCGGCGGATCGGTCCCCAGGGCCTGCCCCGGGTCGAGATCGTGGACCGGCGGGAGGTGCTGCGCGCGGGGGGGGACCCGATCCTGAGCCCGGTGCTCAGGGACGCCCTCGCGCAGCGGCTCGCCCGGCGCGAGCAGTCGCTCCTCCTCCTCAACCGCCGCGGCTGGGCCACGAGCCTCCTCTGCCGCGAGTGCGGCGTCCAGGCGGCCTGCCCGAACTGCTCGGTGAGCCTGACCGTGCACCACGCGGGCCGCCGGGCGCGCTGCCACTACTGCGGGCACGACGTGCCCGCGCCCGGGGAGTGCGCGAGCTGCGGCGGGGCCTACCTGCGCCTCACCGGCTTCGGCACCGAGCGGGTCGCGGACGCGCTCCGGGCCGCGCTGCCCGAGGCCCGGGTGGCCCGGCTGGATCGCGACGTGGCGGCCCGCCGGGGAGTGGTCGCGAAGACGCTGGCCGCGTTCGAGGCGGGAGAGACCGACGTCCTCGTGGGGACCCAGATGATCGCCAAGGGCCACGACTTTCCCCGGGTGACCCTCGTCGGGGTGGTGGACGCGGACGTGGGCCTCGGCCTCCCCGACTTCCGGGCGGCCGAGCGTACCTTCCAGCTCCTCACCCAGGTCGCGGGCCGGGCCGGCCGGGGAGCGGTGGCGGGCGAGGTGATCCTGCAGAGCCACTGGCCCGACCACTACGCCCTGGAGTTCGCCTGCGCCCAGGACTATCCTTCGTTCTTCGCGCGAGAGATGGAGTTCCGGCGCACGATGGGCTATCCGCCCCTGACCGCGCTGGTGAACGTGGTGACGAGCTCCCGGGACCCCGGGAAGGGGGCGGGGGAGGCCGACCGCCTCGCGCGGGCCCTCCGGGAGGCGGCCCGCGGGCGCTTCCGCGTGCTGGGTCCCGCCCACGCGCCGCTGGCCCGCCTGCGCGGCGAGCACCGGTTCCAGGTGCTCCTCAAGGGGGCGCGGCCGGCGATGCGCGACGCGGTGCGGGAGGCGCTGGTCGCCCGCCACGGGGCGGCCCGGTGGCCGGGGGTGAGCGTGGACGTCGACCCGGTCACCGTCCTGTGAGGAAGCGGGGGAGGAGGGGGGAGACGGCCTCGAAGAAGTCCGCCCAGGTGACGACGATCGGCGTCGGCACGAAGCAGACGACGAAGACCGCGAGGCTCAGGACTCCCACCCACACCCGCTCGCGGCCCAGCGGGGCGGCGTCGTCGAGGGTCGGGGGATGCCGCCGGCCGAGCACTCGCACGAGGATGGCCCAGAGGATCCAGGTCGGGCTCAGGAAGACGAGGCCGACGCAGAGCCAGGAGCCGATGCGCGAGATCCTCCAGGCCCGCCGGCGCAGCAGGGCGTACATGGCGTGGCCGCCGTCGAGCTGGCCGATCGGCATCAGGTTGAGCGCGGTGACGAAGAGGCCGAACCACGCGGCGAGGCCGAGGGGGCCCAGGAGGAACGTATGTCCCTGAGTGGGATCTGGCCGGAGCCAGTCGAACACCCATTGGATCAGCAGCGGATTGCCGAAGGAGATGTAGTCCCGCGAGTCGGCGGGCGGAGCGGGGATGAGCCTCGCCTCGAGGGTGCCGAGTACGAGGACAGGAAGGCAGACCAGGAATCCTGCCAGGGGTCCCGCCACCCCGATGTCGAAGAGGGCGCGCCGGTTCGGGATCGGGCTGCGGATGCGGATGAAGGCGCCGAGGGTCCCGACGAAACTCAGCATCGGCGCGGGGATGAAGAAGGGGAGGGTGGCGTCCACGCCGTAGAGGCGGCAGGCCACGTAGTGGCCCATCTCGTGGGCGAGGAGGATCGAGAGGAGGCCGAGGGCGAGGAACGGGCCGCCCATCAGGTAGATCGAGAGGGCGGTGAGGACGAAGAGGAGGGCGTGGCGGCCGTATTCCTTCCAGAGGGAGGGCCGGGGCGGGGGGGCCCACGGCCACACCTGGTGTGGCTCGGGGTACGGCGGGCGATAGGGTTCGGGGGTGGCCAGGGGATTGCTCGGACTAGGGACTACTGGGTCAAGGGGAGAGGCTCAGACTAGGAGTGTTGCCCGCCGGGCGCAGCCAGGCGGGGACGGCGGCGCGCCCGGCGGGGACCGGCGGGGACATCAAAGCGCCAGGTTCTGCAGGTCCTTGCCGGGCTTGAAGCGGATCGTGCGGCCCGGCGGGATCCGGACTTCCTTGCCCGTGCGGGGGTTGCGGCCGATGCCCCGCTTGCGGGGCTTCACCTGGAAGACGCCGAAGCCCCGCAGCTCGATGCGGTCGCCCTTCATCAAGGAGTCCTTCATCGCCTCGAGGACGGCTTCCACCGCCACCTCGGCCTTGACCTTCGTGATGTCGGCGGCCCTGGACACCTCGTTGATGATGTCCACCTTGATCATGGGCGTCGGCCTCCTTCTAAGTGATTCGTATTATAGGATTAGCCCGTTCGGGGTGTCAATCGAGCAAGGATCATGATTCCGATTCCCAGGATCGCCCTCGTGGGCCGGCCCAACGTGGGCAAGTCGACCCTCTTCAACCGGATCTGCGGGCGCCGCAAGGCCATCACCGACGGGCGGCCCGGCTCGACGCGCGACCGCAACTACGCCCAGGTCGACTGGCAGGGCACGGCCTTCGAGCTGGTGGACACCGGCGGCCTCCTCCTCGGTACCGCCGACCCGCTCCTCGGTCCGGCGTCGGACCAGGCCCAGCGGGCGATCGAGGAAGCCGACCGCGTGGTGTTCGTCGTGGACGGGCGGGCCGGGCTCCTTCCCGACGACGAGGCCATCGCGCGCCGCCTCCGACGGGGGGGCAAGAGTGTCCTCCTGGCCGTGAACAAGCTGGAGGCCGAGGGGGACGCCCTCGCCGAGTTCGCCCGCCTGGGCCTCGACCCCGCGTTCCCGATCTCCGCCGAGCACGGGCACGGCATCGGCGACCTGCTCGACGCGGCCGTCCGGGGCATGCCCCGCCTCGTCCCCCCGGCCGAGGAGTCGCCGCCCCTGCGGATCGCCCTGGTGGGCCGGCCGAACGTGGGGAAGTCGTCGCTCCTCAACCGCCTCCTCGGCGAGGACCGGGCGGTGGTGTCGCCCGTCCCGGGGACCACCCGGGACGCGGTGGACAGCCTCCTCGAGCGCGGCGGGCGACGGTACCTGTTCGTCGACACCGCGGGGATCCGCCGCGTGCGCCTGCTCAAGGAGAACGTGGACCACGTGAGCGTCGTCCAGGCCCGCCGGTCGATCGAGCGCTGCGACGTGGCCGTGCTCGTCCTCGACGCCGCCGAGGGGATGCGGGAGATGGACGCGACCATCGGAGGGTACGTGCAGGAGGCGGGCTGCGGGGTGGTGCTGGCCGTGAACAAGTGGGACCTCGCCGAGGAGCGGGGCCTCCGGCAGAAGGGGTTCCGCGAGGACGTGGGCGACCACCTGAAGTTCCTCCCCTGGGCGCCGCTCCTCTTCGTGTCGGCCGCCGAGGGGAAGGGCCTGGGGGCCCTCCTGAAGGCCGCGGAGCGGGTGCAGGCCGCCCGCCGGCAGAGGGTCAGCACGGGGGAGCTGAACCGCCTGCTCGCGAAGGCGACCCAGGCCGTCGCCCCGAAGGCGGCGAAGGGGAACCGCTCGGTGCGGATCCTCTACGGCGCCCAGGTGGGGACCGCGCCCCCGACCTTCGCCCTGTCCCTCAACCACCCGGTGGACCTGCACTTTTCCTACGAGCGCTACCTGGAGAATCAGATCCGGCAGGCATTCGGCTTCGAGGGGACTCCGATCCGGCTGAAGGTAAAGGTCCGCCGGCACTGAGTTTCCCGCATCACCTCGCCCCTTGACACGTCCATTACCCTTAAGTCTTGACATCGCGGGAGTGCTTTCATATAATTCTTGAAAAGCTCAGGCGTAAACCATTGTAAATCCTGACTTTTCCTGAGATGCCCGGGGCCCAATGACGAAGGCCGACATCGCCAGGATCGTGTACGAGAGACACGGGGGCATCTCCAATCGGGAAGCCGCCCGTCTGGTCGAGATCATCTTCGAGTCGATCAAGCGCCACCTCGGCGACGGCGAGAAGGTCCAGATCACCGGCTTCGGGACGTTCCTGGTCCGCCAGAAGAGGGAGCGCCGCGGTCGCAATCCCCAGACTGGAGAGGAGATGCTCATCAAGCCCCGCAGCTCGGTGGTGTTCCGTCCTTCCAAGCTCTTCGCGCCGGCCCTGGTCGAGTAAGCGGACCGGCCCGACACGATGGACAGGCAGATCCCGAACAAGCTGTTCTTCAAGATCGGGGAGGTCTGCGAGATCACCGACACCCAGCCGTACGTCCTCCGCTACTGGGAGTCGGAGTTCTCCGCGCTCGCCCCCGCCAAGAACAGCTCGGGACAGCGCATCTACCGCCGCCGCGACATCGAGACCGTGCTGCGCATCAAGGAGCTCCTCTACGACGAGGGCTTCACGATCGCCGGGGCCAAGAAGCGCCTGGAGGCGGAGCAGGCGGGCCGGACGCCCACCCCCCAGACCGAGGCGGCCAAGGTGGCGGGGCCGGCCGTCCTCTCCGCGCCCACCCCGAACTCCGAGGCGGCCGACGACCGGCAGCGATCGGTCATCGTGGAGCTGCGGGAGCAGCTCCGGGCCATTTTGACTCTGCTGGACGGGGATGGTAGAAAGTCTCATTGACGGCGTCGGGATGTGGCGCAGCCTGGTAGCGCACCTGCTTGGGGTGCAGGTGGTCCCCGGTTCAAATCCGGGCATCCCGACCAAGATCATCTGAGGGTACTGATCGCCCCGGGACGGTGAAGTCCCGGGGCTTTTTTTCTCCCCATGCAGCCCCTCATCCTCGTGACGAACGACGACGGAGTGCACGCCCCCGGCATCCGGGCGCTCTCCGCCGCCTTGCAGCGGCTCGGCGAGGTGCACGTGGTGGCCCCGGACCGCGAGGTGAGCGCGTGCTCCCAGTCCCTGACCCTCAAGCACCCGCTGCGGGCCGAGCGGCTGGAGGCCCGGGTGCACGCGGTGGACGGGACCCCGGCCGACTGCGTGAACCTCGCGATCGTGAAGCTCCTCCCCCGGCGGCCCGACCTCGTGGTCTCCGGGATCAACCGGGGGGCCAACCTCGGCGAGGACATCTTCTACTCGGGGACGGTGGGGGGAGCCCGGGAGGGGACCTTCTTCGGCGTCCCCGCGATCGCGGTCTCCCTGGCCGCCCGGGCGGAGACCGACTTCGGCCCCGCTTCCGAGTTCACGGGACGGCTGTGCGCCAAGGTGCTGGAGCGGGGCCTCCCCGAGCGGACCCTCCTCAACGTGAACGTCCCCCCCGGACAGCCCTCGGGGGTGGCCATGACCGTCCAGGGCCGCCGCGAGCACGAGGGGACGATCCTCGAGGGACTCGATCCCCGGCGCCGCACCTACTACTGGATCGAGGAGGGGCGGGACAAGTGGGTGAGCGACGAGATGTCGGACATCTTCGCGATCCGCAAGGGCCTGGTGTCGGTGACCCCGCTCCAGACCGACACCACCCACCACGCGGTGCTCGCGGCCTTCCGCTCCTGGGAGCCCGAGCTGAACCACCTCGGGCGGGGGAGCGGCCGGGGCTAGACCAGTCGGGGCCGTCCGGACGGTGGCCTCCGGCCGGCGAGCCGTGCTACACTCGCCGCGTTCTTTCGACCGGGGCGTGGCTCAGCCTGGCTAGAGCGCTTGGTTCGGGACCAAGAGGTCGGAGGTTCGAATCCTCTCGCCCCGACCAGTCTGGTTCGATCGCGCAGTTGGAGGGCCTCGAAAGGGGCCCTTTTCCTTTCCGCGATCCCGGCCGGCCGCGGGATCCCCGAGGGGAGGGTGTGATGGCCGAGTCCAGCCGGCCCGACGGGGAAGCCCTCGGCGCGCTCTTCAAGGCCCACCCCTGGCACGGGGTCCCCATCGGACCCGACGCCCCCCGCAAGGTCACCGTGTTCGTGGAGATGGTCCCCACCGACACCGTGAAGTACGAGCTGGACAAGTCGACCGGCCTCCTGACCATCGACCGCCCCCAGAAGTACTCGAACGTCCCTCCGAGCCTCTACGGCTTCGTCCCCCAGACCCTGTGCGCCGAGGAGTCCGCCCGGTACTGCGAGGAGCAGACCGGCCGGCGGGGGCTCGTCGGCGACCTCGACCCCCTGGACGTCTGTGTGCTCACCGAGAAGGAGATCTTCCACGGCAACATCCTCGTCCAGGCCATCCCGGTGGGCGGCTTGCGGATGCTCGACGGCGACGAGGTGGACGACAAGATCGTGGCGGTGCTGGAGGGGGACGCGGTCTACGGAGGCCTCCGGGAAATCTACGAGTGCGCGCCCCTCCTCGTGGACCGGCTGCGCCACTACTTCCTGACCTACAAGCAGGGGCCCGACGAGGCGCACCCCGCGTGCGAGATCACCCACGTCTACGGCCGGGAGGAGGCGCACGAGGTGATCCGGCGCGGCCGGGCCGACTACGAGCGGGGGTTCGCGGGGCGCGCGGAGATGCTGAAGGCGGCCCTCGGGAGCTGAGGGGAGACCCTCCCGTCGGACGGGGTCAGGCCGGCGAGGAGCCCTTCCCGGGGAGGCCACCGCTCGCGAGGAGCCGCCGGACGTGGCCGAGCATCACCTCGATCTCGAAGGGCTTCTGGAGGAACACCGCATCCGGCCCGACCTCCCCCTGCCGGAGCACGGTCTCGGGGGTGTGCCCCGACATCAGGATCGTGCGCATCGCGGGCTGCAGCGTCCGCAGGTGGGCCACGAGCTGGGGACCGCTCATCCGAGGCATCACCGTGTCCGTGAGGACGAGGTCGATCGGCTCGGACGAGTCCCGGCAGAGCCGCTCCGCCTCGTCGCCGCTCGCGGCGGAGAGCACGGTGTGCCCGTCCTCCCGCAGGAACTCCTCGAGGGCGCGCCGGGCCGCGGGATCGTCCTCGACGAGGAGGACGCGGCCCCCCCGCCGCCGCGGGGCCCGCGGGAGCCGCCGCTCGGCCGCCGGCTCGGCCCGGCCCTCGGCCCGGGGCAGGTAGATGCGGAAGGTCGTCCCCCGCCCCGGCCGGCTGTCCAGCCGGATCGTCCCCCCGCTCTGCTTGACGATGCCGTACACGGTGGAGAGCCCGAGGCCGGTGCCCATCTCCCCCTTGGTGGTGAAGTAGGGCTCGAAGGCGCGGGCCTGGGTGTCTTCGTCCATCCCGCAGCCGTCGTCCCGCACCGCGAGGAGCACCGCCCGGCGCCCCTCGCCGGCGAGGTCCGCCTCCTCCCAGCCGGCGTCCCGGGTCTCGACCACCAGCTCGCCGCCCCGGGGCATCGCGTCCCGGGCGTTCACCACCAGGTTCAGGACGACCTGGACGATCTGGTCGGGGTCCACGGTGACCGGGCCGAGGTCGGGCTGGAGCGCCATCCGGAACGCCACGTCCTCGCCGATCAGGCGGCGGAGCATGCGGGCGATCTCGCGGAGGGTCGCGTTGAGGTCCACGACCCGCGGCTGCAGGACCTGGGTCCGGCTCACCGCCAGGAGCTGGCGGGTGAGCGAGGCCGCCCGGCGCCCCGCCTTCAGGATCTCCGCGAGCTGGCGCCGCAGGGGGTCGCGGCGGGGTAGCCGGCGCAGGACCAGCTCGCTGCGCCCGAGGATCGTGAGGAGGACGTTGTTGAAGTCGTGGGCCACCCCGCCGGCGAGGCGTCCCACCGCCTCCATCTTCTGGGACTGGGCGAGCTGGGCCTCCAGGCGCTTCCGGGTGGTCAGGTCGCGGATGATGCCGGTGAAGATGCGCCGGTCGCCGAGGCGCGCCTGACCCACCGAGAGGTGGATGGGGAAGACCTCGCCGTCCTTCCGCCGGGCCTCGACCTCGCGGCCGCTTCCGATGATCCTGGCCTGCCCGGTGGAGACGAAGGAGGCGATGTAGCCGTCGTGCTCGTCCCGGTAGGGGGCGGGCATGAGGAGGCTCACGTTCCGGCCGAGCACCTCCGTCTCCGAGTAGCCGAACAGCCGCTCGGCGGCGGGGTTGAAGGACTGGATCCTCCCGGACTCGTCGATGGAGATGATGCCGTCGACCGCGCTCTCGAGGATGGCGCTGAGGCGGGCCTCCCGCTCGAGCCCCGACTGGCGGGACGGTGCGATCGCGGGAGCCCCTGGCTCGGCGGCCTGGGGGGACGGCCCCGGCTGCGTGCGGGCATCCGGGGCGGGAGCTTTCGGCTCGGGGTCTTGGGAAGGACCGCGGGGACCCATCAATCGAACTCGCGGGGCGGCGGCGCCTGGGAGGACCCGACCCGGCCGACCTCGATGTCGGCCCGGGAGTAGTCCTCGCCGAGGACGGGGCTGCCGGCCAGGCGGCGCAGCAGGCTGATCTGGCCCACGTGGGTGAGGGCGTCGGCGATCGGTCCCTGGAAGAGACGCTCCGCGGGGAGGCCGAGGGGGGCGTCTCCCGCGAGCCGGGCGTCGAGCCTCTCCATGCCGGCGAAGAACCGGGCCACCTCGTCCTCCCAGGGGAGGGGCGCCCGTTGGTGCCACTCGTGGCGTCCGTCGGCGAGGGCGAGGGCCCAGTCCAGCAGGTCGCCGACGTGGGCGAGGATCTCCAGGGGAGTCCGGGTGGCGGCGGCCGCCTTGAAGCCCGCGACCTCGGGGGGAGCGCCCCGGACCGCCTTGCCGCCCCGGTAGGCCAGGGTGGCCAGGGTGTGCCGGAGCATCGACCGTGCGTCCCGCGGCTCGTCCATGATCGCCTCCCCGGGGAAGGTTACGACAACTCGGGGCCGCCAGTGGCCCGTCATCGGCCCCCGCCCGTATACTGGCGGGCGCCGGGGCCTTCCCGGGGAGGGCCGAAGACAGATGAGCGGCCAGACGGTCGGGATCGCGCTCGAGACGCCCAGCGGACCGGGGGTCCTCCACCAGCTCACCGGGATCATCAGCCGCCACCAGGGGGACATCACCTCGGTGGAGATCCTGGAGAGCCCGCGGCCGGGGGAGAGCCGGCTCTACGTGGAGATCGACGTCCCCGGCGACCCCTCGTCGCTGACCGCCGACCTCCGGGCGTCCCCGGTGGTGCGGAGCCTGGCCCTGGTCGAGACCTTCCAGCGCGTCTACGGCAAGCGGATCATCATCGTGGGCGGGGGAGCCCAGGTGGGACAGGTGGCGATCGGGGCCATCTCCGAGGCCGACCGCCACAACATCCGCGGGGAGCACATCTCCGTGGACACGATCCCCCTCGTGGGGGAGAAGCCCCTCGCGGAGGCGGTCCGGGCGGTGACCCGGCTCCCGCGGGCGCGGGCCCTCGTCCTCGCCGGCTCGCTCATGGGGGGGGAGATCGAGCAGGCGGTCCGCGAGGTGCGGGCCCAGGGCCTGCTCGTGATCAGCCTGAACATGGCGGGGAGCGTCCCCGAGGCGGCCGACCTCGTGGTCACGGACCCGGTGCAGGCGGGGGTGATGGCGGTCATGGCGGTGGCCGAGACCGCCCGCTTCCGCGTCGATCGCCTCAGCCGGCGCGTCTTCTGAGCCCGAGCCGCCCGCCCGGATGATCGCGGTCGTCGGCGCGGGGGCGGCCGGCCTGGCCGCCGCGATCTTCGCGGCGCGGCGGGGCGCGGCCGGGCCGATCGTCGCCCTCGACGGGGCCCGCCGGCTCGGGGCGAAGATCCTGGTCAGCGGGGGCGCCCGCTGCAACGTCACCAACCGGGTCGTCACCGAGCGGGACTTCGCGGGAGGGAGCCCGCGGGTGGTCCGCCGGGTCCTGGAGGCGTTCCCGGCGGAGGAGGCGGTGGCCTTCTTCCGCGAGATCGGGGTGAGCCTCCACGAGGAGGAGGACGGCAAGCTCTTCCCCGACACGAACCGGGCTCGCACCGTCCTCGACGCGCTGCTCGCCGAGGCGGCCCGGCGGGGGGTCGACGTGAGGCCGGGCCACCGCGTCCTCGGCGTCGCGCGGGGGGAGGACGGCTTTCGCCTCGAGACGTCCCGGGAGGCCCTCGCGGCGCGCCGGGTCGTCCTCGCGACCGGGGGCCTCTCCCTGCCCAAGACCGGCAGCGACGGGGGCGGCTACGCGATCGCCCGGGAGCTCGGGCACTCGCTCGTCCCCCCGACGCCCGCGCTGGTGCCCCTAATGCTCGAGGGGGACTTCCACCGGCCGCTGGCCGGCGTGGCCCACGAGGCGGAGGTCACGGTGTGGAGCGACGGGG
>Ga0268386_10002291_pt1 | contig 13546 bp, 11 predicted proteins | sample RVTome_15_FD_200260 | JGI IMG/M metagenome (GOLD analysis project Ga0268386, IMG submission 200260) | Soil microbial communities from uranium-contaminated site in the Upper Colorado River Basin, Wyoming, United States - RVT150D86... ...
CGCCGACGTTGCGGCCGCGCGCCACGACCTCATCGTCATCGACGCGTTCTCCTCGGACGCCATCCCGGTGCACCTGCTCACCCGCGAGGCGCTCGCCGAGTACCGGCGGGCGCTGACCCCCGACGGCGTCATCGCCTTCCACATCTCGAACCGGTTCTTCGACCTGCAGCCGGTGCTGGCTCGCCTCGCCACCGACGCATCACTCGACGCGCTCAGCCGCATCGGCGTCGGCGACGAGCCTGGGAGCGCCGTCACCACGGTCGTCGCCCTGGGATCGCCCGCGGCGCTGGCCGACCTCGCTGCTGCGGACGGCTGGGCGGCGCCGGAGGGGGGCGGCGCCGTCTGGACCGACGACCACGCCGACGTCCTCAGCGCCCTCAGCGGGCTGTGAGGGCCTCGCGGCGGCGAGCACCCACCGCGGGGGCCGCCACCGCGGCGCCGAGGAGGTCGACCACGACGAACGCCAGCCGTGCGGTGACCGCCACCGTCACCGCAACCCCGGGGTCGAGGCCGCTGGTGGCGATGAACACCGCCTCTCGCACGCCTGCGCCCGCCGGTACGGGCAGGGCGAGGAAGCCGCACACCCAGGCCAGCACGGTGGCCCCCGCGACCTGCCACCCACCGTCGGCGCTGTAGCCCTCGGTGACCGCCACGGTTGCCGCGGCGATGAGGATCCACGACGGCAGGTATTCGAGGAGGAGCCTGGTCAGGGGCCGCCAGCCGATGACGTCGAGCTCGACGCGGCCGCGGCTGAGGCGCCGTGCGCCGCCGGCGGCCAACCGCTGCACGCGGGGATGGGCGAGCACCACGGCGACCGGCAGGATCGCCGCACCGTAGAACGCCGCCAGGGACAGCCCGACGCTGTGGTAGGCCGCAGTGCGACGGACGCCGTCGCGGCGGGCGAGTTCACCCCGGCCCACCACGGGCCACACCGCGCCGGGCACGTACTTGCCCAGCTCGCCGACGAACCACCACCCCGTCACCTTCGAGGTCGGGCGGCGCTCGCCCAGCAACGCGAGGCAGCTGCCCCAGCCGCGGGCGATCACCAGCATGGCGGCGACGGCAAGGAGCAGGGCCGCGATCAGCCAGACGACCTCGGCGTCGCGCAGCGCCTCACCGATCCGCTCCCGCTCCCGCATGCCGGTACGGATGCAGAAGCCGGCGGCGACGACGACGAGGACGGCGCCCGCGAGGAGCGACAGGGAGCGCTTCACGACTTCTCGGTGACCAGCACGAGCAGGCGAGGGATCGTGGCCGCGGCGGCGTACTCCTGAGCTCGGGCGATGAACCCCGGTGGTGGTGCCGGCTCGTCCATGTGGACGATGGAGAGCCCTGCGCCGGCGAGGGCGTTGACGTAGCGGGACAGCGGTCGGTGGATGAAGGGGATGAAGACGCCTTTCTCGACCTCCTCGATCGTCTCGTCCTCGATCAGGTACGGACCGATCCGCCAGTACTGCTCGGGCGGATCGAGCACCTGGTCGTCGATCCAGCCGCTGTTGGGCGTCTGCAGCAGCGGGTGGTTGAGGAAGAAGGCGAAGCGCCCGCCGGCCACCAGCACACGGCTGACCTCTGCGATGGCTTGGTCGACCTCCCTGATGTGCTCGAACACGAGGCAGGCCACGACGTGGTCGAACGAGCCGTCGGCGAACGGCAGGGCCGCGGCTCCGGCCCGCGCGTAGCCCGCCCCCCCGCCGCGGCGGTGCGCCTCGACGACCTGGGCCCAGGTGGGGTCGACCCCCACGACGGCGCTGGACCCGGTGGCGACGGCCAGTCGGCTCAGCTGCCCCTCACCGCACCCCACGTCGAGCACTCGCCGCGCCCCGGCCAGCCAGTGGGCAGCCAGCGGCAGGATCTGCTCGACGTACTCGGCGTCGGCTCCTTCGGTGAAGCCGCCCTGCCACCAGTCGGCGTGACGCTCCCAGAGGTCGACGCCCTCGTCCGGCTCGGTGGGGCTCACGGCGGCAAGCTTGGCAGGCTCCGGCCCGCTGACCGTCCCGCCTGTCAGGCCCGCCGCATCCTCAAGGGTCGGGGACGACCCGACGATGATGTCCACCATGCTCTCCGACGCCGGCCGTGCCCTCCGCGCCGCCTCGGTGGCGGTCGGGCTGGTGTGGCTGCCGGTGATCGTGCTGTTCGGAGCGGCCGTCCACGACCTGACCTATGACGACGCGTACTACTACTTCGGGATCGGGCGGAACATCGCCGAGGGTGCGGGGTCGACCTTCGACGGCCTCCACACCACCAACGGCTACCACCCGCTCTGGATGCTGGTCACAGCCGGCGTCTACGCCGTCGGCTTCGACGAGCTCGCCGCCGTGCGGGCGCTGCTCGTCCTGCAGCTCGCGATCTGGGTCGCCGGGCTCCTGCTGCTCGCCGGCGTGGTCGGGCGGGCGGTCGACGGGTGGCCGGCGCTGCGCGAGCGCGCCGACGGGCCGGCGGCCTCCGTTCGCGGCAACGCCCTCCTCGCCGTGGTCTGGTTCGCCCTCGGCGCCAACCCCTACGTGCTGAAGCTCTACGTGAGCGGCATGGAGACCGGCCTGGCCGCCCTGGTGGGCATCGGGCTCCTCGTCCTGTCGGTGCGAACCGGCGGCGACCCCCTCCGTCGACCGCTCCCGGCAGCCGTGCTCGCCGGGCTCCTGTTCCTCTCGCGCACCGACACCGCGTTCATCGTCGCCGCCCTCTTGTGCTGGAGCGCCCTGGGGCGCCGCAGGATCGACCGCACCGTGATCGGCGTCGGGCTGTCGTTCACCGCGGTGGTGGGTGCCTACGTCGCCTCGAACCTCGCGCTGGTGGGCCACCCCATGCAGATCAGCGGGACGATCAAGCGGGTCGATCCCGACGCCGCCGGCATCGTCACCGTCGTCGTCCTGCTGGCCGCGGCCGCGGCGATCCTGCTCACCGGTCGCCGGCTCCAGCAGCCGAAGGCGGCGACGAAGCTCCCCCGCGTCCGAGCCTGGGTGGGCGCCACCGCCTGGTGGCCGGCCGGCGCCCTCGGGCTCCTGGCCTACGAGTGGGGCTTCACCACCGAGATCTACCTGTGGCACTACGCACCGCAGGTGCTCTGGGGCCTGGTGACGGTGCCCTTCGCGGTCGCCGACATCTACGAGGGCGCGACCACCGAACGCCCGGCCGAGCACCCGGCGGCGGCGAGCCGATCCTGGCTGGTCGCGGGGATCGCCTCGGTGCCGTTCGTGCTCGGCGGCCTGTGGCAGATCACCGCCTTCACCGACCGGGAGCTGCGGTCGCTGCAGCTCGGCGACCGCGCCGCCGGCGAGTGGGTGGCCGCCAACCTCCCCGCCGACGCCGTCGTCGGCTCCGTCGACGCCGGGGTGTTCGGCTACTTCGCCGAGCGCCCGGTGGTGAACCTCGACGGCCTGGTGAACTCCTACGAGTGGTACGAGGCCCGCCAGGACGGCGTGGCCGCGACCAGCGCCTTCCTGCGCGACTCCGGGCTCACCCACATGGCCAACCACGGCGACCCGGTCGACGGCGACGAGCCCGACATCCGCGCCACCATCGACCGGCTCCTCGGCGACGAGGCCGGCCAGCACATGCAGCTCGTCCACCGGGCGGACTTCGTCTACAACGGCAACGCCGGTGGACGCAGCGGGCGGCGGCCCTACGCCACGTTCGTGTGGGAGCTCGCCGACGGCGCACCCTGACGCCGGGTTGCCACTCAGCCGTGGAGCTTGCGATGCACGGCCTCGGCGACCTGGTCGGGTAGCCACGGCAGCGACCTGAGCTCGTCGAGCGACGCCGACCGCACACCCTTCACGCCGCCGAGCTCCTTCTCCAGGCGCTTGCGCCGAACGCCGCCGAGCCCGGCGATGCCGTCGAGGGCGGAGACGGTCATGCGCTTGCCACGCAGTTGCCGGTGGTAGGTGATGGCGAAGCGATGGGCCTCGTCGCGGATGCGTTGGAGCAGGTAGAGGGCGTCGGACTGGCGAGGGATGCGCACCGGCTCGGACCGGCCGGGCACGTACACCTCCTCGAAGCGCTTGGCCAAGGACGCCACCGGGATCTCCCCGCTGAGGCCGAGCTCGTCGAGCACCCGGACGGCGACGCTCAGCTGACCCTTGCCGCCGTCGACGAGCAGGAGTTGGGGCGGGTAGGCGAACTTGCCCTCGCGCTCGCTCACCGGCTTCACCCGCTCGATGAGGTAGGCGGTGAGCCGGCGGGTGAGCACCTCCTCCATCGCCGCGAAGTCGTCGTTGCCGGCGACGGACTTCACCTTGAACCGCCGGTACTCGGACTTCTTCGGCAACGCGTCCTCGAGCACCACCATCGAGCCCACGTAGTCGCTGCCCTGGATGTGGCTCATGTCGTAGCACTCGATGCGCAGCGGTGCGTCGGGCAGCCCGAGGTGGAGCTGGAGCTCGTTGAGCGCACGGGCGCGGCTGTTGTGGTCGGCGGATCGCTTGAGCCGGTGACGGCCGAACTCCTCCTTGGCGTTGCGTTCGACGGTCTCCATCAGCGCGCGCTTGTCGCCCCGCCGCGGCACCCGGATCTCGACGAGGCTGCCGCGCTGGCGGCCCAGCCATGCCTCGTGCATGTCGAGCTCCGCCGGTTCGTCGGGCACGAGCACGAGCTTCGGCACCCCATGGGCCGGCTCCGTGGCGTAGAGCCCCTCGAGCACCCGATCGACCAGTTCGCCGGGGCCGAGGTCCTCGGCGAGGTCGATCACGAACCCGTTGCGCCCCATCACCCGACCCCGGCGGACGTGGAACACCTGCACCGACACCTCGAGCTCGTCGCCGGCGACGGCCACGACGTCGAAGTCGGCCGTTCGCCCCGCGACCATCGTCTGCTTCTCGACAGCCCGACGCACGGCCAGCAGCCGGTCGCGGACCCTCGCCGCCTTCTCGAACTCGAGGGCGTCCGACGCTGCCCGCATCTCCTTCTCGAGCCGCGCGATCACGGGGTCGGTGTCGCCGTCGAGGAAGTTGCAGAGGTCGTCGACCAGGTGGTCGTAGCTGGCCTTGTCGATCTCGCCCACGCAGGGGCCGGCGCACTGCTCGATGTGGAACTTGAGGCACGGGCGGCCGAGCAGCTCGTGCTGGCGGAACACGGCGTCGCTGCAGGTGCGGACCGGGAAAGTGCGCAGGAGCAGGTCGAGGGTCTCGCGGATGGCGTAGGCGTGCCCGAAGGGGCCGTAGTAGCGCACCCCCTTGCGCTTGCGACCCCGCATCACCGTCGGGCGGGGCCACTCCTGGTCGAGGGTGACGGCAAGGTAGGGATAGCTCTTGTCGTCGCGATAGCGAACGTTGAACCGCGGGCGGTGGCGCTGGATGAGGTTGAACTCGAGCAGTAGCGCGTCGACCTCGGTGTCGACCTCGATCCACTCGACGCTCTCGGCCGCAGCCACCATCGACGCGGTGCGAGGGGGCAGGTTGACCTGGAAGTAGTTCGACAGCCGGCTGCGCAGCGACTTGGCCTTGCCGACGTAGATGACGCGTCCCTCGGCGTCCTTGAACTGGTAGGAGCCGGGCGAATCGGGGATCGTCCCGGCAGGGGGTCGCTGCACCATCGGACCGTCAGCGTACGGTGACCGTCGGCCGCTGCGATCGTGGGAGCGTGGGCGGCCGCTGGCACCCCTGCACCCTGGTGCTCAGCCGGCGACGACCCGGAACGCGCCGTCGGTGGTGAGCGCGAACAGCTCGCCGTCGACCCCCTCACCGAAGGCCAGCAGCTGCCCTGCCGGCAGCGTCGCCACGACCTCCACGACCGCGGCGGCAGGGTCGATGTCGGCGGCGTAGATGCGCTCGTCGCAGAGATCGCCGAACACGTAGCGCCCCACCAGCTCGGGCAATGCCGTGCCGCGGTAGACGAATCCGGCGACGACGGCGCAACGAGCCTGGCCGATGCCGTCGGCGACGTCGCGCGGGTACCAGGCCGCGGGGGCGACGGAAGCCTCGACCTCCACCTCGCCGATGCGGTACGGGCCCTCGTAGGCCCGCCAGCCGAAGTTGCGCCCGGATCCGCCGGCGTCGACCCGATCGATCTCCTCGCTGCACTCCGCGCCGACATCGCCGATCCACAGATCGCCGGTGGCGGAGTCGAAGCTGAACCGCCACGGGTTCCGCATCCCGGCGGCGAAGATCTCGGGCGCGGCGCCGTCCACGCCCACGAACGGGTTGTCGTCGGGGGTGCCGTAGCTGCCGGAGCCGGCCTCTGTGGGATCGATGCGCAGGATCTTGCCGCGCAGGTCCGTGAGGTCCTGGGCGACGGACTGCTCCCCGTCGGGCGGCACGACGTTCCCGTCGCCCAGGCCGACGTAGAGGTAGCCGTCGGGCCCGAAGACCACGTTGTTCATCATGTGCTGGCCGTTCGTGTTCTCGACCGCCAGCACCTCCCGCCGCGTGGCCGGATCGAGCCCGTCGCTGGTGACCTGGTACTCGACGAGCAGGTTCTCGATCTCGTCGGGCGTGTAGGTGAGGTAGGCGTGCTCGCCGTCGGGAGAGAGGGTGAACCCCAGGGCGCCGCGTTCGCCTGTGACCGGGACGTCGAGGGCCAACACCACCGCCTCGGCGTCACCTCGGAACTGCATCAGGTTCCCGTCGCGGGTGAGGAAGAACCGCCGGCCGTCGGGATGCTCCGCCATGGCGACGACATAGGACCCCTCGAGGGCGACCCGCTCGAGCGTCGCTCCCAGGGATTCGGCACCGGCTTCGACACCGAGGTCGAGTTGGGGTGAGGAGAGCTCCAGCTCGAAGTCGCGGCAGCCCGATTCGTCGACGGTGCCGTCGTCGCGGACCTGGACCCAGACCAGGATCGCTCCCAGCAGGGCGGCCGACCCCAGCACCACCTGCCACCACCGGCTTCGCACTGGGACGACCCTATGGCTCCCCTGGTGCTCCCGAGGGAATGGTCCTCGTGGCGCTACGATGTGGCCAACGCCGGCCGGGTATCCGGCGTCATATCAGTTCCCAGGACGACATCCCCGTGGGAGAGGCGACCCGGCTGTCCCCACCGTCCGCCACGGGAACCCCGAACGAAGGGGCGACAACCGGCATGTTGCGAATCCAGCGACCGATCGACGGGCGATACCTCGACGCGTCCCTCGACGAGCTCCACGAGCGCGTCGGCGTGGCCAAGGCGGCGCTCGGCGAGCGCGTCTTCATCCTCGGCCATCACTACCAGCGCGACGAGATCATCCGCTGGGCCGACGCCCGCGGCGACAGCTACCGACTCTCGGTGCTCGCCCAGCAGCGTCCCGAGGCCGAGTACATCGTGTTCTGCGGCGTGCACTTCATGGCCGAGTCCGCCGACATCCTCACCGGCGACGACCAGGCGGTGATCCTCCCCGATCTGAACGCGGGCTGCTCCATGGCCGACATGGCCGACATCGACCAGGTCGAGGAGGCGTGGGACGAGCTGGCCCAGATCATCGACGTAGAGCGCCTCGTGCCCGTCACGTACATGAACAGCTCCGCCGCCCTCAAGGCGTTCGTGGGTCGCCACGGGGGCGCCGTCTGCACGTCGACGAATGCCAAGGCCGTGCTGGAGTGGGCGCTGCAGGGAGGCATGGAATCCGTCGGAGCGAGCGGCGGCGGCGACAAGGTGCTGTTCTTCCCCGACCAGCACCTCGGCCGGAACACCGGCGCGGCCATGGGCTACGAGCTCGACCAGATGCGGCTCTGGAACCCGCGGTTCGACCTCGGCGGTCTCGGCGAAGCCGACTGCAAGGAGGCCACCTTCCTCCTCTGGAAGGGCCACTGCTCGATCCACCAGCGGTTCCAGCCCCAGCACATCGAGGCGTTCCGGGCCGCCCATCCCGACGGCATCGTGATCGTGCATCCGGAGTGCCCCCACGAAACGGTGCTGCACGCCGATCAGGTCGGCTCGACCGACTACATCATCAAGGCCGTCGAGCAGGCACCGCCAGGCTCGACGCTCGCCATCGGCACCGAGGTCCACCTCAGCAACCGCCTCGCCCAGGAGCACCCGGACAAGACGGTCGTCTCCCTCGATCCGATGATCTGCCCGTGCTCGACGATGAACCGCATCGACCTGCCCCACCTCGCGTGGGTGCTGGAGGAGCTCGTGGCCGGCCGGGTGGTCAACCGCATCCAGGTCGACGCCGATACCACCGAATGGGCCAAGGTGGCGCTCCAGCGAATGCTCGAGATCGTGTGAGCCACCCGCAGCGACGCATCGTCGCCGGTTGGTCCCGCCGTCGGTTCGTGGTCGACGATGGCCCCGTCCTCGATGTGGGAAGTGGAGCGTTCCCGAACCGCGCCGCCGACGTCCTGGTCGACCTCGAAGTCGACGACGACCGCCATCGACACGGGCGCCAGCTCGTGATCGACCGTCCCTTCGTGGTCGCGAGGGTCGAGGCACTCCCGTTTCGCGACGGCGCGTTCGCGTTCGTCATCGCTTCGCACATCGCCGAGCACGTCAGCGATCCCGCCGGGCTGTGCCGCGAGCTGAGCCGCGCCGCTCGAAGGGGGTACGTCGAGACGCCCAGCCCATTCGCCGACCTGCTCCTGCACGAGGAGTACCACATCTGGCGTGTCGGAGTCCGGAACGGGAAGCTGATCTTCAAGGAGAAGGCCGAGCGTCCCCGGTTGCTGGTCGTGTCCACCGACCGGATCTACCGGCTGTTCTACGCCGGCCGGCACGACTGCAGCCGCCCCGTCGCCCGGCTGCCGGGCGGACCAGTGGGCCGGGCTATGGCTTTCCTGCTGCGAGCGCTCGGAGCGGCACTGAACCGCGTCGGGCTGATGCACACGCGCTACCCGTTCGGCCCCACGTCTCCGTTGCGCTTCGAGGTGCAGCCGCTCCAGGCTCCACGTGGCTCGAGCGTGCCGTGAGGGTCACGATCATCAAGCGCCCGCCGGGGCTGGGTTTCGTCGCTTCCGATCATGCGATCCTCGAACTCGAGCACGAGGTGACCGAGGTCTGGTACCCCGATCGACCGACGTGGGCGTTCGTGCGCGACTGCTGGCGTGCCGCGGGCACCTCCGACGTGGCCTACACCTTCTTCGCGTCGGAGCACGCCCTCGTCGCAGGCGCGATCTTCAAGCTTCGTCGGCGGCGCCTGGTCGTTGCCGTCGGCGGCTACGACACGGCCGACGACCGTGTGCACGGCTATGGCCTGGCGGCGAACGGTCGTGGCTGGGTCGCCACCATCGTCGGTCGACTCGCCGATGCGTTGATCCCGCACTCGGCGTTCGCGGAGGACGAGCTCCTCCGCCGGCAGCCACGCCTCCGCCCGAAGACCGAGACCGCCGGTTTGGCCGTGGATCCGGCGCGCTGGCCCGACCCTGCCGTGGAGCGGGACGCGAGGCTCGCGCTCACCGTCGCCACGGTGTCACGGGCCTCGTTCAGCCGAAAGGGGATCGACCGCTTCCTCGACGCGGCGCGCGCAGACCCCGGACGACCGTACGTGCTCGCCGGCCGGGTGCTGGCCGAGGCCGAGGCCCTGGTCGCGGACCATCCCCCGAACGTCACGCTCACCGGCCCGACGCCACCCGAGGAGCTCAACGAGCTGTACTGGAGCGCCGGCATCTACGTGCAACTCTCGTGGCACGAGACCTTCGCGATGGCCGTGGCCGAGGCGATGGTCTGCGGCTGCGTCCCCGTCATCGCGCGCCAGCCCGCGCTGCTGGATGTGGCGGGGTCGTGGGCGGTCGTCACCGACGGCGTCGCCGGCGACACCGACGCGATCCGGAAGGCGGAGGACCCACGCATCGACCGCGACGCGATTCGAGCCGACGTTGCCTCGCGCTATGCCGTCGATCTCCGCCGAGCTGCGCTCAACCGGGCCCTCGCCGACCGGTCGGGGGAACGACACGGACACCGCCGGCGTCGATGGGCATCACGTGGGAACGACGACCTGCGGCGCGATCACGGCGATGGCGACCAGCGTGGCGATGCCGAGCGGAACGAGCGGTCGCCACGCGGTCAGTGACGAGAGCTGGGTGCATCGAAGGTGGTACACCACCGTGGCCGCAACCGTTGACACCACGACGATGCCGACGAAGGCCGCGAGGCCGATCGCTGCGCCGGCGCTGTACGCAAGGCCCACGACGACCAGGTGAACGAGCTCGATCCTGAGCAGTTCCGAGCTCCGGTGCTCCACCATCGCCAGTGTCCCTGCGACACCGATGGCCATGCGCCACGGGATGGCGCAGGACAGCGCCACCACCAGCCAGGGAATGCTGTCCCAGTCGTCACCCAGTGCCCACGGCAGGGCCGGCGCGATCGCCGCGGTGGCCAGCGCGCCCACGACACCGGCGGTGAACAACATGCGGGTGTACGCGACGTAGGGCGCTTGTCGCTCGCTGCCCACCGCCTCGGCGAGATCGACCGACGAGATGCGTCCGACGACGTAGGCGAGTTGCGAGGGGACGGCTGAGGCGAGGCGGAAGGCAAGGGTGTAGACGGCGAACACCGCCTTGGGCTGAAGGAGCCCGAGGATGAGGAAGTCGAGGTTCGCGATCGTGTACGCGACGGCCTGCGCGACCCAGAGCGGCCTGCGATCGCGATTCCCCTCGACATGAGCGAATGCCGCTCGCCAGCCTGGGAGCAGGGCCGCTTCCAGGACGGATTTCAGGATCAGGCCGCATCCGACGAGTGCCACGCCCCTGGAGGTGCTCACCGACCCGGCCACGATGAATCCGACCAGAGTGGTCGATCCCGCCAGTTCGGCGATCATGACGGAGCGCTCGGACCGCAACCGGAGCGCCGAGGCTCGCCGGATCGAGCTCTCGGCGGCTGCCGCCCAGACGCCGGCGCTGAGGGCGAGCACCAGACCACCGTCGCCCCCGATGATCCACCCGGCGAGGACGCCAGCCAGCGCTCCAGCGCCGTTTCGCAGCCGGACCGCTCGAAGGTCCTCCAGGCTCCCGGACTGCCCCGAACCCTGCCGGATCACGTCTGCCCCGAGACCGAAGTCGGCGAGGGTGACCGAGAGGGAGTTGACGATGAGGAGGACCGAGACGGGAGCGAACTGATCGATGCCCAGCTGGCGGGCGAGCAACATTGCCCCCAGACCCAGGACGGCCTGCTCCCAGAGCCTGCTCAGCAGCAATCGGCGTATCCGCGACGTTGCTGCGCCGCGATGCTCCGATGCCTCTGCCACTCCCTGGCTCTGACCCTGATCAGGCCGTCGTGAGGACATCGCAGACGGCGTCGACGAGATCGACCGTCATCAGCGGGTCGATCGGCAGCGACAGCACCTCCTGTGCGGCGACCTCCGAGGCCGGGCATGGTGATCCACCGGCGAACGGCGGCTGCAGCGACAGCGGCACCGGATAGTGCACGCCTGACCCGATCCCCGCTGCCGCCAACGCGCCCTGAACGCGGCCCCGCTCGTCGGCGGGTACTCGCACCACCAGGAGATGGTGGACCGCTCCCTCGTCCCACGGGACGAGGGCGAGCTCATCGAGCCCGGAGAGGCGTTCGCGGTACCGCTCGGCGAGCCGCTGGCGGCGCGACGTCCACTCGGGCAGGTGGCGGAGCTTGACCCGCAGGATGGCGGCTTGCAGACCGTCGAGACGGGAGGACACCCCCAGCTCGTCGTGGACGTACTTCTCGACGCGGCCGTGGTCGCGCAGCTTGCGGATCCAGGCGGCGACGGCGCCGTCGTCGGTAAGCACCGCGCCCGCGTCGCCGAACGCGCCGAGGTTCTTGCCGGGGAAGAAGCTGAAGCAGGCGGTGTGGCCGGCCGATCCGACGGGTTGGCCCTTCCAGGTGGCGAGGTGAGCCTGAGCAGCATCCTCCACCACGATCAGCCCATCATCGCGCCACGCCTGCAACACCTCGAATGGCACGACGTGGCCATAGAGGTGGACCGGGAGAACAGCGCTGGTGCGGGACGTCCGCACCGCGTCGAGCTGCGCGTGTCCGAGCAGGAGGCTCTCGGGTTCGACATCGGCCACCACCGGAACAGCACCGACGTGGGTGACGGCCTCGGCGGTGGCGAAGAACGTCATGGAGGGCACCACGACCTCGTCGCCGGGTCCGACGCCGAGCGCTCGTAGCGAGAGGGAGAGGGCGTCGGTGCCCGAGGCGCAACCCACGGCGTGCATCCGACCGTGCGCAGCAGCGAACTCGGCCTCGAAGGCGCTCACCTCGGCCCCGCCGATGAAGCCGCTCGACTGAAGCACCCGGTCGAAGGCGTCGTCGAGCTCGGGACGGATCGAGTCGTGCAGGCGCGCGAGGTCGAGGAACGGGACCTTCATGGCAGCACTCGAGCTGGGTTTCCGGCCACGGTGCCGCCCGGCGCGACATCGCGCGTGACCACGGCTCCCGCGCCGATGAGGGCGCCCTCACCGATGGAGATGCCGGGCAGCAGGACGGCGGCAGCTCCCACGGTGGCGCCGGCCCCCACTCGCACGCCGTCCAGGTTGGCCTTCGTGTCGGCGCTGTTGGGATAGCGGGCGTTGGTCAAGACCACTCCGGGGCCGAGCCACGCGCCCTCCTCGAGCACCGAGAACTCCGGTACGAAGCACCGCGAGTGCAGCCGGACACGGTGGCCGAGCTCCACGTGGTGTTCGACGATGCAGCCGGTTCCGACGGAGACATCGTCGCCGATCGTGGTCGACTCTCGCACGAGCACGTGGTGACCGGCATGGAACCGCTCGCCGATGGATGTCCCGCGGTAGACGACGACATGACTGCGGAGGATGCCCCCGGCGCCGATCCGGAGGGCCTCACCGTCGCCGTCGACGCCCACGAGGCAGAACGGCCCGACGGTCACCTCGTCGCATTCGGTGTCGCCGGCGATGATGGCTGACTCGTGGATCACTCGACACCCACCGGTCGTCCCCCGGCCCGGGCTGATTCGTCGATGGCGTGGAGCACCCGCACCACCTCAGCGCCGTGGCGGCCGTCGGTGAGCGGGGGCGAACCGGTGAGGCAGGCAACGCCGAAGGCCTGGATCTCGGCGAGCAACGGCTCGACCATGTTGACGTGCGGGATGACGATGTCGCCGGCCCGGGTTCGCCACTGGAAGTCGCCGAGCGACTCGTAGTCGCCGAAGCCCGTCGCGCTCCCCGCGACACCGGCATCGACGATCGCGATCTTCTGGTCGACCGAGACATCGTCGTAGACCGCCATCTTCCGGTCGCCGACGATCGTCATCAGCCGGGTCTTGCGCGGGTCGATCCAGCTCACGTGCAGGTTGGCGCCGACGCCGGAAGCGAAGGTGAGGCTGGCGAAGCACACGTCGTCGACGCCTTCGCCGATGAACGAGAACCCCTTGGCGCTGACCTCGACGACCCGGTCGTCGAGCAGGTGGAGCATGATCGAGATGTCGTGGGGCGCGAAGTTCCACATGGCGTTGCAGTCGCGCCGGATGCGCCCGAGGCTGAGCCGCTGGGAGTAGAGATACTGGATCTTGCCCAGGTCGCCCTGGACGATCAGCTGCCGCAGCATGGCGATTGGTGCCGAGTAGAGAAAGGTGTGGCCCACCATCAGCGTTCGCTCGGCCTTGTCGGCGGCAGCGACGACGGCATCGGCGTCGGCCGGTGTCATCGCCAGCGGCTTCTCGACGAGCACGTGCCGGCCGGCGGCAAGCGCGGCCATCGCGGCCTCGACG
>Ga0268386_10002292_pt1 | contig 13545 bp, 11 predicted proteins | sample RVTome_15_FD_200260 | JGI IMG/M metagenome (GOLD analysis project Ga0268386, IMG submission 200260) | Soil microbial communities from uranium-contaminated site in the Upper Colorado River Basin, Wyoming, United States - RVT150D86... ...
CGTAGGAGTCCTCGACAGGGGGATCGAGGTGGATGTTCAGGACGCCGCAGGAGCCGTGTTGACGTACGAACTTGCGAAGCTCGGACAGCACTCCCATGTCCCCTGCTCCAGACTGCGACCGACGCCCAGCGCGCCGATGTTGAGGTGCGGGCCACGCCGGCAAGAGCTGACGCCCTCACGGCGCCGAAGGGGACGCGCACGTCGGTCGTCCGTCCTCGGTGAAGCCACTGAGGACTCCAAGAACCGTACCAACGAGGGAGATCAGCGCGGGCGGGTATCGAGCAGCTCCAGGACGGCCGAGCAGAGCACGTTCGGCTCGATCGGCTTGGGCAGGTGGCGGTCGTAGCCGGCCCGGAGAGCCTCGAGACGATCCGATTCGCGCGCGAAGGCCGACAGCGCGATCGCGGGGACCTCGCCGCGATTGCCGGGCAGGCGGCGCACCGCGCGGATCAGCTCGTACCCGTCGCGGTCGGCCAGGCCGATGTCGCTGATGAGCACGTCGGGTGGGGTCAGCTGGAGCGCATCGAGTGCCGCGTGGGTGGTGTCGACGTCCACCACCTCGGCCCCCGACTCCCGGAGCATCAGGCCCACCACCTCCCGCGTGTCGGCGTCGTCCTCCACGACCAGCAGCCGCACCCCTCGTAGCGTGCCCAGCTCTCCGCCGGCCGCGGCGCCGCCGAAGCTCAGGGTATCGCTTCCCCCGGCGCCCGCCGGCGGCTCGGAGGGCAGCCACACGACGAAGGTCGCGCCCTGGCCCAGCCCGGGGCTGCGTGCGTCCACGCGACCGCCGTGCAGCTCGACCAGGTGCCGGACGATGGCCAGCCCCAGGCCGAGCCCCGTGTGCGTCCGCCGGCTGGCGCCCTCGGCCTGGCGGAAGGGCTCGAACACCCACGGCAGCAGCGAGGCGTCGATACCCCGACCGCTGTCGGTGACGGTCACGGTCACGCCTCCCTCGTGTCGCCGGGCGGCGAGCCGGATCCACCCTCCGGTCGGGGTAAACTTGACGGCGTTGGACAGCAGGTTGGAGAACACCTGCTGAAGCCGCCCGCCGTCGCCCCGCACGAGGCCGATGTCCGGGGCTACCTCCAGGTCGATCGTGAGGCCCTTGGTGGCGGCGGCCGCGCGCAGGCCGTCCGCGGCCGCCCGCAGCACGGCCTCCGGCACGACGTCGCGGACCTCGAGCGCCATCTTGCCCGAGATGATCCGGGAGACGTCGAGCAGGTCCTCGACGATCTGGGCCTGCAGGCGCGTGTTGCGCTCGATGACCTCGATCGCGTGCGCGGTTCCGCCGGCGTCGAGCCGTCCCACCGCCAGCATGCGAATCCAGCCGAGCATGGCGGTCAACGGGGTGCGCAGCTCGTGGGAGAGCACGGCCAGGAACTCGTCCTTGGCGCGGTTGGACGCCTCGGCACCCAGCCGGGCCTGCTGCTCCATGCGGAGCAGCTCAGCCTTCATGCCGTCCACTCGCTTGCGCTCCGTGATCTCGGTGAGGATCAGCAGGCCGCCTTCCGGGCGGCCCGCCTCGTCCTTGACGGGCTCGGTGACGAGCTGCAGCCAGCGGCTGCCGACCAGGAACTCACGGACCGCCCGCTGGTCGAGCCCGAGCAGCGCGCGCAGCTCCGTCGGCGGCCGGCGAAGTATCCGACCCGTGATCTCGACCCCGTCGCGCCCGGCCAGCGGCTCCGCCTCTCCGGCCAGCACGGCGAAGACGGCATTGTGCCGCAGGACTCGGCCCTCGGGGTCGAGCAGGCACACGGCGTCAGTGATGGCGTCGAAGGTCAGCTGCCACTGGCGCGCGGCCGCGCGCACCGCGTCCTCGGCCCGGCGTGTCCGCGCCACCGAGCGGACCGTGGCCAGCAGCACCTCCGGCGCGACCGGCTCCACCAGGAAACCCTCGGCACCGGCATCGAGCCCACGGGCGTGGTCGCTTGCCCCGCGATGGGCCGCGCTCAGGTGCAGCACCGGGATCGCCGCCGTGATCGGGTTGGCCTTGAGCCGACGGCACACCTCGTAGCCGTCGAGGTCGGGCAGCTTCACGTCGAGCAGCACGACGTGCGGGCGCGCCTCGACGGCCTGCCGCAGCGCCTCGGCACCGGTCTGCGCTTCCACGACGGCGAAGCCCGCCTGCTGCAGGAGCTTGGTTCGCGCGTATCGCGCCGGCCCGTAGTCGTCGGCGTTGAGAATCCGCAGGCGGTCGGTGGCGGGCGTCATCGCTCGACACCGCACTGCATGAGTGCGCGCCGCAGGGCGCTGGCGGCATCGTGGTGCGCCAGCGCCTCCTTGGACATCACGGTGAGCCCCCGGCCCTGCAGGTCGGCCCGCTCCTGGCTCGTCAGGACCCGGACCGTGTTGATGATGATCGGGATGTCCTTCGTGGCCGGGTCGGCCCCGAGTGCGTCGACGACCTCCAGGCCGGACATGCCGGGCAGGCGTAGGTCGCAGAGGATGACGCTGGGCCGCTGGCTGCGGGCCAGCTCGAGGCCGGTGGGGCCGTCACCGGCCTCGCTCACGAGGAAAGGCGTGTCGCGGAACAGCCCCTTCACGAGGTAGCGCACCACTTCGTCGTCGTCGATGATCAGGACGCGACGCACGCCGGCCGGCTCGCCGAGCGCGCGGAGCTGGCCCAGCAGCCACTGGCGCTCGATCGGCTTGCGCGCGTAGGCGTCGGCCCCGAGGCCCAGCGCCCGCCGGGGGTCATCGGCCTGGGTGACCACCAGCACCGGCAGGGACCGGGTGGCCTCGTCGGCTTTCAGCTCAGCCAGAAAGTCCCAGCCGTTCTCACCGCCGAGGACGATGTCCAGGACGACCGCGCGCGGCCGCAGCGTGCGGAGCAGGTGCCGCGCCTCGGCCAGACTGCGGGCCGGAGCGATCTGGAAGACGGTCCCCCGCAGCAGGCGCTGGTACACCAGGACCATGCCGGGGTCGTCCTCCACGACCAGGACCGGCAGCCGGGCAGGGTCCGGCTCCCACTGCACGGCGGTGTCGGGCCGCCGCGCGAGCTGGTCGCTGTCACCGGGATGGTAGACGAGCGGCAGCGTCAGCGAGAACGTCGAGCCCACGCCCGGCGCGCTCTCCACGCTCACGCGCCCTCCGAGCAGCCCGGCCAGCTTGCGGGTGAGCGGCAGCCCGAGGCCGGTGCCCCGCACCCGACGCTGCACGGGGTTGTCGAGCTGGCCGAACTCCTCGAAGATCCGCTCCTGGTCCTCGGGCGCGATGCCGATCCCGGTGTCGCGCACCGCGAGCACGACCGTGTCGGGGGATGCCAGGCGGGCCGTCACGCGGATCTCGCCGGACTCGGTGAACTTGAGCGCGTTCGAGATGAAGTTGCGCAGGATCTGCGACACCTTCGCCTCGTCGCCCTGGATCGTGGGCACCTCGGCGGCGTCCTCGAAGACCAGGTTCAGGGACGGATTCACCAGCAGCGGACGCAGCATGCCGCGCAGGGTACCGAAGAGGTGCTCGACGTCAAACTCGATGGGCCGGATCACGATCTTGCCCGCCTCGACCTTGGTCAGGTCGAGCAGGTCGTTCACCAGCTCGAACAGGTCCTCGGCCGCCTTGCGGGCGAAGGCGACCTGGCGGGTCTGCTCTTCCGTCAGCGGGCCGTCGACGTGGTCGAGGAGCAGCCGGGTGAGCGCCAGGATCGAGTTCAGCGGGGTGCGAAACTCGTGGCTCATGTTCGACAGGAACTTGGACTTCAGCTCGTCGGCGCGCCGCAGGTGGTCGGCCTTCTCGTCAAGCTCGGCGTAGAGAGCCACCACGCCGCGGTTGGTGTCCTCCAGCTCGCGGCCCAGCCGCTCCAGCTCCTCCTGGCGGCGCCGCAGCTCCTCCAGCGTGCGCAGCAGCTCCTGGTTCTGCTCGAGGACCTCGGCCAGCGGCTCCGCGGCGCGCTGGCGGGCGAGGGCGGCGGCGATCTCGGCGATCCCGGTCGCCGTGATCGGCTCGCTTCGCCACGGCAGCACCTTGCGCAGCGACACGACGGTACCCCCGGCCGGGGAGCTCTGGACGTCGAAGGCGTCCATCAGACGCCGGGCGCCGATGAGACCGAGCCCCAGGCCGGTACGGGACCGGTAGTCGCCCTGCAGGATGCGCGGCAGCTCTGCGATTCCCGGTCCCCGGTCGCTGACGGTGATCAGCAGCACCTGCGGCGCGCTCCGCCCCTCGACCGCGAACTCGACCCGGCCGCCGGCGGCGTAGCGGAAGGCATTGCGCGCGATCTCCGACACCGCCGTCGCGATCCGCGTCTGCCCCTGGCCGTCGAATCCGAGCAGCTCGGCCACCTGGCGAGCACGCTGGCGCGCGTTGACGACGTCCTGCTCCCGGCCGACGTTGACCGCGACGATCGGGAGCTTCACGGCGCGGGATCCCGGACCACGACCACCGTCGCGTCGTCGCGCCGGCGGCCGAAGTCACGGTAGAGGACGCCGGCGACGAGGCCAGGATCGCGGTGCAGCAACCCGGGATAGGGGTCGAGATTCCGCAGGGTCGCCAGGCCATCGGAGTGCATGATCAGCACGCCACCGGCCGGCCACGGGTACGTGTACTCGACGATCTTGTGGGCGGCGTGGCCGGCCGTCCCGTAGTGCGAGACGAGGTGGCGCGCGGGCCCATTGCCGTGCACCGAGGCGGCGATGTTGCCGAGGCCGGCGAAGCGGACCACGCGGCGGGCGGAGTCGATCTCGGCCACGGCGAGCGCGGCGCCCCGGGTGGCCCGCAGGGCCTGGTGCAGTGACTCCACGCGGGCCGCCGGCGACGTGCCGGCGTGTCGGCGGAATGCCAGCACACACGCGTGCGCCGCCTCCGCCGCCCCGGCGCCGTGGCCGAGGCCGTCGACGACGAGCACGGTCCCCCCACCGGCCCGCCGCTCGTGCTCCCACGCGTCGCCGCAGTGCTGTTCGCCGCCGAGGGCCACGCTGAGGCCGCCGACGGTGGTCGCGACCGGAGTCCGCGATCGCGCACCCGTGGGCCCGATACGGATCAGCAGGGCGGTGCCGCCCGGGCGCGAGTACACGTCCAGCGTACTCGCCAGGCGCCGGATCGCACCGAGCCCCGTCCCCGCGCTGCCCGCCGTCGAGAACCCGTCCTCGAAGCAGCGGTCGACGTTCGCCATGCCCGGCCCGCGGTCGAGGGCCAGGATCTCGACCACGTCGCATGCCCCGGCCGCCGCCGTGGCCAGCAGCATCTGGCCCCCCGGGGCGTGCTTGAGCACGTTCGTGGCCGCCTCCGTCACCGCCACCGCCACGCGGCCGACGGTGGCCTCGTCGAAGCCGAGGGCCCAGGCCATCCCGGAGGCGACCCGGCGCGCGACGCCCACCTGGCTGGGGTCCTCCACCGCAACCGCCCGGGTGGTGCGCACCGCGCGCGTGCTCACGACCATCGCGTGATCCGCACGGTGGTACCGGCTCCGGGCTGCGAGCGGATCTCGAACTCGCTGGACAGCCGCTTGGCGCCGCCCAGGCCGAGCCCGAGCCCGCTGCCGGTGGTGAAGCCGTCCTTCAGCGCCTGGGCGAGGTCGGGGATACCGGGACCCTGATCGGCGAACGTCAGCCGCAGCCCCCGCCGGGTGCCCTCGACCAGGCTCTCCACCTCGACGGTCCCGCCCCCGCCGTAGGTGAGGGTGTTGCGGGCCAGCTCGCTGGCGGCGGTCACGACCTTGGTCTGGTCGACGAGGGTGAACCCCAGCTCGACGGCCCATCGGCGCACGGCCTGCCGCACACGGACGACGTCCTCCGAGGCCTGCACCGCCAGCTTCTCAGTCCGGGTGACGGACATCCGTGTCCTCGCCCGTCGCCCCGCCGCCGTCGCCGGTCGCCACCCGCAGCATCTCCATGGCACGCTCGACGCTCAGCGCCGTGCGCACGCCGGCCAGCGACATGCCGAGCTCGACCAGCGTGATGGCCACGGCGGGGCGCATGCCCACGACCACGGTCTCGGCGTCGAGCACCCGGGAGATCGCCGCGATGTCGCCCAGCATGCGGCCGATGAACGAGTCGACCACCTCGAGCGACGAGATGTCGATCAGCACGCCACGAGCGCGCGTCTTCACGATGCGGTCGGTCAGATCGTCCTGCAACGTGAGCGCGAGCTGGTCGTGCATGTCGACCTGGATCGACACGAGGAGCACCGGGCCCATCTTGAGGATCGGAATCCGCTCCACGACGACGCCGATCAGCGCGGAGCGGCGGAGCGGACGACGGACAGCCCGACGCGTTGCAGCGCGACGGCGAACGCGTCGGCCAGCGTGGCCTTGGTCACCACGGTGGTGAGATCGAGGCCGAGGTGAACCACCGTCTGGGCGATCTGCGGCCGGATGCCGCTGATGATGCAGTCGGCGCCCATGAGGCGGGCCGCCGCCACGGTCTTGAGCAGATGCTGAGCCACCAGCGTGTCGACCGTGGGCACCCCCGTGATGTCGATGATGGCGATGCGGGCCCCCGTGTCGACGATCCGCTGCAGCAAGCTCTCCATGACGACCTGGGTCCGGGCGCTGTCGAGCGTGCCGATGAGCGGCAGCCCCAACACGCCGTCCCAGAGCTGCACGACCGGCGTGGACAGCTCCAGCATCTCCTGCTGCTGGCGGACGATGACGTCCTCCCGGCTCTTCTGATAGACCTCCGTGGTGTAGAGCCCGAGGCGGTCCAGGAGCACCGTGGCGTTCCACGTGTGCTCGTCCAGCGCCCGGGTGTCGATGCCGAGCGGCTGGCGCAACACGGCGAACAGCGGCTCCTTCAGCGAGAACACGAACATCGCCGTCTCGGTCGGCGTGAACCCCAGCCGCGCCCGCGATTCGGACACGGCGCCGAGCACCTCGCGCACGGGCTCCCACGCGGCGTCCCGGAGGTCGTCGCTTCCCGTGGCCGTCGCATCGCGCAGCAGCCGCAGGAACTGGCGGGATTGCTCGCGCAGCACGGTCTCGTCGATGAGATCCCGCCGGAGCCCGACGGACTGCAGCTGGCCGTCGATCCAGCCGGCCAGCAGATCCTTCTCGTGGCGCTCCAGCACCCTGGCGATCGAGCTCGTACGGTCGGAGCTCATGCGCTTCCCCGCTGGTGCCTCGTCAGGCGGTGAGAGAAATGATGTTCCACACCGGTGCCGCGCTCAGGTACCCCGACGGGCCAGCAGACGCTTGACGGTGTCCACCAGGGTCTGGGGCTCGATCGGCTCGGTCAGGTACTCGTCGGCACCCACCTCCAGGCCCCGACGCCGGTGCTCGTCGTCACGAAACACCGCGGTCTTCTGCACGATCGGGATGGCGCTGGTCACCACGTCCCGCTTGAGGCGGCGGCACACCTCGAACCCGTCCATGTCCTGCAGCGCGATGTCGAGCACGATCAGGTCGGGGAACGTCCGGGCCAGGCGCAGGGCGTCACGGCCGGTCGCGGTCTCGCGGACGTCGTAGCCGGCGCCGGTGAGCATCCTCACCAGCGCGTAGCGGGCGTCCGGGCGATCGTCGACGACGAGGATGGTATTCATCGCGCCGCGCAGTCAAAGCGTAAGGGGCGGGGTCGGACGTGTCAACGTGTTCCCCGTCGAACGTTCGAGCCTCTTGCGCCCGCCGTCGTGACACAGTACTACTCTCCTCGTTGGAGGATGAGCACGAGCGGCCGGGCGAGGCCGAGACCCTGCTGGCGATCGCCGGGACCCTGGCCGGGGGCCTGGACCTCGTGGAGGCCCTGCGCCAGACTTGCCGCCACCTCGCCCGCTTCACGGGCGCCGACACCAGCTCGGCGCACGTCCTCGATGCGGCACGGGCCACGCTGCTCCCGGTTGCCGCCTACCGCGTCCCCAAGGACGCCCTGCCCGTCCTGGCCGGCGAGGCGTTGCCGGTCGATGCCCCGGGCTTTCGCGACAGCGTGTTCGCCGGCGAGGTCGCCTGGTCCGACGATGTCCAGCGAGACCCCCGCTTCGCCTTCCCGCTCTTCCGCCGCTTCCCGCACCGCTCGGGCCTCATCATCCCCCTGCACGAGAGCGACGGCGTCGTGGGCGCGTTCTACCTGGTGTGGTGGCGGGCGCGGCGCCGCTTCGCCGACGTGGAGGTCGCCACGCTGCGGGCGATCGGGCAGCAGGTCGGCTTGCTGCTGCGCATCGCACGGCTGCTGGCCGAGGCCCGGCGGCAGCGCGCCGAGGCCGAGGCCGCCGAGGCGCGCTACCACAACCTGCTCGACCGTGTCCCGGCCGGTGTGTGGCGCACCGATCAGGATGGGCGCATCCTCGACGTCAACCCCGCGCTCGTGCAGCAGCTCGGCTATCGCGACCGCGAGTCCCTCATGGCCATTCGGAGCCCCGATCTCTACGTCGACCGGTCCGATCGCGATCGCCTGCGTGAGACGCTGGCCCGGGCCGGCGTCGCCGATTTCACCGCTCAGCTCCGCCGGGGCGACGGCAGCACGATGTGGGCACGCATGCAGGTCCGGGCCACCGAGGAGGACGGCGTCATGATCTATGAGGGGATCCTCGAGGACATCGGCGACCGGCGCCGGGCCGAGGAGGCGGAGCGCCAGGCCGCGGCGCTCAGCTATGTCGCCCACCTCGCCAACGCTGCCGCCCACGAGATCAACAACCCCCTGGCCGTGATCACCGCCCGCCTGGAGATGCTGCGCCGCCGGCAGACCGACGCCGCGGATGTCGCGAAGCTCGAGGCCTGCCTCGACAGCGCCCGGCGCATCGCGGCGATCATCGCCCACATGGGACGCATCACGCGGCTCGAGGTCCACGAGGGCGCGCCCAACCTCCCCCCCATGCTCGATATCCGGAAGTCCAGCCCGTCAGACCCGGGGTAGCTTGACGATGAGCTCGACGAGGTCGTCGGGATTCATGGGCTTGGTGGCGTGCGCCGAGAAGCCGGCCGCGATCGCGCGCTCGCGGACGTCACCGCCGGCGTATGCCGTCAGGGCGACCGCCGGCACGGCGCGTCCCCGCGCCGCCCGCACGGCGGCAATCAGCTCGTAACCGTCGGCGCCGGGCATGGCCAGGTCGCTGACGACGACGTCGATCGCCGCCCGGGCCATGATCTGCAGCGCCTCCGCCACGCCGCCGGCCAGGTGCACCTCGGCACCACGCTCGCGCAGGACCAGCCCCAGGAGCTCGCGCGCGTCGCCGTGGTCGTCGACCACGAGCACCCGCAGGCCGTCGAGGCGGGCACCTGTGCCGCGCTCGCCCATCGCCGCGCCGACCCGGCCCCGCGACCCACGCAGGGCGATGATCGGCAGCTCCACCACGAATGTCGCCCCGGTGCCCCGGCCCGCGCTCTCCGCGCGCGCCCGGCCGCCGTGGGCGTCGACGAGCTGCCGCACGATCGCCAGGCCCAGGCCGAGGCCCTGGTGGGTGCGGGTGGTGGTGCTGTCGGCCTGCTGGAAGGGCTCGAACACGTGGGGCAGCACCTGAGGATCGATCCCCTCCCCGCTATCGATCACGCTGAGGCGGGCGTGCCCTTCCTCGCGCGCCAGCCGGACCTCGATGCGTCCCCCGCGTGGCGTGAACTTGACGGCGTTGGACAACACGTTGGCCACGACCTGCTGCAGTCGCCGGGGATCGCCGAGCACCTCGCCGGTGCCGGGATCGAGGGCCACCTCGAGAACGAGCGTCTTGGCCTCCACGTCGCCGCGGATGGCCTCCACCGCCTCCTGGACCACGGGTACGAGATCGAGGGCGTACCGGTCCATCTCCAGCTTGCCGGCAATGATCCGGGACACGTCGAGCAGGTCGTTGATGAGCTGGGCTTGCAGGCGGGCGTTGCGCTCGATGACCTCCACGGCGTGCGCCTTCTGGGTGTCGTCCAGGCGCGGGTTGCGCAGCATCCGCAGCCAGCCCATCATCGCGTTGAGCGGCGTGCGCAGCTCGTGTGACAGCGTCGCCAGGAAGTGGTCCTTGGCTCGGTTGGCGGCGTGCGCCTCGGCCCGCGCGGCCCGCTCGGCGGCGAAGAGACGGCTGTTGCGGATCGCGATGGCGGCGTGGGCGGCCAGCCGCTGACCGACGGCCTCGTCACGCTCGCCGAACGGGCTCACGGTGCGTCGGCTGACGTAGATGAGCCCCTCGACCTTCTCGTCGCCGCGGATCGGCACGATCATCACCGAGCGGATCCCCTCGGCCTCGACCACCGCGCGATGTTCACCCTGGATTGCCGGTTCCCGGAGCGCGTCGGGGACGCGATGGGGGCGCCCCGTCGCCAGGGCCACGCTTCCCAGGCCCCTGGCCGGATTCAGCCGGCGCTCGATGCCGGGCAGGCGCGCGCCCACCGCGAGCCGGAGCCGGAAGGCGTCGGTCCCGGGCTCGCTCAGCACGATCTGCGTCACGTCGCCGCCGCAGAGCGTCCCCGCCGCTTCCGCCACCTGCTGCAGCACGCGGTCGAGATCGAGGGACCGGTTGATCTCGGCCGCCAGGGACGCCACGACCTCGGACTCCCGCTGCTGGCGCGTGGCCTCCCCGTAGAGCCGGGCGTTGTCCATGGCGACCGCCGCCTGGTCGGCGAACGCCTGCAAGGTGTCGACCTCGGCCGACGTGAAGCGCCGCCCCTGTCGGTCTGCCACCGAGAGGGCGCCCAGGACCTGGCCCTTCACGCGCAGCGGCACCGCCAGGACGGCCGCGTCTCCGGCCGCGGTCATCCCGCGCCGCAGGTCGTCGGCGACGTGCAGGCGCGGATCCGCGAAGACGTCGTCGGACCAGGCCGCGCTGCCCTGCGCCACGGCCAGGCCCGAGACGGAGGCGTTGCCGGCGGCCACGACGTGCCCCGCCCGGAAGGCCGTAGCCATGCCACCGCCGAAGGCGACGCCGACGAGTGAGCCGTCCGGCGTGAGCAGACGCAGGCCGGCGGCCCGCACATGGAAGGTGCCGAGCACGACGCCGACGACCCGGGCACCCACGTCGGCCACCTCCAGCGTCTCGGTGAAGGACCGCGCGGTCGCGGCCAGCTCCTCGGCGACCCGGCGCCGCTCCTCGGCCTCCGCGCGCGCGCGCTGCTCGCGTTCAAGCAGCGCCGCCCGCTCGCGCTCGATGCGGCTGCGGTCCCACACCAGCGTGGCGACGGGCAGGACGGTCACGCTGGTGGTCACCATGAAGGCCGCCGCCAGCAGGAACGATTCGTCGGGCGGCGCGAGGGCGAACGGCCCCAGGCCCCGCAGCGTGCCCACGACGGCGAGGCCGGAGACGATCGCCATCCCGGTCGCCGCCTCCCGGGGGCCGAACCGGAACGCGGCCCACAACAGCACCGGGGGTACCAGGAACGCCAGCGGGTACGTCTTCCGCGTGAAGGGCACGGCGCCACCGAACACGACCTGGACGACCAGGACCACGCTCAGCAGCAGGAGGAGCGCCTCCCAGGGCCGCTCGCCGATGCGCCCGAGCCCCCGGTGGCGCAGCCACAGCAGCAGTGCCGGCACCACCACGAGATCGCCCGCCACGTCGCCCAGCCACCACGTCGCCCAGATGGCGCCGTAACTGGGCCACGGCGCGTAGCCCGCGGCGCTGAGCACGGTCACGCCGATGGTCGCGCTCAGCGCGGCGCTGGGCATCGCCGCACCCACCAGGACGCGGAACGCGTCGCCCGCCCGCTCGAACGCCCGGGCCCCTCCCGCGAAGCGCTCGACCAGCCGGGCGCCGACGAATGCCTCGAGGGTGTTGCCGCCGGCGATGGCCATGGACGTCAGCGCGGAGCCGGCTGTCGTCAGGTTGACGAGGAAGGCGGCCAGGAGGATCGCGGGCCAGACGCGGCTGCCGAAGAGCAGGAACGCCGTGAGCGCGATGCCCGCCGGCATCCAGACCGGGCTGGCGCTGGCGTGGATGAAGGCGAGGTAGTGCAGGCCGAGCTTGCCGGCCAGGAAGTAGACGACGGCGATCGAGGCCAGGACACCCAGACGGGACACGTCGCTTACACTTCGTTCTCCCAGACCTGCTCGAGCCGCTGCCGGCGCCGCAACAGCCGCAGCGCGCCGTCCGGCTCTCGGAGGATCTCGGGAGCCTGCGGGTAGGAATTGTAATTGATGGTCGCCATGGCGGCGCAGTACGCGCCGGCGCCGCCCACGACGACGAGATCGCCGATCTGCGGGCGCCCGACCCGTCGCGGGACCAGCGCCTCGGGATCGCCGGGCGCCGGCGTGAGGATGTCCCCCGACTCGCAGCAGGGCCCCACGAAGACGACGTCGACCTGCGGGCGGCCCTCGGCGAGGACGTCGATGGGGTGCTGGGCGCCGTAGAGCGACGGCCGCGTCACCTCCGGCATCCCGGTGTCGAGCTTGGCGAACAGGTAGCCGTCGCCCCCGGTGTCGACGACGTCCACGCAGGTGGCCACGACCGCCCCGGCGTTGGCGACCAGGTAGGTGCCCGGCTCGATCTCCAGGTGGAGCTCGCGGCCGTCGCGCTCGTGGAACGCCAGCAGCTCGGCGCGCACGTGGGCGCCGACGTCGGCCAGGTCGACCGTGGGCTCGCCGGGCATCCGGCCCACCTTGAAGCCGCCGCCCAGGTTGATCAGTCGCACCTCGGGCAGCCGGGCGGCGAGATCGAGCGTCAGGCGGGTGCAGTGCTTCCAGACCTCGGGATCGGTGCCGGAGCCGATGTGGCTGTGCAGGCGGGTGATGCGCAGATCGTAGCGCTTGGCGAGCGTCTTCACGTCCTCGAGGTACTCGTGCCAGACACCGAAGCTGGAGGCGGGCCCCCCGGTGTTGGTCCGGTTGGTGGCCCCGCTGCCGAGCCCCGGGTTCATCCGCACCGAGACCTCGCGCCCCGGCGCGACCCGGCCGAGCGCGTCGAGCTGGTGCAGCGAGCAAGCGTTGTAGAGCACGCCCCGGCTCAGGTGCTCGGCCAGCCGCGGCGAGGGCACCTGCGAGGTGAGCTGGATCGCCGCCGGGGCGAACCCCGCGCGCAGGGCGCGCTCGACCTCGTGGTCGCTGGAGGCGTCCACGTGCAGGCCCAGGTCCCGGAACAGGGTCAGGATGCCACGGCTGGGGTTGGCCTTCATCGCGTAGCGCAGCGTGAGACCGAACGGCGCGGGGAACGCCAGCGCCCGGCGGGCGGCGGCCTCCAGGGCCGCGCGGTCGTAGACGTAGCACGGCGTGCCGAAGCGCTCGCGCACCTCACGGGCCTGCTCCAGGGTCAGGGCGGGCATGCAGCAGAGAGTGGCAGACGACGGGCCCGGATGCAACCGCCCGTCACGACAGGCGCGGGGCGAAGATGCGGGCCTTGATCCGCCCCGGCACCCACACCGCCAGCATCCGGGCGGCCCAGGCCACCCGCTCGAGCGAGTCGGGCGATCCGGGCCAGTACTTGAGGACGAGGCCGCGGTCGACCCAGTTCAGCAGGCCGTCGACGAGGACGGAGACGAGCAGCAGGTCATCGAGGTAGCCGGCGATCGGCACGAAGTCGGGGATCAGATCGAGCGGGCTGGCGAGGTAGACCATGGCGGCGGCCAGGGCGATCTTGGCGGCGCGCGGCAGCATCGGGTCGCTGACCAGCCTGGCGATCAGGCGCACGAGATTGGGCAGCGCGCGCAAGAGCTGGGTCATTGCAGGCTCTCGGCAACCAGCTCGCTCACGTCCTTCACGGCCAGCGTCTACT
>Ga0268386_10002294_pt1 | contig 13543 bp, 12 predicted proteins | sample RVTome_15_FD_200260 | JGI IMG/M metagenome (GOLD analysis project Ga0268386, IMG submission 200260) | Soil microbial communities from uranium-contaminated site in the Upper Colorado River Basin, Wyoming, United States - RVT150D86... ...
GGCGGCACGGACGGCGGCCGGGCGAGGCCCCCGATCGGCCCCGTATCGCGGTCGTAGGCGGTGTTGAAGGCGTTGGCGCCGGGATAGAGGGCCAGGTGGACCAGCAGGAACCCGAGCGTCGTCCGACCGGTCCAGTCGGCGGCCGAAAGGGCGCCCCACACGAAGATGGGCGAGAGCACGAACACGAACGGGAACCGCAGGTGGAGGAGGACCTCCCCCATCTCCCGCAGGCGGCCTGTCCGGACCGCCTTCAAGGCCGGTCCGAGAGCGTTTCCTGGAACCGCTCCAGCTCGAGGCGCTCGAGGCGGCTGCGCGGCTCGAGAGCCAGGGCGTCACGGAGCACGGTCCGAGCTTCTGCGGTACGCCCCATGGCGAGCCAGGTGCGCGCGAGCTGGACGTGTGCCGTGACGCTACCGGGGTCGAGCGCGACGGCCCGCCTGAGCAGCGCCGCGCTCTCCTCCAGGGACACGTCCGGGTAGCCGCCGAGAAACGTGCGGGCGACCGCCTTGGCCACCGGATGCACCGTGGCGAGCTCGCGATGGAAGGCGCCCAGAAAGACGTACGGCGCGTAGTCGAAAGGATCCAGCGCCCTCGCCCGCTCGATCTCCCGATGCGCTTGCCGGCCGAGCTCGATCACCTCGCCGGCCCTCTGGATCCGGTAGGCATATCCGAGATGACGGCCGTAGCGCCCGAGCGCGACGGCCAGCGCGGTGTGGGCGCGGCTGACCTCGGGGCCGTGGTGAACCGCCCTGCGCGCGAGCTCGATCGCCTGCCGGAGACGTGCCTCGTCCCCTTCGTGGCCGGGAGTTTCCTCGGCCAGGGCGGAGAGCCCGATGGAGGTCTTCCATAGGAGAGCGACGTCGCGCGGCGCCCCCTCCAGCCCGGCCTGCCAGGCCTCCACCGCGGCCGCCGTCCGGCCGGCCTGCATCAGGCTGTCCCCCTGGACCGCCGCCGAACGGGCCGGCGATGCGGAGGCCGCATCCTGTGCCCGAGCCGTCCCGACCCCGAGCAGCCCGACCGCGCATGCCGTGGCCAGCGTCCCACGCATCGCTAGCCGATCTCCTCGAGGAGCTCCCGCGCCTCCCGCTGACGGATGCGGTCCGCCTCCTCGCGCGGCGGCAGCTCCAGCGCCGTCTCGAGCTCGCGCCGCGCGTCCGCCTCCCGGTCCAGCTCCAGGTACGTGCGGGCAAGCTCGACCCGCGGCGTGATGTAGTCAGGCTCCAAGCGCACCGCCCGCTCCAGGTGCGCGGCGCTCCCCTCCTCCGATGCCTGGGGGAGGCGCCCGAAGAACGTGCGCGCGAAAGCCTTCAGAAACGGGTTGAGCGTGGCCAGCTCGCGCTCGAGGATCCCGAGCACGACGAACGCGGCAAAGTCGGAAGGATCGAGCCGGGCCGCGAGATCGGCTTCCGACCGGACCTCCCGCGCGAGCTCCACCTTCCGCTTCCCGCCTTCGAACAGAGCGAGGCGCCCGAGCGCGGCGGCCAGGGCTGCGTGCGGACGGGCCTCCCCCGGTGCCCCGCGGACCGAGCGGCGCGCCAGCTCCACCGCTTCACGATAGGTCTCCTCGTCCCCCTCTTTCCCGGGTCGCTCCTCGGCCAGGTTCACGAGCGCCCGCGAGGTCTTCCAGAGAAGGGTCGGGTCGGCGACGGCCGCGGTCAGGCCCTGCCGGTACGCGCCGACCGCCTCGGCAGTCCGGAACGACGCCATGAGGCTGTCCCCGCGCGCGACCGCGGCCGCCTGCCCGATCGCGACCGGGGCGTTCGTGAGGACGACCACGCCCGCGAGGAGGGCGCGCGCGGGCTTGAGGGACGACAACCTGGGCATGGCGCGCATCGGACCTCCTTCCCTACCCGGGCCGGTTCCGACCCGTTCCCGCAACCTACAAGGGGAGCGCATAGCCGCGGGTCGCCTCGAGGCGCCGCTGGACCCGCCGGGCGACATCCTCGAGCTCCTCCCGTTCGTCCACCAGGTTCAGCGAGTCGGTCTCGACGACCAGGACCGGAGCGAGGTCGAAGCGACCGATCCAATCCTCGTAGTAGCGGTTGAGGCGGTCCAGGTATGGCGTCGGGATCTCCTGCTCGAACTCACGCCCTCGGGTGCGGATCCGCTCCACCAGCACAGGGACCGACGTGCGCAGGTACACGAGCAGGTCGGGCGGCTCGAGAAACTGCGTCATGACCGCGAAGAGCTCGCGGTAGTTCGCGTAGTCTCGTGCGTCGAGGTGGCCCATGTCGTGGAGGTTGCGGGCAAAGATCTCGGCGTCCTCGTAGATCGTCCGGTCCTGGATCACCGACTCCGGCGACGCCAGGATCTCCTGGTGGTGCTGGAACCGCTTGGAGAGAAAATAGATCTGCAGATGGAACGCCCACCGTTCCATCCGGGCATAGAAATCCGGGAGATAGGGGTTCCCCTCGACATGCTCGTAGTAGGCCCGCCAGGCGAACCGCTCGGCGAGCAGGCTGGTCAGCGTGGACTTACCCGAGCCTATGTTTCCGGCGACCGCGCAGAAGATCTTCACGCGCCGACCTTCCCCGCACCCGTCCGCGAAGCGGCCCCCGGGAAGTCCAGTTCGCCCTGGCCAACCTCGAGGGTCGCGATCCGGTGGTCCACCATCGCCCGGACGGCGGCGAAGTCGGCGTCGCTCCACACGAAGTCGAGCTGCGACACGTCGATCGTCAGCAGCCGCCCCGGATAGGTCGCGAAGAACCGCTCGTAGCTGGTGTTGACGCAAGCCAGATACGGCTCCGTGAGGTCGCGCTCGAAGGGCCGGCTGCGGGAGTGGATCCGGTCCAGGAGAGCTCCCGTCGAAGAGCGCAGGTACACGACCAGATCGGGTTGCGGCACCTCGGGCAGGAGGGCCTCGTATATCCGCTCCCAGATCGCGAAGTCGCGGCCGGACAGGGTCAGGCTCGCGAAGATCCGGTTCTTCTCGAAGAGATAGTCGCTGAGAATCAGCTCTTGGCTGGAACGGATCGCCTCCGCCACCTCCCGCTGCTGTCGGAACCTGGCGAGGAGGAAGAAGAGCTCGGTGTCGAAGGCCAGCCGCTCCATGTCCTGGTAGAAGCCTCCGGTCAGGAACGGGTTCTCCTCGACCAGCTCCAGGAAGCGCCGGCCGCCTCGGTCGGTGTAGAGCCGGTGCACCAGCGACGTCTTGCCGACGCCGATCACCCCGTCGACGGCGATGTAGCGGACGCGAGTCAAGCGGACGACCCCCTACCGGTCGGGGCCCTTGGAAAGTGGGAGGACGAGGGATCGTAGTCCCCTCCCTCCTACCTGTCAAACGGGACTCGGCACGAGCAGCGACCCGAAAATATACCGAAGCCCAGGCCGTCTTGCCCGGGTGGCTCCGGCCCAGTCGCCTGGTTGACGCCCTCGGTGGTCAGGCGTTAGCGTGGCTCGAACCCCACTCAGGATACCGCGCCCCGCGTTGGCGTCACCCTCGCTGACCACTCCCGTCACCGCGCACGAGCGGATCCACGCGCTCGACATCCTGCGCGGCTTCGCCCTCCTCGGCATGATCCTCGTCCACTTCCACGAGCGCGCGAACGGGTTCCATGACCTTTCGGGAAACGCGCGGTCGGCGATCGAGGAGGCGATCAGCTGGGCGATCTGGCTCATGGTCGAGACCAAGTCCCACGGGACCTTCGCGTTCCTGTTCGGTGCCGGCTTCGCCATCCAGCTCCGGCGGGCCGAGACGCGGGGCGCGTCCTTTCTCGCGCTCTACCTGCGGCGTCTGATAGTGCTGGCCTGCTTTGGCTTCGCCACGCATGCGCTCTTTGGCTACAACGTCCTGCTGGGCTATGCGTACGGTGGGCTGTGGCTCCTGGTCGTCCGGAAGTGGTCGGTGCGGGGGCTTCTCGCGGCGTCCCTGGTCGCGGCGATGATCCCTAGCCTGTTCGAGATGGGCCGTGGAGCATGGGAGTGGGCGCGTTTGGATCCAGAGGAGGCGGTGGCCGCCAGCGACGCGCGTATGGAGAGCCGTGGCGCAGCGTGGGAGGCCCTGGAGGCGGCGGAGGACCAGCCGAGCTACGGGGTCACTCTTCGGGGGCGGCTCCGCAACATGGCCTGGTTCCATCGGCAGCCATTCTTCCTGCTTCCCGGCCAGACCCTGTGCCTGTTTCTGCTCGGCGTGCTGGCGCTCCGGTGCGGGATCCTGGAAGACCCCCGCCGACGATCGCCATGGATCGTGGCGTTCATGGCCTACGGCGTGGCCGCTTGGGCGGCCGGACGGTTCGTGCTCCCCCTGTGGGAGGTCGAGCTCACCGTCCCAGGGATCTCGGGGCCGATCGGACGAGGCCTGGGCCTGTTCGAGGACCAGTGGCTCGCGTTCACCTACATCGGCGGCCTGCTGCTGCTCTTGTCGTACCGAGAAGTCTGGCTGGGGCGCCTGGCGCCCATGGCCTGGGCGGGACGGATGGCGCTCACCAACTACCTGCTCCAGATCGCGATCCTGGACATCCTGTTTTCCGGTTACGGCCTCGATCTCGAGATCCGCGAGAGCATGGTATTCCCCGCGACCCTCGCTCTGTTCGTGGGCGAAGTCGCCCTGAGCCGGCTCTGGCTGGGATGCCTGCGTTTCGGCCCCGCCGAATGGGTGTGGCGATCGCTCACGTACGGCCGGGTCGAGCCGCTGGTGCGGAAGAGTCCAGCCCTGTGACCCTGGGATGACTTTAGCCCTCGAGGCGCTCTGCGTTCATGGTCCATGGCCGGGATTGTGAGCTCAAGCGCAAGGGATGGAGCGTCGAGAGCTCACAAGTCCCGTCACGGGAACCGTCGCGATCAGTTGATGCCCGTGAATTCCACGGCTGCGCTGATCGACACCGGCCCGACACAGACCGCCTGAGGCTTGCCCTTGCCCTTCGCCTCGACCTCCATCGTTGCCGCGTCATGGGAGATCGTGGCCGAGTCCCCGACCTCGGGAGGGAAGGTCCCAGAGGTGACCGTTCCACTCCACCGAAGGACGTACTTGACGCCGGTCGCACCGTTCAGATCGTTCGCATGGAAGAAATACGATCCCTCGACGGGGTCACCTGCGGACGCAGTGCTCGACGTCCCCGAGGTCCCCGCGAAGGAAACCGGCATCGTCTGAGCACCACTGGCATCGCGCGGGAAGCAGACGCCGTCCGGATCGAGCTGGTCAGCGAAGGCATCGTTGAAGAAGACCATCGACTCCTGATCGGCCGCTGCGCCACCGCTCATGATGACGGCCACGACGGCGTTCTTCCCCTTCGCCACGTGGAGGTGACCGTCCGTGGGAGGCAGGGCACCATCGGCGCGGAAGATCCCGATGTCGCCGGTGTGCACGTATTGGTACTGGCTGGCGGCCGCCAGGGACAGACCTCCCTCATGGATCAGTGGGGCCTCGGATTCCAGGGGGGAAAACTCGTCCTGGCATCCCGCCGTCCCGAGGACCGCGATCAAGGCTCCCAGTAGCACGACGACGCCTGACCGGTTGGTTCTGCTGTCGAGTTTCAAGGTTCCTCCTTGTGGTTGTGGTTACGTTGGTGCAACAACTTTACTTGTACAACTAAGGCGATGTATGGTAGAGGGTCGCTTTCGTTTATTCCCTGTCCAGGAGGCTTGTGCTTCTCTAGGCTCGGCTCATGTCAACGCTTCTTCCCCGGCGTCGACAGCGGGTTGGGTCGGACCGTGACACGGGCCGTATCGTCGGGATGGACATCACAGAGCAGGTGAACGAGCGGGCCCGGGCTTGGACCGAGCCGGCCGACCACGCGAACCATTCCCTCGCTCAGGTCGAACACCCGGACGCTGCCGGGGTCGTTCACGTCGCCGCTCACTAGATCTACTCTCAGGAGCTCCCCCGAGGGCGGGTTGTTCTGGCCCCACTGGAGCGGATTCACGGGGTTTGTGGACAGGTCCACGAGCCTGCCCTCGGCATCGAGCACGCTCCCCTCATCATCGCCACGGATGATACGGACCGCGTGGTTGGGATACTGCCGACCCAGGTTTCGCTTGTCGATCACCAGGTTCTTCAGCTCCCGCGGCCTGCTGCCGTCGAACGTCAGCGTGTTCATGAGAACGGCGGCGATGCCGGTCGGCGTGACGGAGGGATCGAAACCCGAAAAATCCCCCTCTACGACCAGCCAGCAGTTGCCGCTTGGCTGGCCGTCGGGGACATCCGGCTGCGCGAAGTTCACGTTGGTCCCGTAGTGCGCGACCGTGTTGTCGAAATTCATCTCCACCGTGAAAGAGGCCGCGCTGACGTCGAGCGTTGTCCGGTTGTCCTGATTTCTGGTGACCGCCTCGGCACCGGACGTCTCGAGTGTTCCCGTCCACTCCGTGAAGAAGTCGGCGACCACCGCGAACAGCTCGATCCCGATCCCCTTGCGACGCTTGGTCAGGAGCTCGACCTCGACGTCCCATAGCCCGAGGGGGGCGTCGGCGGCCACGGTGATCGTCGTCACCAGCTCGCTGTCGGAAACGAACTCGGCCGTGTCGCTCGTGGCGATACCGGTCGTCACCCCGTCCATCAGGAACCGGACGTGGGCCGGGTGCTCGAAGCCGGAGCCGAGAATCCGGACCTGGAGATCCACCGTCCCCTGCTCGGTGCCCGGCGGATCTGTATCCCTCACGATGGGGTCGCCCGTGCTGCCGCTGCCGCCCCCGCCCTTCCCGCTCCCGCCTTTGGCCAGCTCGACCGAAGTGACCTCCGGGCCGGCAGGGACATCCTCCGAGCAGGAGCCTACCAGGGCCAGTCCGACGAGAGAAGCGCCGATCATGAGACAACGCAACGGGGACTTCGCGATCATCAGGCTCTCCGCGAGGGGGTCGGAAAGGGCATCTGAAGGATGAAACGGCCGCGCAGCCGGATTCCTGCGCCCTGAGCGCCCCTGGCCCTCATCGGCCGCTGATCCGGTAGCCGGCCCACCGGTAGGGATCACGGTGACGGGGGTCGGCGATCATCGAACGCTGGGCCAGCGCCAGAGCATCCGCCTCGGGGCGTCTCCGATAGGCGCGATAGAAGCGTTCGGCGAAGATCGCCGCGCTCCGGTCCTCGACGCGCCACAGCGTTGCCACGACGCTGCCGGCGCCCGCGGAGAGAAAGGCCTGCGCGAGCGTGGAGTAGTCTCGACCGCGGTCGTAGCCGGTCGCCCCCGATGGCCCGACACCGGTCTCGCATCCCGACAGGAACACAAACTCGCTCCTGACCGGCACCGCGAGCACCTCGTGGACCTCGAGCCGACCGTCGTCCCGCCACGGCGGCGTGCCCCCAGAAGCAGACGCGGTGGAGAGCTCGATGCGCGAAAACATGGGATTCCGCGCATTCAGGATGCCGTGCGACGCCACGTGGACGATTCCGGGCCGCTGGAGAGCGTCGCGGAATCGCCTCTCGGTCGCCGCGCGTCCGCGATGGACGTCCGCCCGGGGCAAAGCGCGTCGCAGCGCGTCGAGCTCGGCGAGCGAGGCGGGGAGTCCTTCCGGGAACGGCGCGAGGCCGATCGCCTTCCTTGGACCCGCCCGAGGCGTCCTCGATCCCTGTTCCCTCAGCAAGGCCAGCGTGCCCAGGGAGGGGGCATGAGCGAGGACATAATCCTCGACCAGGAACCGGCCCGTGCGAAGATCACGGAGCGCGGGAAACGGCAGGTACTCGAGCTCCGCGTGGGGAACGATAACGAGACGCTCGATCCCGTCCAGCGCCCCCGAATCGAGAGCCGGACGGATGAGAAGCTCGTGCAGGCGCCCGAGCGCGAGGTCGGCCACGCCGGCGCCCACGCTCGCTCGGCTGGTCAGCTCGCGGGCGACACGCAGTCGCGTGGTCAGCTCGTCTCGCGTGATCTCCTGCTCCAAGGCGACGATCGTGTCGCGGTCGACCACGAACAGGATCAGTCGATCGGGGAGGATCAGATACTCGAGCAGGGCCTCACCCGGCGCGAGCCGCCTTCGGTCGTCTCCTTTGGGGCTCCGGCTCAACGCAGCGGTACGGCGGCCGTGCTCCTCGGCCCGCAACAGGGCCGCGTGGTACTCGGCCCGGGTCCACTCGAGCTCCGTCCCCAGGAGGTCGGCCTGTTTCGCGAGATCCCTGCTCGGCTCCTCGATCAGGGCATGGTCGACCTCGTCCAGACGCTCGCTCAGCTCGTGGATCCGCCACAGGAGCCGCTCGCTCTCGACCGGGTCGCGCGTCCCGCCATCCGCATCGTCATGGTGCGGGGCCGTGGCGTGCTCGAGCAGAACTCGACCCCGCGAAGCGTCGGAAACCTGGAGCGCCTCCTGGACGGAACCCAGTCGCAAGAGCGTATCGACCAACTCGCCATAGACCGCCTCCCGGCCGCGGAGGTAGGCCTCCCTCAGCCATCCAGAGGCGAACTCCCCCCTAACCCGCTCCACGCCCTCGATCGCCCGCCTGCCCGCACGGGCCGCGTGCTCAAGTCGACCGGCTCGAGCCAGGGCCCGGGCGCGGAGCGCTTCGGCCTCCCACTCCACTCCATAGCCGAGCTGCCGAATTTCGTCTTGGGCTTTCTCGAGCACGCGCAGAACCTCGGACGACTCCTCCGCCCGATCGGCGACCCGGGCCCGGCCGAGCGCCACCTCCACCCGACCTGACCGGACCCCGAGCGTCGCAGCCAGCCGCTCCGCCTCCTCCAGGTAGGAATGGGCCTCATCGAAGGAGTCTGCGTCGCCGGAGAGCTCCGCCAGCACGATCAGGTCGCTGAGCTCTTCGAGCGCGGCGCCGCTTCCCTGATGGATCGCGAGCGCACGGCGCGCCTTGTCGATCGCGACGCGCCGGTTCCCGAGCTCGCGATGGATCCTGGCCTCGTTCCGCAGATCGATGCCCTGTTCGTCGATCAGGCCCATCTCCTCATTGATGCGGCCGGCCCGGGCCAGAAGCTCCAGCGCGCGGCGGGGGTTACCCGCGTCGCGATGGAGCTCGGCTAGCTGCTCCAGGTTGATCGCCTCCTCCTGACGAAGGCCGTTTCGTCGGGATCTCTGAAGGGCGCTGTCGAGGTGAGCGATGGCGCGTCCCGGGTTGCCGGTGGCGGCGTAGGACGTGCCCAGGTGACCGAGCAGGATCTGCTCACCCACCACGTCCTCGGCTTCGACCAGAAGGGGACGCGCCTCAGCGAGATGGTCCATCGCCGCCAGGGGATCCCCTACTTCCAGAGCCAGCATCGCCAGATTGATCAGCGAGCGCCCTTCGATCAAAGGATCGCCGATCGCGCGAGCCGTTTGACGTGCGTTCTGGAATCCCGCTCGGGCCTCCTCGTAGTGGCCCAGGCTGGTGGACACGAGCCCTCGGTTGTTCCAGACCTTGGCCAGGTTCGCGGAGTCGCCGGTCGCCTCCGCTGCTGCCGTCGCCTTCTCGAAGAGCTCGACCGCGTCCAGGGGGCGAGCCTCGTTCCAGGCCAGGAGACCGAGGACGTTATAGGAGCGAAAGAGATCGCCGCCCCCGAGCCGCAGCTTGATCGCGAGGGCTTCTTCACCGAGACGTTTTGTCGCCCCGTAGTCGCCGAGTCGCCACGCGGCCTGGGACAGCCAGGTGAGCGCACGGGCCGCACCGAGCGAGTCCCCCCTCGAGCGGGCCAGGGCGAGCTCCCGACCGAAGACGACCCTGGCGCTGTCGATCTCCCCGTCCGAGTAGAGGCTCTCACCGTGGGCGTGCAGCGAATCCAGGGCGGAGAAAGCCTCACCTTCCGCCGCTCGTGGTCCCGCCTCGCACGCGACGACCAGCAGCAGACCCCGAGCGGCCCAGCACGCGGCGGTTCGTCCCGATCTCAAGGCGCCAGCCGCAACCTGTTCACCCCCGTCGTCGCAGTCGTTCCATCCGACAGCACCGCGTCCACGTACCAGAAGTAGATCTGACCCGGTCGCAGCTCGAGGTCGCTCGGGGGATCCACCCACGTGGCGTCCGTATCGATGCGCCACACGGTCTGACCCTCCTCGTCGGTCATCGTCAGGCGATAGGCCGCTTCCTCCCCCGCCGACTCCCAGGCGAAGACCACTTCCTCACGCGTCAGGGACGCGTCGGGAGGCGGTGAGATCACCGGGAGGGATCGTACCGCTTCGCGCTCGGTGGCGGCCTCGGGTGCGCGAAGCGCGCCGGGATCGTCCATCGCCTCGCGAACGCGGGGAACGCTGATCAGGAGCGCCACCGCGGCGGCCGCCGCGACCCCGGTGGCCACCACCGGCCATCGTCGGCGGGGACGATCGTGCGCCTTCATCAGATCGACAAGCTCGGTCATCTCCCGGCGGCACTCCGGACAGTCGGCCAGATGCCCCTGGACCCGTGCTTTCTCCCCGGATTCGAGTCGCCCGTCCAGATAGGCCGAGATCGACCCTGTATCGAGGTGACTCCCGGTAAGGCTCTCAGGGTCGTCCACGTTCCCCCCAATCCTTCGATCGCGGACCCTCATCTACAGGATGAAACGGCACTTCGGGCGGTTTTCTGCGACGCGGTTCCAGGCGGGCTTCAAGGATAGGGGTCATGCACACCCTCTTCCTCGAGGCAGTCCCGCAGGCGAGTCAGGAGCCTCTTCTGGCGCCGGTAGACAACGAACTCTGAATCCAGCCGCATGACCTCGGCGACCTTCCGCACCGCGAGGCCGTCCTCGTACCGCAGCTTGAGAAGAAGCCGATCCTCGGGCGCCAGCTCGGCGAGCGCCGAAGCGAGCGCTCCGGAGAGCTGCTCCTCCCTCAGCCGGCGCTCCGCGGTCGGCTGCCCGCGGTCCGGCAGCTCGCCGGGCCGCAACTCCTCGGCGATCAGGTCCTGGAGCCTTCTCCGGGCTACGCGCGCTTCGCGGGCGGCGATCCCACCATCCTGTCGCTCACGACCGTAGCGGGTCCGTCGGAAATCGTGGCAGAGCCTTCGGGCCACGACCACCAGCCACGTCGAGAAGCGGCTCTCCGAACGAACGCAGTATTCACGGAGTCGTTTGAAGTCATCCTGGGCGAGCGATTCAATGACGTATCGGTATGCGTCCATCCTATCGTCGTACTCACGGCAGACGAACTGCGCCGTCCCCAGGAGATAGCGGTTGTATCGTCGTAGAAACTCTTCCCACGCGCGGTCGCGGGAAGAGGAATCCCTCGCGTTAAGGAGAGCGTCGAGCTCACGAGGCAGTTTTTCGGCCATGACCCCGATGGCACGGGAAGACGGGCACGGTGGCCTGGCGGGCGCTCCCAACGTAACGAAGCGGCGCCCGGTACTTCAATAGCAGTGGTGACGGAAAAGTTTGGTGCGTTCGTTGCCGGGATCTCCGGTGACCGGTTACGTTGGCGCCCCCGGTGAAGACCAAGATCGCCTCCGACACCCGCGTACTTCGGGTCGGCCACAGCCCTGACCCCGACGACGCGTTCATGTTCTTCGGCCTGGCCCGCGGTGCGGTCACGATACGGGACTACCGGATCGAGCACGTCCTCGAGGACATCCAGAGCCTGAACGAGCTGGCCCTCCGGGGAGCGATCGAGGTGACCGCGATCAGCGCCCACGCCTATCCACGGATCGCCGACCGATACTGGGTCATGCGCTGCGGGGCGTCGATGGGCCGAGGGTACGGCCCGATCGTCGTGACCCGGCCCGGTGGGTCCGGCTCGGTGGACTCCCTGGCCGGGCGTCGCGTCGCGATCCCGGGCGAGCTGACGACCGCGTATTTGGTGGCGCGGCTCTACCTGCCGGATTTCGAGCCGGTCCCGGTGGCCTTCGACCGGATCCCCCAGGCGGTGCTCGAGGGACACGTCGATGCCGGCCTCGTGATCCACGAGGGCCAGATCACCTACGCCGAGACGGGGCTCGTGAAGGTCGCCGACCTGGGAGAAGTGTGGCTCGCGGACACCGGACTGCCGCTCCCCCTCGGGCTCGACGTCGTCCGGAAGGACCTCGGGCGCGAGCTCGCGGGCGAGATCTCGGCCGGCCTCGCCGCCTCGATCGAGTATGCGTTCTTGAACGAGGACGAAGCCGTCGAGTACGCGCTCGGTTTCGGCCGCGGCCTTGACCAGGAGAAGGCGCGCCGGTTCGTCCTCATGTACGTGAACGAGTACACGCGCGACATGGGGGGCGAGGGTCGTCGAGCGCTGGAGTTGTTGCTGGCACGCGCCGCCGCGGCGGGTCTCGTCTCCCCGGTGTCCGCGATCGAGCTGGTCTAGGCGGCGGACTCAGCCGATGACCGGCAGCGCGTGCGGATCGAGCCGTCCCGCGCGTCGGGGAGCGTGGCGCCTGATCGAATCGAGCGAGGTCTCGGGAAGCCGCTCGTAGAGGGTCGTCCGCTGGACGGGCTCGAAGCCCGCCTCCCGGATCAGCGTCCGGATCTCCTCGACCGTCGTCGTGTTGACGAACGCGGCCTCGGCGTGCACGGACTCCTCGAACAGCGTGCCCCCGAAGTCGTCCGCCCCCCAGTGGAGCGCGACCTGGCCGGTCTTCTTCCCCTCGCTGAACCAGGACGCCTGGATGTGCTGGACGTTGTCCAGAAAAAGTCGGCTCACCGCGATCGTCCGCAAATAGGCCGCGGGTCCCTCAGCCTCGGGCCGGACCTTCTCGAGCGGCGTGTTGCCGGGCTTGAAGGACCATGGGATGAAGGCGGTGAAGGACCCCGGCCGATCGGCCCGGGTCGCCGCCGGCAGGGCCAGGGATCGATCCTGGAGGGCCCGTAAGCGATCGAGGTGCTCGACCCGCTCCGCCGGCGTCTCGATCGACCCGTACATCATGGTGGCGGTCGTCAGGAAGCCCACCCGGTGGGCCGTCTCGTGCACCTCGAGCCACGCCTCGGGACCACCCTTTCGGATCCCCAGCTTCTTCCGCACCCGAGGAGCGAGGATCTCGGCGCCGCCGCCCGGGATCGAGCGTTGGCCGGCCTCCCAGAGGTCCTCGAGGACCGTCTGAAGCGGCTTCCCGGACACCCGGACCATGCCCTGGATCTCGACCGCGCTCCAGTAGTGCGGGGTGACTTCCGGGAAGCGGGCCACCGTTTCGCGCACGACGTCGAGGTAGTAGGCGTACGGGAGATCGACGTTGACGCCTCCCTGAAGCAGCACGGTCGTGGCGCCCTGCTCGACGGCCCAGGCGACCTTCTCCAGCACCTCTTCGACCGGGTGCGTGTAGGCGTCCTCCGCCTCCGCGTGGCGGTAAAACGCGCAGAACACGCAGTCGACGTCGCAGACGTTGGTGTAGTTGGGGTTGGAGTCGATGACGTACGTGACCTCGCGCGCCGGGAAGCGCCGGAACCGCTCGGCGTTGGCGAGACCTCCGAGCGCGGTCAGGGGAGCGGCCGTGAGGAGCCACTCTCCATCGGCGGGGGTCAGCCTCTCCCCGGCCGAGAGCTTCGCGCGGATCGATTCGAGCATGGGGGGTGGAATGTCGCGGGCTCGCCCGGGGTCGTCCAGCGAGCGGCTCAGCTCGCCGCCTCCGACCCCTTCCCGGTCGCCCCGTCGAACAGCGGGAGGTACTCCACGTACCCCTCCTGCTCGAGGGCTTCGACCGGCACGAACCTGAGGGCCGCCGAGTTCATGCAGAACCGCTTCCCGGTCGGCGGCGGGCCGTCGTCGAACACGTGGCCGAGGTGCGAGTCGCCGTGTCGGGACCGGACCTCGATCC
>Ga0268386_10002296_pt1 | contig 13534 bp, 6 predicted proteins | sample RVTome_15_FD_200260 | JGI IMG/M metagenome (GOLD analysis project Ga0268386, IMG submission 200260) | Soil microbial communities from uranium-contaminated site in the Upper Colorado River Basin, Wyoming, United States - RVT150D86... ...
AAGTCGAGGTCGACGCGGAACCCGACCCGGCTGTCCATGCTCACCGCCTTCTCGAAGGCCACCTCGGCGACGCTCAGGCTCAGCGCGTTGTGCTGCACGTCGAAGCTCCGCAGAAGGGGATCGACGTCGTTGAAGCCGTAACCGTAGTACGTGTCCACGAAGCCCGTCACCTCGATCCCGGGCGGCTCCGGAGACGGCGCCTTGTCCGGGTCCTGGGCGAGCGCCGGCGCCGCCGCGAGAGCGGCGCCGAGCGCGACGGTGGCCAGAGGTCTCGACAGCCGATGTGCATGTGACATAATTCGTTCGCTCCAGTCGTAATGGGATGGGACAACGGAGCGGCGCGCCGCAGCCACGGCGCGCCGCCGGATTACCGCCGCTTCTCGAGACGACACCCGCTCGCTGCCCGTGACGGCGGCTCGCCCGCTCACGGCGTGACGTCTCCGGGAAGCGTGCGGAAGGCGTCGGGTGCGTAGGCGTCGTTGCCGTGCTCGTGGAAATCGAGCCCCTCGACCTCCTCCTCCGCCGAGACGCGCAATCCGACGGTCGCGGCGACGATCTTGAAGAAGACCCACATCGTGCCGAAGGTCCACACGAACGCGGCGGCGATGCCGAGCAGCTGGACGCCGAGGATCGCGGCGCTCGTCCCCTCCCCGTTGAACAGCCCGGCGGCGAAGGTCCCCCACGCGCCGCACACGCCGTGGACGGAGATGGCTCCCACCGGATCGTCGACCTTGATGCGGTCGAAGCACAGCACCGAGAAGACGACGAGCGTCCCGGCGACGAGGCCGATGATCACCGCGGAGGTGGGGCTCACGTTGGCGCAGCCCGCGGTGATGCCGACGAGGCCGGCGAGGGCGCCGTTGAGCATCATCGTCGCGTCCGGCTTCTTCAGGAACAGCCAGGCCGCGATCATCGCGGCGGTGGCTCCGGCGGCGGCGGCGAGGTTGGTGTTGACGGCGATCAGCGCGATGTCCTTGCTGGCGGCGGTCGTGCTGCCGGGGTTGAACCCGAACCACCCGAACCACAGCAGGAACACGCCGAGCGTCGCGAGGACGAGGTTGTGGCCCGGCATCGCCCGGGGCTTGCCGTCCTTCCCGTAGCGCCCGAGGCGCGGGCCGAGCACGACCGCGCCCGCGAGCGCCGCCCAGCCCCCCACGCTGTGAACGACCGTGGAGCCGGCGAAGTCGATGAAGCCCATGCCCTCGAGCCAGCCGCCGCCCTTGTACAGCCCGCCCCACGCCCAGCTGCCGAACACGGGGTACACGAAGGCGCTGATGAACACGCTGTACATCAGGTAGCTCGAGAACTTCGTCCTCTCCGCCATCGCTCCCGACACGATCGTGGCGGCGGTGGCGGCGAAGACCACCTGGAACATCCAGAACGCGAAGACCCAGGGGTCCTGCTCGGTCGCGAAGTCGGAGAAGAAGAACCCGCTGGCCCCGAACCACCCCGTCGAGCTCACGCCGAACATGATCCCGAAGCCGACCGCCCAGTACGCGAGCGATCCCGCGGAGAAGTCCATGAGGTTCTTCATGCAGATGTTCACGGCGTTCTTGGCCCGGGTCAGCCCGGTTTCGACCATGGCGAAACCGGCCTGCATCAGGAAGACGAGGAACGCGGCCACCAGCGTCCACACGTAGTCGGCGTGGCTCTGGACGAGGGCGATCGCCTCGGAGTTGGACTCCGGGGTCGGCGGCGCCGCCGCTTCGTCGGCGAGGGCGGCCGGGGAGACGGCGAGGCAGAGGGCGAGAGCGAGCCCCAGGGCCGCGAGCACGGCGAGACGTCGAAGTATCGGTGTCTTCACAGCGCGCCCTCCCCCCGCTCACCGGTGCGGATGCGCACGACTTCCTCGAGCGTGGAGACGAACACCTTGCCGTCCCCGAACTTGCCGGTCTTGGCGGTCTTGAGCACCGCGTCGACCGCGGCGTCGACGAGCTCGTCGGTCAGGGCCACTTCGACCTTGACCTTGGGCAGGAACTCGACTTTGTACTCGCTGCCCCGGTAGGTCTCGGTGTGCCCCTTCTGCCGTCCGAACCCCTTCACCTCGCTGACCGTCATTCCGACGATCCCCACCTCCTGGAGGGCGGTCTTGACCGCCTCCAGGAGGTGGGGCCTGACGATGCATTCGACCTTCTTCATCGGGCCTCCTTGGGTGGATCCGTCCTCGGCCGGGCCCCGAGCTGGCGGAGCAGCTCGGCCTCGACGACGCCGAGCACATCGGGCACGAGCTTCCGCCCCGCCGCGTCGGTGACGTAGAAGACGTCGAGGGCGAGGGCTTTGGCCGTCGCGATCTTCGCGAACACGATGTCGAGCCCCAGCTCGGCGAGGGTCCCGGCGATCGTGTAGGCGAGCCCCGGCTCGTCGGGAGCGCGCACCTCGACGATCGTCGCGGTCGCGGAGCCGTCGTTGTCGAAGCGGACGGACGGCCGTCGCGCGATCCGACCCCAGTGACGGCGGGGGCGCCTTCTCTGCTGCGTCCGCCAGCGCTCCACCGCCCGCGGCACGTCGAGGCGGCCCGACAGCGCGTTGACGAACGCGGAGTCGAGGCTCGCGCGCCGCTCCCCCGACACCGGCCGGTGGCCGGCGAGCTCGCAGAGGCGCAGCGTGTCGAGGACGACGCCGTCGGCGCGGGTGAAGAGGTCCACGCTCAGGATGTCGATTCCGCTGGCGGTGAGCGTGCCGGCGACGGCGGCCAGGAACCCGCGGCGGTCCCGCGCGGTCAGGGTCAGCTCGCTGGCGTGCCCGCCCTCGAGGTCCCGCCACTCGGTCGCCACCGGCCGCTCGCCGCGGCCCCGCAGCAGGCGGAAGTGGCGGCACATCCCGTCCGCGTCGGTCGTCCGCAGATAGCGCTCGGGAAGGAGCGTGAAGTGCCGCTCGACCTCCTCGGCCGGGAAGTCCCGGAGCAGCGTCGCCACCGCCGCCTCCCGGGCGGCGTCGGCGCGGTCGCCGTGCCCTTCGCCGCCGAGGAGCCGCTGGCGCGTGCGGTCGTAGAGCTCCCACAGCAGCGCCGCCTTCCACTCGTTCCAGATCCCCGGCCCCACCGCGCGGTGGTCGGCGTAGGTGAGGAGGAGGAGGAGGTTGAGCCGCTCGAGGCTTCCGACCCGCTCGGCGAACGCCTCGATGAGCGCGGCCTCGCTGAGGTCGCGCTGCTGCGAGAGCTGCGACATCTCGAGGTGGGCGTCCACGAGGAAGAGGACCCGGGCGGCGGCGGCGGGTTCGAGGCCGAGCCGGGCGACGGTCCGGGTCGCGATGCGCACGCCGCGGGCGACGTGCCCTCCGCCCCGCCCCTTGCCGACGTCGTGCAGGAGCATCCCGAGGTAGAGGGGGGCGGCGTCGTCGACCTCGTCGAACACGACGCCCAGACGCGCGAGCGCCGGGTCGTCCCCGGCCGCCGCCTCGTCGAGCGCCTCGAGCGCCCGCAGCGTGTGCTCGTCGACCGTGTAGCGGTGGTAGAGGTCGTGCTGGACGAGGAAGCTGATCCTCGCCCACTCGGGCAGGAGCCGACCCAGGATTCCCGTCTCGTGGAGCGCCCGAAGGGCGGGTCCCACGCGGCCGCGGCGGCCGAGGAGGCGAAGGAGAACGCGGCCGGCCTCGGGCGAGCTGCGGAAGCTTCCGTCGACGAGGCCGGCGCGGGCCCGGACCTGCAGCTTGAGCTCGTCGGAGAGCTCGGTCCCCTCCAGCTGCGCGATCTCCACCGCGTCGAGGAGCGCCGCGGCTCCCCCCTCGAAGTGGGCGGTGGCGCCCCGCGCGTGGAGCCGCCCATCGCGCACCTCGAAGCCGCGGCGGATCCGGGGGCGGCGCAGGGCGAGCCGCGCGAACAGCGGGCGCGGACGGCTCAGGATCGTCCGCATGAGGAAGCTCCGGCAGAACTCGTGGATCTCCGAGGCCCGGCGGTAGTAGTCGCGCATGAAGAGCTCGGAGGCGATGAGGCCGCCCTTGGGCCGGTAGCCCAGCCGGGGGGCGAGCTCTCCCTGCAGGTCGAGCGTCAGCAGGTCCGTCTTGCGGCCGGTCGAGAAGTGGGCCTCGTTGCGGACGCGCCACAGGAAGTCGCTCGCCCGGCGCGCGACCCGCAGCTCCGCCTCGGTGATCCACCCCTCGCCGCGCAGGGCGGAGAGGCGACCGCTGCCGAAGCGGGCGTGACCGACCCAGAGCACGGTGTGGAGGTCGCGCAGGCCGCCGACGCCTTCCTTGAGGTTGGGCTCCTGGAGGCAGACCGCGTTGCCGTTCTTCGCGTGGCGTTCCTCGAGGTCGCCGCGAAGAGCGTCGAGGAACTCCTCGGTCGCCCGGCGGTTGGCCAGGAGGTCCTCGTCCAGCGTCCGCAGGAGCTCCAGGAACAGCGACTCGCTCCCGGCGAGACGCCGCGCCTCGGTGAGCGAGGTGCGGGTGTGAAGGTCGGCCTTCGCCTCGAGCACGCACTCCCGGGGCGAACGGAAGCTGTGGCCGACGGTGAGGCCCGCGTCCCACAGGATCTGGAGCGCCCGCTCGACGAAGGCCGTCACGGGCGCAAGCGTCTGGCCCGGGTGCAGGAAGAGAAGGTCGACGTCGGAGTACGGCCCCAGCTCGGCGCGGCCGTACCCCCCGAGCGCCACCACCGAGCAACCGGCGAGGGCGTCTCTCGCCTCCGGCCCCGCCTCCTCGGCCGCGGCGCGGCAGGCTCGCGTCACCACCAGGTCCACCTGGTAGCTGCGGGCGGTGGCGATCTCCGTTCCGCCCAGGCCGAGGCGGTGGCGCATGCGCAGGCGCTCGGTCTCGAGCCGGAGGTACCGGCGAAGCCCCTCGACGGCACCCCCGGCCCCCCCGGGATCCCCCTCGGGGCGCGGGTCGAGACCGCTCGCGACGTCGGAGCCACTCGTGTTCACGGTTGCCCAGGTACCGAGCAAACGACGTACCCGCACGCCCCGGAGGGCTCGGAGTCGAAACATCCTTTGTTCATGGGATGTTGACCCGTCGCAACGCATGCAGGCTCGAGTCCTCGCTGTACGACACTTCTGTCGCATAGATGGAATGGATAATCATTTATGTAAGTGTGGAGTCACGGCGTCGCGCGTGGCCACTTCCCCCTGGACGAGGCGATCGGGACGACATGAGCTCGGCTCATGAGCCCACACGAACAGTTGTGTCGATCAATCACCAGAGTCTGACAAGATCGTCAGACGCACGCCAAGGCGTCGCGGTGTCGGCTCACGCCGGCGGCGGCATCGGAGGGACGTCTCCGCTCTCGCTCGGCCTCGTCGGGGGGCCCGTAGCGCAGATCACGATTGCCGCGTGTTAGTCTCTCGTGGCTCGCGGGAGGCCGCGGGACGCATGATCCAGGACGAGAACGCCGACGCACGATCCGTTGCGGCCGGAGGCGCAGAGCGCCTCCGCGGCCTGTCCTCGCGCCGGCTGGCCCTCGAGCTGGTGGCCGCTTCGTTCGTCGTTCTCGTTCAGGAGCTGACTCTCATCCGCTGGCTGCCCAGCCAGGTTCGCGTCCTCGCCTACTACCCCAACCTGGTCCTCCTGAGCGCCTTTCTGGGTCTCGGCCTCGGCTGCCTCGCCTCCCGCGGAAGATCCTGGCGTCCGGCCTGGCCCGTCATGACCCTCGCCATGGTCGGGACCGCCCTGGCCCTGAGTCGCGTGGTCTTCACCCAGGAGGGCGTCTCGGAGCACCTGTTCCTCCTCTACTACGATCTGCCCCGAGGTGCGCCGGTCGTCGAGGGGGTCTGGCCGCCGATCCTGCTGTTCTTCCTGTTGACCACGTTGACCTTCGTCCCCCTGGGCCAGTTCGTGGCGGAGAGGCTCGACGAGTTCCGGCGAAGGGGGAGGCCGCTCCGTGGGTACTCGTGGGATCTGACCGGGTCTCTTCTCGGGGTCGTCACCTTCGCGATCCTCGGCCTCACCGGGACCTTCCCGGTCGTCTGGTTCGCCGCCTTCCTCGTCCCCGCCGTTCTCCTGGTCCGGCACGACCGGCGATGGCTCGCGCTCTACGTGGCCGTGGGAGTCGTGACGCTCGCGGCGGTTCAATGGTCGGAGAAGGGGGAGCGCTACAGCCCGTACTACGTCCTCAACGCCGTCGCCCGGGAGGCCGGGCCCGGCCACGAGATCCTCGCGAACGGATCGTTGCACCAGATCGCGCTGCCGCTGCACATGCCGGAACCGCCCGACGCGTACGCGCGCAAGGTGCGCGACGGGTACGTGATCCCCTACCGTCTGCTCGGCCGGCCGCCGGGGCGGGTCCTGGTTCTCGGGGCCGGGACCGGCAACGACGTGGCGGTGGCGCTCGCGATGGGAGCCGAGCACGTGGATGCGGTCGAGATCGACCCCGAGATCCTGGCGCTCGGCCGATCGCTGCACCCGGCGCGACCCTACGACTCGCCGAAGGTGCGACTCGTCAACACCGACGCCCGGGCCTTTCTCAACGCGCCCGGGGAGCCATACGACCTCATCGTGCTGGGCACGCTCGACTCGATGACCCGCCTCTCCGCTCTCTCCAACGTGCGCCTCGACAACTTCGTCTACACCCTCGACGGACTGCACGCGATAAGGCGCCGCCTCGCCGAACGCGGAGCGCTCGTCATGTACTTCATGGTGGCCACCGACTACATCGACGCCCGCCTCGCGGGCATGGTGACGGAGACGTTCGGGGAGGTGCCGCTCGTCGAGAACCGGCACTACTTCCTCTTCAACCGGGTGTACATGGGCGGCCCCGGCTATGCGCACCTCGACCGGGAGCGGCGACGGGCGGCCGCGACCGGGTTCCTGAGCGTCCTCCTTCAGCGGGTGGAGCTTCCCACGGACGACTGGCCCTTTCTGTACCTGAGCCGGCGGGCGATCAGCCCCTTCTACTGGGGACTGGCGCTGGCGTTCGGCCTCGTGGCGGTGCTGGGGGTGGCGGTGGCGTCGCCGTCGATGCGCCGCGGGTTGACGGGCCGAGCCGCCGCCGACTGGCCGATGTTCTTCTTCGGCGCGGGCTTCCTCCTCATCGAGACCAGGGCCGTGACCGAGATGAACCTCCTCTGGTCGGCCACCTGGCTCACGAGCGCGATCGTCTTCGCCGCGATCCTCGCGACGATCCTGCTCGGCACCCTGCTCGCCGCGGTCCGACCCGTGCGGTACGAGCTGGGCACACTGGGTGTCGTGCTCGCCCTGCTCGTCACCTGGGCCACCCCGACTTCAGCCCTGCTGCGGATCGACTGGGCGGTCAAGGTCGCCTTCTCGCTCCTCTTCGTCGGCCTTCCCGCGTTTTTCGCCAGTCTCTGCTTCGCCGCCTTGTTCCGGGGGCGGCCGGACAGCACGATCGCGTTCGGCTGGAACCTTCTCGGCGCGGTCGCCGGCGGCCTGCTCGAGCTCGGGGCGATGGCGCTCGGCTTCAAGGCTCTCCACCTCGTCGCGTTGGTGGCGTACCTCCTGGCCTTCCTCGCCTGGAGAGGCGAGTCGGGTCGCGGGCCCGCCCCGCATCGTCCGCTCGACTGAGGCCCCGACCAGCCCGCCCAGTGGGCATCCCGGTTTCTCGGGAGACGTAGCCCTCGAGAGGCGTCAATGCGCGGCGATCGCGCGCCGGCGCCAGCGCTCCGCCCGGGGGGCGTCGCCGATCGACGCCAGCGTGTCGGCGGCGAGACGGGCGGTGTGCGGAGAAGGGTTCGCGGCGTGCATCGCCTCGAGGAGGCGGGCCACCTCGACGCGGCGGCGACCCTGGATCGCGTACACGATCGCGAGACGGGCGTAGGCGTCGGAATTCCGCGGAAAGGCCGCGATCTCGTTCTCGAACGCGGCCGCGGCCTCCGCGTTGCGGCCGAGCCGGGCGAGGACGTCGCCCCGGGCGAACTCGAGGCCGCGAACGGGCGCATGGGCGTCCGAGCACGCGCCGTCCAGGACGGCCAGCGCCGGCACCAGCTCGGACCGGCGCACGTGCACCTCGGACAGGGCGAGCGCGCTCCCCGCCGAGCCCGGAGCGAGATCGCGGGCGGCGCGGGCCTGCGTCTCGGCCAGGGCGAGGTCGTCTCGCGCGAGAGCGGCCCAGGCCAGGAGCTCGCGCGCTTCCGCCGGGCTCGCCTCCAGCCCGGCCCGCGCGTGCGTCTCGACGTCGTCCATCCGGCCGAGGAGCAGGCTCACGCGGGCCAGCCGCGTCCCGATCTCGGCGTGCATCGCCGGGGCGAGCGCGAGGATCGCGGAAAAGGCCCGGGCCGCCTCCTCGTGCCTCTCGAGCCGGGCGAGGGCCTCGGCGAGGCCCAGGTGCACGTCGAGCAGCCGCGGGTACCGGGCGAGCAGGCGGCGGAACGCGACGACCGCCTCGTCGTCGCTCTGCTTCGTCAGCCGGAACGCCGCCTCGACCTCCTCCACCTCGCGGATGTGGTCCCGCGGGTTCGGGAATGGGCCCTCGTGGGTGGCCGCTGCCCCGCCGAGGTAGCCGAGAGCGGCGAGCCGCTCGCGGACCTCGGCCGGGACCGCCTCCGGCGCCGAGAACGAGGCGGAGTGGCGGTCCAGCCGGCTCTTCATCGAACGTGCCGTCTTCTCGTCCGACGCCGCGAGGTCGTGGAGCTCCCGCGGGTCCTCCCGGATGTCGTACAGCTCGGGACGCGGGCCGTCGATCCACTGGTGCGTGTCGTCGACGAGCGAGCGCAGCTCGCTCCAGCCGAGGTGGATGCGCGGGTAGTAGGTCTCGGCGTACTGGCTCCGCGGCGCCCCGCCTTCCTCCAGAAGCGAGCGGCCCGGCAGGCCGGCGGGTACGGGCATCTCGAGGAGCCGCGCGAGCGTGGGCACGACATCGACGAGCCCGACCGGCGCGCGCACGGTCGTCCCCGCCCGCTCTCCCCGGGGCAGCTTCAAGATGAGCGGCACGTGAAGCGCCCAGCGGTAGAGCAGGATGCCGTGCTGCCTCTCGCCGTGCTCCATCAGCCCCTCGCCGTGGTCGGAGAGAAGGACCACGATCGAACGCTCGTACGTCCCGTCCCCGCGCAGCTCCTCGAGGAAACGGCCGACCGCGGCGTCGGCGGCGGCGATCTCGCCGTCGTAGGCCGAGGCCACTTCCCGGTCGAACGGCGCGGGCGGCTCGTAGGGCGCGTGGGGTTCGTAGACGTGCAGGAAGAGGAGCTCGGGCCCGCCGCGCGCGTGCTCTCGCCGCCACTCGAGCAGGCGCCCCGCGGTCGAGGCGCCCGGCCGCTGGACCTCCCCGAGAGCGTCGGTGTCGCGCGCAGCGTGGACGTCGTCGTCGTAAAAGTCGAACGAGTCGCCGAGGCCCGTCGCCGCCCGCAGGACGTAGGCGGAGACCGCGGCGCCGGTCGCGTAGCCGCGGGCCTTGAGGAGGCGGGCGAGCGTCGGGTGGACGTCCGGGTCCAGGCGATAGCCAAGGTTGTCGCGCACGCCGTGCTCGGGAGGAAGGCGACCCGTCAGCACCGAGACGTGGGACGGCAGCGTGAGCGGCCCGTGCGCGTAGGCGTTCTCGAAGAGGATGGAGTCGCGCCGCAGCGCGTCGATCGCCGGCGTCTCCACGCCGCCGTAACCGTAGACCGGCAGGTGGTCGGCACGCAGCGTGTCGATCGAGATGAGGACGACGGGCGCCTCGGGGAAGGCGGGGTGGGGAGCGCGGCGGCAGACCGTCGCCACGGCCAGCGACGAGGCGGCGACGACGAACACGAGGCGACGGGCGGTCATGGGCCGGTCGGCCCCGGGACCGATGGGCCCGGGGCCGACCTTTCGATCATGAGCCGATCAGTGATCCGCAACCGAAGTCGTGTCAACCGGGCGCAGACGGCAAGGGCGTTCGCGACGGCGGGTCCCGTCGAGGACGCCGCTGTACTTCGAAGCCCCGCGCCCACCGGCGGGTGACCGCCGAGCCGCCGCGACCGGAGCCAGCAATGAGCACGACTTCGGTGACACGACGCTAGAAGCGGAATCCAACCGCGACGCGGTACTCGCGCGGGATGGGGTAGCTGCCGTTCCCGGTCGCGGTGCCGAAGTTCGGGCCCTCCGTGTGGCCGGTGGGAATCCCGTTCGCGTCCACGGGGCCGTCCTCGTCGGGGAAGACCGTGGTGTTCCAGCCGCCGACGCCGGCCCCCAGCGTCTGGTCGTTGAAGACGTTGCGCACGTCGAGCTTCACGTACGGCCGCAGCGAGCGGTAGACCGGGATGTCGTAGGTCAGCGCCACGTCGAAGAGGTGGGCGCCCGTGAAGTCGCCCGCGCCGCGCTCGCCGAAGAAGACCGTCTGCAGCCCCGGGGGCTGGGCGTACCCCGGATCGCGCGAGGCCTGGACGTCCGAGATCGGCTGGTTCGCGGCGCCGAGGCTGTAGGTCATCGCGGAGTCGTAGCGCCACAGGAGCCCCACGTTGAACCCGCCGAAGCGACCCAGCCGCTGCTCGTAGGTCGTCCACAGCCGCACCTTGTGGCGCTGGAAGTCGTTCAGGCGGCCCAGGGGGAAGTTCCGCTCGGGGACGAAGATCTCCGGGTAGTCGCCGAAGTCGGAGGTGATCGCGGGCTGGTTGGGGTTCTCCCCCTCGAAGTCGCCGTAGTTGCGGAGCTGGTAGGTGTAGTGGCCGGTGACGGTCCAGCGGTCGGCGATGCGGTAGCTCGTCAGCAGCTGCAGACCGTCGTACTCACGGCGGGGCACGTCGGTGTTGCGGTACTCGACCCTGTCGATGAGCAGGGGTCCGGCGCAGCCAATGCACGGCGACGGCGTCGTCGCCTCCACCGCTCCCAGGTCGAAGGTCGTGAAGGTCTCGACGATCGACCCGAGCCGGCGCCGGGCATAGACGACCTTCGCGTACCCGTCGCGCCCGATCCGCATGCCGGCCGAGAGTGTGATCTCCCGGCTCACCGGCGAGGACAGCCCGGAAGCGAACGAGATGTTCTGGGTGGGCAGGCCCGCGCCGAGGAACAGGTAGTTCGCCGGATCGAAGCCCGGCGCGAAGTCGAGACCCTGTCCCGGAGGCCCCACGTAGAGGCCGTAGACGAGGCTCGGGTTGCCGGCGCCCTGGTTGTTGCCGAACTGGCTCAGGTTGTAGGAGCCCGCGTAGTGCGAATAGGTCCCCTGGAGCGTGTAGCGTCCCTCTCCGGTGACGTCGTACGAGACGGCGAGGCGGGGGACGATCGTGTCGGTGTCGAGGCCGAGGAGGCTGGACGAGGTCGTGTCGCTGCGGACCCGCTCGTAGCGGACGCCCAGGTTGAACGCCCAGTGGCGGCCGAGCTGCCAGTGGTCGTTGACGAAGAGCGACAGGGTCTTCACGTCGAGCTGCGCCCCGCGCTCGGGCAGCCAGTTGATGAACAGCCCGCCGAAGGTCTGGAAGTCCGGCGTCAGGTTGCCGGCCGCGTCGAGCGCCGGGTTGCCGGCGTCGTCCGTCACGTAGTCGGCGTAGTAGACGTAGTTCGTCGGCGACTGCGAGTTGCCGCCCTTGAAGGTGTTCTTGTAGTACTCGAAGCCGGCCTTGAGGTCGTGGCGGCCGAGCGAGGCGGTCGAGAGGAAGTAGGACAGGCTGCCCGTGACCTGGTTGTTGTAGCGGTCCTGGGGGTCGGTCGCGTAGTCGAAGTACGGCGCGTTGTAGTGCTGCCCCGCCTCGACCGCGGCCGAGTTGCCGAAGGTGAAGATGGGAGAGCCGGTGGCCACGTCGGTGTTCGCCCCGTCGCCGTCGCGGAAGCCCAGGCTCGAGTGCGAGTACTGCAGCTCGGCAAAGAGGTTGGACCGCAGCACCCCGCTGTAGTTCGCGACGAACAGCGTCTGCGGGAACTCGGTCACGTCGTTCGTGGACGGCGCGATGCTGAAGCCGAAGGTCGGCGCCGCGTCTTTCGTGTCGTTCCTGGCGTACGAGGCCGCCAGCGTGTGGTTGGGCGCGATCTGTCCGGTCAGCTTGCCCTGGAGGCGCTTGTCGTCCCTCTCGTCGATGAACGGCACCCCCGAGAACGGAAAGGTGTCCTGGAGCGCCCTCTTCTCGGAGCGCCCGGCGGCGAAGAACCACAGCCGGTCCTTGACGATCGGGCCCCCGAGCGTCGCCTGGTAGGCCTCGTTGAGGTTGCTCTCGCGGGTGATCTCCCGCTCCTCCTCGAACGGCGTCCGGCGGCGCCACGAGGCGTTGGTGAGGTCGGTCCGGAAGCTGCCGGAGAAGGAGTTGCCTCCCTTCTTGGTGATCGCGTTGATCGCGCCGCCGCCGAAGCGCCCGAACTCGGCGGACACGCCGGAGGTCAGGACCTGCGTCTCCTCGATCGCGTCCTCGATGAAGACGGAGTTCGGCGTCCCGAACGTGCTGTCGGTGATGTCGACCCCGTCGATGAGGAACAGGTTGTCGTAGGCGAAGCCGCCCGCGACCGTCACCTGTCCCGCGTTGGGGGTGTTGTCGGTGAGCCCCGGCGCCAGCTCGGCCATCGTCGACAGCGTGCGACCCGTGGCGAGCGTGTCGATCTGGGTCGAGTCGTAGGTCGCGCCCGTCTGCGTCGCCTCCACCACCGAGGGCGCTTCGGCGACCACCGTCACCTCCTCCTGCACCGCGGCAAGGCCCAGCGTGGCCGTGACCGACGTCGTCTGACCGAGGGCGACCGACGTCGTCTGCTCGAGCGGGGCGAACCCCGACAGCTCGAACGTCACCCGATACTCTCCGGCCGGCACGTTCTTCACGATGAAGTCGCCGTTCGCGGTGGTGGTCGTCGTCCGCTCGCCGACGAGCGCGGGCGAGCGGACCGTGACGGTCACCCCTGCCAGCGACGCGCCGTCCGCGGAGGTCACCGTCCCCGTCACCGTCCCCGTCTGCGTCCCCTGCGCCAGCGCGCCGGCGACGGAAGCGCTCCCGAGCCACACGGTCAGCCCGAGCACCCTCCAGCGCGAACGCGGCGTTTCTCGCGGCGTTTCTCTCATCTCCTCGCTCCTTCCTCGCCGCGCTGACGACGTGAGCGGGACGTCGAGCCCCCGACGTCCAAACGATTGGCGTCCTTATGTCGTGCAGGACCGGCGTGCCCGGAATCCATACAAGTTCCGCACCAGCGGTCGGAGCCGAAGACGGGACACGCCGTGATCCAAACGAATCGACACCGCGCAGGCCGTGTTCGTTTCCGCGATCGACGGTCGGGGTTGCGGCGTGCGTGTCTCGTCGAACGAGACGAGCCTCGAGACCGACGTGATGTCGTTGAACGGTCGAGCGCCGCGAGAGACGCCGGGATCGAGCGCACGCCGTTGGTGCGTTCGTCGGAGTCGTCGGCTGCCGCGAATGGCGGGCTCGGTTCAGCGCGACGCGTCCAAGGCCCTGGAGGAATCTCCCCGTCTCGAGCTGTACTGGATCGCGGTCGACGCACGGGGCTTCCCGTTCCTTGAATCGCTCCGCGACGGCCGATTGGATCGAGGGACGCCGACCCTGCCCCGAGGATCGAAATCGACTCCCCATCGGCGAAAGCCCCGGTCGGCCGATCCGAGCCCCCTCGAGCCGGTCCCTTGCCCGCTCGAGTCGACCCGCGACGGCTAGGCTCCCGTCGATGTGGCGCCGATCATCGCGCTGACGCCCTCCGGATCGAGCGGCCTGGAGAACCAGTGGCCCTGGCCATACTTGCAGTCGAGGCTCCTCAGGTATGCCGCTTGTCCGGC
>Ga0268386_10002297_pt1 | contig 13533 bp, 13 predicted proteins | sample RVTome_15_FD_200260 | JGI IMG/M metagenome (GOLD analysis project Ga0268386, IMG submission 200260) | Soil microbial communities from uranium-contaminated site in the Upper Colorado River Basin, Wyoming, United States - RVT150D86... ...
GGCGTCGGTGCGTTCGCGCTGTGGGGCGTGGTCGCGGCCGGGTGGTTGGCGCTCGGCGGTTCGAGCGGGGCCGGGTCGACCGCGGCGGCCGGGGTCGACCCGTCGGATGTGGCGGCGGCGGAGCGGCCCTCCGTCGCCGTGCTTCCGTTCGAGACCCGGAGCGAGGTCGCTGCTGACTCGTTCTTCGCGCAGGGCGTGCACGACGACATCCTCACCCAGCTCTCGCGGATCGAGGCGCTCAAGGTGATCTCGCGCACCTCGGTCATGCAGTACGCGGGGAGCGAGAAGTCGATCCGGCAGATCGCGTACGATCTCGGCGTGACGACGGTGCTCGAGGGCGGCGTGCAGCGGGCAGGGGACCGGGTCCGCGTCACGGCCCAGCTGATCGATGCGAGCACCGACGCGCACCTGTGGGCCCACAACTACGACGAGGCCCTGACCACCGAGAACATCTTCGCCATCCAGACGCAGATCGCGGAGGCGATCGCCGACGCGCTGGAGGCGCGGCTGACCGAGGTGGAGAAGGACCGCATCGCCGTGCGCCCGACGGGCGACCTCGAGGCGTACGATTTCTACAACCGGGCGCGCTACCTGTGGGCGGACGGCCGCGCCGCGTCCCGGCTCACGGCGCTCGATTTGTTTCGACGCGCCACCGAGCTCGACCCCGCGTTCGCCGCCGCGCACGCGGAGTTCGCCGCCGGCTACTTCTACCTGGCGAGTCGGAGCGAAGTCCCGGCGTCGGAGGAGGCCCTGGCTCCCGCCCGCCAGGCGCTCGAGCGGGCGCTCGAGCTGGATCCGGATCTCGCGGAGGTGCACGTTGCGCGCGCACACTTCAACGAGTGGTTCGAGCTCGACTTCGAGGCGGCGGAGCACGGCTACCGGCGGGCGGTGGAGCTGAGTCCCGGTTCGGCCCGCATGCACAACGCGCTCGCCGGCTTCTACATCGATCGGGGGCGGATCGAGGAAGCCAGGACGCAGTGGCGATGGGCGGTCGAGCTCGACCCGCTCGCGCTGTCTCCGCGCGCGAACCTGGCATTCGTGGAGTGGGCGAGCCGCGACTTTGCGGAGGCGGAGAAGCAGGCATCCCGCGTGGTGGAGCTCGATCCGGGTCATTTCGTCGGGTACTACATGCTCAGCGGCGCCCTCACCTTCCAGGATCGCCACGACGAGGCGATCGCCGCCGCCCGGCGCTCCGTGGAGCGCGACACGGGGAGCCTCGTCACGCGGATCTTTCTCGGCTTCGTGCACGCCCGGGCCGGCAATCGGGACTCGGCGCTCGCCATCGCGACGGACGTCGAGGAGCGCGGGGGTTCGCTGAAGGAGATCGCGCTGGTACACGCGGCGCTCGGCGACGTCGACCGCGCATTCGAGTACCTCGAGCGGGCGCTCATCACCAATCCCGGCGATCTGACGGCGCTCGACATCGACCCGTCGGCCGACCCCCTGCGCGACGACCCGCGCTACCGCGACATCCTCCGTCGGGCCGGGGTGGAGTAGGGGGGTGAGGGACGACCGGGTCGTCGAGTGCCCGGTGCACGGCGATGCCGGACCCGCCTTCGTCTGCCGGCATCTGAGCCTTGAGGTGCCCGTCGGCTTCGTGGAGGGCTACGACTCCGACGACCCCGACACCGAGCTGTTCCAGGCCTGGTGCGCGGCCTGCGACGAGGTGCTCGAAGCGGAGGGCGAGTGGAACGATCGCTCCGAGGCCTTCGCGGCGCCGCGACTCGTGTGCCGCGGCTGCTATCGCGACATGAAGGCGCTGAACCGGGGGGCCTGAGCATGGGCGCCCTGATGATGGAGAGAGCCTGACTGTGGAGCCCACCGACACCCTCGAGCCACGCATCCGCCCGCTCACCGACGCCGAACGCGTGCACCTGCGCCGCCTCGTCCATGAACTCCAGGCCCGGCGGGAAGCCGCGCGTCGCGGCACGTGGATCGCCCTCGCCGCGGGGGTGCTCGTCCTGTGGATCGTTACCCTTCTCGCCTCCGACGCGCCGGCCGTGTGGGTCACGTTGTTCTGGCTCGCGGCCGGCGCCGTGCTCGCGGTCTGGCTGGGCCGTGATCTGCGCAGGGAGACGGCGCACCTGCCCGCCGTGACGGCGTCCATCGAGAGCGCTCTCGAGCGCGGCGAAGCGGCCTCCTCCGACATCGTCGCGCGCGCCTACGTCGAGTTCGAGGAGGTCGAGGACGAGGGCGCCTGCTGGGCGTTCGACCTCGGCGACGGCCGGATCGTCTTCATCGTCGGACAGGAGTACTACCGCGAGGACCGGTTCCCGAGCCACGACTTCTCGATCGTCGAGCCCCTCGATGAGCGGGGCCGGTCCGCCCACGAATGGATCGAGAAGCGGGGCGATGCGGCGGCGCCGGCCCGCGTGATCGCGGCGGACGTGAAGTGGAAGCTGGCGGACGGGATTCCCGGGCACCTCGGCGTGATCCGGGCGGAGCTCGATCGGCTGGAGGACGTGCTGGCCGAGCGGGCCTGATCCGGGGGAGCGCGTCCGCGACGGCTCGGCGCCTGACCGGGTCGGGACGCAAACCTCGGCTTCCGCCCTCACCGCCCGGGTGGTAGTCTTGGTAATCGCGGGGATGCAGCCGCCAGGGAGGCCCGATGAGCGAACCAGAGCATCGACTCCGCCGTTACGGTGAAGAGGAGGTGGCCCGCCTACTCAAACGGGCGACAGAACTTCAGCGGGACGAGGTGTCCCCGGGAACGGTCGCGGGTGGGTTCACCCTCCCGGAGTTGGAGGACATCGCCATCGAGGCGGGGATCGAGCCACGCTACCTCAGGCGAGCGGCGGCGGAACTCAAGGTCGGCGGAACGAGTCCGGGGTCCAGGTGGAGCTGGCTCACGGGTGCTCCGGCGACGCTCCTGTTCGAGCGGACAGTCGTGGGTGAGCTCCGGCCCGACGCATTTGAAGGACTCTCCGCCGAGATACAACAGAGCGTCGGCGCGGTCGGTCAAGCCAGCGTCGTGGGGCGGACGTTGACCTGGCAGACCGAGACCCCGAACCGGACGCGCTCGCTCCAGATCGTCGTGACCTCTCAGATGGGGGAAACTCACATACGCGTCGAGGAGCGCCTGAACCAGCTTGCCGGTGCCTTGTTCGGCGGACTCGTCGGAGGGGTCGGGGCGGGAGCGGGAGGCGCCGGCCTGGGCGTGGCGCTCGGGGTCCTGGGTTCCGCCTTCCTCGCCGTGGCGTTTCCACTGGGCGCTGTTACGGGCTCGTACCTCGCCGCCCGCACGATCTTCTCGACGATGGCCGGCCGGCGCCGGGAGGCGCTCCAGGACCTGCTCCAGCAGCTGAGCGATGCCGTGTCCGATGCGGCGACGGACGCAGCAGGCGGCCGCTTGCCCGAGGAAGCGAAGCGGCGGGAACGCCTTCCGCCCTAGCTCTCACACAGGATGAACCTGGAAATCCGGCTGGCGACCACTGACGACGCGTCGGAAATCGCCGACATCAATCGACCCATCGTGGTCGGTACACCGATCTCGTTCGAGGTCGTAAGGACACCGCTACGACCTGTACGGTGGAGACGTGAGCGCTGCGCCGAGGATGTAGTGGCCATAAGAAAAACTCGCATCGAGCTCGACGAGCCGCGCCGCCTGCGCTTCCGCCGCGGTGCGGGGAACCGCGATTCAGCGCTCACGATCGCCGCCCTGGTGGATGAGCGCGGAGGCTCGCTGAAGGAGATCGCCCTCGTTCACACGGCTCTCGGAGACGTCGACACCGCGTTCGAATACCTCGAACGCGCTCTCGCTCGCGATCCCGGTGAGCTGGCAAATCTCGACATCGATCCCTCCGCCGACCCCCTGCGCGCCGACCCCCGCTACCGCGACATCCTCGGGCAGGCGGGAGTGGAGTAGGACGGCGGGCCGGACGAGCTCACCCCTACCGCCCCTCCAGCCAGCGGTTCGTCGCCATCAGGCAGGCGAGCACGGCGGCTTCCTCGACCGAGTCGTCCACCGTCGCGATGCCGGACAGCGACTGGTTGCGGCGGCCGATCCCGGCGCCCACCGCGATCACCACGAACGTTCGCCCGAGCGACTGGAGCTGCGAGACGCCCTGGAGCGACAGGTGGATGTCGTCGCCGGCCGCCTGGACGAGCGCTTCGAGGCAGGCGGCGGCGGCCACTTCCATGCGGCTGCGCTCGAAGTCGGGGCCCTCGGCCTCGCCCACGAACGTCTCGTCGGTGCGCCTTACCTCGACCCGGCACGAGAACTCGCGTCCGGCCATCCGCTCGATGTGGATGTCCCGGAGAATCGTCCGGACGGAGTGGGGCGCCGGGGCGGGCGCGGCGGCGGGCGCGGCGGCCAGGGCGGCGGCCAGGGCGGCCTCCTGCTCCTGGTGCAGCTTCTGCGCCTGCGCGGCCTGGGCGTGGGAGATCTCGGGCGCGCGGGTGCGGGCGATCGAGATCTTGCGGTGGTCGATCTGCATGCCGAACTCGGCCAGCAGCGCCGACTCGATGTTCCGCACGATCTGCTTCGGGTTGAGCTCCGAGGCGCTGAGCACGTGCACCTCGTCGATACCGCCGTGGCCGTCGGGTATGATCTTCAGCGACCCGACGCCCTCGAGCTCCATCAGCAGCCGCTCGATTCTGCGCAGACCCCACGGATCGAGGCCCGCCACGGATTCCTTTCCCTTCTCCATGCCCTCAGTGCTCATTTAGAGATTTCGCCTCCAGCCGTGGGTGTACGGTGTTGCCGCCCTGCGCCTTCGACACGTAGAGGGCAGCGTCCGCTTCCGCCATGAGCTCTTCGCTGGTCAGGGTCCGGGTGATGCCCGAATGATATGCGACGCCTATGCTCGCGGTAACCCCCGCGTCCCCGTCGGGGGTCGGGACCCGGAACGCCTCTACTGCCGTCCTGATCAGCTCGGCGATGCGCTCGGCGGCATCGCGGTCTGGATTGACCAGGATGATCACGAACTCGTCGCCGCCGTAGCGGCACACGAGGTCGGTGCTCCGGGTCGCGTTCTTGAGGATGTCGGCCACGGCACGCAGCACCTCGTTGCCGACGGCGTGCCCGTAGGTGTCGTTCACCGGCTTGAACTTGTCGAGGTCGATGAACAGGATCGCGATCGAGGTGCCGACGCGGCTCGCCCGCGCCAGCTCTTCGCGCAGGCGCTCGCTCAGCACCCGGAAGGTGAACGCGCCGGTCAGCCCGTCGTGGATCGCGTCGCGCAGTGCCTGCTCGTACTGCCGCGCGAGGTAGATCGGGCATAGCGCCATCGTCGAGCGCCCGCGCGCCACCGCCGCCGCGAACTCGACGCAGGTGGCGTGGCCGCACGAGCCGGTGTTCCAGTGCTTGCCGTCGGGCGTCGTGCCGATCAGCTCCAGCACCTCGCGGACGGCCTCGGGGTCGACGTCCGCCAGCATGTCCTCGCGCGGCTCGAAATGCACCCCGAGGTCGACTTCGACGTCCTCGACCACGGGGTCCTTCGCGCGCGGCGGCTCGACCAGCGCGGCGATCGTTTGCCGCCAGTAAAGGTCCTCGGGCGGGCCGTACGCCGGGTGCGCGAGGTTCGACTCGAACGGCAGCACGTCGACGAACCCGAGCGGCGTCTCTTCGCCGATCACCGCCCGCGCCACGGCGGGCAGCGCGTCGAGGCCCCGCTCCTTGCGGAACCGGCGCGAGTCCTGACGCTGCTCCTCGAGCATCGCGAGCGGCAGCCCGCCCGACACCGACAGGTGCCGCCGGCGCTCGGGCGGGATGCGGCTCAGCGTGAGCGGCTGATGGATCGGTCGGCCGGCCTCCTCCAGCAGCTCCTCGAGCTCTCCCAGCGCGATGCAGACGTCGATCGCGCTCTCGTCGCCGTTCACCCCAGGCGCGCTGACGCCCGCGTAGACGATCTGGATCGGACGGGGCCTGCGTCCGATCTCCGCCGCGACGCGCTCATCGAGCGCCCTCACGTAGCGCGCCACTGCCACGGCCGGGGTGACGATCGGGGCGAGAAACGGCAGGAGTTCGGGCAGCTTGGTGCGGCAGTAATTGACCACGATCGGGCTGGTCGAGCGGATCCACGACGCCCGCGATCCCTCGCGCCAGGTGCGCAGGTACTCGGCCGCCACCAGCTCGTCGCCCAGCGACTCGAAGTAGATGCGGTTGAACCCCGCCGCGAAGCAGGCGTTGATCAGTTGCTCGGGCGTGGCCGGGTAGAAGAACACCGACACCTCGGCCGGCAGGATGAGCACCGCGTTGCCCGCCTCGAGCGCGGCGCGGCAGCGGTTCGTCTCGCCCAGCACGTCGATCGCGTCGTGGTAGCAGGCCGGCACGCACAGCCCGCACTCGATGCACGTCTCGCCCACGATCTCGAGCTCCGAGCCCGACACCGAGATCGCCTCGACCGGACACACCCGTACACAGGCCATGCAGGCCGTGCACCTGTCGTTGATCGAGAACTTGAGGCCCACGCTCTCCGTTCCGTCCCGGTAAATTATTGCGAGTTCGCGCGCCACTTCCCACGGCGACGGCGGACTCGTCCGGCCCCTGAGGTACAAGAAGCATACCGCCCCGGCGGGGTGATTGGAACCGCGGCGGGACGAGGCATGCGGTATTTTGCAATCTGCTAACTATATGTAGCCGCGCCGCTTAGGAGCGCGCCGGGTCGTCAGCGCGCGAGTTAGGCAAACTCGTGACGAAGCCGGGGGCGCTGCCGGTGTGGCAGAGGGTCCACGTTTGTAGCGGATGATTCGCGGCCGGACCACACGTATTGCGGCGGTCGCGCGCTCGCCGCCTGGCGCGGCGGTCGGGGGCGAGCAACCGAAAGCCGGCTCGGCGAACTGCTGGACCGTGGGCTGGAGGCCGGCGCCGAGGGTTGAGAGCCACACCTGCATCGGGCTAGAGCCTCTCGGGCGTCTACGACTTCCAGAGCCCGCAGGGGCCGGTCACCCTGGAGCTATGGCCGGTCAGACGTTCTTCGACAGCAGCGGCGTGTACGTGATCGACGACAACGACCGCTGCCCCTGAACGACGATCAGATCACGGCCAGCACGAACAACCCGAACGAAACCAGCGCGCCGACCGTGCGCACGTGATTCCACAGCGTCCAGCGGCGCAGGTAGTCGTCCCACACCGCCGCGCCCTCCGGACCACTCGCGTCGACGGCGGCAAGCCGGTCGTTCAGCGGCACGTTGCGCGTGATGGTGACCCCGATGACGCCGACCAGGTAGACGAGCCCGCCGCCGAGCGCTGAGCTCGAGCCGGTCCCCGCGCCCCCGACCAGCGCGGCCACCACCAGCACCAGCCGCAGCGCGCCCATCACGACGTTCGAGAAACTGTAGAACAAGCCCGCCATCAAGCCGGAGCCGATCGTGGCGAACAGCGTGCACAACACCAGGTAGCGGTTCATTTCCTCCCTCTCTGGTCGCACCGGCAGACGATTTTCCTCTCGAACGGAGAATCACATCGGACCAGACATCGCTCAAGTCCCGCGACCGCGGCGCTGGAGCCGTGGCACGCGCATTCGGCCCGGTCGAGTGCCTCGACGCGCTGGTCGGCATGGACGTATGTCAGCGCCTCGCCGTCCACCTGCTCGCGCGGTGCGAGGCGTCGGGGAAGGAAGTACTGTTGCTCGGCGCCAGTCAGCGCGACCTGGCGGAGGAGCTCGGGACGGTGCGCAGGTCGTCGTTCGCGCCCTGCGGCAGCTCGAGAACGTCGGCGCGATCGAGCGCGAGGGCCTCAGGGTCCAGGTCGTCGACGCGGAGATTCTCCGAACCTGTCGACCTGACCGTCGTGTCGACGTCGCGCACGCACCCGGCAAACCGGAGAATCGCATGAGCGCAGACATGCTTCAGGCCCTGATCTCGGGGGCGGGACTCCTGCTCGCCCTGGTCGGCCTTCCCATCCTGATCATCCAGCTCCGCGAGCTCCAGCGGTCGGTGCAAGGCGGGGCGCACGCGGCGATCTATCAGCAGGCGTCCGACTTCCGCGCCCACCTGGTCGAGCATCCCGGGTTGCGCCGCTACCTGTTCGACGGCGCCGAGATCGGGCCCGATCATCCGGACCGCGAGGCGTACCTTCGGGTGCTCAGCCTGGCCGAGCTCTACCTCAACTATCTCGAGCACGTCACGGTGATGGCGGACAGCTTCGGGAAGGCGAACCGCCCCGCCCTCGACCGATTCGTGACGAGCGCGCTGGCGGCGAGCCCGGTGATGAGACGCCGACTGGCCGAGCAGCGCGACTTCTACTCGCCGGCGCTGGCGCGGAGGCTGCCGGCGGCGGAACCTCGCGCGTCATCAAGCTGAAGGTCGGTCGCGATCCGGTACCCGTCAGCCGCTTCCCAGCCGCGTGAACCCGTCGGCGCTCCATGCCTCGCTGCCCACGCCGTGGTGGACGAAGAACAGGCCATCCGGATCATACTGGCGCTTCACGGCGGCAAGCCGGGCGTAGTTCGCACCCCAGAACGAGCGCTGCCAGTTCTCTTCGAAGTAGTCGCTTTCGGACACGTAAGATCCGCCGTCCGGTGCGACTTCGAGCAACTCGCCCATCGCACGATCGATCCGTCGCGCCTCGCGGCGACCGGTCGCCAGGTCGGGCTCGCGACCGGGGATGCCGGGAAACGCCGGAGGTCCTTCGCCCGCGATGATCGCGAGGGCGAAGGCGTCGAGCACGGCGGGGTTCATCGCCGTGTCGCGGGCGGCCGCGATCTCGTCGTCGGTCGCGCCGGCCAGCCCCTTGTTGAAGTGGAGGGACACCGTCCACTGGCGGGCCGCGGCGAACAGGGCGTCGACGAGCTCCGGCCGGCGATCCGCCTCCAGCAGATCGGCCGGCAGCCAGGCCGACCGGTAGCCGTGCACGAACTGACCGACCTCGCCCTGGTTGCCGGCCCACGAGAAGTGGCCGGGCACCGCATCCGCCCGATCGTCGGGCACGGCGAAGCCGGGGGCGTACTGCTCAAGGAACTGGGCGTCCCACAGGCGGCGGGCCGGTGCGACGAGGAAGCCAATGGGTTGATCGACCACGTAGTCGTCCGGCGACGCGGCCACCCAATCGAGGAACGGCCGCCAGGCGTCGGTTGCCTCGTCCTCGCTCAGGCCCTGGAACACCATGGCGATCCGGACGAAGTCTCCCCCTTCTAACACGATCTGTTCACCCCAGTGCGGGTTGAACAGCCGCTCCCGGTAAAGGTCGACGATGCGCCCGATCAAGGCTCGATACGCGCGATCGGACGTCGAGCGGATCCTGCCGAATGCCCCGCCGAACGTGGCGGGTAGCTCGCGGGTTCTCAGCGTGAGGCGGGTGACGATGCCGAGGCTGCCGCCTCCGCCCCCCTTGAGCCCCCAGAACAGTTCGGGGTGGGAGCACGGATTCGCGATCCGCACTTCACCGTCCGCCGTCACGACCTCGGCTTCGAGGAGCCCGGCCGCCGCCAGGCCGTACGCCTTCGAGAAGCTCCCGAAGCCGCCGCTCTGGATCAGGCCCGCGACACCCACTGTAGTACATCCGCCCCCCTGGACGTACCGGCCCCCCTCCCTCGTAACGGCGGCATACACGTCCATCCATATCGCGCCGGCTTCGACCGTGACGGCGGGCTGCGGGGGTTGGCTTCCCGCGCATCCGCGCGCCACGAACTCGTCGTGCAGGGTGACCCGGTTCATGTGCCGCATCCAGACGAGCAGCGAGTCCGGGGCGGACGAAGTTCCCTGGTAGCTGTGCCCCCCGCCCTTCACCACGAGACGCAAGTCGTTCTCGCGCGCGAAGTCGACTGCCGCGACGACATCGGCGGTTCCGCGGGCCGCGACGGCGTAGACGCTCGGCTCCGACGTCCATCCGTCCACCCAACCGGAACTCTGAGTGAGCGCGGGCTCGTTCCCGATGAAGAACGGGTTCCGCATCCGGCGCAGGACATCGTCGCACGCGGCGTTGGGCGCGAGGTCGCCGGGCATCGCGCCCTCCGCAGCCGCGCGGCACCGGGCGAGCGGCGACTCGATGCGGATCAGGCGTCCCCCGACCGCACGGTTCAACGCAGACCAGCGCGACTCGGGCGGCCATTCGGGATCACCCGGGCGGACCCGCCGCCTGGTGCGGATCGGAGTTTCCCGCAGTTCGGCGGAGGGTGAGCAACTCCAGGCGAGTGCCGATACGGTCGCCGCATGCTTCACGAACGCTCGTCGGTCCACGCGCCGCTTCAGTTGCCCGAAAGGCCGAGATCCATGGTCCTGCCTCCTTGTCGGAATTGGAGATTTCCAGGAGCCTAGCAACTCGTCGCCGCAGCGTCCATCGGCCCCGGGATTCCGGCCGCCGGTCGAGCGCGCCCGCGTTCGTGGCAGCAGGCCTGGCAACCGGCGGAGCCATCCGCGTTGCCCTGCGTCCCGTTCGCGAGCCCATGGCTCCGGTTCGTCACGACTCCGGTTCTATCGATGCCGTCGGGCGTCCAGGCTTCCCGGGTGCCCCCGCGCACGCGGCGCGGTAGGGCCGCGTATGCATTGACTCGAACGAAGGAAGAGGATCATGCTCAATCGAATCGGAAAGACCGGCCTGGCGCTCGCATTCGTCGTCGCTACGACCGCCGCCTGCGACGCAACCGGTCCGACGCAGCCGGACGGCACCGGCGCCGAGGTCTCCGCCGCGTTCAGCGGCGCGGCAGAAACACTCGACGTCGCTGGTCTGACGTCGCAGGTCAGCGGTGCGGGACAACAGTGGACCAGCGCCCCCGGTGGGGACATGCAGCCGGCCCTCCGGCGGTTCACCGTCAATGCGCAGAAGCAGACGGACGGTACGGTCACGGGGCACTACAACCTCGTCGCGGCCAGCGGACTGCACATCGAGGGAGTGGTCACCTGCCTGAACATCGTCGGCGACCGCGCGTTCATCGGCGGCACGTTCCGCAACGCGCAGCCCGCTCCGCCGTTCACGGCCGTGGGCGTGGCAATCGAGGTGGTCGACGGCGGAAGCGGGCCCGCGGCGGTGGACCAGATCAGCCCGCTCGGGATCTTCGCGGCGGAACTCGGCGCCACCGAGGCCGACGTACAGGCGTTCTGCGACGACGCCGTCCAGGGACCGGTCTCTCCCATCGACCTGGGATCCATCAACCTGAACTAGAGTAGGAATCGCCGTCGATTCCGGGTCCGCAACGGGGCGGGCCCGGACGCGCCGGCATCCGGCCCGCCGCGGGGGAATCCATGCGCGTCACTGCTCGAACCGCCCGGGTCCTCGGCCTGCTGGCCGGAGCCCTCGCGCTCGCTACCCTCACGTCGCTCCACCTGTACCTCAACTGGCGCCTGTACGGCGAAGCCGCTTCCTATCCCGCCATCTGGCTCGGCGAGGCGATCGAGTGGACCGCCTGGGCGGCGCTCGTCCCCGTCATCTGGACGATCGAAGGGAAATACGGGAGCGCTGCCGGCCGGCCGCTGCGAGCCGTGTTCGTCCATTCCGGAGCGTTTCTCGTCGTCTACTTCGTCCTGAACCTGTTCATGACCCTGGTCAGCCTGGCTCTCGGCGTCGCGGCGACGCCCGACGGATTCGGGCAGCTCCTGCTCCTGCGAGCGATCAACAACGCCCCGTCCGCCGTCCTCGTCTACTCGCTGATCGTCGCCGCCGCCGTCCTCGCGCGCGTGGCCGCTTCGCATTCCCGCCAGCGGGCGGCGCTCGAGGCCCAGCTCGCCGAGGCGCGTCTGCGCTACCTGCGAGCGCAGATCCAGCCTCATTTCCTGTTCAACACCCTGCATGGCATCGCGGGCCTCGTGCGCGACGAGGAACGGGACGAAGCCGTAAAGATCATCGGATTGCTCGGCTCACTCCTTCGGCGGGCCCTCTCGAAGGAGGACGGCGAGGAGATCGAACTCGGAGAGGAGCTCGACGACCTCGAGGCCTACGTGGAAATCCAGCGGATGCGGTTCGGTGACCGACTCGATTTCACCAGCGACGTCCCGGTGGCCCTGCGGGCCGTTCCCGTACCGGGACTCATACTTCAGCCGCTGGTCGAGAACGCGATCCGACACGGGCTCCGTCCGGAAGGTGGCCACATCCATGTCTCCGCCGTGCGCGACAACGGAGCCATCGTCATCCAGGTGCTGGACGACGGGGTCGGTCTCGCTTCGCCGTACGAAGAGGGCATCGGGCTCGGCAACCTGCGGGCCCGTCTCCAGGCGATGTACGGGGCCGCTGCTCATCTGGATCTGCATCCGAGACGGGAGTCGGGAACCACCGTGCGGCTGCGGATCCCCGTGGACGTTCCGCGCATGCCGGATGAGTGAGGTGGCGATCAGGGCGCTCGTCGTCGATGACGAGCCCGTCGCGCGGCGGACCCTGTGCCGCCTGCTGGCCGGCGAGCCGGAATTCGAGTGCGTGGGGGAGTCATGGGGGAGCGCCGCCGTCGGAGCGATCTCGGAGCACCGCCCCGAAGTCGTGTTTCTCGACGTGCAGATGCCGGGGATGAACGGCTTCGAGGTTCTGGAGAGCGTGGAGGACGAGGTCCTTCCGCTCGTCGTCTTCGTAACCGCGTTCGACGAATATGCCGTCCGGGCCTTCGAGGTCCGAGCGATGGACTACCTCGTGAAGCCGTTCACCGACGAGCGGTTCCATGATGTCGCGAAGGGTGTGCGGGAGCGGTTGGATCAGCGTGCGTCTGCCGGTCTCCGTCGACTCTCCGTTCAGCGAGCCGCGGAAGCGGCCGGCGCGGCGGCGGCGGCGGATGAGGCGCGACGGCTGCGCCCCGAGGCCAGGCGTGAGAGCGACCGCCTGGTGATCCGCGGCAGTGGGCACGCTCTCGTCGTTCGGCACGACGAGATCGACTGGCTGGAGGCGGTCGGATCCTACGTGAGAGTCCACGCCGGTGAGATCAGGAAGCTCATCCGCTCGAGTCTCGGCGATGTCGTCCGGGATCTGGAAGAGGCGGACTGCGCCGACTTCTGCCGGATCCATCGCTCGTCCGCCGTCAACCTGAAGCGGGTGCGTGAGGTCGAGTCCCTCGACCATGGCGATGCACTGGTGCGCCTCGTCGACGGCACCGAGCTGCGCGTCAGCCGTGCACGGCGCGACGAGTTCGAGAGAGCCCTGCAGGGATGATCAGGATCGTCTGCTCGACAGCCCTGTTCGTCGTCGCGGGTACCTCGCCCGGAGTCGCGCCGGCGCAGGACGCGCGAGAAGCGGAAGTAGGCGTCCGGGCGCCCACTGTCGCCGACGTCGCGGCGGAGACGGGGGCGAACGCGCGGCTCAGGGTCCGATGGGATCATGGGCGGTTGAGCGAGGGTGAGCTCGTCCGGGTTCTTCCGCGCGCCGATGCGCTCGGACTGCTCAGCGACGACGGTATGATCGAGATTCCGTACAGCCGCATCGACTCGCTGTGGACGCGGGAAACGCGCGGCGCCGAGGGCGCGGCGATGGGAGGGCTGATCGGCGCCGCGGCCGGCGCTCTCTTGACCTGGGGTATCAACTCCGCCATCTGCGACGCGCCGGACGGCTGCAGCTCCGCTCCGTCCAGTACGTGGGCCCTGTTCATCGGAGGCGGCGCCGTAGCCGGTGCAGGCCTCGGAGCGCTGGTCGGCGCGGAGTCCGTGCGCTGGGAGGTCGTGTTTCCGGGGGACTGAGGACTT
>Ga0268386_10002298_pt1 | contig 13532 bp, 10 predicted proteins | sample RVTome_15_FD_200260 | JGI IMG/M metagenome (GOLD analysis project Ga0268386, IMG submission 200260) | Soil microbial communities from uranium-contaminated site in the Upper Colorado River Basin, Wyoming, United States - RVT150D86... ...
TCATGAGCGACTGGAACCCGCGGCCGATGTACGCAAGCCAGATCCTCATCGACCCGAATGACGACCAGCGGATCTACATGGTCAACAGCTACTCGTTCTCGAACGACGGCGGCCGGACGTTCACGTCACCGCCGCAGTCGCTGCACGGCGACGACCGGCTGGTGTGGGTGAACCCGAAGGACTCGCGGCACGTGATCAAGCTGGACGACGGCAGCGTTGGCATCTCGTACGACCGCGGGCTGCGATGGCTGTACGTGTCGTCGCTGCCGGTGAGCCAGTTCTATCGCGTCGCCGTAGACAACGCGCGGCCGTTCAACGTCTACGGCGGGCTGCAGGACAACGGCTGCTGGGTCGGCCCGAGCGCGACATGGTTCACGAGTGGCGTGCTCAACGAGCACTGGAGCCGGCTGTGCGGCGGCGACGGCTTCTTCACGATCCCCGACCTGGCCGACAACGGCCGCACCGTGTATGCGGCGTCGCAGTACCTCGGACTGCAGCGCGTGGACACGCGCACCTGGCAGGCGCAGGACATCCGGCCCGGCGATCCGCGTGGCCACATCAGCCCGCGGCGCAACTTCGACGTCTGGAGCCGTGGGTTGCCCGAGCCGGAGCTGGGCAACGCCATGCACCCGGCCAACTGGGACGCGCCGTTCCTGATTTCCGCGCACGACTCGAACACGCTCTACGCGGGGATGAAGCATCTCTACCGCAGCCGCGACCGCGGCCTGACGTGGGAGGACCTCGGCGATCAGACGACCGGCGTCGATCGGCGCACTCTGCAGGTGATGGGGCAGGAGGTCGCCGACCACGTGCCGTCGCTCGACGACGGCGTGCCGTACTGGCCGACAATCTCGGCGCTGGCCGAGTCGCCGCGGGCGCGCGGCGTGCTCTACGTCGGCACCGACGACGGCCAGGTGCGCGTGTCGCGCGACGACGGACGGACGTGGACGGATGTGGCGAGCCGGGTAGCCGGACTGCCGGCGCGGTCGTGGAGCGCCGGCCTCGAGGCATCGCGCCACGCCGACGGCACGGTCTACATGACCGTGGACAATCACCGTAGCGACGACAACCGTAACTACGTGTTCCGGTCCACTGACTTCGGCGCGAGCTGGACGACGATCGCCGGCGATCTGCCCGCGGATCGCCTGGCGCGGACCATTCGCGAGGACCCGCGCAATCCACGAGTGCTGTACCTCGGGACCGAGTTCGGCCTGTTCGTCAGCGTCGACGGCGGCGCGCATTGGATCGACCTGCGCCTGAACCTGCCGACGCTGGCGATCAACGATCTCGTCGTCCATCCGCGCGACAACGACCTCGTGCTCGGCACGCACGGCCGCGGTGTGTGGATTCTCGACGACCTGTCGCCGCTTCAGGAACTGGCCGCCGCAACCGCGAGCGGCGCGGCGTATCTGTTCACGCCGGAGCCGGCCGAGCAGATTCGCTACACCAACCTCAAGGCGCACATGGGCGACATGGTGTTCCGCGGCGCGAACCCGCCGGCCGGCGGCATCATCGATTATTGGCTCGACGGGCCGTTCGCCGACGCGTCGCTGACGATCGTCGACAGCGCCGGCGCGCTCGTGCGGACACTGCCGGTCGCGACCACGCGAGGTGTGCATCGACTGATCTGGGATCTGCGGCACGCGGACTTCACCGCTGGAGCAGCCGGTCTTCAGACCGGCGTGACGAGCTCGACAGGCGTCGAGGCGACACCCGGTCGCGGCCGCGGCAGGGGCGGTGCCGGCGTCGCCAATCGACTGCAGGGTCTGCGCGTCGAGCCCGGGACGTACACCGTACGGCTTCGCGCCGGCGGCCGGACCCAGGAGAAGTCGATCATCGTGCACGAGGATCCGCGCATCGATCTGCCGGCTGCCGAACGGCGCGCGTGGCGCACCGCGCAGCGCGAGGCTGGCGAACTGTGGGCGCGCGCGGCCGCGCTGGCGGCGAAGCTGCAGGGATCAGCCGCCGCGAATGCGGAGAGCCGGCGGCTCGCGATCGAGGTGCGCGATCGTCTGCGCGGCCTCTACGGCGATATCGACGACTACACCGGCCGGCCGACGGCCGATCAGATGAGCGAGCTCGCGTACTACCGGAGCGTGGTCGAGCAGCTGGAACGGTGAGAGTTCAGGTTCGGGGAAGCCGGCACCGGCACGCGAGGTGGGGACCGGAGACGATAGAAGGAAGCATTAACGGCCGCCAGTCGATATGCCCGTTCATTCTCAGACACTGTTCCCGGTGCCCCCCACACAGCTTCGACGCGTGTCGATGGAGTGGGCCTGGGAGTTTCAGGTGGCCGGCACGATGCGGACGTCGTCATGCTCCTGAAGCCCGGCGATCGGATCCGCCAGTACGAGCGGACGTGGCGGACCGCTTCCGGCGCGTCTTCTCGCGATCGATGGCCAGGCTCACCAGCGTATCCCCGCGATACGCTGGTGGCGGCGCGCGATGAGCATCAGCAGAGCGGCACGGCCGGATTGTAGTTCTCGAACAGTCCCGCGGGGTTGTGCCAGAAGAGCCAGATGTGCAGGACGTACGCCTGGAAAGCGTCCTCTCGGGCGAACGGGATTCCCAGCAGCGACGGCGGATCGGCGTGCGGCCATGTGGCGTACGGCACGAAGTAATCCAGTGCGCTGAACTTGACGCCGCCGTTCGGCTTCGGCGAGTAAACGAGGAACTCGGGCTCCAGCAGGTTCACTTCGCCGTCATTGATCAGATCCTTCCTGGAGGAGGTGTAGTGAAACCCCATCCCGCCCCGGACGGGATCGGAGATGCAGACGCCGGGCGCCGGCGCGGGGATGTCGTAGCCGAACTCCACGGCCTTGTCGAAGTTGTGAAACGGAGCTACCAGACGACGCAGCTCGTCGAGCTGCCGGTTGATGCTCTCGTCCGCCACTGCCGCATGCCCGCCAGCATGCCCGCCAACCGCGTGCGACGAAGCCCTGACATCGGTCGGTACAGTCGGCTTCGGCAACGGCGCGGATGGATCGCACGCCGTGACGAGCATTGTCACGATGCCGAGCATGACGAGTGAAACAGGTTGCTTCATGACCTTCCTCCCTCCGAACGGGGCGCTGGCGACCAGGGCGGCAGCGCGGAACCAATCGGTCGTTGCGGAGATAGGCCGCAACGGCGTATAAACCAGCTCATCCCACGATCGAACGGCTCCGGCGGACCGCTCGCGGGCTGCCGTGAGCCGCGATCCCGGCGTTTCTGGCTTTAGGGAAGAAGACCCGGACTCCACCGGGTCGGTGCCTCTGAAGGCGGGGAGGACGCCTATGCCGCGTTACTTGATCGAGCGCACGGTGGGAAGGCTCTCCCGCGACCAGATCGACGGGGGCTCCCGGCAATCCATCGACGTGCTGTCGGGCATGCCCGATGTGGTCTGGATCAGGTCTTACTACTCGGACATCGAGGGCAAGCTCTACTGCGAGTACGAAGCCCCGAATGCCGAAGCGGTTCGCGAGCACGCGAGGCGCGCCGGTCTGCCCGTCGACAGCATCATCGAGATCTCGCTGGAAATCAGCCCGGCAATGTTCCGCTGAGGCGGGGTGAGGCGCGCCCATCTCATGTCGATTCGTTGAGCGTCACCCGAGGAAGCGCGATGGACCAGCGGGGCGAAGTCACGCGGCTGCTGGCCGAGCTCGGCCGGGACGGCGCAGCCGCGGTCGATCGCCTGGTGCCGATTCTCTACGACGAGCTGCGGCAGATTGCCCGCCGCCACATGCGCGCGGAGCGCGCCGACCATACGCTCGACACGACGGCGCTCGTGCACGAGGCCTACGTGAAGCTCGTGCGCCTCGACCGCATGAGCTGGCAGAATCGCGCGCATTTCCTGGCCATGGCGGCGAAGGCGATGCGCAGAGTGCTGGTGGACCACGCCGTCGGCCGTCGGGCGCAGAAGCGCGGGGGCGTGCGCCAGAGAGTCCCGCTGGAAGATGTCGCCGCACCCGCCGGTCAGCCGGTCGAGACGATCGTCGCGCTCGACGACGCCTTGCGCCGGCTCGAGGCCGTGGATGCCCGCCTCAGCGTCGTGGTGGAGTGCCGCTATTTTGGCGGCATGAGCGTCGATGAGACGGCACAGGCTCTCGATGTGTCGCCCGCGACCGTCAAGCGGCAGTGGAGCGTCGCGCGCGCCTGGCTGAACCGCGAGCTCCGAGGCCGGCAGTCATGACGCTCGCCTCCTGGCTGCGCTCGGTGGTCGGTGGTTTGCGCGGCGCGTGGCCGTCGTCGCCGGCGATTCCGCGCTGGTCCCGCGTCGAGGCCATTCTCGGCGCCGCCCTCGACCTGCCGCGCGACGAGCGGGACGCCTACATCACCCGCGCGTGCAGCGACGACGTCCGGCTGCGCGATGAAGTGTTGGGCCTCGCGGCTGCCAGCGAGGCGCCGGGCCTCATTGATCGGCCGCTCGACGCGATGCTCACGCCGCTGCTCGACGCGGACGAAGTCCCGACGACGGAAGTGGCACCGACCGTCATTGCGCACTACGAGCTATTGGAACGGATCCCCGGCGGCGGCATGGGTGTGATCTATCGGGCCCGCGACACGAGGTTGCAGCGCACCGTGGCGCTGAAGTGCCTTCCGGCCGCACTCATCGCCGATCCTCGCGCCAAGTCGCGGTTCCTGCTGGAGGCGCGCGCCGCCGCGGCGCTCGACCATCGCAACGTCTGCGCGATTCACGAGATTGGCGAAACCGGCGACGGGCAGCTCTTCATCGCCATGCCGTTCTACGCCGGCGAAACCATCGCCGGCCGTCTCGCGCGCGGGCCCTTGCCAATCCACGAAGCGGTTTCTCTCGCGAGCCAGGTCGCCTTTGGGCTCGCCCACGCCCACGAGCGCGGCATCGTCCACCGCGACATCAAGCCGGCGAACCTCATGCTCACGCCGGAGCGCGTCGTCAAGATCCTGGACTTCGGGATCGCCAAACTGCAGGGCGTCGGACTGACGCGCACCGGCGCCGCGGTCGGGACTCTTCCTTACATGAGTCCGGAGCGGCTCCGGCGCGACGCCGTCGACGGCCGCACCGACATCTGGTCGCTCGGCGTCGTGCTCTACGAGATGCTCGCAGGGCGGCGGCCGTTCGATGATTCCGACGATCACGCCTTGCGTGAAGGCATTGCGTTCGCGCAGCCCGCCTCGCTGCCGGCGATCCGCCCCGAGATCCCCGACGGACTCGCCCGGCTCGTGAATCATGCGCTCGCCAAGCATCCCGACGACCGCCCCGCGAGCGTCGAGCTCGCAGCGACGCTCGAGACCCTGCTGAGCGGTCTACCGGTCGCGTGTGCCGGCGTCCCGGAGACGACAGGGCGTGGTCGGGCGGGTCGGGCCGGAGACGGCGCAAACATACCCGGCGATACCGCGCGAGTGCTGCCCGGAGGCGAGCGCCGTCAGGCAACCGTCGTCGTCTCGAGCCTGTCGGGCTACGGGGAACTGGTGGAGCGGTGTGCGCCGCACGAAGTGGACGAAGTGATTCGGCGCCTGAAGCGCGATGCGTGGGAGATCGTCGAGCGCCACGGGGGGACCATCAACGAGTTCAGCGAGGAACGAATCGTACTGCTCTTCGGCGTTCCGATGAGCCAGGAGGATCACTGCGTACGCGCGTTTCGTGCCGCCATCGACCTGCGGGCGCTGGTGCACCGGTGGCGCGCGACGCGACCGGGCGCGCGCGGACTCGCGCTCCACACGGCCATCGACAGCGGAGAGGCCGCGGTCCAGCGGCTGGACGCGTCGATCGTCCCCTATCGCATCGCGGGCCGGCCGGCCAGACGGGCGACCCAACTCTGCGCCCACGCGCACACCGACGAAATCCTGGTGTCGCCTGACGCCGAACGCGCCGCCGGGAAGCAGTTCGAGGTGGCAGCCGCTGCTCCCGTGTCGTTCGCCGATGACGATGAGCCTCTGGTGCCGTTCACGGTTATCCGGGAGCGCGACCCGCAGGATCGCCTCGACCAGATGGAGGGCCGCGCCGATCTGACCGCGTTCACCGGCCGCGACCCCGAGTTGGCGGCGCTGGTCCAGGCATTCGCGGACGCGCAGGTGGGCCAGGGGCTGCTGGTCACCGTCACGGGAGAGGCCGGCGTCGGCAAGAGCCGGCTGCTCCTGGAATTCCGGAGAACGCTGGACCCGGCCTCGGTGATGACGCTCGTCGGCCGATGCTCGGCCTACGGGCAGGCCACGCCGTATCTGCCGCTCCTTCAAGCGATGCGCCAGTTGCTGCGGCTGGAGCCATTCGCGGGCACCGGATGGACGGATGCCGATATCGCGGCCCGCATCAGCGAAGCCGGCTCGGATCTCGAACAGTTCCTCCCGTACTATCTCCGGCTCCTGTCGATTGCGACCGGGTCACCTCGCAGCGCCTCCCCGGAAGCCGAGTCGGAGATCAGCCTGATGGTGCAGGACGCGCTGGTCGCCCTCTTCGTCGGTGCCGCGAAGCGGCGTCCGCTGGTGCTGCTGCTCGAGGACTGGCACTGGGTCGACACGGCATCGCACGGCGCTCTGGTACGGCTCGCCGATGTCCTTCCGGACCACTCGATGCTCATGGTCGTGACCACGCGCTCGGCACAGGTCGTCGACGGGCAGCCTCGCGATTCCCATCGCGGCATCGCGCTGCGGCCGCTCTCCTCCGGCACCAGTACGGGCCTGCTCCGGGCCGTCCTGGCCGCCGACGAGGTGCCGGTCGAGCTCTCCGCGCTGGTGTACGAGCGGACGGGCGGCAATCCGTTCTTCCTCGAAGAGATCGCGCGGAGCCTGCTCGAGGACGGAACGATCCGGGTTGAAGCGCGGCGCGCGCGTGTGGCCGGCTCGCTCGAGACGGTGGACATGCCGCCGACGGTCCAGGCCGTGATCCGGGCGCGGCTGGACCGTCTCGACCTCGATGTGCGGCACGTGCTGCGGGCAGCGTCGGTGGTCGGCCGCGATTTCACGCGAGCGATCCTGATGCGCGTCGTCGCGAATCCAGATCGGGTGGGCCCGGCGCTCGAGCGGCTCGGCGCCGCTGGCATCATCCGGCAGACCGCCGCGCGTCCCGAGCCGATGTACCGGTTCCGTCACGCGCTGACCCAGGAGGCCGCGTACGCGGGGCTTCTCGAGCACCAGCGTGCCGATCTCCACGCGCGTGTCGGCACGGCGATCGAAGAGCTGTACGGCGGGCAGCTCGACGATCGGCTGGACCGGCTGGCGCAGCACTTCAGCATCGCCGAAGACTGGCCGCGGGCGGTTCACTACGGCCTGGCCTCGGCCGGGCGGATGCGAGGGCTCCACCAGTTCGTCGACGCGCTCCGGGTGCTCGATCGCACGCGCGAGTGGGTCGCGCTGCTCGGCGAGGTCGGACGCCGCGAGCCGCTGATCGAGGTTCTGTTTCTGCAGGAGCGCTCGTGCGAGGCTCTCGGCGAGCGGGAGCGGCAGCGGCAGATCGTCGACGAGCTGGTGGGCCTGCTGGGGTCCGGAGCCGATCCGTCACGGCTCGCCGAGGCCTACCTCCGAAAAGGCGAGATGCATACGTTCCTGTGTGAATACGACCTGGCGGAGGAGGCGCTCGATCGATCGCTCCAGCTGCGGCGGGAGAGTGGTGACGCGCCGGGCGAACGGGCGTCGCTGCGGGGCCTCTCCTTCCTGCGCTGGTCGCAGCAGCGACGCGAGGAGGCGCTTGCCTACAGCCACGCCGCGCTGCGCATCGATCGGCAGCAGGGCCGTCTGAACGGCATCGTCGGCGACCTCCACAATCTCGGGACGCTCTACTCGGTCCTCGACAATCCCGAGCAGGCCCGAGCCTGCCTGGAGGAGGCGCTGACGCTGTCCGAGCCCGCGAAGGGGCGAGCGAACCCTGCATTCTTCGATCTCTGGGAGGCCCGCGTCCCCGTGCTCTACTCCTACGGCTGCCTGCTCGCGCGCGCGGGGGATCTGGACGGCGCACTCGCCTACCTGGGTGCGGACGGAGAGTGGACCAGCCAGATTCATCAGCCGATGCGTGAAGGCCATTTCTTCACGGCCGCGGCGCACGTGCACCTCAAGAAGGGCATGATCGCCGAGTGCCTCGAGGATTACCGTCGCGCCGTCGAGGTCACACGACGAGCTCATCTGGCGCCCCAGCTCGGGCTGGCACTGCAGCTCTATGGCGAGACCCTCATCACGCTCGGCCGTGAGCGCGAGTCATTGGGTGCCCTCGACGAGGCCGCACGCGTGTACGCGGCCCTGGCCGATCCAACTGGAGAGGCCCGGGCCTGGTCTCAGATCGCACGGGCGCACGAACGGCTGGGCAACGTCACCGAGGCGCAGTCGTCGTGGGAGCGCACCCTCGCCCTTCGCAGGAGCGTCGGCGATCGGCAGGGCGAAGTCGATGCGCTCGAGGCGGTCGGGCGGGTCGCCCGACGACATCTGCCTGCCTCGGTCGCGCTCCGGTTCTACGACGAAGCCATCTCGCGGGCAACAGAGGCCGGCGACCACCGCCGGACCGCCCGGCTGCACAACTCCGCCGGCATCATCGAATGGACGCGCGGCCAGTATGAGCGCGCCCTCGCGCACTTCGAGCGGGCGCTCGATTCCTTCCAGACCCTCGACGATGTCCCGGGTGCGGGGCTGATGATGAACAGCATCGGCGTCAGCCTGAGCGCGCTCGGCCGCCGGGTCGAAGCGCGCGAACGGCTGCATCAGGCGGTGGCGCAGCACGAGCGCACGGCGCAACCCCGGCTCGAGGGTCACGCACTGGCGGCGCTTGGCGATGTGTGCTGGGAATCGGGCGAGACCGATGACGCGGCCGGCTGGTACGACCGATCGCTCCGCCTGCGACAGGCGATCGGCGACCTGCGCGGCGAGGGCTGGATGCTCCAGCGCCTGGCTCGCGCGAAGTCGGCAGCCGGCGACCCCGAGGGTGCCGAGATGCTGGTCGCGCGCGCAGCAGAGCTCTCGACCCGCTGCTCGGACGAGGAGCTGATGGACGCCTGTGCGCAGCTGCGCCGGACGATCGACCGGCCGTGGACTGGTGCCGGCGCGGCGGCCTCGACCCTGCGGGACGTGCGGTTCCCAGAGAGGCAGCCATGACATACATCATCAGCCTTGTCGCGCTGTTCGTTACCTCGCCCGCGATCGTGCCGGCTCAGCGCTGGTCGACCCAGCAGCAAGAGATCATCGACCAGGTCCGGCGCTGCAACGATGGATGGGTCGCGTCGATCGAGCAGCGGCGCTTCGAAGCCTTCGACGCCGTTTGCCCGCAGACCGCGGACGCCGTTTTCTGGTACTCGGCGGCGGACCGGCCGGTGCCTTACCGCGGGTCCAACGGCTTCTGGAGTTCGACGGTGGCCGGAATCCGCAGCGAGTCGTGGCGCGATCTGCAGCCGGTCGCGGTGAATGTCGAGGGCGACCTGGCGTTGATCTACTACTCGGTCACGTGGACACTCGTGCCGAACACCGGCGAGGCGCGGGATGTTCCCTCGAGGCGGCTGACGGTGTTCCAGCGCCGGAATGGACGCTGGCTGATGGCCGGCGGGACGATAGCTCCGGCCAGTCCGGTGCCGCGGTTGATCCCTGGCCACAGCGATGCGCAGGATCGTCATGGCAGGTCTCCCTCCACCTCACGAAACGCAATCGAGGTAGAAGAACGCTGTCTCACTACCACCTCGAGGCAAGAATCGGGGCCGGTGGGATGGGCGAGGTGTACCGCGGCTTCGATACGCGCCTCGACCGGCCCGTCGCGGTGAAGGTGCTCCCGCCGGTCAGCAGCGGCCAGGCGATTCAGCCCACGCGCCACGAGGGCGGCGCCACCAGCCCGTCGTTCTCTCCCGACGGCACGAGCATCGCCTACGTCGGTGTCGGGAGAGACGTTGGCATCTACGTCGTGCCGACGATCGGCGGCGATCCAAAGAAGATCGCGCCGAGGGGCCAGTTGCCGCGCTTTTCACCTGACGGGTCGCAGATCGCCTACTACGCGCAGGACACCGGAGCGTCACGTCAGTTCGTGATACCGGCCAACGGCGGTCAGCCGTCGAGAGTGGCCGACGCGTTCTTGAGCTGGAGCAGCGTTTGGTCGCCGGACGGCAAACACCTGGTGGCCTACGGTCATCCCGGCGACACGCCCGCCGCGGACGCGGTGGACTGGTATGCCCTCCCGGTGGGCGGCGGCGAGATCGTCCGCACAGGCGTCCGCGCCGCGCTGCGGGCGCAAGGCGTGCTGGGAGAAAACGCGGCGGCCGCATTGCCGGCGCACTGGTCACCTGGTGGGATCTTGTTTGTGGTGTCGGCAGTCGACAGCAGCAAGGTCTGGCGCATTCCGCTGGACGCTCGAACGTTCCAGCCCTCTGGCGCGGCCGAGCAGTTGACGTTCGGGACGTCGCGGGAAGGTTGACGCGAACCGGGGCGTAGCGACCGGTGCGCGGACGCAAGTGATGAACAACTCAGCGAGCGACGGGCAGCCGCTGTCGCAGGACGGCAGGACGCTGCTGTTCTGTTCGCGACGGGGCGGCAACTCCGACATCTGGAGCCGCGATCTCGCCACTGGGCGAGAGACCTCGGTCGTCGTCTCGCCGGACGAGGAGCACGTCCAGGCGGCATCGGCCGATGCCTCGACGTTCGTGTACTCGGTCTCAGGGAGCCCTCGGCAGTACTTCCTCTGGACCTCGTCCGGGGCTGCGCCGCGCAAGCTCTGCGAGGGCTGCGCCCTTCGCGCGCTGTCGCGAGACCTGTCGAAGATGCTCTACCTCCAGGAACCCGGGTCCAAGGTGTTACACGTGATGGACACGGCGACGGGACAGTCGTCGCCGCTCCTCTCGCACGCGACCGAGAGCTTTGGTAATGCTCTAAACGGGTGCCGGTCTCGAGTGACATCGTTACTATCCGGTCACGGTTCTCAACCCGTTCTCATCGACTTGACGGGTCAGCGCGCCTTCCGGGCGCTCCGCGCCGGAGCCGAGCGGGGCTATCGGGACCCAGCGAGCGACGGCGTGAGGGGGTCCGGGGGACGGACGCAGTCCACCGGGCTGATTTCGAGCGCCCAAGTATATGTCCGGAGTCCGAGCTGCAGCTGACCCTCGGGAACACTGGCCCGCCGCGTGCAGGCACGACATAGGGAAGGCGCTTCAGACCTCAGACTTGTCGTCTCTCGTCCATCTCCTCATCGCCTTGTGCCAGAGATGCGAGGTCAGTCGCCCTGGCGGCATCCGCAGCCAGTGCGAGCGCGCATAAAGCAGCACGCGGGCCGTGTCTTCGCCGACGGTGGCGTCGCGGCCGGTCACGGGCAAGAGCGATCGGTGGACCAGCGCGTCCATGATCACAAGGACTGGCCTGGGCGGCGCCGCCGCATCGAGCGCCGCGACGACGTGGGCCGGCACTGGCGTGTCGAGCAGACCGCGGACGTAGCGCACCGCGTAGAACAAAGGGCGCGTCAGACCCAGGTCTCTCGCACGCGGCACGAGTGCTTCCCAGAACCCGGGCTCCCGTGCGCCGAAGTCGCGCATGAGCGCATCGGCATCCACGAGATCGCGCACCGCGCCCGCCAGCTCGCCGTCCTGAAAAAGATGGGCCGAGGTGTGAAGCACCATGTCGGTCGGCGACAATGTGTGCACTGCCGCGTCCTCTATCGGCCGCGCAGCCGCCAGCAGCTTCGCCGGGTCCGGGTGCAGTCGGCCGGTGAGCGGCAGGATGTTGTGGTGCACGTCGACGACGGTGCGTCGCTGCCGATGCTGCAGCGGCGGCAGCTCGTGCGACCACTCGCGGTAGTAGCGCTGGTCGTACGGGTGGAGCACCAGCGGCGCCCAGCCGGCGCGGACGAGCGCGGATTCGACCATGCGCAGGTCCTCGCGCGGCACGAGGATATCCACGTCGCTGGCGATCCGGCCGCGCGCCGCCGGCAGTCCGGCCATCTCGTACGCCGCACCCTTGAGCAGCACGACCGTTGTCTCGACATCGCGAAGCGCCGCGAGGATCCGGTTGACTTCCCATCGCAGCGTGCGCTGGTGATGAAAGGCTATGGGCAGCGCGCCCCGCAGCTGTTCCCGCACGCGGACGGGCAAGGTGTCCAACCACGTCTGCGAGTTGGCCAGGAGCGCCACGCGCGGCAGCAGCTTCGAGTTCTTCGCGCTCCGAATCACGGCGAGCCACTCGGCCGGCGTGAAATCGCAGGCGCGCCGCGCGTCGGCGACGAGCTCCAGCAGCCGGGACTCTTGCGTCATGCGTCGACGCCGACCCGCTCGACCAGCGCGCGGCCCGGCTCGGGCGGGGGAGTGGCCGGCAGCGCCTCGAGCGCTTCGAGGGCCGCGTTGAGATCGCTGAACGGCAGGTCATAGCAGGCCATGCCGTCCACGAGGTCGGCAAGGGTCTCGAAGCCGACCGCGCCAAGCATGCTGTAGTTGAATGCCTCGTGGCCGGCTCGGAGCAGGGCCTTCGCGCGTGAGATCGGCTGCAGCGTCGTCTCGTATCCCGCGCCGAACCACGGAAAGACCAGCCACGCCGCCCTGGCGGGCTCATGGGCCCGCTCCACGCTGTCGGTCGGAGGTTTCAGGTGGGCCACCGTGCCCTTCTTCGTGCCGGGAGTCAGCGGTCCGATCACGGCGTCGGGCGAGCGGCGGCGCACGAGATCGATTGATCGCTCCTTGAGGCTCACCGGCCTCGGCAGCGGTAGCAGATTCCGCGTGCCCGGCGGGATCACGCCGACCTCGTCCGAGAGCAGGCGCCAGCCACGGAGGACGAGCGCCGCCGTGAGCGTGCTCTTGCCGGCGCCGGGCCTGCCTGACAGGATCAGCGCCTTGCCGCCGCGCTCGACGACGCCGGCGTGCAGCATCAGGTACTGGTTCGGTCGCGTGAACACGGACCAGTTGATCGCCCACTCGAACATTGGCAACGCATGCCGGCGCGGGAACGGCTCGAACACCGTGCGGCCGTCGATGAGACCGCGCACGCGGAACCGCGAGCTGCCCGGCCACCGCCAGGCCGGATCGACGCGCGCGTCGAAATCGCAGATGGCCCTCGCCCCATCGTGCTCGACGACAATCGGAAAGTCTCCGTAGAGCAGCGAGACGGCATCGACGAGCTCGGGCAGGCGCGATCCGAGGCGCATCAGGAGCGGGCCGCACTCGATCGGCAGCCCCACGCCGCGCATGCGCGCGGCGACCTCGACGCGCGCCAGATCGCGAACGCGCGTCGTCACGCGCGCTCCTGTCCCTGGGCGGTGGAGGCGGGACCCGCAGCGCGGTCCGCCATCTCTTCGACGAGTCCGAGCTCCTCGAGCTGTACGAGAAGGGCGCGCATCGTCTCAGGCAGGGTGCGATCGGGATTGCCGGAGTAGTCAGCGGAGAGCGACTGGCAGAGCGCTTCTTCGGTGAGCGGCTCGTCGCCGAGGCACTCTATGGCTCGGGCGGCAAACGCACTAAGGAAGTGCGTGTCGCCCGACTGCTCGTGGTAGAGCACGTAGTCGCCGTCCCATTCGCGCCAGTGGAAGGCCGAACCGGGTGGCACCCGCCATGTCGGCATGCGGGTAAGGTACTTCAGACGAGTGGAAGCTGGAACTCGGGCGACGCTTGCCCGGTGGCAGCGTGTTGGAGATCAGCCGA
>Ga0268386_10002299_pt1 | contig 13530 bp, 11 predicted proteins | sample RVTome_15_FD_200260 | JGI IMG/M metagenome (GOLD analysis project Ga0268386, IMG submission 200260) | Soil microbial communities from uranium-contaminated site in the Upper Colorado River Basin, Wyoming, United States - RVT150D86... ...
GTACAGCATTGGCTCTGCGGCCCTCTCCACCCGACCCCGCCGGCTGACTGCCCGCTCCAGACACCTTCCCCGACCCTGAGCCTCCCATGATCGCCAGCATCGTGCTGGCGGCGGGGTTTGCGCGACGCATGGGGCGGCAGAAGCTGCTGCTCGATCTGAGGGGCAAGCCGGTCGTGCGGTGGAGCGTCGAGGCCATCCTGCCCCACGTGGGCGACGTCGTCGTCGTGACCGGACAGGACGACGCCGCAGTGCGGGCGGCGCTCGACGGCTTGCCGGTGCGCGTCGCGGTGAACCCGCGGCCGCAGGCCGGGCAAGGGTCGTCGATCGCTATCGGTATGGCCGCGCTCAAGCCGTGGACGGCGGCGGTGCTGATCGCGCTGGGTGACCAGCCGCGGGTGCCGGAGGGTGTGATCCCCGCCCTGCTGCGGACGCGCGAGAAGACGGGCAAGGCGATCGCGGCGCCGGTGTACCGGGGGACGCAGGGGACGCCGGTGCTGTTCGGGGGCGAGGTCTTCGCCGAGCTGGCCGCCCTGGGGGGCGACGTCGGCGCCCGCGCGGTCGTGCAGGCCCGGCCCGAGCGCGTGGCGCGGGTCGACGTCGACGCGCCCATGCCGCTCGACGTCGACACGCCCGAGGACTATGCGCGTCTTCGTGTACAATAACGACCCGTGCGCGAAGAGATCCGCAAGATCCAGTCGTTGATGGAGTCGGCCGAGTACGTCACCGACGCGCCGGTGGCGACCTCGGTGCACCTGGCTCTCAGCCTCCGCAAGCCGCTGCTAATCGAAGGCCACGCCGGAGTAGGCAAGACCGAGGTGGCCAAGGTCATGGCCCGCATGCTGGAGACCAACCTGATCCGCCTGCAGTGCTACGAGGGGCTGGACGCATCGGCGGCCCTCTACGAGTGGAACTACCAGAAGCAGCTCCTGCACATCAAGCTGCACGAAGGCGCCCGGCGCTCCGTCGACGAGGAGGAGCACGAGATCTTCTCCGAGCCCTTCCTGCTCAAGCGACCGCTGCTGCAGGCCATCACGCAGGAGCGCTCGCCGGTGTTGCTGGTCGACGAGGTCGACCGCGCCGACGAGGAGTTCGAGGCCTTCATGCTGGAGGTCTTCTCGGACTGGCAGGTGACGATCCCCGAGATCGGGACCATCAAGGCCACCCATCCGCCCCACGTCATCCTGACCTCCAACCGGACGCGCGAGCTCAGCGACGCCCTTCGCCGGCGCTGCCTCTACCTGTGGATCGACTATCCGGGTTACGACAAGGAAGTGGCGATCGTCGAGCGCAAGGTGCCGGGCATCGATGCACGCCTCGCCCGGGAGATCGGGCGCTTCATGGAGTCGCTGCGCCGGGTCCGGCTCGCCAAGGTCCCGGGCGTGGCCGAGTCGCTCGACTGGGCCAATGCGCTGGTGGGGTTGCACGCAAACCACCTCGACGAGGCGCTCGTGATCGAGACGCTGGGCTGCGTCCTCAAGGACGCCGACGACATCAAGCGCTTCCGCACGGAGGTCGGGAAGGCCGGCTTGTCGCCGTTCCTTCAGGTCCCGAGCTAGTGTCCGATCAGGCGCTCAGCCGCGCCGTCGTCCGGTTCGCGAATCTCCTTCGTCGGCAGTCGCTGCCCATCACGCCCCGCCAGGTCATCGATGCCGTCCGCACGCTCGATGAGCTCGACGTCGGCGACCGCCAGGAGGTCTACCTCGGTCTGCGCGCGGGCCTCGTCACGCGGCCGGAGGAGGTCACCATCTTCGACCGCTGCTTCGCCGCCTTCTGGCGCGCCCACACGGAGGCCGACGAGGTGGCCGAGGCGCTGGCGGGACCGTCGATGCACGGCGCGGGGCCGGAGCCACCGGTTGACAGTCAGGGGGCGCGCAAGGAGCGGCTGGAGCTGGAAGGGTGGGGCGACGAGGGCGACGCAGAAGACGGTGGCGAGCCCCTCGGCGTGCCGGTGGCCTCCGAGATGGAGTCGCTGGCCACGCGCGACTTCTCGACGTTCAGCTCCGACCAGCTCGACGAGCTGCTCCGGCTGACCGTGCGGATCGCCCGGCGGCTGGCCCGCCGGGTGAGCCGCCGCCGGCGGCCGGTGCGGCGGCGCGGGCGTGTGGATCTGCGGCGCACGCTGCGCGCCAACCTCACCCACGCCGAGATCATCGAGCTGCGGTACCGGCAGCGCAAGCGGCGGAAGGTGCGGCTGGTCCTCCTCTGCGACGTCTCCGGGTCCATGGACCTCTACAGCCGCTTCCTCCTGCAGTTCCTCTTCGCGCTGCAGCACGTCTTCGCGCGCGTCGAGACGTTCACCTTCTCGGTGCATCTCACGCGGGTCACCGACCACCTGCGCGCGCGCTCCTACCGGCAGGTGCTGCGGCGGTTGCAGGAGCTGCGCGACTGGTCGGGCGGCACGCGCATCGGGGAGTCGCTGGCCGAGTTCAACCGCTCCTGGGCGCATCTGGTGGACCGGCGAACGATCGTCATCGTGCTCTCGGACGGCTGGGACACCGGCGATCCCGAGGTGCTGGCTACCGAGCTGCTGCGGATCAAGCGGCGGGCCGGGCGGGTGATCTGGCTCAACCCGTTGCTCGGCAACCCGTCCTATCAGCCCTTGACGCGCGGCATGGCCGCCGCCCTGCCGCTCGTCGACCACTTCGCCGCGGCCCACAATCTGGCCGCGCTCCGCGAGCTCGCCGACCGCTTGCACCTGTAACGATCCGGGGGCGCTGCCGGACGGGCCTGCACAGACTGCTCAGGGGTGAGCCTGCTGAGCCTGGCCTAGCCTCGGCCGCCGCCCTGGCTGAACGTCCGCGTGGCGGCGGCACGAACGGTCGACGCCAGTCGGTGCGTTTCGCCGCTGGCGAGCGTATGATGATCTCGTGTCCGAACCCATCGATCACATTGATGAATTGCGCCGGTCCAAACGCCGCGTGGCCGTGGCCACGCTGGTCAACACCCACGGCACCACGCCCCGCAAGGAGGGCGCCAGGATGGTGGTGGGCGAGCGTGGGGACATCGTCGGCTCCGTCACCATCGGCGGCTGCGTCGACGCGCAGGTCATCGAGGAAGCCGAAGACGTCCTGACGACCATGCGCCCGCGTCTGCTCGAGCTGAACCTCGGCGACGAGGAGGCGTGGGAGATCGGGCTCACCTGCGGCGGCACCATCGAGGTCTTCGTCGAGCCACTGGCCCTCGACCGCAGCGACGACCTCGCCGCCGGGTTCTACGAGCGCGCGCATGCCCACGCGCGCGCCGGCGGCCGCGGGGCCATCGTCACGCGGCTGGAGGGTGACGGCGGCAAGCTGCTGGTCCTCGACGACGGGACCATCGAAGGAACGCTCGGCGACACCTTCCTCGACGAGCGCTTCGTCGCCGAGGCGCGCGAAGCGCTCGCCACCGGCGCGTCCCGCACGCTGTTCCTGGAGGGCGTCCGCGCGTTCGCCGAGGTCGTGACGCCGCCCTCGCTGCTGCTGGTGGTCGGCGCCAGCCACGTCGCGATGCCGCTCCTGGCGCTGGCTCGGACGCTTGGCTACCGCACGGCGGTGCTCGACGGCCGGCCCCGCTTCGCCACCCGAGAGCGCTTTCCCGACGTGGACGACCTGAAGATCGGGATCCCGTCGGAGCTGATCACCGGCTACCCGTTCATCCCGACGACCGCGCTGGTCCTCGTGGCTCACGATTACAAGTACGACCTGCCGGTCCTCCGGCACGCGCTCGCCACCCCGGTCGGCTACATCGGCATGCTCGGCTCGTCCCGGCGCGGTGCTGCGATCCTCAACCTTCTGCGGGAGGATGGCCTGGACGAGGCGAGCCTGGCCCGCGTACGCGTGCCGATAGGCCTCGATCTCGGCGCCCGCAGCGCGCCGGAGATCGCGCTGGCCATCCTGGCCGAGATCCAGACGGTCCGCACCGGCGCGAGCGCGCAGCCGATGAGCCAGCGCAGGACGCCGCCGCGCCCATGAAGTCGATCGCCCAGCGCCGGGAGACGGCGACGGCGGACGTCTTGCTCGATCGCGTCCTCTGCCACGACGTCCGCGACGCCGCCGGCAGAGTGGCCGCGCCCAAGGGCGCCCGGGTGGACGCAGCGGTGGCGCAGACGCTGCTCGGCATTCCGTGGGACGAGATCCACCTGCTGGCCCTCGATCCGGGCGACGTCCACGAGGAAGAAGCCGGCCGGCGGCTGGCGGCGGCCGTGGTCGGCGACGGCGTCTCGGTCCGCGGCTACACGGGCGGGCAGTGGACGCTGGCGGCGACGCGGCGCGGTCTGCTGCGCATCCGGGCGGCGGCGCTGACCGACGTGAACGCGCAGGAGGGGATGTCGGTGTTCACGCTCTTCGACGGCCAGCCCGTCGAGCCGGGCGAGACCGTCGCCAAGGCCAAGGTCACGCCGCTGGCCATCGCCGAGACCACGGTCGGGGCTGTGGAGGCCGTCGCCGCCGCCGTGGGCGGGGTGATCCTCGTCTCCGGCTTCCGCCCGTCCCTGGTCGGCGCCATCGCCCGCGAGAGCCTGGACCGGCGACAGCGCGCGCGCTTCGAGTCGGCACTCAAGCAGAAGATCGACTGGCTCGGCGGTCAGCTCCTCGACGTCCGGTTCGCCGGCGGCTCGGATTGCGCGGTGGCCGAGGAGCTGCGGGCGCTGCGCACGGCCGGCGCCGACGTGCTGATCGTCGCCGGCGCCTCCGCCCTCGACCCGCTCGACCCTGTCTTCGGCGCCCTGACACTCCTGGGGGCCAGGATGGAGCGTCATGGCGCACCTGCCCACCCCGGCAGCCTGCTGTGGCTCGCCCGGTGGGAGGGGACGCCGGTGCTCGGGATGCCAACGTGCGGCATGTTCTCGCAGGCGACGACGTTCGACCTCGTGCTGCCGCGGATCCTGGCGGGAGAGCCCATGGGCAACCGCGAGCTGGCCGGCCTGGGTCACGGAGGGCTGCTCTCGCGCGAGATGGCCTACCGGTTCCCCCCGTACCGGGCCAACGCGGCTCGCGGAGAGCTGGAGTGACGCCGGCCGCGCGGACCGGGCTCTACAGCGAGACGATCCGCGAGCGCTGGCGTCAGCCGCGATTCCGGGGCGAGCTGCCGGGAGCGACGGCGCAGGCCGAGGACGTGAACCCGCTCTGCGGCGACCGCGTGCGCATGATGGTCCGCGTGCACGACGGCGCGGTCGACGCGGTCCGCTTCACGGGGGACTCCTGCGCGATCTGCGCGGCCTCGGCGGACGTGACAGCCGAGCTCAGCGAGGGCCGGCCGGCCGCGGCGGCCGCGCGCCTGACGACGGAGGACGTCCTGGCCGTCCTGCAAGCCGACATCCGCCCGACCCGCATGCGGTGCGTGGCCCTGCCCGTGTCCGTGCTCCAGGAGGCGCTGCGCTCATGACGCTCGACACCCGGACGCGCGGCGACTTCCCGATCCTCGAGCGGATCGTCAACGGCCACCGGCTGGTCTACCTCGACTCGGCGGCCTCGAGCCAGAAGCCCCGTACGGTGATCGAGGCGATGTCGCAGTACTACGCGACGAGCCACGCCAACGTCCACCGCTCGATCCACACGTTAGGCGAGGAGGCGACGGCGCTGTACGAGGCGGCCCGTGACCGAGTACAGCGCTTCATCGGCGCCGCCAGCCGCGAGGAGGTCGTCTTCACGCGGGGAACGACCGACGGGCTGAACCTCGTGGCTGACGCGCTCGGGCGGACGCTGCGGCCGGGCGACGAGATCCTGATCACGGACATGGAGCACCACTCCAACATCGTCCCGTGGCAGATGGCCGCCCGGGACCGTGGGGTCACGGTGCGCTCCATCCCCGTGGCCGGTGATGGTCGGCTGGACCTTGACGCGCTCGACCGGCTGCTCAGCCCCCGCACCCGCGTGCTGGCCTTCGCCCACGTGTCGAACGTGCTCGGCACCGTCAACCCGGTGGCGCAACTCAGCGCGCGCGCCCGTCAGGTCGGCGCCGTGTCGGTGGTGGATGGGGCTCAGGCTGCGCCCCATCTTCCGCTCGATATGTCCGGGCTGGGATGTGATTTTTACACGTTCTCGGGCCACAAGATGCTCGGCCCCACCGGGATCGGGGTCCTGTGGGGCCGGGGTGAGGCGCTCGAGGCCCTGGAGCCGACCCGGGGCGGCGGCGAGATGATCAAGGAAGTGTGGATCGACCACGCGCGGTGGAACGACCTGCCGTGGCGCCTGGAGCCCGGGACGCCGCCGATCGCCGAGGCGGTCGGGCTCACGGCCGCCATCGAGTACCTCGAGAAGCTCGGCATGGCGCGCGTGGCCGAGCACGAGCGCGCGCTGGCGCGGCAGACGGCGGAAATCTTGCCGTCGATTCCAGGGGTCACGGTCTACGGGCCGCCGGCGAGCGTCGAGCGGGGAGCGGTCGTGGCGTTCAGCGTGCAGGGACTCCATCCGCACGACGTGGCGGCGCTGCTAGATCAGGAGGGCATCGCGGTGCGCGCCGGTCATCACTGCGCCCAGCCGCTCATGCGCTTCTACGGGATCACTGGCACCGCCCGGGCCAGCTTCTCGGTCTACAACTCACCCGAGGACGTCTCGATCCTCGCCCACGCCGTGGCCGCTCTGCGCACCCAGCTCTGAGCGGCATGGCGCCAACGGGGCCGCGCGACCCGTTCGTCTCGCCGAGGTTCGGACAGCTCGCCACGTTCATGCTCCTGCCGGTGGCCGACTCGCCCGCCGGGCTCGACGTCGCGCTGCTGGGCATTCCCTACGACGGGGGCGTGTCGTACCGCACCGGCGCGCGGTTCGGGCCGCGCGCCGTGCGCGAGCAGTCCTCGCTGATCCGGCCGTGGAACCCGGTCCTCAAGGTGCACCCGTTCGAGCGGCTGCGGGTGGCCGACTGCGGCGATGTGGACGTGGTGCCGATCTCGATCGAGCGCACCCACGAGGCGATCGAGCGGAAGATCGACCTTGTCGTGGCAGCTGGTGCCCGGCCGCTGTCGATCGGCGGGGACCACTCGATCACGCTGCCGCTGCTGCGCGCGCTGGCGCGCCGTCACGGCCCGCTGGCGGTGGTGCACTTCGACGCCCATCCCGACACGTGGGACCAGTACTTCGGAAGCAAGCTCTTCCACGGCACGCCGTTCCGCCGGGCGATCGAGGAGGGTGCGATCGATCCGCGCCGCATGATCCAGGTCGGCATCCGCGGACCCCTCTACGGCCCCGAGGACTTCGCCTTCCACGACGAGCACGGCCTCGAGGTGCTCCGGATCGAGCCGATCAAGGAGCGGGGCCTGGCCTGGGCGGCCGAGCGGCTGGCCCGGTTGCGCGGTATGCCGCTCTACTGCTCGTTCGACATCGACGCCTGCGATCCGGCCTACGCGCCAGCCACCGGCACGCCGGAGGTCGGCGGCCTCACGTCGTGGGAGGCGCTGACCCTCGTCCGCGCGCTGGCCGGCACCTCGCTGGTCGGCGCCGACGTGGTGGAGGTGTGCCCGCCCTACGACGGCCCCGGGCAGATCACCTCGCTGCTGGCCGCCAACCTGGCCTTCGAGATCCTGAGCGTCATGGCGCTCGAGAAGTGATGCGGGCGCCCGGTGCGCTGCTCGCGCTCCTGCTTTCGGGGGCGCTGGCGCCAGCTGCGGTGCGGGCCGCCCCGCCCCCGGTCGCCACCCTCCAGCTCGACGGCGTCATCAGCCCCGTCACCGTGCGCCTTCTGGAGGCCGCGCTGACCCGGGCGCAGGCCGAGCGTGTCGGCGCGGTGATCGTCCTGCTGGACACGCCCGGCGGGCTCGAGCGCTCGATGCGACTGATCTGCCAGCGCCTGCTCAACGCCGACATCCCGATCATCGTCTACGTGGCGCCCACGGGCGCCCGGGCGGCCTCGGCCGGCGTGTTCGTCACGATGGCGGCGCACGTGGCGGCAATGGCGCCGGCGACCAACATCGGGGCCGCCCACCCGGTGGCCGTCGGCGGCGGCGTCGACAAGGAAAGCATGAAGAAGATCGAGAACGACGCGGCCGCCTTCGCCCGCACCATCGCCGCTGCCCGCGGGCGCAACGCCGAGTGGGCGGAGAAGGCCGTGCGGGAGTCGGTGTCGATCACCGAGCGGGAGGCGGTGCGGCTCGAGGTGGTCGACCTGATCGCCGAGTCGGTGCCCGACCTGCTCGACAAGCTCGACGGTCGGAGCGTGAAGACAGCCCGGGGGCCGGTCACGCTGCAGACGAGGGGCGCGCCGGTGACCGCCATCGAGATCGGCTTCCGGGACCGGGTGCTGAACGTCATCACCGATCCCAACGTCGCCTACATCCTGATGATGCTCGGCGTGCTCGGGCTCTTCTTCGAGCTGTCGACCCCCGGCGTGATCCTCCCCGGCGTGATCGGCGGCATCTCGCTGATCCTGGCGTTCTTCGCCTTCCAGAGCCTGCCGATCAACTATGCGGGGCTGCTGCTGATCCTGTTCGGCATCGCGTTGTTCATCGCCGAGATCAACGTCGTCAGCCACGGCGTGCTGGCGACCGGTGGGATCGTGGCGCTGGGGCTGGGCTCGCTGATGCTCTTCGACGCGCCGGAGGTGGGCTTCCGGGTGTCGGGGTGGGTGATCGTGCCGACGGTCGGCGCCACCACTCTCATCTTCCTGTTCGTCGTCGCCGCCGGCGTCCGGGCGCTGCGGGGACGCTCGCCGGCCGGCGGGGGCGCCCTGGTCGGGCAGACCGGCGTCGCCCGGGGGCCGCTCAGTCCCGAGGGGCAGGTACTCGTGCGGGGCGAGCTGTGGCGGGCGGTGGCATTGGGGACGCCGGTGGAGGAGGGCTCGAGGGTGCGGGTGGTCGACGTGAATGGACTGACGCTCACCGTCGAGAAGACAGAGGGACGCGCCTCATGATCTCCGTCGACTGGCTGCTCGTGCTCGTCGCCGCCGTCGCGATCGTAGTCTTCCTCGGCTCGTTCATCCGCATCGTGCCGGAGTACGAGCGGGTGATCATCTTCCGCCTCGGGCGCAAGGCCAGGGCCGTGTTCAACCCGGGTGGAGACGGTAATGGCCCCGGGCTCGTCGTGCTGGTGCCCCTCATCGACAGGATTCGTCAGCGCATCAGCCTGCGCACGGTTGCCACCGACGTGCCGCCCCAGGACGTCATCACCCGCGACAACGTGTCCATCAAGGTCAATGCGGTGATTTTCTTCCGGGTCATCAATCCCGAGCAGGCATTCCTGTCGGTCGAGGACTACATGTATGCGACGTCCCAGCTTGCCCAGACCACGCTGCGCAGCGTGCTCGGCCAGATGGAGCTCGACGACCTGCTGGCCGCCCGCGACAAGGTGAACCAGCAGCTGCAGCGGATCATCGACGAGCACACCGAGCCGTGGGGGGTGAAGGTCTCGACCGTCGAGGTGAAGCAGATCGACCTGCCCCAGGACATGCAGCGCGCGATGTCCAAGCAGGCCGAGGCCGAGCGCGAGCGGCGCGCCAAGGTCATCAATGCCGAGGGCGAGTTCCAGGCCGCCGCCAAGCTGGGGGAGGCCGCCGAGGTGCTGATGCGCGCCCCGGTCTCCGTCCAGCTCCGCTACCTGCAGACGATGCGGGAGATCGCGTCCGAGCGGAACACCACCACGTTCTTTCCGCTGCCGATGGATCTGCTGGGGCCGCTGCTCCAGCGGATGACCGACGGCGGCGGCCGCCAGCCGTGAGCGCTCACGAGGTTGGCGCTGCCGCGCCCGCCATGTAGAATACGAGGGCTTCGTTCCGGGGGGTTAGCTCAGTTGGGAGAGCGCGGCGTTCGCAACGCCGAGGTCGAGGGTTCGAATCCCTTACCCTCCACCATTTGATGCCAACGCGCTCGTCGCCGAATCACGGGGTGGTCGGAAGACCAGGAACACGGGCTACCGACCGCCCCATCGGGCCTAGAGGCGACCGGCGCTCGGTTGATCTGCATGCCTCGGCATCCTCACCGGGAGGTTGCACCCCATGAGAGCCACGCCGATGAACCGCCGGCCAACGAACGGCCTCGTTGCGCGCGACCCCTCCGCCGCGTCCGGTGCCGTCGCCGGGTAGGGCGGGGCCGTGAGCAGCGCGCTTTCGGGGAAGGCGTTGACCGTGCTCGGCGCCATCGATGCCGAGGCCATGGGCGTCACGCTGCCGCACGAGCACCTGCTCATCGACTTCGCGGTGATGTTCAAGGAGCCGGCCGCGGCGAGCGAGAAGGGTCTGGCCTACCAGCCGGTGAGCCTGGCGAACGTGGGGTGGGTGCGGCAGAATTTCAACGCGAACCTCGACAACCTTCGCCTGCTCGACGAGCAGACCGCGCTGGACGAGATCATGCTGTTCAGGCGCGCCGGCGGGCAGACCGTCGTCGATCCGACCAACGTGAGCCTCGCCCGCGATCCGCTCGCCCTGGCCCGGATCTCGCGAGCGACCGGTCTGAACATCGTCATGGGCGCCGGCTACTACGTGGCGGCGGCGCATCCTGCCGACATGGACCGGCGGAGCGAGGACTCCATCGCCCGCGAGATCGTCCAGGAGCTCACGGTCGGCGTGGGAGACACGGGCGTGCGGGCGGGGCTCATCGGCGAGATCGGCAACTCGTGGCCGTGGACGGAGAGCGAAAGGAAGGTCGTCCGCGCCGCCGTCGAGGCCCAGCGCCAGACAGGGGCGCCGCTGATGATCCATCCCGGCCGCGACCAGGAGGCACCCATGCAGATCCTGGAGCTGATCCAGAAACAGGGTGGCGATCTGCGCCGCACGATCATGTGCCACATCGAACGGACGATCGCCGACGAGCGACGCCTGCTCGATCTGGCGGCGACGGGTGTCTGGCTCGAATACGACCTCTTCGGTCTGGAAAACTCCTACTACCCCTACAATCCCGACTTCGACATGCCCAACGACGGCGGCCGCATGGCCCAGATCCTGGCGCTCATCGCGCGCGGCCACCAGGACCAGGTCCTCATGTCTCACGACATCGCCTACAAGAGCTCGCTCACGAAGTACGGCGGGTACGGCTATCACCACTTGCTGGCGAACGTGGTGCCGCGCCTCAGGCGCAAGGGCGTGGACGACGCCGGGCTCCGACGGCTGCTCGTCGAGAATCCCGCGCGCGCGTTCGTCTTCGCCTGAGCCGACGGTGCCGCGCTATCTCTCCCGGGGCCCGTACTCGCGGGAGGGCGCCCAGTCCGGGCTACCCTCGCACCCGCGCGGATCTCGGATCGTAGGGCGGCTCGAGCCAGGCGGTCGCCGCGAACCGCACGGTCGCGATCTCCAGCTCCCAGCGTCCCGCCCGCACGAAGGTCGCGTCCACCCCGCCCGGATGGGCGACGTAGCCCATGCCGACCGCGCGGCCGAGAGTGTGGCCGTAGGCTCCCGAGGTGATCCGGCCGACGAGCGTCCCATCGCGCCAGATCGGCTCGTCGCCGAGGAGCAGAGGCTCCGGGTCGTGGAGCGTGAACATCACGAGGCGACGGGCGAGCGGCGCCTCGCGCTGCCGCAGCAGCGCCTCACGGCCCACGAAGCCGTTCTTCGTGAAGGCCACGGCGAAGCCCAGCCCGGCCTCCAGTGGGGTGTCGTCTCCACCGATGTCGTGACCCCAGGAACGATAGCCCTTCTCCATCCGGAGCGAGTCCATTGCGTGATACCCGGCGTGCCGGAGGCCGAGATCCTCGCCGGCGGCGACGACGACGTCGTACACGCCCTGGGCGAACTCGGTCGGGACGTACAGCTCCCAGCCCAGCTCGCCGACGTAGGTGATCCGCGTGGCCCGCACCGTCGCGTAGTCGAGCTCGATCTCGCGGGCGGCGCCGAAGGGGAACGCCTCGTTCGAGAGATCGGCCCCGGTGAGGCGGGAGAGGAGGTCACGCGAGCGCGGCCCCATGACACCGAGCACCGTGAAGGCCGATGTGACGTCGGTGAACGCGACCCGACCGGTCGCGATGCCGCGGCGGATCCAGTCCGCGTCGTGGGTGGCAGCGGCGGCGACGGTGACGACCAGGTAGGCGTCGTCCGCCAGGCGGGTCACGGTCAGGTCGCACTCGATGCCGCCCCGCGCGTTGAGCATCTGCGTGTAGACGATCCGTCCGGTGGGCAGGTCCACGTCGTTGGCGCACAGGCGCTGCAGGGTGACCAGGGCGTCCGGTCCCTGGAGCAGGAACTTGGCCAGCGACGACTGATCGAAGAGGCCGACGGCCTCGCGCACGGCGCGATGCTCGGCGGCGGCGCTCGGGAACCAGTTTTGGCGGCCGTAGGTGTAGACGTACCGCGGTCCGCCGCCGCCGGTCGCGAACCAGTTCGGGCGCTCCCAGCCGGCGACGACGCCGAAGCCGGCGCCGCGGGCGGCCAGGCGATCGTGCAACACCGAGCGGCGGGCGCCGCGCGCCGTTTCCGGCTGGCGGTAAGGCCAGTGCATCGCGTAGAGCAGCCCCACCACCTCCCGGGTGCGCTCGCGCAGATAAGCCGCGTTGCCCTGGAACGGCATGAAGCGTCGGATGTCGACGTCCCAGAGATCGATGCTCGGCTCGCCGCCGACGATCCATTCGGCCAGGGCCTTTCCGGCGCCGGCCGCCGACGCGATGCCGACGGAGTTGAACCCGGCTGCCACGAAGAAGCTCCGTAGCTCCGGCGCCTCGCCAAGCATGTAACGGTTGTCGGGCGTGAAGCTCTCGGGGCCATTCACGTGGCGGCGCACCGGTGCCGTTTCGAGCGACGGGATGCGCACGCACGCCTGCTCCATCAGCACTCGAAAGTGCTCCCAGTCCTCCGGCAGCAGCGAGAACTCGAAATCCGCCGGGATGCCCGCCATGCCCCACGGCTTCGCCGCCGGCTCGAACCCGCCCATGAGCAGGCCACCGACCTCCTCCCGCACGTAGATGTAGCCGTCGGTGTCGCGGAGCACGGGCAGATCTCGGGTCACGCCCGCCAGGGGCTCGGTGACGATGTAGAAGTGCTCGGCCGCGTGCAGTGGCACGTTGACGCCGGCCAGCCGCCCGACGTCGCGGCCCCACATCCCGGCGCAGTTGACGACGACCTCGCACGCGATGTCCCCCTGATCCGTGTGCACGCCGGTCGCGGCGCCGCGCTCGCGCCGGATCCCGGTCACCCTCACGTGCTCGACGATCGTGGCGCCGCCGTTGCGCGCTCCCCGGGCCAGGGCCAGGGTGGTGTCGATCGGGTTCGTGCGACCGTCGCCGGGAATCCACACGGCGCCGGCCAGGTCGTCCGTCCGCATCAGCGGCCACAGCCGGCCGGCCTCGCTCGGCGAGATCACCTGCACGTCGACCCCGAAGCACCGTGCCATCGACGCCCCGCGCTTGAGCTCGATCAGCCGCTCGGCCGTCCGCGCGACGCTGATGCTCCCCGACCGGCGGAACCCTGTGGCCTGCCCGGTCTCGGCCTCGAGGCGCTCGTAGAGGAGGCCGCCGTAGCTCGCCAGGCGGGTGAGGTTGTGACTCGAGCGGAGCTGGCCGACGAGCCCCGCCGCGTGCCAGGTCGTTCCACAGGAAAGCTCGCGCCGTTCGAGGAGGACGACGTCGCGCCAGCCGAGTTTCGTCAGGTGATACGCGACGCTGCACCCCACGATCCCGCCCCCGACGATGACCGCGCGCGCGTGCA
>Ga0268386_10002300_pt1 | contig 13529 bp, 11 predicted proteins | sample RVTome_15_FD_200260 | JGI IMG/M metagenome (GOLD analysis project Ga0268386, IMG submission 200260) | Soil microbial communities from uranium-contaminated site in the Upper Colorado River Basin, Wyoming, United States - RVT150D86... ...
CGGGCTCGTGCTGGGAACGCCCGCCGCGGCGTGGGCCTGGGGTCCGCCCACTCACGCCTTCGTCGGGACCGCGATCCTCGAGAACCTGGCGGTCCTGCCCCTGCTCGTGCGGGAGCTCCTGCAGGCGTATCCGCGGCAGTATCTCTATGGCAGCCTCTCGGCTGACATCGCGCTCGCCCAGCGCTACGTGGACTACAGCCGCCACTGTCACAACTGGATGATCGGCTACGAGATCCTCGAGTCCGCCGAGACGCCGGCCCTCAAGTCGTTCGGGCTCGGCTACCTGAGCCACCTCGCGGCGGACACGATCGCGCACAACGTCTTCGTCCCCCGCCAGCTCGCCGCGACCCCCCATGCGACGAGGCTCGGGCACACGTACTGGGAATACCGGTTCGATGCCGCGCTGGGGGATGAGTATCTGCGCCTGGCGCGGGACATCGTCCTCGGCGAGCACGCGGACGAAGACGAGCTCCTCGAGCGAGTCGTGACGCGGGCGTTCTTCTCGTTCGCCACCAACAAGCGCATCTATCAGCAGATCATCCACCTCTCGAACCAGGAGCGGTGGCACAGCTTGTGGGTGCGGATGGCCGACCGCTCTCGCTGGGATCTGTCGGACGAGCGGATCGAGCGCCTGACACGGCTCACGATCGCTTACGTGCAGGACACGCTGCGGCTGGGATCAGCCAGCCTGTCGCAGGAGCTCGATCCGACCGGCACCGAGCGTCTGGCCCTGGCCCGTAAGCTCCGCCGGCAGTCGTTCCGGACCGCCCGTCGGGAGGCTCGCCGGGAGCTGGTAGGGGCGACGATCTCGTCGATCACCGTGGAGGAGGCGGCGCGGATCGTGGCGACGCGTCCGATCCCGGCCGAGGAGATGGAGACGATCGCGGCGGCGTTCTTCCCGGATCCGACATGGCCGGACAACGACGTGGATGGCAACGGCATCCTCACCGGGGACGAGCGGGACTTCTGGACCGCCTTCAGCGGCGGCCGCGCGGCGTGGGCAGCGGGCTAGACGGGAAGGACGGCTCCGGCGAGGGGTCGGACCGCTGCGACAGGGAGCCCGCCCGCTCCGGGTGATCTTCGACCGTGTCCAGACCGCGTAGCTGACCCAGCCTGATCGCGTCGACGACCTCGGCGGCTACCCAGGCGTCAAAATCCTCCCCGTCCCGACGGATGCGAATCTCGTAGGCGCCGATCGCCCCGGCCTCCCGGTAGTCGAGCATCTCCTGCTGGAATCTTTCCACCTCCTTCCACTCGACCGAGAAAAGCGCACGCTGCCACCAGGACGTCGCCTCCTCGGTGACCGTCGGACCTTGGGCCCGCCCGCGAGTCGGGACGTCGAGGAGGATGGCCCCCACGAACAGCGTGGCGAGGAGGAAGTCGGATCGGACCATTCCTGGGTGCGTTATCTCCTTTGATCGCCCCACCGGGGCCGTGTGTCGGGTCCGCGGACGAGCACGACGGCGCACCCGACCCCTGGCGCACCGAGCCAGGTCGGAGTCACCTCGAGGCCGGGCCTCACGCCGTTGTCACCTTTACGCGAGGTTTTCGGTCGAAACCGGAAATGACGGCCGGAGGGGCGCAGCAAGATCCCGCTGCCAGCCCCCAAGCCGCGGCTAGGCAGGCAGATCGATCTGGCGCATGATATCCCGGATCCGGGGATCTGCCTTCAGGACCTCCCATTCCGGGTAGCATCGGAGCAACCCCACGACGTACACCCGTGACAGCCGGCTCCGCTGGGGGTCTCGAAACGCCGCCTGCACCATCGCAACCGCGTCGTCGGTCTGGTCGAGGACGACGTACAGCAAAGGTATTTGCCATGACCATCCGCGCCGCTCGAGCCATGGGAGCAGGGCCCGCGCCTCGTCGTGCCGTCCGGCGCGCGCATAGGCGTACGCGAGACCCGCCACCGCCCCAACCGCACTGTCGTCGAGCGCGATGACCTTCTCGAACTCGGCGATCGCCTCGGCGTGCATGGATTTGGCCGAATACGCGTCAGCCAGCAGAACCATCCTCGCGCCGTTGCCGGCGTCATCGGGCCAGAGCTGGAACGTGTGCTCGACCAGATCGATCGCCTCGTCGTACCGGCCGGCACAGAAGTAGGTCAGCCCCAGCTGAGACTTGAGCCAGGCCGAGAGCGGGCGCCGCTCTTCCCCCAGTCGGAAGTGCGTGATCGCCTCGTCGTAGCGCTCGACCGCGCGCAGGTAGTTGGCGTAGATCCAGTGGCTCCAATCGCTGTCCTCCAGCTCGAGCGCGCGCCGGATCGCCCGCTCCGCCCCGGCCCAGTCCCACTCGTGCGCGTAGAGGACGTATCCCAGCGAGGCGTGTGCCTGCGCCTCTGTCTCGTCCAGTTCGAGCGCCCGCAGCGCCGCCGCTTTGGAATTGGGGTGGAACTCCTGGCCGGCCCAGTGATAGGCCAGCGCGAGCTTCGCGTGGGCGGCGGCCCACTCCGGATCCAGCGCGACGGCCTCCTCGAGATAATCGATGGCGGTTTGGAACGATCGTTCCCAAGGTCGCAGTGGTCCGCCCGCCGGCCCGGTCCCGAGCACCCCCTGTTCCAGGTGATACAAACCTCGCAGGTACGCTTCCTGGGCCTCCGGCTTCACTGCGTGGACGCTGGCCCGGCGCGCTCGCTCCTCCGGGGTCTCCGTGGCGTCGACGGCCCGTGCGATGCCCCGCGCCACCTCGCCCTGGAGGGCGAGGGCTTCGGCCAGGTTTCCACGGTACGCTTCGCTCCACACGCGCTCCTCGGGGTCGGCGCGTATCAGCTGCGCGCTCACGCGAACACTGTCACCCGCCAGGAACACCGAGCCCTCGACCAGCGCGTCCACCCCCAGTTCGCGGGCGATCACCGGCAGGGGCTTGTCGCTCCTCGCGTACTGCAGCACCGACTGCCGGGAGATCACCGTCAGGTCAGCCACCCTTCCCAGCTCGGTCACCAGCGCGTCGTGCATCCCGGCGACGAAGTAGTCCTGTTCCGGATTCCCGGTGATGTTGGCCAGCGGCAGCACGGCCAACCGGCGGATCTCGGGTGAATCGCCTCCCAGCCAGGTGTTCGTGATCGTCCAGCCGCCGACGGCGAGGACCGCCGCCGCCATCAGCGCCCATGCCGGCTTCCGCAAGCGGTGGGGCGACGGGAGCCCTCCCCAGGCTCGTTCTTCGACAGCCTCCGCGAGTCCCACCGAAGGGGAGGGCCCAAGGGCGACCAGATCCGCGTGCAGCGCCCCGGCGTTCGGGTAGCGGTCCTGCGGGTCCTTCTCCAGGCAGCAGAGGACGAGCCGTTCGAAACGGGCGTCGAGCTCCGGCCGGCCTTCCCGCGGCGATCGCGGGACCTCGTGCCGGATGGCGTGGATCAGCGCTCTGTCGTCCACTCCACGGAAAGGTCGGGTGCCGGTCAGCATCTCGTACAGCACAACCCCGAGGGACCAGACGTCGGTCCGCGCATCGACGCTGTCTCCCCGGGTCTGCTCCGGGCTCATGTAGGCCACCGTACCGATGCGCCTCTCCACCATGAGACCGTCGTCGGCCAGTTTGGAGGCCCCAAAATCGACGACCTTGGCCAGACCGGAATCGGTCACGATCACGTTGCCCGGCTTGATGTCCCGGTGGACGATGCCCCGCTCGTGCGCGACGGCCAGCGCCGAAGCGATCTGAAGGGCCAGCTCGGTACAGGTCGCGAGGTCCAGCGGCCCCCGCCCGATTCGATCCCCGAGCGTCTCGCCCTCGTAGTAGGCCATGGCCATGTAGGGTCGACCGTCGGGCATCTCACCGAACCCGTAGACGACGCCCAAGTTGGGATGCTCCAGGGCAGAGGCCGCCTTCGCTTCGTGGGCGAGTCGTCTCTTCGCGGCTCCCGCGGAGGCGAGCCGGGGGGGGAGCACCTTGATCGCCACGCGCCGGTCGAGGACGGGATCGCGGGCGAGGTAGACGACCCCCATCCCGCCGCTGCCGAGCTGCCGCTCCACGGCATAGGTGCCGATCGTGCTCCCGGCCGGGAACTCCGGCGTGAATGCTCCACCGTCCGCCGGATCGAGGAGCGGGCCAACGAATTCCCCGACCGGGGAGTCGAGGAACGAGAGGGAGACCTCCGCTACCCGGCACGCACGTAGGAGCTCCTCCGCCCGGTGTCGGAGGTCCTGGTCTCCGACGATCACCCGGTCGAGGTAATGCGGCACGTGCTCTTCGGCGACCTCGAGAGCCCCGGCGACGATCGACCTGACTCTCCGCCATTGTTCACCGGTAATCGGGGGATTCGAGTTCATCGTCGAATGTTCAGCGGCGTGCGTGACATCACCCAGCGAGATCCAGGCACCTCGCGATCCGCATTGCGGCCCTGGTGGATCAGCTCGGTGATTTCGTGCGTGGTGGGAAGGTCGATCGCCGAGTCCTCGGACCGCATCAAGGTCACCTCCGGCCCTGGCATGCGCTACCTCTCGGAAGCTAGGCGGCGCCGCAAAGGCCCACAACAAGTAGCGGGCTAGAGCCGCAAGGCGTGGACGGCACCGGCATTCATCACCGGGGACGAGCGGGACTTCTGGATCGCCTTCAGCGGCGGCTGCGCGGCAGCCGCGACGGGCTAACGCCCTAGGGGCTCGACCGGCTCGCCTCCAGGGTAGCCGAACCGTCGAAGCCTTCCCTCGGGGCACTCCGCCTTTCTCCGTGGTGGCACGACTGTCGACTGAACCTCACCCGCTCGGTTATTGCCAAGACCGTGGCTTCCAGCGACGACGACCTGCACGCCTGCCGGATACACGATCTCTCACGGTTGAGCGGGGAGTCTCGTCTCGCAACCCGACGAGGCTCGGTCGGCACCCCCAGCGGTCGTTCCACCTCAGCCGATCTGTCGATCTTCGCGGGTTAATCCACTGGCACGTCTGCCCTCTGCGCCCAAGCGCCCATGGGTGCGGCGGCGAGAATGGCAACAGCCATGACGACGCCGCGCAGGGAAAGCGCGTCGAGAGATCTTGGTTCTCGTAAATTGAAATCCAGTCTCATGGTGCGCCTCCAACACTTGGGAGCCGGGACAGATCGCACGTCCTCAACCGAGCTATGCGTGCTCTTCGAGCAAGACCGGAAATGCCTGCGGGGTGGGGGGTGGGCCGCGTTACCCGTCGTGGAGGCCTCGTCCTGACCGCGGCCTGCCAGCACTGCTCAATGGATCATTTGGATCGTCGGCGGGACAGCCGAGCGCTCGGCCGGGCGACACGAACGCGCTCCAGCCCTGCGCGGCTTCCGCCGAAGGAAGCCAGCTAGCCTGCGTCTTGACCCCATCGTAGTCCTCGAAGGACGCGACCGCGCCGGTTTCGGGGTTACCCAGCCAGCCCGATTCCTCGGAGATGGGCCGCAAGGACGCACCCGGCGCGGGGGCTTCGGGAAGCCTTTGTTCGAGCACCGCGTCCATCCAGCTGAACAGCAGTCCGACATCCAGCATGCGCTCGTGCCCGGCCCCCGGCTGGACGGCCAGCCCCCACAGGGCGCCGGCGGGTCGGTTGTTCTCGAACAACTCGGTGAGGTTCAGGCAACGGCTCTCGGTATCCGCGCCTCCGATGATGAGAAAGCCGGGGACCTGCTTGGCCGCTCCGCCGTCCCTTCCGTCATGGCACCCGCCCTTCTGAGTCCAGAAGCCGATGACGCGCTCCGGGTGCCGACGAGTAAACGCGTAGGCGAAGCAGCCGCCCGCCGAATAGCCGTCGAACACGAGCGGTGCCTGGGCCAGCTCGGGGTGCTCGCTCTCGTCGGCGAACACGCCCAAAGCGGTGACGAGGTTTTCCAGCCTGTCCAGGCTCGCGACATCGGGGGACGGCAGACGTGCGCCCACCACCGCCAGCGCATGCTCCTCGGCGAGCGCCAGGATCCGCGTCCGATAGGCCTGGAACAGCGGTTCGTCGAAAACCCCCACCAGGTCGAACCTCCTGTCCGCGATCAGCCGTGTGTCCTCCCCTGCCCCTGGGCCTACGATGATCACCCCTCGGTAGGTCAAGGTCTCAGGGGGTAGGAGAATCGCGAAGTCACCCAGAGGGGAACGATGCTCGAACACGTTTTGTGGTGCGGGCGGAGACGGTGGCTCTGGGGAGAGCGGCGGATCGGTGAGTCCGTTCGAACCGCTGCAGCCGGTCGACGCGATGACCGTAAGGACAGCAAGTGCCGGAACCCATCGTCGGTGGAATCGCTTCGTCATTTGAACTCGATCTGGATGTTCAGGGTTTCGTTTTCGCGATCGGAATGCCTGAACAGGAACCGGCGACCGTCCTCCAGCGTGCCGGCCGCCACAGTGCTCGAATGCCCCGGTCGCATCCCCTGATTCGAATTGTGCTGGTTGAACTGGTACCTGGTCGCCTGCCCCACCAGCAGCGATGGCAGACTCTCGAGCTCTCCGAGGGTGAGGGCACCGTCCAGCATCGACGCGTTCAGCTCGGCCAGCGGCACGAAATAGATCGGCACACCCCCCAGCCCGTCGAGTTGTACCTGGAACGGCAGTGGAGGAATCGTCTCGTACGGCTCAGCACTCGCCAAGTCGTCGGCGAGCCACCACTCTTTCCCATTGACCGTCAACGGGCACCTAAAAGCGCCCGGAAGGTCGAAAAACTGCAGCAGATTGAATCCCGCTGGAATGCAGTTGGGGTCGCGGATGAAGTCGATGGCTACCCATTCGCCGTCGGTCTGGACGAAGAGCCCGATCGGCGATCCCGCGCCGGCGAGGTTGGCGTAGATGGGAAACGAGGGCGTCTCCGTAGGGATATCGAGTACGAAGTTTCGGGTTGCAAGAGCGATCGGGATCTCCTGCTCTGGCGAGGGATCGATCCCGGTGAGATCGGTCCCCGCGCACCCGGTCGCGATAAGTGCCGGCAGGGTGAGCGCGAATAACGCGCGTTTCAGGATGATCGATTGCATTACAGCCTCCTTCTCGCTGGTCCACCGCCCGGCTACCGGGACTTGGTAAGCGACGCGCCCGGTCCCGGGTGACCTGTCAAACCGCCAAGCCGATTACAGTCACCCCGAACCGGGCCATTCGCCGTTTCTCAGTTGCTACGCGTGTTTTCTGAGCGAAACCGGAAAAAGCCCGGTGGTCCGGGGGCACGGATGGCAGGCAGCTACTCGGCCGCGTTTGAAAAGGAGGACGCGGAAGATCGTCTGGGAGCGCTCAGCGAGGAGATCTCCGCCGTCGTCGAGGAAGGCGTCCGCTCGATCCGCGAGACCGCCGCCGAGGAGCTCAAGGGAATCGAGAAGCCCTGAACCGCCAGAAGAAGGGCCTGTTCCGCTGATTCACGTCAGCGGGAGAGCTCGAGCAGGAGAAGCCCCTTGGCGGTCGCCCAGTCGCTCCGCACGGTGCGGGACGTGACGCCGAGTGCCTCGGCGGTCTCCTCTTCCGTCATCCCTCCGAAGAACCGGCACTCGACCACCTTGCGCAGCCGCTCGTCGACGCCATCCAGGCGGTCCAGGGCCTCGTCCAGCTCCACGAGCAGCTCCGCCCGGTCCTCCACCGCGAGCCGCGCATGGTCGAGCGGGATCTTGACTCGGCGGCCGCCCCGCTTGGCTGCATGATGCATGCGCGCGTGGTCCACCAGGATGCGCCGCATTGCGGTCGATGCAACAGCAAGGAAATGGCTACGGTTACGCCAGGTGGCCCGTGTCTGATCCACCAGCTTGAGGTATGCCTCGTGGACGAGGCCAGAGGTGTCGAGGGTGTGACCGGCGGGCTCGGCACGAAGCCGGTTGTGTGCGATCCGGCGAAGCTCCTCGTAGACCAGGAAGACGAGACGGTCCAGCACTTCACGGCCCGCATCCCCATCCCGCAGGAGCAGTTCTGTGATCTCGTCCGTGGCGGAAATGTCGACCGCCGGGTCCTCGGACCGGGTCAAGGCATCCTCCGGCTCCTGGCCTGCGCGCTCCGTCTCGAAACCTAGGCGCGACAGCCAGCGCTCACAACCGAGTGGCTTTTAGAGCCGTCTCCGCAGGATCTCGTTCACAAGCTGCGGGTTGGCCTTGCCCTTCGTGCGCCGCATGACCTGCCCGACGAAGAACCCGATCAGTCCCTCCTTGCCACCCCGGTAGGCGGCGACCTCGTCGGGGTGGACCGCGAGGACGGCCTCGATCTCGGCCTCCAGCGCGGCCTCGTCCGAGACCTGCACAAGTTCGCGCTCCTCGATCTTGTGTGCCAAGCTCTCCATCGCCTGAATGAGGACTCTGGGGGCGTGCTCCCCGTATCTCATGTGTCCGCTAGGAATTTCGATGATCAGATCCTTGGCCACGTTGCGAGAGATTTTGCCTTCAGCGACGGCCTTTATGTGCGCCGCCACGTCCGCGGGGTGCAGCGGAGATGGGCCGTCGGGTCCGCCGACCGTCACTTCAAGCTTCCGTTCATTTGCCAGCTTGAGAACATCACCCATGACCCAATTGGCCGCCACTTTCCCGAAGGTCTTCGGATCACCCAAGCACTCCGCGACGGCCTCGAAGTAGTCGGCCATCCCGCGGGTCGAGGTCAGGACCCCGGCATCGTACTCGGGAAGCCCGTACTCCTTCACGAGCCGCTCGGCGCGCGCGGCCGGGGTCTCGGGCAGCCGGGCCCGGATCTCCTCCACCATGGTCGCCGGGACAGCCAGCGGCTCCAGGTCGGGCTCCGGGAAGTACCGGTAGTCGTGCGACATCTCCTTCGAACGCATCGGGCGCGCCTCTCCCCGGACGCTGTCCCAGAGAAGCGTCTCGTGGACGACCGGACGGCCGGCGCCGAGCGCCTCCGCCTGACGGAGGATCTCGAAGGTCAGGGCGTCCTCGACATAGCGGAAGGAGTTCACGTTCTTGACCTCGGTCTTGGTGCCGAGCTCCCCGGTGCCGCGCGGCCGGACGGACACGTTGGCGTCGCACCGGAGGCTCCCCTCCTCCATGTTGCAGTCCGATACGTCCAAATACTGGAGGTTCCGCTTGAGGGTCGACAGGTAGAGGTACGCCTCGCGCGGGCTCGCCAGGTCGGGCTCGCTGACGATCTCGATGAGCGGCGTCCCGCAGCGGTTGAAGTCGACGCGGGTGCCGTCGGGTCCATGAAGCGACTTGCCGGCGTCCTCCTCGAGGTGGAGGCGCGTGATCCCGATCGCCTTCCGGCCGCCGTCGTCGAGGACGATCTCGAGCCTCCCGGCCGTGGCGAGGGGCCGGTCGTACTGGGAGATCTGGTACCCCTTCGGAAGGTCGGGATAGAAGTAGTGCTTGCGGGCGAAGACCGACGTCGGCTGGACCTCGCAGCCGAGCGCCAGCGCGGCTACGACCGCGAGCTCGACGGCGCGCGCGTTCAGCACAGGCAGGGTCCCGGGATATCCCAGGCAGACCGGGCAGACCTGCGAGTTGGGGGGCGCGCCGTAGCGGGTCGCGCACCCGCAGAAGATCTTGCTCGCGGTCGCGAGCTGGACGTGCACCTCGAGCCCGATCACCGGCTCCCACCGCTCGAGGACCTCCCGCATGCCGCCGATCGTCTTGGTCTCGCTCACGCCGCCGCCTCCCGCTCCAGGAACCGCGCCAGCTCGAAGAGGCGGCGCTCGGCGCGGGCCGGGCCCATGAGCTGGACCCCGATCGGCAGCGCCGGCCTCTCCGAGGTCGGCCGGACCCGGCCGAAGGGGACGGTGACGGCGGGAATCCCGGCCAGGTTGGCGCTCACCGTGTAGACGTCGTTCAGGTACATGGCGAGCGGGTCCTCGGCCTTCTCGCCGACCGGGAACGCCGGCGTCGGCGTGGTCGGCGTCAGGATCGCGTCGACACGCTCCCACGCCGTCTCGAAGTCGCCCCGGATCCGGGCGCGGACGACCGTGCCCTTGCCGTAGAAGGCCTCGTAGTAGCCGGCCGAGAGGACGTAGGTGCCGAGCATGATGCGTCGCTTCAGCTCGGCGCCGAACGCCGCCCGCGTCCGCTCGTACATGGCGTGCAGCTCGTCGGCCCCGGCGGCCCGGTACCCGTACCGGACACCGTCGTAGCGGGCCAGGTTCGAAGACGCCTCGGCAATCGCGACCACGTAGTAGACGGCGATCCCGTACGGGGCGTGTGGAAGCGAGAGCTCGACGATCTCGGCCCCGGCCGCCGCCAGCCGGTCCCGGGCGCGCTCGCAGGCGGCCCGGATGTCGGGGTCGAGCCCTTCTCCGAAGAACTCGCCCGGCCAGCCGATCCGGGAGGCCGGATCGGCCTCGTCGAGCCCGTCGGCGAGGCGCCCGGGCCGACCCGGAAGCGTCGTGGCGTCGCGCGGATCCGATCCGGCGATCGTCTCGAGGATGCGGGCCGCGTCCTCGACCGTGGTGGCCACCGTGCCGATCTGGTCGAGCGAGGAACCGAACGCCACCAGCCCGTACCGGGACACCCGGCCGTAGGTCGGCTTGACGCCGACGGCCCCACAGAAGGCGGCCGGCTGGCGCACCGACCCCCCGGTCTCGCTTCCCAGCCCGACGGGCACCAGACCCGCGGCCACCGCCGCGGCCGAGCCGCCGGACGACCCGCCCGCCACGCGTCCGGGATCGTGCGGGTTCAGGGTCGGCCCGAAGGCGGAGTTCTCGGTCGAGGAGCCCATCGCGAACTCGTCCAGGTTGGTCTTGCCGATCACGACGGCGCCGGCGTCCCGTAGCCGCGCGATGGCGGTGGCGTCGAACGGGGAGACGTAGGGCTCGAGAAGCCGGGAGCCGCAGGTCGTGACGACGCCCGCGACCGCGATGTTGTCCTTGACCGCGACCGGCACGCCCGCCAGGGGTAGCCGCTCCCCGGCCGCCACCCGGCGGTCCACGAGCTCGGCCTCCTCGAGCGCCCGCTCGCCGCGCAGAGAGAGGAAGGCGTTCAGCCGCTCGGCGGACGCCCGCTCGAGCGCTTCCTCGACGGGCCGGCGCGCGGTGATCTCTCCCGCCCCCACCCTGCGCGCGATCGCGGCGGCGGTCGGTCTCTTCCCCAGGGGCGTCAATCGACGACGCGCGGCACGAGAAAGAAGCCGTCCCGCGACGGGGCCTGATCCAGGAACCACGACGGGTCGGGCCAGCCGACGACCCGGTCCTCCCTCAGCGGCTGATCGGGGGGCTCGGGCTCGGCGGCGCGCCCCGGCTCCAGCTCCTCGAGCCGGTTCACGTACTCGAGGATCGCCGACAGCTCCCGGCGGAACCGCTGAACTTCGTCCTCCGAGAGGTCGAGGCGCGCCAGGCGCGCGATGTGGCGGACGTCGTCGGCACCGATCGACATGGGCGGTGGAAGATAGGGACGGGAAAGAGCCCGCGCCGGTCGGCCCGGGCGGTGGTGCGAGGCTAGCGCAGGGCGGCGGTTCCGCCGTCGCCGGGGGGCACGGGCTCGGCGGTCACCGGAGCCGCCTGGCTGTCACGGATCTGGGCCTGGTTCACGTCGGGATCCTTGTAGACCACGATCGGCTGGCAGACGATCTCCTGGTTGCCGCACACGAGGCGGCCGACCGACGCCGCGAGCTGCCACTGACCGTTCACGATGTAGGAGCCGTGAACCGTGACCAGGGCCCGGCAGGACTCCTCGGGGAGGGCGTCCGGGACGTTGACCTGGACCTCCGACGTCACCGAATACTCCTTGACGGGCTCCGCCACCGGGATCGGCTCCTTCTCGATGACGGCGGTGATCGCGTTCGCCAGCACGACCTCGCTCGGGAGGGCGAAGTCCAGGGTGACCGTCTGGCCGGCCGACACGTCCAGGTTGCGGCGGATCGTGCCGTACCCGAGGTACTCGGCGCTGATCGTGTACGTGCCGGCCGGAACGTGATCGACGAAGTAGGAGCCGTTGTCGCCGGTCACGTTCCCCAGGTTTGTTCCCTCGATCAGGACCATCCCCCCGATAAGCGCCTCACGGGACTCGCTGTCGTAGACCGAGCCCTCGACCCGCCCGGTCTCGAACGCCGGCCGCGACGAGTGGGTCGACCCGGTCTGGGCCTGGACCTCGACCACCGACACCGCCATCACGAATGTGATCAGAAGTGTGCAAATAGCTTTCAGAGGCACCCCCGAAGGTCCCGCAGGCGGGTTGGATGGGTTCGTTCCGACCCCCTCATTATCATGCAATCTTCAGGCCCTTTCAAGGTTTGCGCAGCCGCCTCATGCGGCCGTCGGAACAGGGGTGGCGGTTTGCGGGTCCTCGTTGCCGATCGCAGCCCGTCGAATCCGGTCACCACTCCTTCTCGAGCCGCGCGAAGCGCGCCACGAGCCGCTTCTCTCCCGCCCGGTCGAACCGCACCGTCACCTTGAGGTCGCGCCCCCCGCCGCTGACCGCGACGATCCGGCCGCCGCCGAACTCGCGATGATGAACGCGCTCCCCGGGCCGATAGTCCGGGGCGAGGTCCGAGATCTCCTCGGGCTCGACGGTGCCGCCTGGGGGATCGTCGACCGCGACGGTATCCCACGCCGGCGCGCCACCCGCCCGGCCGCGCGATACGGCATTGCCGTCCGGCGCCGAGACCCGGTCGCGCGAGCGTCCCCGCCCGCCCCACGTCCTCCAGCCCGACAACGGCTCCTCCTCCCAGTCGACGAGCTCGTCCGGTAGCTCCCCGAGAAACGGGGACGGACCCCCGGCCGTCGACTGTCCCCAGCGAAAGCGCTCGTGGGCGTACGAAAGGTAAACCCGGTCCCGCGCTCGGGTGAGCCCGACATAGAAGAGCCGTCGCTCCTCCTCGAACTCGCGTGGCGAGTCCAGCGCGCGGGCCAGCGGGAAGAGGCCGTCCTCGCAGCCCGCCAGGAACACGACCGGGAACTCGAGGCCCTTGGCGTTGTGAAGGGTCATGAGGGTCACGACGCCGCCTCTCAGGTCGGCCTGGTCGATGTCGGTCAGCAGGCTCACCTCTTCGAGAAAAGCGGCCAGGTCGCCCTCCCCCGTGCCGCGCTCGATGCTGAACGTCTGGACGCCCGCCACCAGCTCGTGGAGGTTCTCGAGCCGATCCTCCCGACGCGGGTCGTTGAGCGCCCGGTAGTGCGCGAAGAGCCCCGCCTTCTCGAGGTACTCGGCGACCCAGCCGGCGGAAGGCTCCTCGGCGGCCCGCGGCGCGAACTCCGCCAGAAGCTCGGCCACTTCCTGGAGGCCGGCTGCCGTGGGGGCGTTGACCTGGAGCCGCACGGCCGGGTCGACGAGCGCGGCGGCCAGCGAGACGCCGCGCTGGTCGGCGACCGCTTCCAGCGTCTTGAGGGTGACGGGGCCGATCCCACGCTTCGGGACCCCGAGCACGCGGCCGAGCGACCAGTCGTCGGACGGGTTGACGAGCACGCGCAGGTAGGCGATCGCGTCCTTGACCTCCAGGCGCTCGTAGAAGCGGGTCCCGCCGACGATGACATACGGCAGCCCGCGCCGCCGCAGGCCCTCCTCGAGAAGACGCGACTGGGCATTCGTCCGATAGAGGACGGCCACGTCGCTGGGAGCGTACGCTCCGGCCTGTAGCCGGCTGATCGTGCGCGCGACCCACGTCGCCTCCGAGTCCGCGTCGGCGGCGCCGTAGACCTTGAGCGGCTCGCCCCCCTCGCGCTCGGTCCACAGCTTCTTGGGCTTCCGGTGGCGGTTCTTCTCGACGATGGCGT
>Ga0268386_10002302_pt1 | contig 13522 bp, 10 predicted proteins | sample RVTome_15_FD_200260 | JGI IMG/M metagenome (GOLD analysis project Ga0268386, IMG submission 200260) | Soil microbial communities from uranium-contaminated site in the Upper Colorado River Basin, Wyoming, United States - RVT150D86... ...
CCCGACGCTCCTCACCGGCGACCGCTCGCTCGTGGACGTGGTCGTGCACGAGCTGGCGCACTCCTGGACGGGGAACCTCGTCACGAACGCGGACATGGAGCACTTCTGGCTGAACGAGGGCTTCACGGTGTGGGCGGAGCGGCGCATCCTGGAGGCCCTCCACGGCGAGGCGGCGGCGACGCTGGGGTGGGCGGTGGGCGAAGCCTCCCTCCGCGCCGCCTTCGAGCGCTTCGGGGCCGACTCGCCCCTCACCCGCCTCCGCACCGAGCTCGCCGGGGTGGACCCCGACGACGCGTTCTCTGCGATCGCCTACGAGAAGGGCGCTCGATTCCTCGCCCTCCTCGAGCGGACGGTCGGGCGGGAGCGCTGGGACCGCTTCATGCGCGCCTACGTCGGCCGCTTCCGGTTCACCTCGATCACCACCGAGGAGTTCCTGGCCGTGCTCGACGAGGAGCTGCCCGGGGCGAGCGCGGCCGTCGACGCGCGGCGCTGGCTCTACGAGCCGGGGATGCCGGAGAACGCCCCGGTCTTCCGGTCCCCCGCCCTCGAGCGGCTCACCGCCCTCGCCGAGGGCTGGCCCCGGGGGGCCCGGCCCGACCCGGGCGACGCCCGCGGCTGGGACCCGAACGAGCTGCTCCTCTACCTCCAGCACCTCCCCCGGGAGCTGGACCCCGCGTCCTGCCGGTGGCTCGACGAGACGCTCCGGCTCTCCGACCGGGGCAACTACGAGGTCCTCGCGGAGTGGCTCACCGTCGCCGCCGGCTCCGACTACGAGCCCGCGTTCCCCCGGCTCCGGGAGGTGCTCCTGCGGGTCGGCCGGATGAAGTTCCTGCGGCCGCTCTACACCGCGATGGGCCGCCACCCGAGGACGCGGGCCCTCGCCCGCGAGGCCTTCGCGGAGGCCGCGCCCCGCTACCACGCCCTCTCGCGCCGGGTGGCGGCTTCGGTGATCGAGAAGTACGACGACGCTCCGGCCTCCTGAGGCCATCGATACGATGGGCGAGGTGTCCCGCGGAGGCCCGGCCGTCCCCGACCCGAGGCCCCGATGACCGATCCCGCGCCCCCCGCGCCCGACGTCCGCCTCCCCGAGAACGCCTTCCGTCCGCTCTCCCCCGGGGAGGCCTACGAGCCGGTGGTCAAGCCCGGCGAGCGGGTCCTCGAGGTCACGGCGCGCTCGGTCGTCCAGGGCGCCTTCTGGTCGGTCGTCTTCTCGGCCGCCGCCACCTACATCGCCCTCAAGCTCGGCCAGGGGATCGAGTCGGCGATCCCGATCTCGATCCTCGCGGTGGGCTTCTCCGTCCTCGCCGTCCGGGTCCTCCGGTCCCGGGCCTCCACCATCCTCGAGAACGTCAACGTCCTCGCCATCGGGGCGACCTCGGGGATCGTGGCCGGCGGCTCGGTCTTCACGATGCCCGCGATCCACATCCTGGGCCTGGAGGGCCGGTCCTCCTTCGGACAGATCTTCCTCGTCCCCCTCCTGGGGGCCTTCCTCGGCGTGTTCATCCTCGCCCCCTTCCGGCGGTACTTCGTGCGGGACCTCCACGGGCGGCTCCCCTTCCCGGAGGCCCGGGCCACCACCGAGATCCTCGTGGCCGGGAAGCGGGGCGGCCGCAGCGCGGGGGTGCTGTCGGTCTCGGCGGCGGTCGCCGCCGTCTTCGACTTCGTGGGCCCCTCGATGAGGGCCTGGGCCGAGAACTTCTCGACCGCGGCCGTCCCCGCCCTCCACGCGTTCACCGAGCGGACGAAGGCCGTCTTCACCATGAACACCTCGGCCGCGGTCTTCGGGCTCGGCTACATCATGGGGCTCGACTACGCGGCCATCATCATGGCCGGGTCCATGGTCTCGTTCTTCGTCCTCGTCCCCCTCTTCGCCTGGCTCGGCCAGTTCGTCCCCGGGGCCATCTCGGCGGGGGCGGAGCCCCTCCGCGCCCTCCCCCCCGACGAGATCTTCTTCCTCTACGTCCGTCCGATCGGCATCGGCGGGATCTTCGCGGCGGGGGTGCTCTCGATCCTCAAGATGTCCCCGGTCATCGTCCAGGCCGCCCGCCAGGCCCTGGGCGAGGTGGCCCGGCTCGCCCGGCGCGGCGGGGGGGCCGCCGAGGGCGTGCGCACCGACCGCGGCCTCTCGATGGCCACCGTCCTCCTGGGCATCCTCGGGACCGGCCTCGCGGTCTTCCTCTACTTCCGCTTCTCGGTCCTCGCCGCCGAGCCCCGGGCCACCTCGCTGGCCGCGGTCTCGACCCTCCTCGCCCTCGTGATCTCGTTCCTGTTCGCCGCGGTCTCCGCCTGGGCGATCGCGATGATCTCGATCACCCCCGTCTCGGGCATGACCCTCACCACCCTGATCGTGACCGCGGTCGTGCTCTCCGCCCTCGGCCTCACCGGCGAGAGCGGGATGCTCCAGGTGCTCCTGATCGGCGGCGTCGTGTGCACCGCGCTCTCGATGGCGGGGTCGCTCGTCACCCAGTACAAGATCGCCTACTGGCTCGGGGCCACCCCCCGTCCGATCGAGATCGCCAACCTCGTCGGAGCGGTGGCGGCCTCCCTCGCCACCACCGCGGTCATACTCCTGATGGCCCGGGTCTACGGCTTCGCCCCGGGTCCCGGCCACCCGAGCCCCCTCCCCGCCCCCCAGCCCAACGCCATGGCCGCCGTCCTGCGCGGCGTCATGGGGGACGGGGACGCCTCCTGGTTCCTCTACGGGGTGGGCTCCGTGTTCGCGGTAGCGGCGGAGATGTGCGGGGTCTCCGGCCTGGCGTTCGCCCTCGGGATGTACCTGCCCATGGAGCTCAACTCCCCCCTCGTCTTCGGAGCGGCGGTGGCCTGGCTCCTCAGACGCTCGTCGTCCGACGAGGGGCTCTCCCGGGCGCGGCACGAGACAGGGACGCTCATCGCCTCGGGCTTCATCGCCGGGGGGGCTCTCGTGGGAGTGCTGGCGGCGCTCCTGCGCTTCCTGGAGGACTCCACCGGGCGGGCCCTGATCCCCGACCTCGCCGCCCTCGCCGGACCCTGGCTGGCCGAGTGGAGCAACTGGCTCGGCCTCGCCGTCTTCCTCGGCCTGGGAGCGGCGGTCTACGGGCTCGCCCGCCGCGAGAAGGCCTGACCCCCGGGACACCGTGGCTCGCCGGAGACTCATAAGTGGCACCAGAGCCGCACCCGCCGGCCCCGGGAGCGTGGCAAGACCGCACCTTCCCCCTGGCAGGCTGCTTGCTTTGCCTCCCAGACGGGGACGGTGATCCGACTCACGCCGCTCGTCGCCCCAGCCTCGTACCGTGGATGGCAGGGCGGCGCGAACCGACGCCCCGGGAGGTCGCCGTGCGGTGGCTCCTGATCCTTCTCCTCGTCCTCTCCGGTGCCGCGTGTCACCGCGGCACGCCGATGACCGCGCCCACCGGGGCGGCCGCCGAGGACTCCACCCTCCTCGTCCTCGTCTCCGGCGAGACGGGAGCCCCCGTGGCGGGGGCGCGCCTCCGGGCGGGCGGCCGCGAGTACGCGGCCAACGACGCCGGGCAGGTCGTCGTCGCCGCCCACTCTTCCGAGCTGGACATCGACGCCGCGGACTACCTGGAGCGCCAGACCATGCTCCCGCCGAGCCGCCGCCTGAGCCTCTGGCCGCGCCGGAGCCCCACCGGCCTCGACGAGGAGGCGACGGCGCGGCTCGTCTACGGCTGTCCGGCCCCCGAGTGCCCGGGGGGGGCCCAGCCCCTCGCCCGCCTGCGCAAGGGCCTGGCCGCCCTCGTCCCCTCCCGCGAGATCCAGGCCGACCGCGCGGCGATGGCCGCCTTCGAGGAGGCCGCCCAGCGGCTGTCGGACGCCACCGCGGGCGAGGTCGCCCTCCAGGTGGTGACGGTGGGACGACCGGGTGTCACCACGGTCACGGCCACGGTCGACGGCGAGGACCCCTCCATCCTGTCGATGAGGGCGGGAGCGGTGACCCGCCGCGAGCAGACCTCCCGCTCCGAGGTCGTGCGGGCCAGCATCACCTTCCGGAGCCTGGCCCTCGCCCGCCGGACGCCCCTGGTCCTCCACGAGCTGGGGCACGTCTTCGGGCTCGGCCACTCGGGCCACCGGGGAGACGTGATGTGGACCGGTCCCGAGATCTACTCCCGGGCGGACTACTCGGCCCGGGAGCGCCTGACGATCGCCCTGATGCTGCAGAGGGATCCCGGCAACCGCTACCCGGACGACGGCCGGGGAGCCCTCCGGGCGCGGGGCGTGGAGGCCCTGAGCACCACCGTGATCTCCTGTGACGTTCCGTGAGAAGGGCTCCAAGGCTGTCGGCGCTCTTGACCGCCCCCCCCTCCCGGCGTAGTCTGGAAGGAAGCCGGAAGCCGATCAGGCGCGCGGAGCCAGGAGAGGGCTTCGAGCTCCGAGGCGCGGCGTTTGGGCGGGGTGCCCGGTCGGGCATCAGCGCCTGGAGGGTTGTCGCGATGCGGGAAAGGGGTGCGGTCCGGGTCGTCCCCAAGAGCGCCATCACCGTCGTGATCGACAACCAGGGCCTGCCGGTGGCCTACGGGGTAGTGGCAAACATCTCCGAGCAGGGGGCGTGCGTCTGGACCAACGGTCGGTTCCAGGTGGGTGAAACGGTCAGCCTCCGGCTGAGCTTCGCCCGCGAGCTGCAGCCCTACGAGGCCTCGGGCCGCGTGGTCTGGGGCGACAAGACCCCCGGCGAGGACGCCCTGCGCTACGGCCTCGCGTGGGAGGAGGCGGCGCCTCCCGACCGCGAGCGCCTCCAGCACCTCATCGACGGCGCCAGGTAGCCGCCGCGCCGGCCTCCCGCGTCAGACCCTTCCGATGAAGTGCGTCCCCGCGCGGCCCTCGATGGCCAGGGGCAGGCTCTCGGGGTTCGTGACGAGCGCGCGCCGCCCCCCCGCCCTCAGGAAGCGGACGACCGCCTCGATCTTGGGACCCATGCTCCCCGGGGGGAAGTGGCCCTCCGCCTGCAGGCGCTCGATCTCGTCGAGGGTGACCGCCCCGAGCGGGCGCTGCCCGGGCCGGCCGTAGTCCACGTAGACCTGGGGGACCGCGGTCAGGATCACCAGCAGGTCCGCTCCCACGTCGGTCGCGAGGACACTGGAGGTGAGGTCCTTGTCGATCACCGCCTCCACCCCCGCGTACTGGCCGTCGGGCAGCCGCTTCACGGGGATCCCCCCGCCCCCGCAGGCCACCACGACGTGGCCGGCCCGAACCGCGTCGCGGATCATGTGCCGCTGGATCACCTTGAGGGGCGGGGGCGAGGGGACGAGCCGGCGCCAGCCGCGGCCGGAGTCCTCCTTGATCCTCCACCCCAGCTCGGCCCGTCGCCGCTCCGCCTCCTCGCGGCTGAGGAACGGGCCGATGGGCTTGCTGGGCTCCCGGAAGGCGGGATCGTCCTCGTCCACCACCACCTGGGTCACCACCGTGACCACGTAGCGCCGGACCTTCCGCCGCCGGAGCTGGTTGAGGAGGCTCTGCTGGAGGACGTAGCCGAGGCTCCCCTCGGTCATGGCCACGAGGACGTCCAGGGGGAGCGGCGGCACGTCGCCCTGGGTCCGCTCCTGCTGGAGGAGGAGGCTCCCCACCTGGGGCCCGTTCCCGTGGGTGATCAGCAGGTTGTCGTCGCGCTCGACCAGGGTCATGAGGAGGGCGGCGATCCGCTCGGCGTTGCGCTCGTGGTCCTCGATCGTGCCGGCCTCTCCCGGCTGCATGAAGGCGTGGCCGCCCATCGCCACGAGGACGATGGGACGCTCTCCCCTTCCGGTCGCGCGGCGCTCCGGGCTGTCGGCTGGGCGGCTCATCGCGTGGGGAGGCCGCGGCTATTGTGGCGCGAACAGCTCCAGGATGCGCTCCCGGGGCACCGCGGGCGGGCCGACCTCCTCCCTCCGGCGGCGGACGAGGTCGTCGTAGGTGGGGGCCGGCTCGGGGCTGCGGTAGAAGACGCCGGTGTGGAGGCTGCGGCCGTATTCCTGGGCGAGGGCCATCGCTTTCAGCCGGTCCGCGGGGTCGTGCCCCAGGTCGGCCAGCGAGCGCATCGTGGTCTTGTGGACCTTGAGCTGGGCCTCCGGCTGGCCGTAGGTCACGCAGGGGGACTGGACGTTCACGAAGGCGAAGCCGGGGAAGCGGATCGCCTCCTCGACGACCGCGGCGAGCCCGGCCATGTCCGCGGGGGTCCCCTGGGCCACGAACCCCGCGCCGTAGCCGAGCACGTACAGGAGGGGGTTGACCGGCTCCTCGAGGCTCCCGTAGGCGGACGAGGCGGTGCGCAGGCCCCGCGGTGACGTGGGCGAGAGCTGTCCCTTGGTGAGGCCGTAGATCTGGTTGTCCATCACGATGTAGGTGAGGTCCACGTTGCGCCTGACCACGTGGGCCACGTGGCCGCCCCCGATCGAGAACCCGTCGCCGTCTCCCCCCGCGACGAGCACGAGCAGGCCGGGGTTCGCGAGCTTGATCCCCTGGGCGATGGGCAGCGCCCGGCCGTGCACGCTGTTGAAGCCGTAGGCGGTGGTGTAGCCGGGGATCCGGCTCGAGCAGCCGATCCCCGAGACGAACGCGATCTCGTGGGGCGGGCGGCCCACCGCGGCGAGGGCCCGGTAGATCGCCTGCACGACCCCGTAGTCCCCGCAGCCCGGGCACCAGATGGGCTTGAGGTCGCTCTTGTATTCCCGGGCCGTGTACTCCTCGACCGGGCGCGTCGTGGCTTGGCTCATCTCCCTCACTCCGCGGGCTCCAGCTCCGGGACCTGCCGGCGCTGGAGGGCGAGGACCTGCCGCCGGAGGCGCTCGGCCACCTCCGAAGGCGCGATCGGGTTGGCCCCGCTCCGGGCCAGTGACTCGACCCCCGGGGGCACGTCCACGAACATGCGGAGGACTCGGTAGAGCTGGCCCTGGTGCGACTGCTCGACGACGAGGCCCGCCTCCACTCCGCGGAAGAACTGCTGGTAGACGGGCTCCGCCACCGGGTAGACGAGGCGAGGGACGAGGAGCTTGGCCCGGACCCCGTCGGCCCGGGCCAGGCGCAGGGCCTCCCGCGCCACCCCGGCCACGCTCCCCCAGGCGACGAGGGCGACCGGGGCGTCGGGGTCGCCTTCGACGAGGAAGAGGTCCCGCCGCGACTTGAGGGGACGGAGCTTGCCGATGCGCTTCTCGTTCATCCGCGCGTGCATCTCCCCGCTCGCGGTGGGGGCGCCGCGCTCGTTGTGCTCGATCCCCGCGGCCAGGTAGTTCCCCCCGGGGACGCCGGGACGGCTGATCGGGCTCACCCCCGACTCCGTGATCCGGAAGCGCTCGTAGCCGCCCTCGAGCTCGGCCGCGGTGGGCTCCCGCCGATCGACGACTCGCAACGCCGCGGTGTCGATCGGCTCGACCGTCTCCTTCCGCTGGGCCAGCTCCTGGTCCGAGAGGAGGATCACGGGGGTCTGGTACTCCTCGGCGACGTTGAAGGCCTCGACGGTCACCGTGAAGGTGTCGGACACCCCGGTGGGGGCGAGGACGGGGCGGACCACGTCGCCGTGGGCGGAGAAGGCCGCCTGGAAGAGGTCCGCCTGCTCGCTCTTGGTGGGCATGCCGGTCGAGGGCCCGCCCCGCTGGACGTTCACGCAGACCAGCGGCAGCTCCGCGATCGTGGCGAGGCCCAGGATCTCCGTCTTGAGGGCCATGCCGGGGCCCGAGGTCGCGGTCATGGCCTTGGTCCCTGCGAAGGAGGCCCCGACCGCCGCCCCCACCCCCGCGATCTCGTCCTCGGCCTGGAGCATCGTCCCGCCGTACTTCCACAGCTCGCGGCCGAGGAACTGCATGATCTCCGACGAGGGGGTGATGGGGTACCCGGCGAAGAAGCGGCACCCCGCGAAGAGCGCGGCCGCCGCGCACATCTCGTTCCCGTCGGCCACCAGCTTGGCCTCTCCCGCCGGGGGGGCGAGCGTCCGCGGGGCGCGCAGGGGATGGGCCTCGGCCCACGCGACCCCGGCCGCGAAGGCCCGCTCGTTGCCCTCCACCACCTCGGGGCCCTTCTTGCCGAGCTTGCGGCGGATCCCCGCGAGGAGCCCTTCGCGGCCGAGGCCGATCCACCCCGCGAGGAGACCCAGCACGACCGTGTTCTTCGCGCGCTCGGTGCCGGCCGCCTCGCGAGCCATCGCCCCGATCGGGACGGGGACCGCTTCCCAGGGGACGACGCCGGCCAGGGGCAGGCGGGCCGGGGCCACCCCGGTGGCCTCCTCGTAGACCACGGTGGTGCGGCCGCCCACCGGCAGCTCTCCCCCGAAGCGGAGGAAGTCCTCCCAGTTGAGGGCGACCGCGACGTCGAGGGTGCCCCCTCCGGAGAGCACCGGCTCGGGGGAGACGCGGAGCCGGCAGGACGACTCGCCGCCCCGGATCTGGGGACCGAAGCTCTTGGTCAGGATCGCGTGGTAGCCCTCGCGAGCGGCGGTGGCGAGGAGCGACTCCCCCGCCGACACGATGCCGTCGCCCCCCGAGCCCGCCATGCCCACGATCAGGTCGTCGTTCGCCATGAGCCCTCGGCCCTCCCCAAACCGGTCCTTTCCGGTAGTCGAGCAACCGCGATGCCAGGCCTCGGACGTTTTGGGTGGATGGGGCGTTTCGGGGCCCCGACCCACGAAACCCCGGCGAAACCCCGCTTTTCGTGCGGGTTGGAAACCGCCTCCCCGCGCGTGCGTCGGTCCCCACCCGCAGGAACTGCGGGCCTGCCTCGGTCAGCGCGCCTTCTTCGTCCGGTGGGTCGGCTCGGCCGTCCAGGGGTCTTCCGGCCACGGGTGCTTCGGGTACCGGCCGCGCAGCTCCCGCCGGACCTCGGGGTAGGTGCGGTCCCAGAAGCTGCGCAGGTCGCGGGTCGTCTGCACCGGCCGTCCGCTCGGGGCGAGCAGGAAGAGGGTCACCGGCTCCTGCCGCGGCCCGACCCGGGGGGTGTCCGCGAGGCCGAACAGCTCCTGCAGCTTGACCGCGGCCACCACCTGGCCGTCGTCGCGGTACTCGAGGGGCACGCGCCGTCCGCTGGGGACGTCGAGCCAGGCCGGGGCCCGGCGGTCCAGGTCGCGCCGCTCCTCGAACGTCAGCAGGTCGTCGGGATCCAGGTCGGGAAGCCGGGTCTCCCCCGCCGCCCGGGCCGCCGCGCGCCCCCGCACGTCGATCTCGAGGCCGGCGAAGGAGAGGCGCCGCTCGAGCGCGTCGCCGGACGGGCCGAGGCCCCGTTCCCGCAGGACCTCGGCGAGGAGCTTCTCCGCTTCGGCGGGATCCGGCGGCACCGCCCGCTCCTCCAGCACCAGCCCCAGGTACCACGCCCGCTCCACCGCGCGGACGGCCCCCGCGGCCGGATCGAAGCGGTGGAGGACCTCGCGGGCGGTGGGCTCCAGCCATTCGCGCTCCACCCGGCTCGCCACGCGCACGAGGGCCTCGGAGCCGGGGCCGGGCGGGCCCGCCTGCACCTCGAGGGCCACGAGCAGGTCGCCGCCGCGGACGCCGCTCTCCCGGGCGAGGACGGCGCCGTGGCCCGAGGCCAGGACCAGCCGCGGCGAGCCGGCCTCGCGGCGGCGGGCCAGCCGGTCCGGGTAGCCGGCGAAGAGCGCCCGGCGCAGCGACGCGTCGTCCTCGGCGGGGACCCGGCCGGGGAGGAGCCGCTCGGCGATCTTCAGCAGCTCGCGGGCGGCCTGGCGTGCCGCCCCCGGGGCCTCGCCCAGCCGGTCCACGAGGGCGAGGACGTCCGAGTCCGTGGTGGCGGGCGGACCGGCCCGGCCCGGCTCGCCCCGCCGCTCCGAGAGGAGCGCGCAGGCCGCCGCCGCCCGGGCGGAGGGTCCGGCCTCGGCGAGGACGCGCGCCAGGCGAGGCGGAAGGGGCAGGCGCCGCATCGCGAGCCCGAGCGGGGTGAGCCGCCGGTCCTCCACCGCGCCGAGCCGCCTCAGCAGATCGAGGGCCGAGGCCACCCGGTCTTCCGGCGGGGGCTCGAACCACTCGAAGGCGAGCGGGTCGCCGCCCCAGGCCACCACGTCGAGGAGCGGTCCCGCGAGGTCGATGCGCTGCAGCTCCGGCTCCCGATGCGGCCGCAGCCGGTCCCGCGGGTCCCAGAGACGGACCGCCCGGCCGGGGCCGGTGCGCCCCGCCCGCCCGGCCCGCTGCTCGGCCGAGTCGGCGGGGATCCGCTCCCGCTCGAGGCGGTCGATGCCCCGCTCGGGGTCGTAGCGGAGCACCTTGTGCCAGCCCGAGTCCACCACCGTGTCCACCCCCTCCACGGTCAGGGACGTCTCGGCCACGTTCGTGGCGAGGATCGCCTTCCGCCGCGGGCTCGGGGCGAGGGCCGCGTCCTGGAGCCGCGAGTCGAGAGCGCCGTGGAGCGGCCGCACGTCGAGGTCGAGGCCGGAGAGCGCGGCCTCGGTCTCGCGGATCTCGGCGGCCCCCGCGAGGAAGCACAACACGTGTCCCCCGGGCTGCGAGGCCGCCTCCCGCACCGCGGCCGCGGGCGCCGTCCCGGGCGCGTAGCGGACCTCCACCGGGAAGGGGCGCCCGGGGACCTCGATCACCGGGCAGCCTCCCAGGAACGCGGCCACCGGCCCCGCGTCCAGCGTCGCCGACATCACGAGGATCCGCAGGTCGTCGCGGGCGGCGAGCGCCTGCTTCAGGAGGGCCAGCGCGAGGTCGGCGTGGACGCTCCGCTCGTGGAACTCGTCCAGGATCGCCGTGCGGAAGTCCTGGAGCAGCGGGTCGGCGAGGAGCCGCGCGGTCAGGACGCCCTCGGTCGCGACGAGGAGGCGGGTGTCCTTCGAGAACTCCCGCTCGAAGCGGACCTGCCAGCCGACCTCGCGGCCCACCTGCCAGCCCCGCTCCTCGGCGATCCGGCGGGCGAGGGAGCGGGCGGCCACCCGGCGAGGCTGGAGGGCGATCACCGGACCGTCGCCGACGAGGGCGGGGGGCACGCGGGTGGTCTTCCCGGCTCCGGGGGGAGCGACGAGCACCAGGGCGCGGCGCTCGGCGAGGCGAGCCGCGACCTCGGCGACGTGCGCGTCGATCGGGAGAGGGGTCAGCATTGAGGGGAGATGCTAACCCGCACTGCGGGGACAGCCGCGGAACCTCCCACCCCCCCCGCGCGTTCTCCGTATCGAGAGGCGCCGAATGACCAAGTTCCTGCTGTGGTGTCTGCTGCTGGTGGTGTGCTGGCCGCTCGCTCTCATCGCTCTGGTCCTCTACCCCTTCGTCTGGTTGCTCCTCCTGCCGTTCCGGCTCGTCGGGATCGCCGTCGGGGGCGTGCTCGAGCTGATCCGCGCCGTCGTCTTGCTCCCGGCACGGGTCCTCCGCGGCCCTCGGGCCGCCTAGCGACTGCACGAGATCGTGCATCGCCCTGCCCCGAAGCGTGCATCTTCCGCAGGGGGGCGGCACAAATCAGGCGGCCCGCCTCAGCACCAGAAGTCACTCTGAAACATAGAGTTGTCGAGCCGACTGGGGACTGAAGGAGCGCGCCTCCGCCGAGGCCGCTCCTTTTTTTTGCCCGTCGGCCTCCCGCCGAGACACACTTGGCGCGGGAGGCGCGATGAGCCAGGTCAAGGCGGGGACGCTCGAGTGGGGGCTGGGGGCGGTCGCGATCCTCGCCGCCGTCGTTTTCGTGGCGAACCTCTCCACCGACGCGGCGACCCTCCGGCTGGTGGCAAAGCCCGTCCCCGCGCTGTGCTTCGCAGCGTGGGTGGCGGCCCGCGGCCGGGTGCGTGCGGCCCGTCCGATCGCGATCGGCCTCGTGCTCTCCGCCCTCGGCGACGCGCTGCTCGAGCGGGACCGGTTCCTCGCCGGCCTCCTCGCCTTCCTGGCCGCCCACCTCGCCTATGTCGCGGGCTTCCTCCTCGAGAGCCGGCGCCTCGCCGGGTGGCGCGCCCTCCCCTTCGTCCTGTGGATCCTCCTCGGCTTCGTCGTGATGCGTCCTGGCCTCGGGTCCCTCGCGGTCCCGGTCGCGGCGTACCAGGCCGCGATCGCGGTGATGATGTGGCGGGCGGCGGCCACGGTGGGCGCCGCGGGAGCCCCCCGCCTCCACGAGTGGCTGGGTCTCGCCGGGGCGGTCCTCTTCGGTGCCAGCGACACCCTGCTCGGCCTCGACCGTTTCCGGGGGCCGATCGACGGCGTGCGTATTCCCATCATCGGACTCTACTGGCTGGGCCTCGCGGGCATCGGCGCCTTCGCCGTCCTCCGTCCGGGTTATGCTCCACCGCTGAAGGGAGACCCATGAGCTCGACCGCGACGACCCACACCGTGGCCTCCGTGGAGGCCATCCGCCGCCGCTTCCCCGCCCTCGCCCGGCGGCACGACGGACGGACGGTGGCCTATTTCGACGGCCCCGGGGGCACCCAGGTCCCCCAGGCCGTGGTCGACGCGGTGGCGGACTACCTCCTCCACCACAACGCGAACACGCACTGGGCCTATCCGACCAGCCGGGAGACCGACGCCGCCCTCGCCGCGGCCCGCCTCGCTCTCGCGGACTTCCTGGGCGCCACTGCGGCCGAGGTGGCCTTCGGCGCGAACATGACCACCCTGACCTTCCACCTCGGACGGGCCCTCGGCCGGAGCTGGGGCCCCGGCGACGAGGTGGTGGTGACGGAGCTGGACCACCACGCCAACGTGGATCCCTGGCGGGCCCTGGCCCGCGAGCGCGGCGTGGCCGTGCGGGCGGTGCCCTTCCGCCCCGAGACGGGGACCCTCGACGAGGACGCGCTCGCCGCCGCGATCACGCCACGGACGCGCCTCCTCGCCATCGGCGCCGCCTCGAACGCCCTGGGGACGATCAACGACGTCCGCCGGGCGGCCGACCTCGCCCACGCCGCGGGCGCCCACGTGTTCGTGGACGCGGTCCACTACGCGCCCCACGTCCTCGTGGACGTCCGGGAGCTGGGCTGCGACTTCCTGGCCTGCTCGGCCTACAAGTTCTACGGTCCCCACGTGGGCGTCCTCTTCGGGCGCGGCGATCTCCTCCGCGCCCTCGACGCGCCCAAGCTCGAGCCCGCTCCCGAGGACGGCCCCGAGCGGCTGGAGACCGGGACCCAGAGCCACGAGGGGATCGTGGGGGCGGGCGCCGCCGTGGACTTCCTCGCCGGGCTCGCCGAGCCCGGGGAGGGAGCGGACGGCCCCTCGCTCTCCCGGCGGGAAGCGCTCCGGGCGGCCTTCTCCGCCCTCCACGAGCGCGGCCAGGCCCTGGTCGCCCGGCTCTGGCACGGCCTCGCCTCGGTCCCCGGGGTCACCCTCTACGGGCCCCCGCCCTCCCCCGCCCACACCCCCACGGTGGCCTTCACCGTGGCCGGCCGCAGCTCCACCGCGGTCGCGGAGGCGCTCGCCCGCCGCGCCGTCTTCGTCTCGAACGGCGACTTCTACGCGGCCACCGCGATCCGCCGCCTCGGCCAGGCCGACGACGGGGTGGTGCGGGCGGGCTGCGCCTGCTACACCACCGTGGACGAGGTGGACCGCCTGGTGGAGGGCGCGGGCGAGATCGCCCGCGGAAAGGAGTGACGTCGATGCCGCGTCTCCTTCGAGCCGTCGTCGTGGTGGCCGCCCTCGCACTTCCCACCCCG